>JAABUH010001332.1_pt1 | contig 28434 bp, 27 predicted proteins | sample 5559121 | NCBI WGS metagenome assembly JAABUH01 (sample SAMN10711871, study PRJNA513364) | rock metagenome | isolation source: Antarctica rocks | place: Antarctica: Victoria Land, Battleship Promontory nord | collected 2015-12-28
CCGTCTCCACCCACCCGATGGACCCACAGTCGCTCCCTTGGCACACGCTCGCTCGTCAGCACGCTGTACTTCCGGCTTTCATGCCGGCTTGGGCTTCGCCAGTAGCTAGCAGGCTCGCCGCTCCATCAAGCCGACACCCAGGGGGTACCCGGTTCGTCATCCTACGGACTGATCGTTCCCCTTCGGCTGCTCCCCACCCCATCTCACGATGACGCAGTTGCCGTCGGGTACCGCCGGGAACGTGGCCGGCGGAGAAAGACTTGCACTCTCCTGTCTGAACACCTCCTCAGGCGTACTAGCCCGGCCGTTCTGGCCGGGACTGGCCCGCAGGCCAGCAGGTGCGGCTGTGCGAGTGGGGATTCAACCCGCCAACGGTGATGCTGGTACACGACGGATGTCCGTGTGTGCCCCCTCGTGGCGGGGTACCTGTACAGGGGTGCAAACATCTTGATGGTAGAGGGAGAGCGCCTAAATCTGCCCGATCTGCCCCTCGATATAGATCACGGCGTACATGATCGCGACGAAATAGAGTGCGATCAGCGCCATGGCCGTGGCGCGCAGCGCGCTTTCCTGCCGGAAGAGGAAGTAGCGGCCCGCCCAGGCGGCGACGAGCACGCCGCCGGCCACTGCCAGCCAGGCCGAGGGGACGCCGAGCGTGGTCATCACCAGGACGTAATCGGGCACGGTTGCGCCAAGCGCGAAGATCCAGGCCAGCAGCAGCGCGAGGGCGGCCAGGAACAGCAGCCAGCGGATTCGTGGCGGCAGCCGCCGGATCAGCAGCCAGACCACGATCAACGGGACCAGCAGGTAGATGTTGACCAGCGTCAGCGCAAGCCCGGCGCCCAGCGAACCGAAGAGGACGAGGGCGATGTTGCCCCACAGGGCGCCGAGGTTGAGTCCCAGGCGGGTGAGGAGATCGGGCGGCGCGAAACGGTGATACGCCGTACCCACCAGCGTGCTGGTTGAGCGGAGGCGCACCTTCTCCCAGATGATGACCGGCCGCCGGCCCACTCGTCCCGCCTGAGGATTGGCGATGCTGCCGCCGGCGTCGTAGTTCACCCGCTCCTGGCTCAGCGGCGGGCCCTGGCCGCTAAACCCGCTGGCCACCAGATACGGCTCGACGAGTCCCGGTTGAGGATAGTAGAGCAGACCGCCACGGCCGTGCAGCGCCAGCGCCACCGCCTGAGCATTGGCATCGACGCTGGGATCGACCGTCGTGGGCGGGAGCAGCACTCGCCCGTTCCGGCTCCAGTGGCCCACGGAGAGCGTGTTTGGCCCGGAGATGTCGCGTGACACGCAGTCCGTGCCGGTTTCCCAGGCGGCCCATACGCTGCCGTTCCGGGCGCGTTTGAGGTCGATAGCCCACTGTGGCAGCACAACATTGTCCCCGTTGCAGCCCGTGCTGGTCGCCGCCAGGTAGATGACCGTCCCCAGCGAGTGCGCCGCGGACAGCGGCTTTCCCCGCGGCGTGAAGCGCTGAAACACCACATGCCACAGACCGGGAGAGATGCCGGCGAAGCGTTGTAGATAGATCACATCGAGATGGCCGCTGCCGTCGAGGACGGCACGCGGGGAGATCACGTAGTCTCCGGAGCGGACCAGCCGAACCGGCCGCCGGTTCCCGCTCCCGAGCGGCGCCAGGTAGAGATCGGTGTTGGTGGCGCCGGGACGCTGCCAGGCGAAGAGCACCGCGAAGCCGCGCGGGGTGGCCACCGCATCCGGGTTCCACACACTGCCCCCCGGAGGATTGAGGGCGACCGGATGCGCAAAGGGGTCGCCAAGCGCCTCCGAATAGACCGTTTGCCCCCCGTTGCCGATCCAGGTGGCCAGCGAAACGCGGCTGTTCTCCGCCAGCGAGGGCCGGCTGCTTTCATCGCCCCGTGCCAACGTATGCGCCTGGGTCACGCGGCCCTGCGCGTCGATTCGCTCCAGGACAATCCGTCTTCTGGAGTTGATCGCCAGCAGGTCCCAACCACCTGACGAGTTGAGCACCGCGCCGTACTGAGCCTCGCTGAAAGTCGGCGCATAGGCGATGGGTGACGAGTAGTGCGGCGAGTACACCAGCGCGGAATGGCTATAGAGGACTACCAGACCGATGGCGATGGTCACCAGCGGGATGGGCCCGATCCGGACCCACAGCGGCGCCTTGCGATAGGTGGGAACCTGGCCGGCCCGGCCCAGGGCGCGCAGCCGCGCCGGGAGAGGCACCGCCTGTCCCGCCTGTCCCGCCTGCCGCCGCGCCTGCGTCAGGGAGGCGCCAGCCGTTTGCCGGGCGACGCTCAGCGCATGGACCGTGGCACGCGCTCCCCGGCGAACCGGTCCCACTCGGCCCACCCGCACCCCTCGCCGGTCGAGGGCCAGCGCCGTCGAACTGGTGGCATCCAGCGCGTCGCGCAGCCCGTCGCCCAGGAAGTTGAAGCCCAGCGCGGTGAAGAGAATGGGCAGGGCCAGAAAGACGCCAACCCACCAGTTCTGGCTCATCAATTCGACAAAGGCGCCACTCAGATCGCTGCCCCAGGTGACGGCCGAGGTACCGGCGTTCAGAAAGTCCAGCGTCACTTCAGTGACGATGAAGACCGCGATATTGAGCGTGAAGGAGACCACCAGGACATCCAGGGCATTGGGCAGGAGATGGCGCAGGATGATGCCCCAGGGCGAGGCGCCCAGGGCCCGAGCCGCCTCGGCGAACTCCCGCTCGCGCAGGGAGAGGATATAGCCACGCACCAGCCGCGCGATGCCGGCCCACCCCAACATGCCGAAGAGCACGCTATACAGCAGCGGACTCCGGTCGGCCCCCGCCTGGCTGAGCGACTGCGAGAACATAATCAAGAGCAGCAGAAAGGGAACGGCCAGAAAGGCGTCGACCAGCCGCATCAGCACCGCGTCGACGATGCCGCCCAGGTACCCCGCCAGACTGCCGATGATCCCGCCCATAACCGAGGCGATCAGCGCGCCCAGCACCCCGATCAGTAGCAGCGGCCCACCGCCGATCAGCACATAGGTCAGCACCGGATTGGACCGGGCATCGGTGCCCAGCAGAAAGCGCCAGTGCGGCGGCCAGAGTTGGGGAGCGAGATCGATCTGATGCAGGGCCCAGGCGGGCTGTTGCCCGTAGACGTTGATCGGTACCAGGGGCGGGGCGATGAACGAGCCGAACAGCGTCATGGCAACCATCAGCAGCACCAGGCAGGCGCCGGCCACCGCCATACGGTGATGGGTGAAGCGGCGCCAGACCAGACTCCACTGCCCGAATTGGCGGACCGGCAGGGCGCCATCCGCGAAGGCCTCGTCGGAGATGGTGGGCGCGCCTACCGCGGTTCCCATCTCAGTCACTCCGGGCGCCGTATCGGATACGCGGGTCCAGCAGGGCATAGGCCACATCAGCCATCAGATTGGCGAGAATGGCGGCCACGGCGGAGAGCATGGCCAGTGACTCGATAAAGGTAAAGTCCGACTGTCCACCGTAGCCGATGGCCTGCTGGAAGGCATAGCCCAGACCGCCCCAGGTGAACACCGCCTCCACCGCCACCACCCCGCCCAGGAGGGCCGGCAGGTAGAGGCCGATGTTGGTGATGATGGGTAGCAGGGCGTTGCGGAAGGCGTGCTTGAAGATCACCCGGCGGCGCGGTAGGCCCTTGGCCGTGGCCGTGCGGATATAGTCCTGAGCCAGCACCTGGAGCATGGCGGCGCGCATGAACCGGCTATCGACCGCGATGCCGGTGACGGTGAGGGCGAAGACCGGCAGCGCCAAATGACGGGCCAGATCGCCCAGAATATACCCCGGATCGCTCCACAGCGCGGAGAACCAATCGGAGGTAAAGAGCAGCGGCGCAGCTACGTCCTCGTAATGGGCCACCGGAAACCATTGCCAGTGTACAGCCAGGAAGTAGATCAGGAAGAAGCCGAGCAGGAAGGCCGGGATCGAGAGGCCGACGTAGGACAGGAAGGTGAGCACCTGATCGGGGATCGAGTAGGGCCGGAGGGCGGCCAGGATGCCCAGCGGCAGAGCGATCATCTGCTGGATCACCAGACTCACGCCGACCAGCACGATGGTGGGCGGCAGCTTCTGCAGAATAACGTCGCCCACCGCCTGGCCGGTACTGGAAGTGCCGAAGTCGCCCCGCGCGATGTGGCCGATCCAGGAGAGATACTGGGTGGTGATCGGCTGGTCGAGCTGGAGCAACTCGTTGCAGCCCAGAGTGGCGCAGGGGTTACCGGCCACCTGGCGAGCCAGCAGGAAGAACATGATCGAAAGGATAAAGAGGGTGACCACCGACTGGACCAGCCGGCGAACGATGTATGCAGTCATGCGTTGCCTTCGCCTCGACCCCGTATATCAGTGTATATGCTTGAGGATCTGTTTGATGACCGGTCGATGGCACACCTGCGCCGGCCTCAATCCATCCGCGTGGCAGATAAAGGCGGTGAGAACGTTGGCCTCGGCGTTGTAATCCGAGATCAACGAGGGTGACGCGTGGTCCTGGGCACGGCCCTTCTGGAGCGACTGCTGGACCGTCGCGAACGGTAGAACGAGCCGGCCCGCGACATCCGACAGATCACCCGAGATGGCCACATTGTTGCCGGTCTCGACAGCGCGACCAACGGCGAGCAGGGGGAACCGATGTGAGAGGTGTAGCATCCCCTCGACGCTGTGCTGGTCCACCGCTGTGTGCCAGACCGTATCGTGGTAGCCATTGAAGCCGGGGAGAGCAACGTATTTAATGAAAAGCGATCGTTCCAGCGGGCTGAGCTTTGCCCGCATCTGAAGGTTCTGGTCGATCAGGTCTTTGTGTACAAAGGCCAGGTACCGGCTGTGATAGACGGCATGCGACCAGTCGAACGTTGCCAGACCGGTAATGAAGCCGTGCTCCTCCGTGGGTACGCATTGCAACCGAGGTACGAGCGCGACCAGCTGGTAGAGGCAGCCTCGCGAAACGACAGGGCTAACGTTCGACAGCCTGCCAAACTGATTCAGCGCCTTGACCACCGGCCAGCGCTCAGCGGCTGATCCGTCGTCGACCAAGGTGCCGATGAACAGCAGTTCGGGCAGGCCATGGCTGGTCAGGGTGGTCTTGACCCGGTGAAACCCGCCCGTCATCGGAGGGAACTGGGGAAGCGCGTTGGTGGGCGGACCAAGATCGGTAACGCTGTCCTGCCTGGAACCCGCCATGGTAACGCTGGTCGCCGCAACAACGATGGCTGCTATCGCGACCGCCAGGGCCGCGTATAGCTTGGTGTGGATTCGCCATCGCCCTGGGCGGCCGGCGACCGCCAGACCAGCCCGCCGTCCAGCATGGCTCACGGCTGGGCCGGATGGATAGTATTCCAGCGCCGGTGGGACGGTCACGCTAGTATAGCCGGCTTCAAGGTATGCCAGCAGACGGATGTCAGCCGGATCGTTCTCGTCGTCGAGCAGATCGGCGTAGCGCGCGCGTATGGTGTGATCAGAGCCAGTCATCACCAAACTCCTCCCGCAAGGTCCGCATAGTTCTCGTCAGCTGTTTCTTGACCGCGGCCTCGGTTCGACCCACCACCGACGCAATCTCGCGAACGGTAAGGCCGCCGGCGAAGCGCAGCGCCAGGAGTTCCTGTTTCTCATGGCTGAGCTGGCCAATCAAGACTCGCAAGCGGTTGATCGCTTCCCGCTGTATGGCTCGCTCTTCCACATCAGTAAGAAACGGCTGGAGCGTCGCTGGAAAGTGGTCCCAGGGCAAGGTCCGGCGCCGACTGCGATAGGTATCGATCGCCGCGTTGCGAGCAATCCGGAACACCCATGCCCGAAACGGAAGACCACGGTCTTGATAGGTCGGAAGTGCCTCGAGCACCCGCAGAAAGACCAACTGGGCCAGATCGGCGGCATCCTCGTCATTCTCCGTGTAGGTGCGTACATACCGGAAGACGGCGGCCGCGTGTAGGCGATACAACAGGGCAAATGGCGCCGGGTCGGAGGCGCCAGTCGAACTCACGTCGAGTTCCTGGCAATCATTGCCAGAGAACAGACCGTCAATTGTGTCTTGAATCTGGCTCATGCGTGAAGCACCTCCATCTATATAACGGTGGTACCCCCAAAAAGGGGACATTCGCGCGACTGTAGTGTGCCCATGTGAGCGTGGACCCGGATCATGAAGCTCTGGATCAATGGGAACGCCGGCACATCAACCGCGGCGCCTAAACACATGCTCACCGCAATGTCGAAAAGGGATGTTTTCATCCGCGTTCCCTAATGGTTGATGTATGGTCTTGATATCGTAACGGTACCGGGCTACTTCACGGACTTGAGAATCGTCTTAATGGTCGGCCGGGCGCAGACGCTCTTGGGCTGGTTCTTGGTGGCGTGACAAATCAGGGCGGTGATGATGTTAGCCTCGGAGTTAACGTCTTCGATCAGATGTGTTCCGGCGGGGTCTTTCCCCCTTGCAAAGCTCTCGCGCACCTGCGCGAAGGACAAGGGTGTGGAAGGAGGTACGACCACCTGTGGGGTGGATGAGGACGCCGTTGGAACGATTTGGAAGTCTCCAGAGATGGTGACCTGCGACAAGGTCTGCAGATAGCCACCGATGACGATCAACGGCAGGTCATGCGTGCTGGTGGGATTCTGCCCCTGCAGGATGGTGTTGAGGACATCGAGCGGATCGTTCTTTAGCCGAGCCCCGTGACGACGCGAGTACTTGTTGTAGAGTTGTATCTCCGCAGGTGAGAGGCGCTGATAGTACGACCCTCCCTTTGCGTTCGAACTGAAGAGATCCTTGTGAACAAAGCTGAGATACCGGCTACGGTAGCTGGCATGGGACCAATCGAAGGTCGGGACGCAGGGAATTCCGATAAGGAGGCACTTCGCGTCAAGAGCCTTGACGCGCGTAAGTGAGCCGAACTGCTCCAGTGCCTTCACCACCGGCCAACGCTCGATCGCCGATTTGGCGTCTATCGCGGAGAGCGTTCCGATGAACAGCAACTCGGGCAGACCGTTCGCGTGGAGGACTGGGCCGGTGCGGTGGAATCCGCTCAGCGGGAATCCTGCGTTGGTCGATTGCACCGGTAGCGGTGGCCCCAGGTTCGTGATACTGTCCTGAGTGGGTCCCGCGATGCTAGCGCCCGTTGCCAGCAGAATCACGCTGGCTGCTACCGTCGCGCAGGCGGCGTACAGCTTGGTGTGCATGCGCCACCGCCTGGGTATATCCGTCCAGGTTGACCGGGGCCGGCGGAACTCGGGTACTCGGCCCGAGGCCGGACGAGGTGGTTTTGATCGCACCGCCAGGGGAACTGTGGCACTGGTGTACCCCCATTCCAGGTCCTGCACCAGACGCACCGTCGCCGGGTCGTCGTTCTCCCCCAGAACATCGGCATAGCGCTCCCGGGTGACTGAATCGGCCTTATTCATGCTCATATGCCTTTCTCAAGCTCTGGAGTGTCCGGGCGAATTGTTGCTTCACCGCCGCCTCACTTCGTCCCACCAGGGGGGCAATCTCACGTGCCGTCAGCCCGGCGGCGAAGCGCAGCGCCAGGAGTTCTTGCCTCTCGGGTGTCAGCTGGCTCACCATGACGCGCAAGCGATTCACTGCTTCCTGCCGTATCAGTCGCTCGTCCAGATCCGCCGAAAAGGCGTGAAGCGTATCCGGGAAGTGGTCCCAGGGCAGACTCCGACGGTGGACCCGATAGGTGTCGATGGCGGCGTTCCGGGCAATCCGGAACAGCCAGGCCCGAAAAGGGATGCCTCGGTCTCGATACTTGGGGAGCGCCTCCAGCATGCGCAGAAACACCTGCTGGGTCAGGTCCGCCGCGTCCTCGTCGCTCTCGGTGTAGGTGCGCACGTAGCGGAACACGTCATCCACGTGCCGGTAGTACAGCTGCGCGTACGCCTCAGGGTCGGAGGCGGCACGCGCGATCAGCGTCGAGTCATCACGTCGGTGCTCGGTAAAATCGCTGCCGGCGATCTCCACGAGTCCCCCCTTTCTCGAGTAGCTCTATCTGTATAACGGAGCTACCCGGTAAAGGAGACATCGAAAAAACGTGTGCTCGGCGTCACTTGACGGACTTGAGGATCAGCTTGATGGTCGGCCGGGTGCAGACGCTTTTGGGCTGGCCCTTGGTGGCATGGCAGATGAGAGCGGTGATGATGTTGGCCTCGGAGTTGACGTTCTGCACCAGACTTGACAGGAGGAACGGGGCCCGGCCGGTGAGCATGGCCTTACGGTCAGCGTCGAATGATGCCGTACGGTTGCCTTCTGGAGGAAATTTGTCTGCTGGCGTTGGTGTCAGGTAGATGGTTTCGTAAAAGTCGCTGGTGATCATAATTTGCGAGACGGTCTGCAGGTAGTCGCCCACGGCGATCAGTGGAAGGGCGCGGCTGGTCTGGTTGTTGATCGCGTGATTGACATAGTCGGCGAAGCTGGCGCAGGTGTAGGTGACGAGCTGGCCGCCCACCAAGATTATTTTGCCGGACTTGTCCAGCTTGGGGCAGAGCGGTTTGGTACGCGAGCGCACGTACCGATCAAAGAGCGCCTTTTCGATCGGCGACATCGGCTGAAAGGTGCGATTTTTGGAGCCCACGGTGCGGACCAGATCCTTGCTGTCGAAGGCCAGATAGGGACTGGAGTACCGGGCGTGGGTCAAGTCGTAGGTCGGGATGGTGCAGTACTCCAGCCCGGCGGCTGCTCCGCCGGCAACCGGCACACAGTGTTTATCAACAGCGTTGATGCCGGTAAGCCGGCCAAACTGGGAAAGCGCCTTCACCAGCGGCCAGCGTTCCATGTCGATCTTCTCGTCGGAGACCTGCGCGGCGAGAAAGATGAGTTCCGGCTTCCCGGCACGACGCGCGAAGGTGCTGACTCGATGGAACCCATCCAGTGCGTATGCGGGGTCGGTGGACACCACCGGCGCCGGAGGCCCCAGGTAGGCAATGCTGCTGGTAGTTGGTCCCGCGATGCTGACACCCGTTGCCAGCAGTACTGCGCACGCGGCCACCAGCGTGAAGGCCGCGTACAGCTTGGTGTGGATGTGCCAGCGCTTCGGCCCGACCGGTTCAGCCGGCTCTGGGCGGCCCAGTCTGTCCAGCGCGTCCCAGACGTGCCCCGCCGGTCGGACCGGTGCCAGGCTGCGGATGCCGGCTGGCGCGCGGTGCAGGTTGTAGCCGGCGTCCAGCACTTGAGCGACGTGGAGCAGGGCCGGGTCGTCTGCGCCGTCCAGCAGATCGGGATAGCCGGCTTTCAGCTCGGATTCAGATCGCGGTATCACGGGCCTGCTCCTTCAAGAGATGCATAATCCGAACAAGTTCTTTCTGTACCGCGGCGGGACTGCGCCCCACCAGCGCGGCGATCTCGCGGGAGGAGAGACCGGCGGAGAAGCGGAGCGCGAGCAGCTCCTGCTTCTCGACTGAGAGCCGGCCCACCAGCACCCGCATCTGGTTGAGCGCTTCGCGGTGCAAGCTGTCGGCCTCGGGGTTGTTCCGCGCCAGCGGTTGCAGCGAGTCCGGTACATGCTCCCAGGGGAGCGATCGCCGCTGCCGGCGGAAGGTGTCGGTCGCCGCGTTCCGGGCGATCCGAAACAGCCACGCTCCGAACGGCAAACCCCGCTCCTGATAGCCCGGCAGGGCCTCCAGCGCGCGCAGAAACACATGCTGGGTCAGATCGGCGGCGTCCTCTTCGTTCTCGGTGTAGGTGCGCAGATAGGAGAATAGCCGGTCCACATACAGGTCGTAGAGCTGGCCAAAGGCCGCCGGCTCGGTGCGGGCCAGCTCTACCAGCCGGCGTTCATCCAACTGCTCTATAGCCGGGGTCTCCGGTCGTGCCATTTCCGCCATCCGAGGTTCTCCTGTCATCGCTACCCGCTGGCGCGAGGTTGAAGTAGTCCTCTCTACTAATAACAACGGAGGAAGCGGCCAACGCGGACAGCTCATGGGCGGATAGTTCTGAGGCTTCGTGGTCACCTGATAGGTCAAAGAACCGCGCCGCAGCATTCACACTGTCCCGACCCTCTGCACCATAATCTCGTAGGGGACGTGGCTCCTGCCCGTCCCGCCCACGGGTGTCTCCGGTGGTTAACGGTGTCCACCGAACCGACCAAGGCGGGTCGGCCAGGAGGCGCGACCCCTACGATACCGGTGACCTGCACAGGGGACATGGTCGCCCTTCGTCCTCTGTGCCATGCCGGGCGACGGGTGCAGACGACTCCTGCCTTCGTCGAACACGTCAGTTCTATCACACTGTCCGCCCACGAACTCCTGGATAGGGATGATTGAACCAGAACAGCTGCTCTCCGTCCAATCTGAATCGCATGATACAATCCCCACGCCCATGCTGATTCGACCATACGAGGACCAGGATCAGGCGGGGGTTCGGCGGCTCCTCGACCAATCCTGGCCGGACGATCCCGTTATGCGGGAGTTGCATGCGCTGCATGGTCCCGTGCAGCTCTCTCCGTGGCAGCAGACGCTGATCGCTGAAGCGGACGGGGTGGTGGTGGGCGCGGGGACGGCGCGGCATGGCCAGAGACACCCCGCGCGGTACTGGCTGGTCCTCAATGTGGCTCCTGGCTGGCGACGACGTGGCATCGGCTCTCGCCTGTTTACGGCTCTCGCGACCCTGACCCGCCACGATCCCCGTCCCTTCCGGGTGCAAGCGCGACCGTCCGATACACCAACCATCCAGTTCTTGCACCAGCGTGGTTTCAAGCCCTTGATACGGACCTGGGAAGGGACCATCGATCCGCGGGATGGGGAGGTGCAACGCCGCCTCGCCGATCTGGCCCGCGGCGCCGCGCGGTTCCGGCTGACACGACCATGCGGGGAAGCGCTGGATGCATCACGGGTGGAGCTGGCCCGATTCTATGCGGCATGGTATCAGGCGATTCACGCCTGGGATCCGCCTGCGCCATGGCCGGATGACCAGGCGGTGGGGCACTTCTGCGGCGCCGATCTCATCCCCGATTCCGTCGTCTGCGCGTACCGTGATGGGCAGCTGGTGGGAGCGGCCAGCCTCATTGCCCCGCCGTTCAACCCGCAGTCAGACGAGCTGTACCTGGTCCAGGTTGGCACGCTGGGATTGGAGGGTGACGATGCTCGTGCACTCACCGCAGCCCTGGTCGCAGACCTCGTCGCCTGTGCCGCCCGAGAAGGGAAGCTCATCCGCTTCGAGGTCGACGATGCCCATGTGGACCTATGGCATGTCATTGAAGCGCTACCTCTGGTCAGCGGCGATCAGGACTTCATGGTGCTCGCCAATGACTCCGAGGTGTAACGACAAGCGGGTGCTGGGCGTTGTATGTATAAGGTGCGGGATGGCTGGCATCATTCCTGATGCCAGCTGATTGTCCCGGCTTCTGGAGGGTGTACGTGAAGCAGGTTCGAATGACCCGGTCCAGTTCTCACAGGTTGCTGATTGCTGTCCTCCGACTTCTCGCTATCCTCTCAGTCGTGGTGGTGCTGGGGGGTGCCATGAGTCTCCTGGCCCGTGGTCAGACGCTACGGCCGGCCGTCCGCGTCGCCTACGTCCAGCAGGGAAACATCTGGGTCCTCGACGGCGCAAGCGGTCGGAGAACGCGGCTGACCCGCGATGGACACGATGCTGCCCCGCACTGGACCACCGACGGCAAGGCTCTTCTCTTCCAACGTCAGCTACGCAGTCGAATTGAGACCTTGCGATGGCAGCCGGGGAAAGGCATCAGGCAGCTGCGGGATGGTCTGTGGTCCCCGGATGCGTCGGCCGTTGCCTTGGTCCGGGTGGAGAGTCATGCACAGTCCGCCACGACGGTCTGGGTAGCACGCCATGGGCTGGCGGTGCGCATCACCCCAATCGAGCCTGCCTTCCAATGGGCCCCTCTTGCCTGGTCGCCCGACAGTGGGCGACTGGCACTGAGCCGATTTGCCATTCCCCCTCCGACCAAGCCCGGTCAGGAGATGCCGCCCACCGCGGCGAGCCTGTGGGTAACGGTTGGCGCTGGCGTCGCGACCCACTTGAAGCGGCTCCCTCTGCCGCCCGTGTCACACGGGCACCCGGGATGGCCCGACGTCGTCCTCTGGTCACCGGAGGGCCGGTTCCTCACGGTCGGCGTTGGACCGGATATGCCGTGCGGATCCTGCCGAGCCGATGGCCGGTCGTATTACGCGATCTCTATCGCCAGTGGTACAGTGGTCCCGCTCGGCACAGCCCTGGGGACCGACGAGGCGATCTCCTGGGCTTCTGACGACGCCTATGTCGTCCTCTCGATCCCGGCCGGGCGCGAGACCTATGCAAACAAACACCTAGTCCGCATGAACCCGATCACCGGGACGAAACGCACCCTCTCCCACGACGCGCGCTGGGCCGATATCGAGCCGGCCGTTTCACCGGGCGGCTCGCTGATCGCCTTCGCCCGGGGGCACGCATCGAGTACCGCAAACACTGTCTCCACGCTCGCCCTCATCGCGAGCCGTCACCTCTTTCTGATGGGTGCTCATGCTGCCCGGCCCCACCGGCTGATGAGCGCGCCCGGCTGGACCGACCAGGCCCCAGTCTGGTCTCCGGACGGGCAGTGGCTCCTCTTTGTCCGCTGGCGGCGGCACGAGCAGGGCCAGGCGGCAGCGGCCGCGCTCTGGGCGGTGCGAGCGGATGGCTCCAATGCGCAGCGCCTCGCTCGTCTAGACCTGCCGGAAGGTTTCCTCAACGGCTTTGGCTACTACGGCGCATTCGGCTGGCGTGGCCTGTTCGCTGTCGCTCCTTAGAATCCCTGCGCCCAGGCTGCGGTTGCGTTACGCACCGGTATCCGGGAGGGTACGGTTTACTACCTACCCCCCAACCGCACTTTGAAGAGCACTTCGGAGACGGCCATGACTGTCAGTCCCAGCGTCAGGTGGCCGAGAAATCCGCGGACATGGGTTGATACCGGGTAGGCTGTAATCGGCGCGCTCCACCCCATGGCTGGAGTCAGCCCTTCGTCCATTCCGAGGAACAGCGCCATGCCGGTCAGCAGGGCAGCTGGGATCGGCCCCAGGCTGGTCTTACGGCGTAACAGTACGTAGAGTTCACCGGCGCCGAGACCGAGTCCCTGGTGAAACATCGTTCCCACCTTGGCCGCGCCCTGATCGTCCAGCACGATGCCCACCCGCGCGGCCAGGCGCTGCGCCGCGATGTTGTAGGAGACACCAGGTGAGACCTTCTTTTCCTGCTCCTGGTCCGACTTGGACTGCATCCCGGCTAGCTTGGTGGTGACCGGGGTCATGGCCCGGGTCCCGGCATAGCCGCTGATGGCGCCATTGAGTATGTTTCCCGCCAGGGCGCGAATGGTCATGAGGCTCTCCTTGGTGTGGTAGGTCTTGGTAGAGTGGGCGAAGCGATCCCGAGGTCGGTGACGGCCTTACCGCGCGTCCCCGGAGAAACGCAGCGCAGCCAGGGCGATGGCCTGGGCACATCCCACCAGGTTATCAATTGGTACGTATTCATCTATGGCATGCGCCAATCTGGTGTCGCCCGGACCAAAGCAGATCGAGGGCGTGCCGCCCAACCGCGTAAACGTGGCGCCGTCGTGCCAGTTGTCCATGCCGGTAATGCGTCCCGGCCGGCCTACATCGGTGGCCGCTTGTAGTACCAGCGGGACGATGGGCTCCTCCGCCGAAACTTCAGCCGAGGGGACATCCGGCGCCCACTCAATGGTGGGAGGATGCAGCGCCAGCCAGGGATCGGTTTGCGCGGCTCGCTCGATCCAATCGCCGATCTCTCGCTCCACGGCGCTGCCCCAACCACCTTCATCGGCGTGCCCCGGCAGATAGGCGACATGGTAGGTGAGGCGGCACGAGGAGGGATAGCTGACGGCCCATTCGCCGCCCTCGATCTGGACCGGAACGATATCGCCCGGCGAGAGGAGAGGGTGGCGATGCGACGGATGCGTGTGCCACTCGTGCTGCAGCCGTTGCATGGCATCCATCACGACCTGCATCTTTTCGATGGCGTTGACGGCCCCCCCCTCACTCCAATGTGGCTGGGGGAAGCCGGCGTGGCCTGGCCGGCCGGTGACGGTAATCGACGGGATCAGGCTGCCACGGCAGGCGATCCACACCTCGAAGTTGGACGGCTCGGTGACGATGGCGGCGTCGGCACGTACCCCGTGGGCGACGGCAGCGGCGCCACCGGCGCCGGTGGATTCTTCATCGGTCACGGTGCAGATGAGGAGGTCGCCGGCGAGCTGTATGCCGAGCCGCGCCAGTGTTTCGGCGGCGAAGACCATGCAGGCGATGCCGCCCTTCATGTCGCAAGCGCCACGTCCGTAGAGCTTTCCCTGCCGCACCTCGGCCCGGTGGGGGTCACTGGTCCAGCGCTCACACGGCTCGGCCGAGACCACGTCGATGTGCCCGTTGAGCAGCAGACTACGCCCGCCGCCGCTGCCCGCAAAGCGCGCCAGCATCTGGGGACGGCCCTCGAAGCCCAGCCCCGCCGGGATCAGTCGGTACCCCACCACTTCCTCTGGAGCGGGCTCCCATACCTCGGTGTGCGCTCCCAGCGCTCCCAGCCTGCCGGCCAGATAGTGCTGCAGGGCCGCTTCGTCTCGGGGTGGCTGTCCGGCGTCCCGGGCTACTGTGTCGAAGCCAATGAGGTCGGACAGCAAAGCGATGAGTTCGTCGCGATTGCGATCAATCGTCTCGACGATCGCGCGCTCGCGGTCCGTGAGGCTCATCCCGGGGTAGAGGCAAGAGCGTGGATGGCTGTGGCGGAGGCGGCCAGGAAGCGGTCAACGTGCTCGCGGGTGATGATCAAGGGAGGAGCGAGTCGAATGACGTTGCCCTCGGGCCCGCAGGTCGAAACGATCACCTTGCGCTCGAGCAAGCCCTGGCGCAGCCGGCCGGCGACCTCGCCGGTCGGCGCCTCGAGACCGATCATCAGGCCACGCCCACGCACCTGGCTCAAGGCGCCCGGATATTCCTCTGCCTGTCGCCTCAGCGCCGTGACCAGTTCAGTGCCTCGCCTGGCCGCGTTGCCGGCCAGATCCTCCTCTTCGATGACATCGAGGGTCGCGGCGGCGGCGGCGCAGGCCACGGGATTACCACCGAAGGTATTTCCATGTGCCCCCGGCGCCCAGGCGTCCATCAGGGATGCGGGACCGAGCAGTGCTCCCATCGGCAGGCCGGAGGCGATACCCTTGCCCAGCGTCATCAGATCGGGAGAGACGCCGCTGTGCTGGCAGGCAAAGAGCAGACCGGAGCGGCCAAAGCCGGATTGCACCTCGTCGAGAATCAGGAGAATACCGTGCTCGTCGCAGAGTTGGCGCAAGGCGGGAAGGAACTCATCGGGCGGGGTGACATAGCCGCCCTCGCCCAGAATGGACTCGACGATGCAGGCGGCAAAGCGGTCGGGTCGAGATTGCTCACGGAAAACCTGGTCGATAGCGGCCAGAGTGGGCGCCAGATCGCGGCGAGGGTACGGAACCACCGAGACACCCGGCAGAAATGGCTCGTGCCCGGCCCGAAAGGCAGCCTTGGAGGTGGTGACCGAGAGTGAGCCCATGGTGCGGCCGTGGAATCCGCCACCAAAGCTGAGGATGTTCGGCCGGCCAGTGGCGTAGCGCGCCAGCTTCAGTGCCGCCTCGACCGCCTCGGTCCCACTGTTGGTATAGAAGAGTCTGGCATCGTCAATCGGCGCCAACCGGCAGAGGCGTCGCGCGTACGCTTTGGACGGCTCGGTATAGCCGACCGTGGAGACGTGGATCAGCGTTTGCGCCTGCGCCTGCATGGCCGCGACCACCCTCGGATGGCAATGCCCGGTGTTGGTCACGCCATAGCCGGAGATGAAGTCGAGGTAGCGTGTGCCGTCATCGGCGATCAGTTCCGCCCCCTCACCAGCCGTGAAGGTGAGGGGAGTGGTGGTTGCAACGGCGCGCGAGAAGGGCGCCGCGATCTCATTGTCTTGACCTGCGTATATCGTTGCCATAACCGCTATCGTACGATCATCGACGTTGTTGAGGCAATTGTGTTCACACCGGCGCCAAACTCTTCAGCGCCGGTCGGTCGATGGTGAAGCGCTCGATGGGATACGGCGTCTTTCCCTCAATCGCCAGCTGGCTGAGGATGCGACCGATCAGGCCGGCAAACTTATAGGCATGCGCTGCTCCCAGGCCGACCACCACCTGGGGGGCGCCCGGCACGGTGTCGAGGACAAAGTTCTCGTCTGGGGTCGAATCATAGAGGCAGGTTTTGGTATAGAGCACCGGCCCCAGGGCGCCGGGGATATGCTGTGCCAGAAAGTGCTGCAAGCGCTCCAGCGCGGCCTGATTCGGCTCGAAGGTGCGCGTATCCGCCGTGACCACATCGTTGAGTTTGGTGTGCGCAGCCTTGGTCGCAACCTCCCCATACACCGGAAAGCCATAAAAGTTTTCATGGCCGCGCCACATCCAGACGGGGAAGCGGTCCGGGGCGAAGTCGCGAAGATGGGGTGTCGCGAAGTACGTCACCTGCTGCTGCGTCACGGTGATCGGTAGTTGGACCCCCAGGCTCTCCAGGACGGTATTGGTCCAGGCGCCGGCCGCGATTACCACCCGCCCCGCGGTGAAGGCGCCCCGGCTGGTCTGTACCTCCACGCCGTCCCTCACGGTGCGCAAGTCGAGAACCCGTGTATCGTCCAGGATGGTGGCGCCGTTGGCTCGTGCCAGGGCTAGGTGCGTGGCATTGGCCCGGCGTGCGTCGACCAGGCCGGTGTCGGCCTGATAGAGGGTTCGGACGGTGTCCGGCAACCTGAACTGCGGCCAGCGTTCCATAACCTCCGAGGGGCTGAATTCTCGGAAGGGGATACCCTGGTCGCGCATGGCGACAGCGTAGCGATCGATGGTGGGGCCAAGTTCGGTGTCCATCTGGCCCAGGATCAGTCCGCCGGTCTTGAGGATCAGCGGGATGCCGGACTCAGCCTCAACCTGCCGCCAGGCGGTGTAGGCATAGGGGGCCAGCGCGGTGAATTGAGGCGCATCGTAGGCCAGGCGGATGATGCGCGAATGGTCGTCCGAGCCACCCCGAGGGTGACCCACCTGAAACTGCTCCAGGGCCAGGACCTCACCGTGCGCCTGGCAGGAGAGCCAGTACGCCGCGGCACTCCCCAACCCCCCACAGCCGATCGTAATAAAGTCATACGCCGTCTTCATCGCGCACCTTTCCCCTGCTCTTTTCCTACCCTTTTACCACAGACCGAAGGTATGTTCCGCTGGTTGACGGTGGTGGTGGAATTGAGTGGAGGTGAACGAGCGAGAACCCGCTCAACCACGACAGTTGAGCGGGTTCTGGATCGCGATGACCTCGGCCGGCGAGCGCGCCGCGGGTCAGAACTCTACGGAGTCTTGTCGGTTACCAGGGCGAGCATCGGGCCTCCGGCGGCCAGCGCCGCATCGCGTCCCGGATAGGTCACCTGCATGCCGGAGCCGCCGATAAAGCCCTGATCGTGGAACATCTTGAGGAAGTCAGCCAGGTAAAACGTGGTGTCCGTCTCGAAGGCTTTGTTATTCGGCGGAACATCGGCGGCTTGTCCCAGCAGGGCCAGCGTGGCCCGGGCGACCACTTTGTGCTCGGCTTCAGTGCCGCCAATCTGGTAGTGCACCTGCGCCATCATGCGGTTTCCGAGCTGCGAAAACTGCCTGGTGGCGGCCATATCCGCCCCGATCTCCAGCGTCTCGATCAGTTCCACCGTTCTGAAGAAGGTGACGGCGTCGGTGAGCATCTTGGGATCGGGGATGGTGAAGGTGGTCGTCAATGGCTTGGCGCCAATCGACACCAGGTAATCGAGATGATACTGCTCTTCAATCACCGCAGCCTGCACCGCATCGAGCGGCTTGACATTGTTGATCACCGTGCTGAGTCCCAACTGCGCCTGGTTCGCGACAGCCATGCTGAGAAAGGTCACGCCGAAGTATTCGGCGGTGACCCGGATATTGATGATGTCCTGGGGATTCTCGGTCGCCGGGGGCGTCTGGGCCTCCGCGCCATGCGGCACGGCAACCACTGCTACTCCGGCCGCGGCCGCCGCCAGGAGTTGTGATCGGCTGATGGTCCGGGTATGAGTGTGCTGCTGCAGACCCTCATCCTGTATGGTGTCGTGGCTCAAGTGTTTCTCCTTTGATACTGCCTGAAGGACGCGATTCGCGCGACGTCCTGTTCATTCTGCTTGCTATACGGAACTTGAGTTATGGGTGTCGATGATGAGGACGACGATGGTGGTGTCGAGGCTGCTTCAGTACTGGATAGGCGGCCGTGGTCACTCCAGCAGGAGCCGTGCTGTTCGGAGTGGTTTGGGTAACGGCGCCGACCATGGGGCCGGCAGCGGCAAGCGCGGCGGCGCGACCCGGATAGGTCGCTTTCTGGCCGGTGCCACCGATGAAGCCCAGGCTCGTCAACGCCTTGGCGGCATCTCCCACCGTCGTCAAGGCGTTGGTCTCGAACGCCTTGTTGTTCGGTGGATCTCCGCTCATGTCACCGGTCACCACCAGCCCTGCTCGGACGACGGCTCGGTGCTCGCATTCCGTGCCGCCAATCTGGTACGCGAACTTCGCCAGCATCGGCTGCTTTAGATCGGTGAACTCCCGCACCGCCGCCATGTAGGCAGCGATAAAGAGCGGTTCGGCGGTATCCGCCAGGGTGTGGAGGAACGTCTTCTGGTCGGTGAGGATCTTGGGATCCGGCACCGTGAAGGTGTCGGTCATCGTCTTGGCGCCGTTCGCCTCCAGGAAGTCGGTGTGCAATTGCTCTTCCACCAACGCGGCCTGAGTGACGGCCAGCAGTAGCCCGGTCAGGTTGAGCTGGGTTGCATTCTGCACGGCAGCGGTGAGTAGCGTGACGGCAAGATGCTCGGCCGTGACCGCAATGTTCAAGATGTCCTGCACGCTTTCCGGTGTCGTGGTTTGCGCTCCAGCCGCCCGCGGATACGCCGCCGCGACGATACCAGCGCCGGCTGCCATCAGGAACTGGCTCCGGCCGACCCGTGCTCGCAGGTGGCTGACCATGGCACGTTCGTAGGGTGTTTTCCCGTTCTCGATCACATCTATCTCCTTCAATCGGGCCTCCAGAATCTCATGCTATTGGGGGGACGATGAGGCTGCGCGAATCACTCGTGTACCAGAGATGAGGGGTAAGTCAAACACGAAGCACGATTCATGCCACTTTGGACGAGGGAACTGCCCCCCCTCCCCCCGGCGGCCCCCCGGCCCCCTCGCGGGGGGGAGGGGAGATCGTGAAGGCCGCTGTCCCCTGTGGTAGCTCCCGTTTCGGTAGCAAAAGGATGTTCTTTGGAGACACCGTTGCCCGTGGTAGCTCCCCTCCCCCTGGAGGGGGAGCTGATAGGGGTAGGTATAGCACATGTCGCGTCATATAGGCGCTATCCCTTGTGGATGGCCGTCCGACGAGGCACAACATCCAGGCCGATAGTCCGCCGTTAGGCGCATACCTACCCCTGTCAGGTGGAGGGGGAGGGGCTGGGGGAAGGGGGGCTACCTCTTTACCAGAATCGATGTCCTGCTCTGGTGATTGACGCCCCCAATGGAGATGTTGCCGGTGAAGACCCAGCTGCCGGGGTACGAAAACTTCAACGGGAAGGTGGCGTAATAGTCACCCGGACTATAGGATGGCTGGCTGCCCCGCAAGCTGTCGTGCGCGACCACCTTGCCGCCCAGCGTGGCGTTGTAGACGTAGAGTGGCTTCATGCCGCTCGGTACGGCGCTGACCTTCCAGTAGATGACGACATACGCCTTCTTGCCGACGGCGGAGGTTTTGAGCGCCGGCGCGTTGTCCTTATCACTGGCCTGGATGCGAATCCTGGTGACCGAGAAGCGGGCGACTGTATTCCTGGGCTGCAAACGTGCCGCGGCCTGAACCGCGGCCAGTGCGTCCACCTTGCCGGCGCCGTAGACCGGCGTCCAGGCGGCGGCGCTGGTGAAGGAGTCGTGGCGCGCGGTGGACTTCAAGAGGGCCGTAACCTGATCCTGATCGAGGTTCGGGCTGACCTGCAACATCAACGCCACCACGCCGGCCACGTGGGCGCGGACATGCTGGTACCGGTTTCCCATAGGTTGGCGCCGTCCGGCGAGATATGGCGCGGACTCAGGCAGTTATCCTGCGTGTCGCTCCCACAGACTGATGCATCATGGCTCAGTGAGGAGAGGATCATGGTGCCGGGCGCCGAGATATCCGGCTTCTGGCGACCATCCGCGGTGGGGCCGATCGAGCTATACGCGGCGATCTCACCCACCTGCAGCGAGTTGTTGGTGCACGGGAAGTTATTGCACACCTGGTGCACGTGGTTGTCTCTATCGGTCCAGCTCACCCGAGTGGCGTAGTTGCCGACTGCGATGACGTGACGCGAGTCGGCCGGCTCGTTGATGGTGTCGGCTTCGTCGGCCATGGTGAAGTGGGCCGCGTCGTCCTGGTCGATCCAGGCGTCGAACCGCCCGGTATCCCGGACTTTGCTGCCGGCCAGGTCGAGGGAGAGGCGGCCCGCGTCGATGGGAGTGCCGTCGCTGGACGCAAGGTGGCCGTAGATCACCCGGAAGTTGCCGTCCCAGGTGTCGTTGGCCAGCGTGATCTTGAGTTTGCCACCCGCGACAGTGTGGTTGTCGACCGCCTGACCCGGCTTGAATGGGCCGTAGATTTCCCCGGTGAGGTCGTTGCGCAGCCGGAAGGTAAAGGAGTCCTGCGCCGGGTAAAACAGGCCGAAGGTGATGTCGTTGTCGTGGCCCGAGACATCCATCTGCAGCGTGGTCGTCTGGTTGGCGCCCAGGGTCCCGTCGGTATGCAGTGCGGCATTCCCCTCATTGCCGGCCGCCGCCACGAAAATCTTGCCGGGACCCGCCAGCAGGTCGGCTGCTTCCGACAGCGGCGAACTGCCGTTGTGCGGGCTGATCATGCCGCCAAAGCTGTTGTTAATCACCACCGGCTCGTGCAGTTGCTGCGCTTTGGCAATGATGTACTTCCAGGCGGCGATGGTCTGGTCGGTGCCCTGGCCGCGCTTGATCACGATGATATCGGCCTGTGGCGCCACACCAATCTCGCGCGCTGGGGTGCTGGAGCGGCCGTTGCCGGCGGCAATGCCGCTGACATGGGTGCCGTGGCCGTCGGTATCCTTCTCCGGGCACTGGCCACTATTGATCGACGCCGCGTCGCATTCATATCCGAAGGTGTAGCCGGCCGGCGCATGACCGTTGGTGGTCTGATCCCAGATGTATTTGATGCGCGTCGAGCCGTCCGGGTTCTTGAAGTCGGGGTTGTGGTAGTCGATGCCGCTGTCCACGACGGCAACCAGCACATGGTTGCCCTGAATCGTGCCTCCGCCGGGGGCGGGCTGCGTCCACACTTGATTGGCGCGGATATCGGACACACTCTGATCGAGCGATTCGTGCAGGGCCAGGGAGGGATACAGGGTGCGGACACCGGGCTGCTGGGCCAGGGTGGCGATCTCATTGGCCGGGACCCGAGCGGCGATGATCCTGCCCCGGATGTCAGCCTCGACTAGGCCGCCCAGGGAGCGAACCGCGGCGGAGACATCGCGATCGGTCTTGATCTCCAGCGGCACCAGGGGCGAAGTCAGATGATCGCGGAAGGAGTGGCGCCCAGGCCGCCGGGCTTGCTGTGCATGTCGAACTTGCAGCGCCAGGAGGCCGTTGATGAGGCCGTATCCCATTCCGGGTACACGTCGTGGGGTGGTGGAGATATGGGCGCCCGCGTGGGCGTAGACCGGCCGGGTGCGAGCGCTGGTCAGCGCGGCCAGCACCAGCGCGGCCAGCATCAGGAGGTGGAGCGAACGAGGTCGTCGATCGCGGGAGCGGTGTGGAAACGTCATGCTGTGAATACCCTTCCGAGGACGCTGGGTCCCGTACCTGAAATGCAACAGCCAGAGCACGCGCCCGCGCGCATGGCAACCTCTACTTTCTCACGTCCGGCGAGGAAAGACAAGAGGAAATCGGCACGATAATTCCGGGTTCCTGCGTCGCGAACGGTACCAAGCGGCAGACGAGCGATGGAACAGCCGCGCGGGTATGCGCGCTGAGAGATCATATCCCGCACCCGTGGATGGCTGCCGCGCCACGGTCATGTGGCGACCGGGCCGTACGCTTACCTCTGCGCTAAGAAGTCACGGACTGCGGCGAAGTAGACGTCCGGCTGCTCTATGTAACTCTGGTGGCCGGCCTCGGGAACGATCTCCAGCCGGCTGCCGGCAATGCCCGCGTGCATCTCGCGAGCGGCGCGAGGCGTGGTGGTGCGATCGTGCTCGCCCACCAGGATCAACGTCGGTTTTTTGATGCTGCCCAGCATCGCTTCGTACTCGATGTGATATTCGTGGCTAGCGGTGTAGGCCAGGATCTCCGGAGAATATATGGCACGATCCTCGGCCTGCAGGTAGCGCCGGTAGCCCTCGCTCCGGACGGAGGCGAAGTGGAAGGGCATCTGCATGCGCATCAGTTCCGCGGCGTCCTCCACCGTCCGAACCTGTGCCTCGCGCGCCCAGGACTCCGTCACCTGCTCGCGTAGCTCAATCGGCTCAAAACTTGCCAGGTTGGCCTCGATCTCGGGCATGGACTTGCTCATGCTGGCCGAACCGGCGCTGATGATGTAATGTGACGCGTCTCCCTGCTCGATAGCGTGCGTCAGGGCGATAAAGGCGCCGTAGGAGTGACCCAGGAGTGTATACTGCTGTGCGCCGAGTTCGCTGGCAAGCGCGGTGACGTCCTCGGCATATCGACTCAAGGTCAGTGTGGCGGGATCGACCTTCTCCCCTCGACCGTGGCCGCGCAGGTCGAGGTAGATCAGTCGGAAGGTGTCGCTGAGCGGATCTAGCCAGGGGTGCATCTCGGTATGATCGAGCCCCGGCCCGCCATGCAGCACGATTACCGGATAGGCATTCTCGGCGCCGACCGAGTGATAGAACAGCCGTACCCCGTCGACGGTTACATCCATAGTGTTTCCCCTGATGGTGATGGTGTGGGTGGTATTGCCTCCGCCTACCCCGAGGCGAAACCCAATACGGTTGACTTCAGCGGCTCTCAGAGCGACGTACGCCCCGGCGCCCGTAGCCCGACTGTCCTGGCCGGACCGGTCCGCAGACCAGCACAGTCGGCGGTGCGAGTGGGGATTCAGCCCTCACTGTGATGCCGGTGCAAGACGGATGTCCACGTGTGCCCCCCTTGGCGGAGTATCCGCGATTCTCTTAGATAAACCGTAGTGGGGCGAGGCTCCTTCATCTAATGCCTGATGGAATGAGCCAAGCGGTGTCAGGAGCCTAGGTTTGAACCGGCTCCTTCCGAGGGGTGACCGGCTCAGCGCATACGTTCACGCGCCCGCGCTACCGGTATGGCCTGCTGGACTACATCCGCATGGCTTTGGTTGAAGGTGGCAGGCAGCAGATACCAGCGCCCCGCCACCAGCGGAAGGGTTGACTCCTCGGCGCCGCCGTAGAGCACCTCCGGCGTGCCGGTATTCACATAGTAGTTATTGCGCAGCGTGAACTCACCTGGGACACAGGGATTGAGCCCCGCAACCTCCGATTGGGTCAGGTTCTGGCGCAGGAGCCACTCCAATCCAGCGGGGATGCGGTCAGTGGCCACGGGCCTGCCGGATTCCAGGACGTTTCACGTGAAACACTCGCTCTCTATTGATGACGCGCTGCCTTTGGCGCCGAAGGGCAGCGCCGGCTGCGAGGAGATGGCTAGGACAGATCGGCGATCTTGGCGTCGGCGTCGCGCAGCCAGCCCACCAGGACCGGGAGGATGCTCAGGGCGATCTCCGGATAGGTCTTCAGTTCTGCGATAAACTGGCTCTTGTCCAGCAGTACCGCGGTGGTCGGCTCGACAGCGGTAACCGTGGCGGAACGAGGTTTATCGTCCAGCAGAGAGATCTCGCCAAACGACTCGCCGGCGCCCATGCTGCGAATCTCTCTCTCTTCGTTGGCCGAACGCTTGGTGATCTTCACCGAGCCCGATTGGATGCAGTACAACCCCATGCCAATCTGACCCTCATTTACCACCACCTGCCCGGGCTGGTACGTTCGGGTCGTCGTCCAGCGGGCCAGGGACTTGAGCTGCTTTGGCTGCAACCCCTCAAATAGGGGAACTCTTCGCAAGGTCTCTTCCTCGTCCACGGACCATGCCTCCACTCTCTGCTTGAGGCGGCCAGATGCCGACTCCTGACGCGCGCATCATAGATCCTGATGGTCTATCCCGTCAAGCAGCGACCGCTATGGTGCTATGGTGAGGACAGACCTACCTTTATAGGAGTCTACAGTGCTCAACACGACCGATGTGCGCCGGCACTTCCCCTCGCTGCAGCGCACCCAGGACGGCCGCCCTGTCGTCTATTTCGACAACCCGGCTGCGACCCAGGTGCCCCGGGAGGTGATTGATGGCTTCCGAAACTACTTCGAGCAGCACAACGCCAATACGGGTGGCGCCTTCGACACCAGCCGCGAAACTGACCAACTGATTGACCAGGCGCGTGCCGCTATGGCCGACCTGCTGGGCGCCACGTCGCCCGACGAGATCTCCTTTGGCCAGAACATGACCTCGCTGACCTTTCAGGTGAGCCGGGCACTGAGCCGCTTACTCCAGCCAGGCGATGAAATTGTGCTCTCGCGACTGGACCACGACGCCAATGTGGCGCCCTGGCTCGCTCTGGAGGAGCAAGGCGCGGTGATTCGCTGGATCGACATCGATCCGCTCACCGCCACGCTCGACCTGGAGAGCGCGGCAGCGGCACTCTCCGAACGTACCCGCCTGCTGGCGGTTGGGTATGCATCAAACGCCTTCGGCACCATCAACCTGGTGCGTCGTTTGACCGAGATGGCGCATGCCTATGGCGCCTGGGTGTTCATCGACGCCGTCCACTATGCGCCGCACGGCCCCATCGACGTGCAAGACCTGGGCTGCGACCTGTTGGTCTGCTCCGCCTATAAGTTCTTTGGTCCCCACCTGGGCATTCTGTATGCTCGTCGCCAGGTTTCCGAGGCGTTGCCGGTGTACAACGTGCAGTCGGCCAGCGAAGCAGCACCGCACAAGTGGGAGACCGGCACGCAGAGCTATGAGTCGTTGTCCGGCCTGGTGGGCGCTATCGCCTATCTACGCTCACTCAGTACACAGACGGAAAGCTCCGGCCGGGACCACCTGCGGAGCGCGATGACCGCCATTCAGCAGTACGAGCGGACACTTTCCGAGCGATTGCTGGCCGGTCTGACCTCTCTACCCGGCGTGCAGGTCTACGGCATTACCGATCCGGCCCATCTCGACCAGCGGGTCCCCACGGTGTCCTTTGTCATCCCTGGCAAGGATCCCGCTTTGGCGGCGAGCGAGCTGGCGGACGCGGGCATATTTACCTGGGCCGGGAATCACTATGCCATGGAGCCACTGCGCCGCCTGGGACTGACGTCCACTCAGCGCATCGGGTTGGTGCACTACAACGAGATGGACGAGATCGATCGTTTTGTGGAAGCGCTGACGCGGGTAGCATCTTCAGCCATCGGCCCTCACCCATCGACCGTTGTCCGGTAACGACCGACTGATGTGGCGCGTATGGATCTGCTGTTGATGATGCACTGCGCGGCGTACCAGGCCGTCGTTCCACCATCGACACGGTCACACCGTTCATCACCGCTGAGATACCGATGAAGCGGACCCTCCTCCTGACTGCAGCGCTGAGCAGTCTCTGGCTTCTACTGCCTCTGGCGCACGCTGCCGGCAACGACCACGCCCCATCCTTGCCGGCGAGATCGGCCTTGAGGCCATTCTGGCTCTCTGGCCGGACTATGCTGCCCCAGCAAGCCATGCCACCACCTAGCACCGCGACGCCACCAATCACCCTGACACCCTCGACCATCACCACGACGCTGCCACCCATCACCCTGACGCCGTCGACCATCACCCTGACGCCGTCGACCATCACGCCGACGCCCTCGACCATCACGCCGACGTCGTCAAACGCGACGCCGGTTCCATCCAGTACCATTGCTCCACCGACGCCGGTGACGGTCGATTTCAGTGTCGACCAGGTAGCGATTCAGAGCACGAGCAAAAAGCGAGGGAAGGCGCTCAAGAAGGCCAGGACGGGCGCCAAAGCGTACGTAGCAATTTACTGGACCTTGCGCCGCGCCCCCGCCGGTTCGAAGCCCACAACCCTCTTCTTCAGCACCTTGTGCAAAAAGACGTGGAAGACCGGCCGTGTGACTGGACGCAGGTCATCCTATCCGCCAAAGCAGTACTATGCTGCGCTACCGATTACCCTCAAAAAGGCCGGCACCTACCGTATCGCGGGCGGTGTGGACATCCACGGCACGATGCGCGCGGCCGGAGCCGCGGTGACCGTGGGTGGCAAGCATTGCTAAGAGGCCACGCCCATAAACTGCTCGACGGTCGATATCAACTCGTCGTTTTCAAAGGGCTTACTGACAAATGCGTCAAAATCTCCGACTCGGTCGGCCAGCTCCAACGCGCTGTCCGACGCGGACATGGCGATCAGCGGAACCTTGCGAACGTGGGGATCGTGGCGCAGGGCAAGCGCCAAACTGAGACCGTCGACCGACGGCATCATCAGATCGACCAGGATAACCTCGGGACGCTGCAGGGCGATAACGTCCAACGCGGCGCGAGCATCGTTGGCAACCATCACTGGATGGCCCTGGAACTCCAGAATATCGGTCAGTAGCTCAGTTATCCCGGGTTCGTCGTCGATCACAAGTATCACGGCCGTTTCCTTTCAAGGGCGGATGCCGGTCCTGAGTGAATGAGCGGGATGCCGGTGCGTGATAGAGATACGCGCTGGACCACGTTTCGGATTACGCATAGATTACGGCAATATTGGCGTGTTGTCAGGCATTGTATCTCAGCACGATGGTCTCTACTTGCTCAATCCGCCCCTTTCCGGCTGCCAGAGGACTATGGTCACCGCCGTGGCCTGCCAGTGGACTCCTTGCAGCACTCAATGACCTGGGTCATGGTGGTAGATGGGCAAGTTACATGCCATCCCGGCCCCCACCCCCTCGCCGAGGGAAACCGTGTGGTGAACCCTTGCCATCTGTTCGCTCCATGGGGTTCGCTACAATCTGAGATGAAATCATTCAGTCGCTCTCGCGTATCGTGAAGACCCTGGTGGACGAGGGTCTGCGTATGGAAGCACATCCCGGAATCGTGTTCCGATCGGGGCCTGCTGGACGGCGTCCCGGGCTGACTCAGGGGCCGGACGTGTGGGAGGTCGCGCAGGTAGTGCGAAACGTGAGTCCACGTGGTGCAGAGGCGATCCAGCAAACAGCCGAGCTGACCGGTCTCAGTCGCGAGCAGGTCGCGACCGTGGTTCGCTACTATGCCGACTTCCGCGACGAACTGGATGCCTGGATTCACCGTGTCGAAGAGGAAGCCGCTCGGGCGGAAGCAGCATGGCGTCGTGAGCGAGCCCTTTTAGAGATGTGAAGGTCCTGCTCGATGAGATGTGGCCACCGACAATCGCCGTTGCGCTTCGCCAACGTGGCCATGATGTAGAGACTGTCAAAGACAGGCCGGACCTCATTGGCAGACCCGATCCGGTGGTATTTGGCGTGGCACAGGCGGAGGGTCGAGCCATTGTCACGGAGAATGCCGCGGATTTTCGCCCATTGGCCGTGGAGTGCCTGCGAGAGGGCCGCTCGCATCATGGCCTGATCCTGACCAGCAACAAGCGGCATCCTCGACATGAGGTCGGAACGTTCGGTCGGCTCGTCGAGGCCCTGGATAGTCTACCAACGGTTCACGGACAGGATTCGGCTATGAACCTTGAACACTGGCTCCAGTAACGGGACTCAGCGACCCGACTTCTCACCATCGTTCCTGCCCAGATGCGGAGAATCGATCTTCAGATCGTCTGGTGGAGGCGCCGCGCGCACGCGCCGGACGGAGATCCCCGAACGGGGTACAGGACCAGCGTCCGCCTGACACGCTCCTCCCCTGCGGAGGGCAGTGATCGCATGCACCCAGATCCGGTCTCCTACCAAGGAAAGGAGCAGCGAAGCACACCCGTTGGTGGCTTGACCACCCCACCCCGCCAGCGCAGCCAACGAGCAGCATGGTGGGACGGCCCAGGACCGGCGCTGCCGCGCGGTCCTTCCCTTGACGGTCTGAAGACCAATACGGTTGACTTAAGAGCATTGCGGACACGCCGCCAAGGGGGGGGCACACGCGATCATCCGTCTTGCCCCGGCATCACCGTGGGAGGGCACACGATGTGCTGGCCTGCGGGCCAGTCCGGCCAGAACGGCCGGGCTAGTACGCCTGAGGAGGTGTTCAGACAGGAGAGTGCAAGTCTTTCTCCGCCGGCCACGTTCCCGGCGGTACCCGACGGCAACTGCGTCACCGTGAGGTGGGGTGGGGAGCAGCCGAAGGGGAACGATCAGTCCGTAGGATGACGAACCGGGTACCCCCTGGGTGTCGGCCAGATGGAGCGGCGAGCCTGCTAGCTACTGGCGAAGCCCAAGCCGGCATGAAAGCCGGAAGTAC
>JAABUH010001333.1_pt1 | contig 28430 bp, 34 predicted proteins | sample 5559121 | NCBI WGS metagenome assembly JAABUH01 (sample SAMN10711871, study PRJNA513364) | rock metagenome | isolation source: Antarctica rocks | place: Antarctica: Victoria Land, Battleship Promontory nord | collected 2015-12-28
ACGCATGCCTCGCCCTGATTGACCAGTTGTAGATATCCCGTTCTTTCTTCGCTCCTGCTCCTGCTTCTGCTCCAGCTGTCTGACCCGTAGCTTAACTATCAGCTGCTTCTGCTTCTGCTTCTGCTTCAGCTGTCTGACTCGTAGCTTAACTATCAGCTGCTTCTTCTTCTTTTGTCTAGAGCTTGATGTCGAAGTGAGCTTGAGGCCTAGACGTAGTAGATCATTGACCTTCCTATTTCACATCTTTGTCTGTTGAGCTGAAGTTACAACAGCTCGTTTTCGAATAGAAGATTTTGAAGTAAATAGCTTAGAATCTAGACGTAGTAGAGAATTGATCTTCTTTTGCCATATTTTTGCTCGTTGATTCTCTCTTCTTTCATCAACAATCTCTTGATTCATGATTCTTGCAGTATCGTAATTACCTTCAATTCGATTGATCTTTTGCTTCTTTCTTTTATTGAGTTCAAGAAGTTTCTGATTAGTGACGTTCTGAATAGTTGATTTCGTCATTGCTCGTATTGCTGCTTTACCCATCTTTTCAAGAATCTGACTAGAAATCGTTTCTTTTATTGCTTGTCTAATAAGCTGCTGTACTTGTGAAGTATTTGCAGATGTTAAAACGACTTCTAAATCGTCTTTGAGATCGATGTATGTGACTGTAGTCTCGACAGACGTAGTTGAATGAATGACTATGTTGTACTGCTGTGATTGATTCAGTTTCTTAGAAGGAAAGTGCTGAAGTACTAATGCTGAGCTGAACGAAAGAAGTTTCGTAGCTGTTCATGACTTTCTGATATTCAGTGATGTAATTGCTTTATGTCGAGCCTGTTGATATATTTCTAGAAAGTTCGTTTTATCGATTGAGTAGCTGATCTCAAGAAGATTCAGCTTGACTGAAGATTATTGGCAAGCGAAGGTGACTAGTCGACTTGACTCGATCAATGTTGATCGCTAGAGAACAAGAAGATTAAGCAGGAAAAAGGAAATAAATAGATCGTTTCCCCTTCTGTTTTCCTCATTGTCGTGAGGCTGCTCGCATCATTCTCACAAGATAGTTAGTAAGAGGAAAGAGATCGAGATCTGAGTCAATGATAAAAGAGTCAAGAGACGTTTTCTGAATGTACATATAGATGTCATTGCGACTTGTAGATAAAGACAAGAAACATACACGTTTTACAGTATCTTTCTACTAGCATGATCATTGCACATGTTCGTTGTTTGCTTTCTTTATTGCTTCGATACGACTTTCTATATTGCATCTGTATTCTATTTCTCGACATTGAAACTCAACGCGAAGATATCATTTTTATGATATCTTGAATAAAACAGTTGACTGAACAGTAAAGAACAACACGACATCTCTACAGTGATCAGAGAATTTATGAAAGATTTAAAGTGAGAATCAATTTGACTCTGAAATACGGAAAATTAATATAGCGACTTCATTTCGCTTAAAGATATTGACAAAAGTTATTCAAGTCACAGAATTCTCACAGTTGAAACTAGAAGAAACGCGTATCTTCAACTGATGAAAACTGTCTCTTTTTGAGCGAAGATGCAACAATGAAGAAGAGAGAAACTGACTTTCATGAATGATTGACACTCAGAAGAGATGCTCTGATCAGAAGAAGAATTCATCTGATTTCAAGACTTGCAAGAAACAGACAGCAAAAGTGAGAATCAAAGAATGAATTCAAAGCAATGTAAACAGAAGTACGAGAAATGACATTAATTTCAGCAGTAAATCATGTTTCAGCAGAAGCATAAGATTGAGTGTTGTTGATTTAATAAAAGAAGAGAAAAGAAAAGCATCTTGATCAGTTGTAACAACTGCAAAAGAAAGAAAGAAGAACTTCGACGAGTCAAGAAGCAAAAACAAAATAATGAGATTTTTTTGACTACTTTATTATTTTTGCTATTCTATATTTCATTTTCACAACTCTTAATATCAACTCACAGTGACAAAATGATAAGTTCATTGAAAACATTTGTTGTAGACATGAGTGTTACGCTCATCAGCTTTCAAGTCAGTTCAGAAATAAACATGATTACAATGTTGTCTCTGAAATATCTGACACTCATGTCATCGCTTGAAACTTCGAGAGTTTCGTATTTTGAAGAAAAGAACATGATTGATTTTCTAGAAAGATATAAAGACTTCTGTGATGATTATGAGCTGAATCAGATTGATTGATTTTGCAAACTGTCAAGATACTATAACAAGATCATTGATGATAACATCAAGATTATGATTGAATATATTGATTTCAACTGACAAGAACTGAAGAAGATGATGAAGAAAAAGTACAAGAAAGATAACATTAATCAACAGCTGAATTCTCAAATTTTTCTAAAAATCTTCAAGAATAAGTCTTGTATCATGAAGAATGATCTGAAGCTGTACAGTTGACAATACAAAAGCATATCACATTCATTGATAAAATGCAAGCAAATGAATGAATATATCAGATGTTGCTGATTTGTCAAGAGTCTTTCATTTATACTAAGCAAAAAGATCATATGAAAGTGTGCACTTGATTCTGAAAATCTCAGTTTCATGAATTTCAAGAAAGCTAATGACATAATAGTGATCTACTGCGACTTTGTTAAAGCATTGTTGAAATTCTTGATCATGATCAAGAATTTCAATGATTTCAGCAAGCTTGTGAATAAATATCAGATCAAGTAATCAATAATATTAAACAAGTTCTTCGATTCTTTGATAATAACACAGCTCAGCAATATGATAATGAATAAGATAATAAATAAGTTTGAAATGATGATGCTTTCTTTGCAAACAACAATGAAGAAAATTGAATCTTTCATGCAAAACATGACAGCATCTGTCTTGATGCTCAACATTTATATCTCACATGAACTCATCATGTTTGCTCATTCAACAATGTTGATGTCATCATTATTTTCACTTTTAAAAAGTGAATGAACATCTTTAATGTTTAAAATGAAAGAATGCTTCTTCTGTGAAAAAATAAAATGTCAGAAGATCAGATGTCATCAACTGAATATTTATAAGATAAAAAAGAAGATACATGTAAATGAAATAAACAGAGTTTAAATGAAATTCATTGAAAGAGATGACAGATTGACATCTTTTGCATTGAATCATTCTCAGAAATAGCTGATTGACAATGCTTTGAAAAAACAGAGTCAGCAAATGAAGATAGAACATGTCGATGTCATCAGATTGACAAGTGTAAAAGCAATGATCATGAAGAAAGCAAAGAACACAGATGAGAAACAGAAATAAGATGAAGAAGTAATGATTGTCACAGCTCAACATGATTATAAGTCAGATGAAAATGCAATGAAAATAATGATATAACAGAGAATGAGTTTAAATTAAACTTAAAGAGAAAAAGTAAGAGAAGAAGAATGTTTATCAAGCATGAAGAATTTGTGCTCTGAAGAGTATCTGTCAATTTCAAGAATGTTTTCAAAGAAGTGAACAAGTGAGAATATGATCATGCAAAATGCAGCTGTTCTCAAGAAAATGATAAAAACAATGAAGAAATCAATGAAAAAGAATTCAGATGACAGCAAGATAAAGTCAGATAATTGAGACAAAAGAATGCAAAACATAGTAGAAAAATGCATAAACACAGAAAATGTGATGCATATTATAATAAATCAAAAGATGCAAGATGTTAGCATTGAATAGATGCTTACACATTCATTTATTCTTCTTTGAGCTTTTTATGCTTAAGTAAAATAACATAAGAAAAAGAAAACAGAAAAGATTGATGATGTGCAAGTAACAGTAGTAAAATTTGAAGATTCTTCATTCAAAAAGTTGAACACAATTTTGTATGCAATGACGTGTTCAAGAACATAAGTGCTGATGAGTGATGAGATTTACATTAAGATACTGCTTGATAATGATGTTGAAATCAACGTTATGTCTAAAACTCTTGTCACAAAAGTTCAGTTGTTTATGCAACGAGACATTCATTTAAATATGATAGAAGTCAGCGAAGCAAAGACTAACATCATTGAATGCTGCAATGACGTGAAAATCAATATTGACAAAGCAAAATCAATGATTTCAATATTTGTGATTAAAAGCGATGAGTACACTCTGATACTGAGCAGATTATATGAGTGAAAGATACATTTATACATCAACAATACTTTGAAAGAAACTTGTAAAATGACAATCACTGACAATGATGAAAGAATGATGTTCTTTAAATTGATTTTAACGCATAATTCTGACAATCAAGATGTGTCAAAAATATTTCTCAAGAAAGCAAAAAACTTTTTAAATGAGTAAATAAATGCTTTGTCAAAAGTATATCTGCAATGAAAAGTGTAAGTTTGAAGACTGTTAATTTAGCGCGCTTGAAAAGCTTTAAAACGTTCATTGAAATTAAAGAAGAAAAGAAAAAGAAAGATTAAAGCTTCATTCAATGATTTTGCTTAAATAATAGCATGCAATGCACACAGATGTTATGATGTCATTTGAACAGACTTGTGATGCAAATGACATGAAGATTTGATCTGAATTCAATTCATCAGTATGAAAAGATAAATCATGTCAAAGTAGTGATAGCATACAAGAGAAAAGCTCAGAAGATTCAATCTGTAAATTCATCAAAGTCAAATGATTCAATATCAGAAGATTTGATAAATTGAAAACAAATCTTACTAACTCAGATCAAATTGAATATGATAGAGATAAAGTCAGAAAAGTATGATCATTGACTGTCAGAGACTGAGTTAAACTAAAGATACTATCAATATAAAAGATTGATATTATTATTACTTTGATAAAATCTAAATACAAGACAATACATCAAATAATGTACAAGATGAAAGATAAAGAGCAAAAGAAAAGAATGAAAGCTCAACTTCTATATACATGAATTGAGCAGAATCAAGACTAGACAGTAGTTTTATTGACTTAAAATTACAAAAGTTCATGTATATGACTAAGATAATTGAAACAGAATTGCTGAAATTAAATTACAATGATGATGATTAGATTGATGACTTGATTCATTGAACTGCAAAACAGATTCAATGAATTAAAATTATTTAAAATATTAATGATTTATGTTTTAAATTGAATTGATGATCTGACATCATGACAGTAACTTTTCTTTTTAAGACTGAACTTCTGCAAGATGATGAAAAGAAACAAGATGAAACAAAAAAGAATCAAAGATGAAGATTAAAACAAGATAAGAATTGATGTGAATGCATTTTAATGTAATGAAGCACAAATGAAACTAGAATAAATCTGAGTCACATCTGAGTCAGATCTGAGCAAGATGTCTGAAGAGTAAGACGAGATGAAACGCATTTTAACGTGATGATGCACAGAAATTAAAACACATCTGAATCACATTTGAGTCAGATTTAAACAAGATGTTTGAGTCAAATCTAGACAAGATCTGAGTCAGATTTGAATAAAAGAAAGATGAAATGCAGTTTAATATGATGATGCACAGATGAAACTAGAATACATCTGAATTACATTTGAGTCAGATTTAAACAAGATATCTGAAACAGATTTAAACAAAATCTGAGTCAGATCTGAGCTAAATTGAAATGATGAAGATTGAACTTAAAGTTCTTGACATTGACATTGAAACATCACACATGACAATACATGTGATTCTTCGACAACAGAATTGATGAGATGATATTCATTGAACACTTGCTCACAATTATTTAAAAGATGAAAAGATTTTCAAGTAGAAAAGTAATCTTTTCAATTGATGTAATACTTAAGCAAAGATGAATTATAATGTTTATCATGCTTGAAGTTTAATATGCTGTTTACATATCAGAATCTTTCGTCATTCTTAATGATAATGAGTTCTCAAGATTTCTGACGTTGACTCGAAAGAAAGTCACTTGTGATATGATTCAAAAAAGTGACATGAAAGATTGAATGAATCTTCATAAATGCTGAAAAATCTAACTCAATGATCAGAAAATTATTCTCGAAGACACGCTTGATCTTGAAGAAATCAATGTTATGATCATTTAACTTGACAACGAGATGAACAATGCTGAGATTGCAAGCATTCAGTCAGATTTCATCTTCAACGAAGTATTTAAAACAAGAATGATGAAAGAAATTAACATTGAATTTGTAAATAATCTGAGTTATAAGCATCTCATCACGTAGATGCTCAGTTAATTTCTTCATCTTCTTGATGAACTCTTCAACATTAATTAACTTGTTTCAAGCTTAAGACGTAAGATTCTCAAACAGAGATTCAGAAAACTTGAAGTTTAAACATGAGTTCTGACTTAAATTGATCAAGAAGAATGATGTTAAAGTGATTAATGATGATGTGTTATTGATGATGAATTTAACTTCAGAAAGTCACTTAGCTCAGTTATTCTGCATATAGTTGACAAAGATTCAAAGATAATGCTTCATGACAGCATTGACTTTCTTGATTTGATTATCGATCTCAAAGTGATACATTGTTGATAACTTAACGTTTATCTTCAGCATTTTACACATATGCTTTCAGACATCAAAGATGAATTGTGTGTCTCAATAAGACATGAAGAATTCGAGTAAATCATGATGTTTTCAAACATGAGCATAGAAGCAGTTGATAACTTCTTCAACTTTCATAGAAGTGATGAGAACTAAATGTTTCATTTTGATAAAATAATCAATGAAGATTAAAACATATTCATATGTGATACTCATGAAGATATTGAGCGATAAAGAATTTACATAATTCATGAAGATATTACATCAACAACGTTCAAAAACTGAAAGAGAATACAATCATTCTTAAGTTCATTGTTTAAAGAGCTTAAAACATGTGCATACATGACAGTTTTGTACGAAGCGTTGAACATACTTATAAATGTTTAATCATCAATAAACTCAACTGATCAGTTCATAGCTTTTTGCTCTTTCTGAGTGATCATCAATGACACTATCATGAGTGAGCTAAATAATATGAAGACGTAGTTCATCTGAGTTGAACACGTACTTTCTTTCTTGAAAGTACAGATGATTTTCGTGTTTTTCACACTTAACTAGAGAAATCTTATTGTGATGTCGTGCTTCATTGCGAAGCACTTCAATTATCTGAACTGCGAATTTATCATTGATTTCAACTTGCTTTCACAATGTCTGAGTGAGAATGTCAGCAGAATCTTCATCAAGATTCAGAATGTCTTGATCTAGCTGAGACTTAATATCTTCAACGTCGAATTCTTCAATTTCTAAATTCATGACAGTTAAAATTTGCAAAGATGTTGAAATAACTGAAAACAGATGTAATTGAACTGAATCTAAAATGATGATTTGTGACTGAAGCTTCATGACTTTGATGTTGAAAACATTGAAAGCGAGATTCTCAACAATATTGAGATCTAAAATATGAGTTTTCAGAATTTTTTGATGTTGATATTGATGTTGAGAATTGAATGTATTTTTCTCTTTAGAAAGATCTTCTGAGCGACGTGTCAGAGCATTCAACTTATCGTTGATCTTGTCGAGATGATAAGCGATGCAATAGTTAAATCTAAACAGAAACTCACTTCAACAAGCTTGACAATGACTCAATTGCTTAGTTGACATGAAATACTTAAGATTTTTGTGATTCATGATCATCTCAACAGAATAAATAGAATCTTCAAGCTCTGATCATCATTTCTTGAAAGCATGAAAAATGATCATGAATTCTTTATCGTGAATCTTGTAGTTACACTCGACTGAATTATGCTTCTTCAAAAAGTAAGCAACTGAATGAAGAATCTCATTCTCATTGTACTGAGAAAGAATGTCTTTGAACACATAGTTCAAAGCATTGATTTCTATCACAATCTTGTGATCTGAATTATAATGACAAAGAATAATCTTGAAAGTGAAGACTTTCTTAAGAATGTTGAATGCAATCTGACATTTCTGAAATCAGACAAAGAATACATCTTTTCTGATGAGATGAGTGAGCGAAGTAGTTATTCTACTATAGTCATAGATGAATCTTTTATAGAAGTTCACGAAATTTAGAAAACTTTGAACATCTTTAATGTTGATCAAAATGAGTCAGTTGATAATGATGTTTATTTTAAAAGAATTCATCTTAATTTTTTTGATGATGATTATCAATTCTAAATATGAAACTTGAGTAATGTGAAACTTGCATTTGATTATATTCATCTGAAGATCTGCTTCTCGCAGCTTTCGCAGAATGAGCTTGACATGAATTTCGTGCTCAATTTTATTGTTGAAATAAATCAAGATGTCATTTAGATAAGCTGTACAGAACTTATTTAAATGTTCATGAAGAATATTGTTGATGTACTTCTGAAACGAGATAAACTCATTACATAAATTGAAAAGCATGACTAGATACTCAAATAATTTAAATCGAGTGTGAAAGACAATGAGAGCTTCATCTTCTTCTTTGATTCAAAGTCGATTGAACGCAGAGATGATATTCAGCTTGATAAAGATTTTAGCTCAACTTAAACGATTCAGCGTTTCTGAAATCAGAGACAGAGAATATTGATTCTTGACTGTGATAACGTTCAGATCTTGATAGTTTATGCAGAAGCAAAGTTCTTCTTCAAGTTTCTTGATGAAGAGAACAGAGATAATCATCTGAAAGTGACTGACTTGAATGAAATCTTTGCTCAGATTTTCATTCAGATAACGACGAAGTTCTAGAATTTTATCACGATTCATGTTGTACAAAGCGAAGACTGAGAATTGAGCATCTTCTTTAAGATGTATGACATGATCATGAACTTAATGTGAAGACAAGATATCGACGTTCTTCTTGAAGAAGATGTTTAGAAACTTGAAATATTTGAACGATAGAATTGTAACTGAATCGACGTTCTTACTTTGTCAATAAACTTCAAGATCTTCTTGTGTCATGAATGCAGTTAAATGAAATTTCTTTTTCATTTGATGAAGATTCAAATGATGATTCTTATCATATGTACTGTCTTGAAAGTGAGATGAGAACTGAGTAAGAGTTGAACTGTTCTTTGAATAAACAGTCAAAGTTGTGTGACGCGATTTTGTCTTGTCAACGTCTAAATTAAAAGACGAGATTGACTCAAGATTCAAGAAAACATCGATTTTCTTTAAAGTAACGTTAAACACTTCAATGTCTTTGACATGAGCAGCATGATCAAAGCTTTAAACTTTCAACTCAATTATGTCAAGTTGTACAGAAGATCAATTGAATTGATCTGCTCAAGAAACAACAAAAGTTCTAAAGAGAAAAGAATTTTGACACTTGATTTTTGATGAATATTCTTTTTGAATGACTTGAAGAATATGATTAGAAGTTTCTTGTTTCAGACGAGAGACAAGACTGAACGAGATTTATTTCTTGTAAACAAGCTAAGTATTAGTTAACTTCTCATGAATGAACGAAAGATTATATTACTTCTTGTAAGCAGACGAGAAACTGAGTTACTTCTTGCAAGTGAATTGAAAACTGAATTGCTTCTTGTGAGCAAACTGAAAACTGAGTTACTTCTTTCAAGTAAATGAGAAACTAGATTGCTTTTTGCAAGCAAACTGAAAACTGAGTTGCTTCTTTCAAGCAAATGAGAAACTAGATTACTTCTTGTAAGCGAACTGAATGCTGAATTACTTCTTGTGAGCAATCTGTAAACTGAATTACTTCTTGTGAGCAATCTGTAAACTGAATTGCTTCTTGTGAGTGATTCGTGAACTGAATTGCTTCTTGTGAGTGAATTGAGAGCGAGACTGAAAAGAAGCTACTTTGTTAACTTCGAATGAGAAATTTTCTTCTTATTGATTAAGATCATAGATCTTGATGAGAAATGAGCAACAATGATTAAGACAGAAGTAGAAAGACAAGATGAGAATATTGTGCTTAAAATTAACATCAATGACGTGATGATGAAGTCATGATAAACTCATGATGATGAAATATTGATTTAATTCAGTGACATAGAAGAATAGTTTTTCAATGTATTCATTGAGAATCATTGTGATTTCAATGACATGAGTAATGTCATTGATTAAAGAAACTTGATCATCAAATTCTTGAAGTCTGCAAGAATGAATTAATTGATGCAAGAGAAAATAATGTTGTTGCGCGAAGAATTTATTCATAAAGACATAAGCGAAAACTTCACTATCAATCAGAACGAGAGCGAAAACTTTAGATTGAGCTTGACGTAAAATACAGAATACTATCATATGATTATCTTTGAATGTTGAATCAAATTCAAAGAGTTTCAAGACAGATTTAGCAGAAAACTTTCTATATGATTGAAGTGAGAATGAAAAGATTGAAACTAGTAGACAAGATGATATGTATACAGATTTCTGAGCATGACTTAACTCAGAAACTAAACTTTTCTCACAGACAGCGAAACTTCTTCATTTATACTGACGACGTTACTGTCGTAAACATTCATGATATGCAGAGTAAAGAGTTTCTTATTTGAGCATTCTTTAGCAATTTTACTCAAATGTTGCAATTTGCAATAGTAATACAACTTTCACTTATTGCAAATTTTCTTGATTTCAGAAATAATCAGAATCTTATCTTGAACAATGATAATGATGAAGCTTAAATTCATTGACTCATCGAGAAACGAGAAAGAAAGAGACGAAGATACTGTTGAGACAACAGTCACAGAAATGATGATCTTTGAATCTCAAGAATTACTAGTTAACACAGAGATGTTCTTGACTTTGATGAATGAAACAATGATGAAGATGAAGTGAGATTGATGATGTTTAAGCTGCTGAAGCTCTTTGTTAATGTCAAAGAATGTTTAAATTCATTAATGAAAGATGAATGATTGAGTTTAATCGAGATTTCGTCAGAAGAAGATGATGACTTGAATGAAATAATTGACATTGCGCTTCAGATAGTCAATCAATGAGAAATCTTTCATCAAAAAACATTCTTTCTTTTGATAAAAGAGATTGTAGTAGTCAACAAAGCTATTCATGCCTTGCTTTAAAGTTTCACGAAGATATAAATGAGCATCTTCTGCCTTGAATGAATTGTTGCAACAATGACGTAACTTATGTCATCAATCTGCAAAGATGAAAATAATATAAAGATCATTGACTCGATATTGATTCATTAGATTGTGAGTCTTCTTATCTATGATGAGTCATGACTTGACATAAATGATCTTGACTCGATGAGAGAAATAACAATCATCATTCACATTCATGCGCTGTATCAGACTCTGCTTTCATGCATTCAATTGATCTTTGTTCTTCTCATATTCAGATATGTTGAAAAGCTTCTTGAATTTAAAAGCGATGAAGACAGCAACAGAGTTTGCAAAAAAGTGAATGATAAAAAGAGATTTATTATTCAAGATTTGTGCAATGATCTGAACTATCATTGCAAGAGACTGAGAATTCAACTTTATATAAATTGAAGAATTGAAAATGATGAATGAAAATGAAATGATAACATCATGTTGTCGAACTTGATTTTGAAGCTTACGCATTACGTGAAAGATCTCAACTGAATTTTCAATCATACTTTGAGTAAACTGTTTGACAACATGCTCATCATCAATCAAGAAATTGTGAAGTGACTTCATTTGAGCGAAAGAATAACTAGACGAGATTTCAATGTATGAAAACGTTGCAGAAAGTGTAAATCTTTCATAATGTCAAAGATTGAGCTAAACTAAAGATACTATTAATATAGAAAACTGATATTATTATTACTTTGATAGAATTTAGATACAAGACAATACATCAGATAATGTATAAAATGAAAGACAAAGAATGAAAGAAAAGAATGAGAACTCGACTTTTATATACATGAATCGAGCAGAATCAAGACTAGACAGTAATTTTATTGACTTAAGATTGCAAAAGTTCATGCACATGACTGAAATGATTGAAACAGAATTGCTGAAACTAAATTAAAATGATGATGACTAAATTGATAACTTGATTCATTGAACTGCAAAACAGATTCAATGAATCGAGATTATTTAAGATATTGATGATTTATGTTTTAAATCGAGTTAATGATCTGACATCATGACATTGACTATCTTTTAAATTCTTCAAAATTGCTTGAGAATTCAGATTGACTTTGAAGTGAGCGAAGAAAATGATATGCAATGATGCTTTAACTCTGCAAGAGAAAAATTTACTATTGAAGATGTTGTTTAACAGAGAAGTGACAATGATCTGAGACTTTTCAGAAATGAGAAAGATAAAAGACATAATTTCATTCTTGCAGCAAATTTGAATGATATCACATGATGCATGATAGACATTCAATTTTTCAGTTTTTAAGATACTTCATCAAATCATCATAAACATGCTCAAGAATTGAATAAAGCATGATATACTGAAATTTTATCATGACTTGTATTGAAATCTTTGATTTTTGATCAAGAAAAAGTTCAATCAATATTGCATGATCAATGCAGCAATGAATATGAACAAAATTATCATCAGAAACATCAATCTGCTCTTAAATGTAAATGAATTCTTCAAAGAATTCATCAATATGATTATGATTTTTCTGATAAATTTGTTTTCTAAATACAATCAAATTACGCTGACAAAAATATATCAAAATCTCATAATGTTCATGACATCTTTGAAATTATTGCGACAGATGACGTTATCACAAGATGTTATCAACTTCGTTACTCAGTTTATCAGAGTCATAATCAAGATATTGAAGAATCTTCTTGAAATATGCAAATCTTTTCTCAATGATATTGAAGTAAAGAGATTGAAGACAATTTATAATAATGCAAAGATTACTTCAGAAGTGCATTCATTTATGCTGAAGTACATTAAGAATCTCGACTTCATACTCTTGAACTTTGAATTCATTGATTGCATCATATTTGATGAAAAGTCGTAATTCTGCATATCAAGCATAAAGATTATAAGATTTGTTTATGACTTTCATGATTGCAGATCAAAAGATTTCAAAATTATCAAGATTCTAGAATGATGTTTCTGTCATGATGTCACATCTGCTTGAATGTTTATTGAAGTATGCATGTACTATTGAATATAAATAAAGAATTTCATCTTGATTGCAGCGTTAATATTTCAGCTCTTCAAAAAGAAGATCAAATTCATGTAAGAAAGAAAATAAGAGAAAGTCATAAACAAGTTGAAGCTGACACTGATCACTGCGTTGATCATGAGAAGTCTGAATTATTCTGAACAGACAGAAGAAATTATTCTTGTCATGAACACAAGTCTTCAAGAATAAGAAGCAATGTTACAGCAAACAGCATTGAATTCTAAGAATCGACATTTTGTATGATACAAAAGTGAGTTATGAAATGAGTAAAAGACAAGATATGATGCTGAGAAGTGAGAATGCAGAGATCTGATGAAGACATTGAAGAAGATTTGTTACTGATTATATGACATGAAGTTTATTATTGAAATAAACATCAACATTCTGATGATGCAACTGAATTGATCTGCATCAGACTTATCAGAAGCATTGATGACATGATGACTTGCTTGAATTCACTTGTTTGATTTTGATGTTTCTTATGTTCTCAATTGCAAGCATAACACACTTGATGAACTCTTGCGCAAATTCAGAAAATATTCAAATAATGAAGATAAAACTTATGAGAAAGACATAAATAACTTTATTGATGCTCAGTTAAATTTCATTCATCTTTGCTCAATCAGTATACTCGTATAAACGAGATTCTTGCGCAAACGAGGTTTTCGCGCACGCTAGTACAGAATAGATAAAGCGAATTTTTATTTTTTTTATTTTTTTTATTTTTTTTATTTTCAGATGCTTCATCATTTTGAACGTCAATCACATCATCATGAAGAAGCATTTGAAGTCAATCAGGCAAAAGCATCTTCAATTAGCTATTACAGTTTATCAGAACAATGTATTCAAGCTTTCACTTTGAAAGATTGTTCATCAGCATGACATCACGAAATCTACACTTCAAGAACGTATCAACAATTTTGAATCTTTTCAGATCTTTCATCAGCAATATCAGTGACTCATCTTTGAACAAGAGAAGACTTTGACTGATTGAATACTACTTATGATCTTCTGAGACTGATCATCATGAGTCAATCAGAATCAATTCATGACAATGAAGTTGCTTTAAAGTAGTCAACAGAACGATGATTTGAGTATCAATTGAATACAGAGATTTCTACAACGTCATACGAAGTTGACTTTCATGTTTAATCAAGCATTGAATAAAGAGCGTGCTGCTACGCATAATGAAGAGCTGATCAATAACTGATTTGATTTATATACTCAAGTTCTTGAAGACTATGATTTACAATCTTCAGACATCTACAACATGAATGAAAAAGACTTCATCATGAGAATAGCGAGCAAATGCAGAGTCATATGTTTCAAAGAGCAATTATCAACAATGACTCAAGATGATAATTGAGAGTGAGTCTTACTCATCGAGTGTGTGAATTCTGTTACAAGCATGCATCTTTGTTACTTCTGATTAGTCTGATTAGTCTAACATAAACTAGTATAAAGCTGTGAGTAGAACTGTTATTGACACGCTAGCGATCTAGCGTGCCTTCATGAGTAAAACTCACGTTGTGTTGCATCTTCTTTCTACTTCAGCTTTGAACTTCTAGTTAGAATACACTCATATGATTCGCTCTATGTAGATTCATAACATTAGTTCAAAGCTCATCAATCTTGCTATTGACGTGTAAATGATATAAAAACAAGTTACATCACTCAAACTTGAATCAGAATCGAAACTCGAAAATTGAGTTCAGAAGACTCATTAGAAATCAAGAAATTTCTAGAACAGAACAGAAGAACATGAACACGTTGCTTTAAACTAACTCTTTACTGAACTCGTCATCAGAATAGAAGAACAGAAGAACATGAATGCATTGTTCTAGAACTGAAATCAGAAATTTTAGTTGAATCTCGATCAGTAATTTGCTACTCACACAATGATTAAAAGCACAGAATTAGAATCAGAATCAAAATCAGTGAGCATTGCTCGCTACAAACTTCAAAATGCTAGAAGAGAATTACTTCTATCACAGAATCAAACAGCATCAAAAGAAGAAGACATGAATGTGTTGTTGAATACAGAAAAAGAGAACACAAATGTGTTGCTCTTCAATCACGAAATGATCAAGATCAGCATCAGCACTGAACTGAATGCTTGAATAAGCACTCATGAAGCAGATGATCTCGTTATCTTTATCAAGTACATATGTCAACAGCATGACATTGAAATCGAGACTCACAATGACATGATTCAGATGTTGAATGATGTCAACAAGATCAACATCGAGTTGAAAGCTACGCAGACAACGTTGAATGCTGTTCAAACGCATATACAGAAAGAGATGAAGAAAAAGAACGTGATTATACATCATTTAGAAGCGACATCAAGTTAACTAAGCACTTTGATTTCGAAGAGTCAATTCTCGAAGTTAATCAAGTTATCTGACTCATCTTTGTTTGAAGATTTGAGACAGAATGTGAATAATTGATTGTCTTGAATGCGAAACAAGCTGAAGATGAACAAGAATCATTTTTCTATCGAAGAAATGAAGATTGCATATGTGAAAAGTCAAGTCAGTGAAACGATGATCAAACACATAGCATCTTGAATGAGAGACATGATCACAAACTCATTTCTTGAAGCAGAAGAGATACTGTCAATTATAAATAAAATGTACGATGATTTCAATCAACATCACACGACTCAACGATAGTTCTTGAAGCTGTATCAAAACAAGATCTTCTTTCATGAATTTTGAATAAAATTTCAGAGACTTAGTGCAAAACTAGAATACAATAACAAAATTCTACTAGATGATCTTCAGCATAAGATTAGCTCAGATCTTCAGCGAGTCATGATCAATGAACGAACTATGAATTTGAACGAATTTGTCAACATTTGCATGCAAGTCAACGTTCGATTGACGAAATTGAATGCTCAATCAGCTCTCAAGACATCAACTACTTAAGTCACTCGCTCTACTGCTAACATCTTGATGATGATCACTACTGCGATCTCAGCTTCAATCTCTGCATGAAAGAAACTCAGAATATCGAACGTTGATTCTGCTAGAAAGAAGTTGTTTAAGAAAGAACTCTGCTTCAAATGCAAGAAGTCAGAACATAGAGCACATGACTGTCTCAAGTCAGCTCAGATGCACGAAATCGCAGCGAATTCGAAAAACGATCTGCTTTCATCAAAGTAGTGACTGAGAGCGACATGCTCATATCTTGCTTCATCAGTATGCTCGATGACTCATTTGATTTCAAGTCGTTTATTGTTGACATCATCTTGAGTAATCTAGAAAAGATATTTCGATCTCTTGCTCTGATAAACATCAAAGTCACTGACATGATGTTCATAAATGATTCATTGATTTCAGAGCTATGTGAATGCTTTAATATTCAGTCAATTTCACTGTTCAAATCGAAGTCGATTCATTCATATGACAAAACTCTCGATCGAAGATCTATTAAACATGCTCTGTATATCTCAGTCACTATACAAGAACATAAGAATGAAATGATGTCTCTATTAATAACTCATCTAGATCAGCACAAAATAATCATTAACAATTTCTGATTGAAAAGAAATCAAATTTTGATAGATTCTGCAAACGATTGATTGATATCTTCATCAAATATTCGAATCTTGAAACTTATCATTTTGAAAGCAAGCAGTCAATCAGCATTTCATAAACTTGAATCAAGCGAGATCTGCGAAATGAAATGAAAGAACTTGAAGTCTATGTCAATGATCATCTTAAAGCGAACTACAAATTCAAAATTAGTGAATTGATTCATTGAATCAACTTTCATACGAAAGCAAAGCACTTAAGTTGATCTCGATCAACATGAATTCATTCAGTTATCAAAGAAGAAAGAATTCGTCAATATTATCATGATCGAAGTCGCTGCTTATTGAACTTTAGTCAAGAAGAACGATGTCAAGATCTTTACATTGATCATTAGTGAAATCAACAAGATGCTTAGCTCGATCAAAGATTCAGCGAAACTGAATAAAATGATCTCAATCATGTCATTAAAGAAACTGAAGAAGAAGCTTTCAATAGTTTATCATGACTTTCTGAACGTTTTTGATAGAGAAAAGACAATTCAGTTGTCTTTGCATCGATCATATGATCATAAGATTGAATTAGAAGATAAGAGTCAATCTTCTAGAAGTCAATTGTATCTCATGTCGAGTCACAAGTTGCAGAAGATCAAGAAGTATCTAGAAGAGAACTTGAAGAAGAAGTTTATTACACTCAGCAAAGCTTCATTCGCTTCGTCAATACTATTCATTGAAAAGAAAGATGATAATCTTCGCTTTTGCGTGAATTATTGAAAACTGAATGCTCTGATCAAAAGAAATCGTTATTCAATACTCTTGATAGACGAAGTATTTACTTGAATTCAAGACAGTAAATATCTGATTCAACTCAACATTATCGTCACGTTCAATAAGCTTCGCATAAGCATTGAAAGTGAGAATCTAATCACATTTGTCACTTTCTTCAATGTCTACAAATATAAAGTAATGCTTTTTGAATTAATCAATGAATCAACATTCTTTCAGCACTATATCAACGACGTGTTGTTCAACTGTCTGCATAAATTCTGTCAGATCTATCTGAATGACATTCTCATCTACAGTAAGATCTTGAAAGAACATAGAACTCATGTGAAGAAGATGCTAAACAAGCTTCATAAAGTTGATCTGCAGATAGACATTGACAAGTGCGAATTCAAGATTCAGAAGATCTCATTTCTAAAACTACTGATATTCATCAATGATCTACAAATAAACTTTCGAAAAGTAGATGTGATTCAAAGCTAAAAAGTGCTTCAATCGTTGACTCATGTACAAATCTTCATTGATTTCTGCAATTTCTATCGATGATTCATAAAGAACTTCTCGAAGATTGCTCAATCTATGATAAAGCTGACTCAAAAAGATCATTTATTTGAATGAACAGAGATTTGTCAGACGATCTTTGAGAGACTGAAGCAACAGATGACGACAGTTCTCATTCTGAAGCATTTTGATTCAATCAGAGAAGCTATTCTGAAAACGAACTTCTTGAACTATGTCAACGACGAAGTATTGTCTCAGTATGACGATGAAAACATTCTACATTCAATGATCTTCTATAGCAAGAACATGATTTCTGCAGAATGCAACTACGAGATCTATGACAAAGAGCTTTTGACTATTATTCAATGTTTGAAGCATTAATGCTTCAAATTGAAATGTACTGATATTTCAATTAAGATCTTCATCGATCATCTGAATTTAAAGTACTTCATGATCATCAAGAAACTGATCAGACGACAGACTAAATGAGCTGAGAAGTTATTTGAATATAACTTCAAGATCATATATCAGTCAGAAAAGCAGAATCTGAAAGCAGACGCGCTGATCAGAATGTCAGATGTCAAGTCAGTTGAATCAAATGATGATCAAAAGCTATATCAGCATCAGATGCTATTGTCAGCAAGCACATTTGAACTGCAATCAATAGAAGATGATCAAGATCTGACTCAGATCTTGCTCATATTTGACTCAGATTCAAAACAGAAATCGAAAGCTAATGAAGATTCAATTGAAGAGATGATTTCTATTCAGAATCGAATTATAGTCGAAAATTGAACGAATCAACAATGTATTAATATTTGAACAGTCATAGAACAGAACAGAAAAACTTGTCAAGATATGAGTCTAGACAATTGCAGAGTACTGAATGAAGTACTCTGAAAGAATGATAGACTGTGAATCTCTCAGTCAATGATCACTTAATTGATAAGAGAAGCACATAATCTTTTGATCAGTGATCACTCTGACATGAATTGAACATTAGACTTGTTAAGAAGATCATATTGCTGATCAAAGATGAGAACAACAATCAAACGTTACATTCAAAACTGTTACGTTTATCGTAGATCAAAAGCATCAAAAGATCGAATCAATGAACTATTGAAGTCATTGTCTATATCTGAACAACGATGACAAGATATATCATTGAATTTCATTATCGATTTATTGAAAAGTGATGAAAGCAACGCGATTCTGACAGTGATAGATCGATTGTCTAAAGAACGTCACTATATACTCTGTTGATCAGATGACGAAGAGACTTTCGCTGAACAAACAGTTAAGCTGCTGCTAATATGAGTCTTCAGAACTCATGAGTTATCAAGATCAATAATGTTCGATAGAAGTTCGCAATTCATATCGATTGTTTGAAAGTCTCTATGTTTGAGACTCAGCATTAAGATGAAACTATTCATTGACTATCACTCACAGATCAATGATTAAACGAAAAGAGCGAATCAGAATGTAGAATGATATCTACGAAGCTACTGCTCATACATGCAAGATGATTGATTCATCTGACTATCTATGACTGAATTCGTCAATAACAATGCTATTTCGCCGTCAATTGAACAATCAGCGTTCTTTCTGAACAAGAGCTTTCACTCTCATATGAGCTTCGATTTGAATTCAACTGAATATGAGATCACTCAAGCTAGAATTCAAGCGAGCAAAGCAGAGAATATATTCGAACACATGAAACAATCATTAGCGTTGATCAAGCAGACATTAGCAAGAGTCAGAATCACAATGAAGAAACAAATTAACAAGCATCGAAAGAAAATGATCTACAAGATAGATGACATAATGTTTCTGAATTCTAGAAACATTACGATCGCAAGATCATCAAAGAAGTTGAATGATAAGATGCTAGAATCTTTCAAGATTCTGACTAAGATCGAACATGCATATTGACTGAAACTGTCATCAACAATGAAGATTCATTCAGAGTTCATCTTGAATCTGCTACGACTGAATTTGAAAGACTCTCTTGAAGAATAATGAAATGAGTTGTCTGATTCTATAATGATAAATGATGAAGATGAATGAAAAGTGAAAAACATACTGAACTTCAGACACTACGAACGAGATAAACGACTGCAATATCATGTCAATTGAAAAGACTATGACGTCGATCTACATTGATACAATGTCGATGAAAATGAGTTCAAAGATTGCTCAAAGATTGTAAATGACTTTTATCAGAAGTATTTGAACAAGTCAAGTTAGAAATCGACTCAACAAGAATCAATCGATCGAACTGCAGCAATGAGAACATTGCTAGATGAAGAAGAGAAGTAATGTTGTGAGCATGCATCTCTGTTACTTCTGATTAGTCTGATTAGCCTAACATAGACTAGTATAAAGCTGTGAGTAGAACTGTTGTTGACACGCTAGCGATCTAACGTGTCTTCATGAGTAAAACTCACGTCGTGTTGCATCTTCTTTCTACTTCAGCTTTGAACTTCTAGTTAGAATACACTCATATGATTCACTCTATGTAGACTCATAACAAGTTCTGACAAAGTGATTCTACGAGTCTGATTCATCTTCAAAGACAAAATGCATCTGAAGATCTGATTTGATGCTTTGAAGAATGTAGAAGATGTAGAAGAAGCAAAGAAAAGTCACATAGCTGTCAATGATAATGAGTGAATCAGCAACGAAATTGATCTTGATTGACTTCAGAAATGCTTTGAATCTGAATCAGCAAAATGACAACAAGAAAAGTTTCATCTCTTGATAATCGATGAACACGCCTTTCATTTAACTAGCGAAGCGATCATGTTTTGCAAGAAGAATCACATCATTTTATTATGTCTTTCTTCACATTCTATTGATCTGCTTCAATCTCTGAATGTAGAAGTCTTTCTGTCATTGATCATCATTTACAAGCTGAAGCTCGAAGCATTTACTCGATTGAGTGCTGAATATTCAATTGACAAGTTGAATTTCATAAAATTGTATCTGCAAGCTCGAAAGATTGCTTTGACGACAAGCAACATACAGAGTGCTTGAATCAAATCTGATCTAGCATTTTTAAATCATACTATCGTTCTATCAAAGCTTTCTATCGTCATCAAACCTCGTTCTATCACTTCTTCAGATATCACAATTCAAAGCTCAAGCGATGTATCATTTTCAATATCATTTATTTCATTCAACGTTATTGAGATGAACATGCTCATGAAGTAAACAATCAACAACGATGATTTTGCTGCTGAAGCTCAAGCTTTGAAGAAGCTTGTTGAGACATGCAAATCTGTCTATGCTACGTTTGTTTTTCTTCAGAGTACTAATGAAGATTTACTTCTAGCTGCTCATCGTTAACATGAACGTGTCACACGTTTCAGAAATCACTACGTTGACGCTAGAATTCTGAATCTTGAGATGATTGAGAAGCGAAATCAGAAGACTGAAGACAAGACTCAAGAAAAATTCAATAAGCAAAATAACATGCTATTAAATCGATGGCTAAAGAGCTTCATCACTGCTGATTCTGAACTCTTTGCAGAACGTGTTTTCAAACAGCGAAGTTCTACGAAAAAAGCTTCATCTGCATTCGCTCTCTCATTACCTTCTTCATCTACAAGCTCAGCACAAACAAAGCTAGTTCAGTCAGCAAAGAAACAGCGAAAGCAAATTCAGAAGTCGAATCGAAATGATAACGTCACGAATCGAGTAATGACGTTGAATTCACTCATTCAAATCACTCGCAGTGAAAGAACAATTAAACCTTCTTGAAACTGTGTTTTTGAGAACACTACTGAAAGCTTCTTCAAAAGCTTCTTCAAAAGCTTCTTCAAAAGCTTCTTCAAAAGCTTCATCATCAAAAGCTTCTTCACAAGCTTCGTCATCAAAAGCTTCTTCAAAAGCTTCTTCAAAAGCTTCGTCATCAAAAGCTCTTTCATCAAAAGCTTCATTGAAAGCTTCATCAAAAGCTTTATCGAAAGCTCTATCAAAAGCTTCATCGAAAGCTTTATCTAAAGCTCTACAGTCTCTCTGAAACACACGTCATCGTCACGCACTCAGTAGAATGATTCTACCTGTTCGAATTTGCTCTCAATGTGCTCACTCTGAGCAAGTTGATAAGTCAAATGATGCTGATTAGCCTTCAAAATTTATTTCAAAAAGATTTCGTTGATCTTCACACATGCTACATTCATATGAGATATGAAATCGCTTTGTCGAAGCTCAAAAGTGAAGATCTCATCAATCTGAAAAGAACTTTGAGTCAATGAAAAGTTGTTTGAACAGTCTATTATACGAATTAGTGAAAACAAAAGAAGTAAAGAAAGAAGAAGTGAGAGAATGAGAAAGAATTCATGCATATAAATCGCAATTGCAACGTCATTTTCAATGATATAATTTATGTTTTCGAATGAATTCTTCATCAAGATGCTTGAGAGAGATACAAGCAATTGTCAATTAATTTGTAGATGCTGAAGATAAATATAGATGAATTCTTCTAATATTCTCGTGAAGACACTAATTTAGCGTGCGCGAAAATCTCGTTTGCATGAAAATCTCGTTTATACGAGTAGTTGTTGAAGAAGACATGTCAATATTGAAAGATTCATATTCAGAACACTTCAAGAAAATAGCTCATTATTTAATTTTCTTATTACGCTCATTCAAAATATTAACAAAAGAATTTCAAAAGTTTAAACATGAAGTGCTAAAATTTATGATTCAAGATAAATATTTGTTTAAAAGATTCAACAAGATTACTTCTGTGTAAAGAATGATAAATCTTCAAGAAGAATGCAGTAATATTCTGCAGAAACTGCATGATGAAAGTGATCATCATAAAAGAAAGAAAACATATCAAAAATTAATTGATAGATATTGATGAAAGAAAATATGAAAGAATATATGCATGTATGTAAAATTCTGTAAAGAATGTCAGTTGCAAGCATCAAGATGAAAGAAGAAGATTCTGCATTCTATTTGAATCTCAAAAGTTTGAAAGAAGATTGAGATGAATGTGATTTACATGTTTTCAAACGAAGAAAAATGCTATATTGTCTTGACAAGAAATGACTTTTTGAAATAAGTAAAAGAAAGAGTTCTGAGAGCAGTAACTTCGAAAGCGATAGCGAAATTTCTGTGAAAAGATGTAATTTGCAAACACAACTGTTCAAAAAGATTTGTCATGAACGAAGAATCAAAGAACAAAGAAATTGTAGAAATGTTGATTGAGAAATATAAGATAAAGTAAGTGATGATGTCAACTTATCATTCACAAATGAATGATCTTGTGAAGAAAGATCATACAGCTGTTGTGAATGTTTTAATCAAGATGACAGTCAATGAAAGCATGAAATGAGTCAGAAGCTTTGTCAGTGTGCTATGAATAGACAGAATCATCATGAGAACTTTCATTGAAATGACTTCATATCATGTTTTGTATGACTGCTATGTCGTTCTTTCTATAGAACTTGATGTTTCAATCTGACAAATTCTTTCATGAAATAATGTTTGCACAATTGATGAATTATTAACTTTTCATGCTTGATAATTTGAATGCAAAGATGAGAATTTGAAGAAGATCATGTTGCATTTAAGAAAAACGAAAGAGATTGACAAAGATGTATGAAATGATCACAGATGCATTCATACTAGTTCAATTCTGAAGAATGATCTTGTACTGTTGCATGACATTAAATTGAACAACATGCATACATTGAAATTGACATGAAAATGATTGAAATCTTTTCAAGTAGTGAAAATGAACACTGAAAAAGAATGATATAAAATTGCAAAGTTCAACAAAGTGATCTTGAAAGAAACGATTGCAGAAAATAAATTGAAGAAGCGTGTAAATTAAGCATCAAAAAGTGAGATCAGTAATGAACAGAAGAATGAAGATCAAAATTTATTGATGACAACATTCATTGAGAAAATCATGTCAGAAATTGAAATCAATGTTTTGATCAGAAATTTAAATGCATCACTGAATTTTATTCATTATTAATTGAAAGTCTTTGTGAACTTGAAAAGAGCATTTACTGCTGAGACTTCTGTTGAATTGAGATAAGATTATTCACATTCAAAAGTGCAACTTTGATAGCATTGTCTTGTACAGCATCATTTGTATTAGTTCTTTCTTTATTAAGTCATCAAGAAGCAAAGTTGATGCAAGAAGATCATGAGTTGTTAAGAATGTTATAAAGTCACTTCAAGTTACTTGAACATATGAAAAGAAGAATGAAGATGAAGATGTAGATGTCTGCAATATCAATATTGAATTACTTCAATATTGAAGATTAAAAGTTTTAAAATGTTTTAATCTTAAATGAACAAAGCGAAACTTTAATCAATTTGCAGAATACGCGTTAAAGTTCACTGCGTAATGATTAAAGCTAAAGCTTAAAGCAAGAATCAAAATCAATCAATGATTGTATATCAGAAAATATATCAAGATCAAAGATTGAGAATATATCAAGATTGACTTAAATGATACATGATAAAACAACATGATGTTACATCAAGTCAATTTAACTCATGTGATGCACAGCAGATAATGTAGAAAAATAGTCAATCAGTCAGCTGAGAGATTTGTTACTAATATCGAGTCATCAACATCTTTTCAGCTATGACAAGCATAAGTCGCAGAAGAATTATTTGCAAAACTGCAAGTAATTTCTATTAATGCTGAGCTTTAAAAGACTCAGCATGTATTTTTTATCTTTCAACATAATTATCATTTCTGTTATTTGAACTCGTACTAGAACATTTAAAAATCTCATGTATTTCATTATTTCTGTTATTTGAATTCACATTAAAACGACTAAACATTTTATGTAATTCTTCACTCAGCATTTGTTTTCTCAAACATTAAAAGCTCATATTGAAGCTTTCGTCAACGAAAGTTTTTATACATTTTCTCAGAAGAATCTCATTTGAATTCTTTAACTATCTTTACTTTCATCATTTCAATGACATTCATTAAAGCAAGCTCTGTGATAATGTTGCATCATCTGAAATACTTCATAAATGATTAAAAAGAACTAGTCAATTACTTGAATTCTTTGCGCATAAAATAAGAATGACAGACAGCAATTCATCAATTTCAAGATCAGATTATGCAATTACATGTTAATGTTAAGAATCTGATGTACAACTTCGTGAAATTTCTTGATAATAATTTACTTTATTCAAGAATAATTAATGAGAAAGAAGAATGAAAGACGATGAATAATAAATATGAAAGAATTGAAAAAGAGAGAAGAGATATAGCTGAGACAAAAAGAATCATGATGAACAGATAAAACTCAAAGTTATTGAATCTTTGAATCTCAAAGAAAAATTCTTCATTGTATTCAATAAAAAGAAAAGTGATGAATAAAATGCATGCTGTTATTGCAAGAATTCAGAATGAGCATCTGATCAAAGTGATGATGAAGCAGATAATATATCATAAAGTAATGCAGATAATTGTCAGCAAAGATTGAGTTTTGATCTTCTCATTCTCACAATTTACAGACTTCAACAAATTGATCATGAATTAAATTGAAGTTATGTTAATGAACGAAAAGTTAAATCACATAAATTGAAGATGAGTAAAGTCTTACTTGCTATGTAAGCATATCAGTGACATGATCTTGAAAACAGATCATGTCGAGACTGTTTTTAATTTATCAGCAGTTTTACAGTTCAATTTTGAAAGAAGATCAAGATCATTGATACTGTCATTGCAATCAAGATGCTCATCAGTAATGTTGAAGAATAAAAACTCATACTTTATGTTGACTGCAAACAATGTAGTAATGATCTCAGATCTTAATTCATTAATGTCAGCAATGCAAAGTCTGATGATAAAATTTCGTCAATTATCAAAAGTTATCACATCAATCTCTTCTGACATGATTGCTTCATTCACATCATTAAATTCTTCAAGAACATCATGCATACATTTTTTTATATCTTCTCATTTTCTTATCTCAATCACTTCAACATTCTTGAAGCTAGCAGAATATAATGAGCAAAGACTTGCTTTCTCGCTAAATGTAATTATGAATAATGAAAAGATTCTTCTACAATACAGCTTAGAAATAGAAATGAATGATACTGCAAGTATCTGCAAAGAAGCTATCATTGTGACAGCAATAGAAAGCATATGATTGAAAGTTCAATAATCACATTATCAAATCATTGAAAATATCTGAAAGATGAAAGAGAGTAAAGCATGCTTTTGCATATGAGTGTTTCATACATGAAAGCAAAGTCTCGATTATCTTGATTTGATATCTTCAATTATGATAATGAAGTTGTTGAGAAAATATCGCTTTAAAATTAAGAGTAAAGAAACGTTTGTATATCATTCACATCTTCAGAGACTGAAAAATAGACTCAAGCTACTGATGAATGAGCTGTCATTTGAAATACTTATTGATCATATAAATATCATATATAACTATAAATTTCGACTAAATTTCGTGAAAATCAATGTCACTTTTATAAACTGATTTCATTGAGATAGTCGCTTCTTTCACTTCACTGACTCACTATAATTATTTCGACTATGATTGCATATATCACAGAACTACAAGATTGATATTTTTCTGATTCATAACATGTTCATAAAAAAGATCAAGTATTAAAAGTGAAAGAAAAATGATGCAATAATATTATCAAATGTGTTTGATTGAATATTGAATGACAATACATGAGTCTTAATAAAAGAGAAACTAAGCATGTACTTATGACATCAGAAAAATGACTTAAATCTTACAAATCACAACTGATTGAGAATGATTATGTACATTACGTTGCAACAACTAGTACATCAGAATATAATATACTATCTCATTACTATGATTTTTTTATTGAATCATAAAATCAATCTTCTGATTTTTTCATATTTCATGAAGATTACTTTCAAGAATGATTCAAAATTCATAAAATATGTGAATCTGAATGTCAATAATTTGATGAGTAATAAAGAATAAAGTTGAATTCAGAGTACAGCAGTGTTTGCAGATAAATTAATTAACAAAGATGATGAATTCATTCTTAATTTACATCTTTGCATGAAAAAATGATGAAAAGAAGTGATTAAGCAAAATTTAGCAATGAATGAGTATACTCACTGTGTAGTACTCAAGATGTTCAATGAGAATGATTCGTGAAAATCAGATTTGAAATGAGTGAATCAGTCTTGCTTTGCAGACAGTGTTCATTTCTGAATGTCACATTTATCACATAGTAATAAAGATAAATCTGATGAATAATGCATTGCAATGCTCATCTATCACACAGCAATCTTCAAAGATGAAGTCAATGTGAAAATTATGAAATGTGAAATTAAGAATGAAATGATCGTTGCATTATGAGATCAAAGACTCATCGATGCAATCTCTTCTGAACTAGAAATGATAAACAAGAGAAAGTATCATTTCATTATTCTGTCATCATAAGAATTCAAGAAGTATGTTCAACTTTAAACGCGCTGATAGATCTTTAAAGCTAAAATTCAATAAAGATGTTGAAAGTGTTAAAATCATGTTTAAAGTAAGTCATAAAGATACAGATAAATAAAGAGTAAATCAGATAAATAAAATAAATGAAAATTCAAAGCTAAAGAGTGAGATCTATCGAGATGCAAAGATTATATGTACAGAAGAAAGAAAAGCATTAAACTTGATAAAGTTTAGACTCACTTCAAGAACATGCGTTTCAGTAAAAGACTGAGCATACTCATAACATTACTTTCTTTTCTCAGTTAAGCAATGATCTCATTACTTCAATCAGTTCTTTCTTTCTTGTTCATTTCATTATCATTCTATTCAAATGTTTTAATCTCATTTCATTGAATGTTTTAAGCTCATTTCATCAGATGTTTTAAGTTTATTTCTTCTTGTTGAATGTCATTAAAGCAAACTCACTTCTGATTCAGATTTACTGCATAATAAAGTTTGTTCTTTTCATGTCATTATAGCAGACTGTTACGAGCGTATCAAGACTGAACAAGGCTGAAGCTCTAATCAATTCGCAGTGAACGCTAGCGAGTTCTTTGCGTAATGATTAGAACTAATCAGCGAGCTAGTCAGGTTTGGCTCAGATATGACTCAGATATGACTCAACACTCTTTTTCTTTCTCAATACTCTTTTCTTTCATCAACATCTTGTTCATCTACATCACATTCTTCTCGTGTCACAAACATATTTCTTTCGAGTCTAGCGCAGTCTCTGAACATTACATAAATAGAAGCTTTTGTATCAATCTTCTTCTGTATTCTTAATATTCAGTTATAGCTATTTCTAAAGATCAAGCACTATCAATTCTGATCTTCATTGATTGTATCATCTAGACATGATTCTGACATTATATTAAGAATTCGTTAATCATACGATACTGATCTCATTACTCATTCAACATACTCGTCTAGGCAGAACGAGTCTAAAGAAATTCATTTACCTGATGATTGACGATAATCGAAAGATAGAACAACACTAGAGAATTGAATAGAATCAACGGCGAGACTGTTTGAATTGCTAGACTACTTATCGCTCATTAAGTATGCAAAGTTCACTCGATTATGAGAATCACGATA
>JAABUH010001334.1_pt1 | contig 28420 bp, 28 predicted proteins | sample 5559121 | NCBI WGS metagenome assembly JAABUH01 (sample SAMN10711871, study PRJNA513364) | rock metagenome | isolation source: Antarctica rocks | place: Antarctica: Victoria Land, Battleship Promontory nord | collected 2015-12-28
GGATCGTGGCGGGGTTGGTCAACCGGCGTGTGGCGCAGAGGCCCTTGAAGACCTATCCCGTCGCTTAAGCGGAGGGCGGGCGACCCGCCAACACGCCGCACCTACTGCTACGCGACAACTCTAATATCAATGATGACAACTTGGCCCTTATGTTCTTCCTCCAAATGGCCGCGCAGGCGGGAAGCGTAGGTTTCCTCCCCCCGTCGCGCGATTTCTTCGTTTGTAAAGCGTGGATGCGGCATGACTTGTTTCTCCTCCACAGATGCGAGTTCGTTTTGACAATTTAAGGGACTGCTGCCGCCAGCGGCCTCGCTCGCTCCGTCTGCGGATCGCTGTCGAACGCGGCCACGAGGCCCTCGTAGCCAGGGAACCGGGTTTCCAAGTCCTGCAAGAAAGTGCGAAACTCCGCCAGGCATTCGGCCTCGGTGCGCCCTTCATGGTTTTGCAGCAGAGCCACGAGATACTCAGCTACATCCATCACATCGCCCAGAATTTTTGAGTCCCTGCCCTCATAAGCCTTGAAGCGGGTGCAGACCAAGACGCGGTGGAGCGCGCGCAGTGCATCAGCGGAACAGATCAAGCTCATCTTGCGGAACCCTCACGTCCTCTATGGTTTTGCCGCGCGCGCCCGGCAGGACTTCAATCGGCGGCAAAGCCGCTCCGGACCGGGTCCCGCGCAAGACCTGTTCCCAGCGCATCCCACCCAGGCCGCTGACGTCAATCTCGTCTTTGTGCGGCGAGCGCAGGCAACGGAGGGAGACGGAAAAGAGGGGACCGCCGTTGATCTGCACTTCAATCGTTTCGCGCCCGCAGAGCCAAGCGCTTTCGCGCGTCGCACGCCTTTTTGGATTTCGTAAATCTGTTCGTCCATCCTAGACCTTCCGCCGCGCTTGGGGCCGTCCGTCCCGGCACGGACGTGGCAAACCGACCTCTAGTATACCTGAGAATGGGGGCGGGCGGCAAGGGGAAATATGCAGCAGAACAAGGCATCATCCTACGGGTATCGGGCCAGAAGTTATCCGTTTCAGGCGGACAGGCCTCACGCCCGGAGACCGAACGCCCGGAGACCGAACCCTCACCGCGTCCCTCAATCAGGGCAGACGGTTCCGCCGCCATGTGTCCAGAACACTGCCGCGACACTGCTGCCAACTGGCGGATAAAGCCGAGACGAGAGCTTATGGAAAGAGAAAGCGGGCTTTTCACAGAGGGGGAGGGTCGTCTTGCTGTCAATCCACGCGGTTGAGAGGGTGGCCCGTCTGGAAGGCGTGCAGGTTACGGACGGCGGCCGTCATCAGGCGCGTGCGGGCCGCGCCGCTGGCCCAGGCGAGGTGAGGCGTCACCAGGCAGTTCCGGGCGCGCAGCAGCGGGTTGTCCGGCAGGGGAGGCTCGCGGCTCAGAACGTCCAGGCCCGCCCCGGCGATCCGGCCCGCGTCCAGCGCCTCGGCCAGCGCGGCTTCGTCCACCAGCGGCCCTCGGCTGGTGTTGAGGAGGAACGCGCTCGGCTTCATCCGCCGCAGGCTGTCCGGGCCGATCAGCCCCGCTGTTTCGGGCGTCAGGGGACAATGCAGGCTGACGACATCGCTGCGCCGGAACAGGATGTCCAGGTCTACGAACTCGATGTCCACCCAGTCCCCGTCCGCGAGTTGGCGCGGTCGGCGATGGGCCAGCACATGCAGGCCGAAGCACCGGGCTAAACGGGCGACGGCCTGGCCGATCTGGCCGAACCCGACGATGCCGAGCGTCAGACCGCGCAGCTCAAGCACGGGAAAGTCCTGGTACGAGAAGTCCGGCCCGGCGCTCCAGCGCCCCGCGCGGACGGTTTGGGCATGATGGCCGACGTGATGGGTCAGCTCCAGCAGCAGGGCGAACGTGAGCTGCGCGACGGAGTCGGTGCTGTAGCCGGGCACATTGGTCACGGCGACCCCGCCCCGCCGCGCCGCCTCCACGTCCACGATGTTGAAGCCGGTCGCCAGCACCCCGATGTATTGGAGGCCGGGCACCTGCGCCAGCGTCTCGGCGCCCAGCGCGACTTTGTTGGTGAGAACGGCGTCGGCCTCCCGAACACGCTCGGCCACCTGCTCGGGGGCTGTCCGGTCATGCACCGTGCAGTCCCCAAGCGCCTCCAGTTCCGACCACGACAAGTCGCCGGGATTCAGCGTGTACCCGTCCAGCACGACGATCTTCATGGAAACAGTGTATCAGGTTGGGGGGTGGGTGTCAAGCAGGGACAAAGGCGCAGGCATGGCAGGAACTCCGGGCCGACACAGCGCATTTCTACCAATGTGTCGCGGGGCGGCTGCCTCCCCGCGAGAAGGAGTACGCTGATGGAACTGACGGGCCTGCATCATGTCACGGCGATCACCCGCACTGCCGCCGAGAACGTCAAGTTTTACACCCAGACGCTTGGCCTGCGCCTGGTCAAGAAAACGGTCAATCAGGACGACGTTTCGGCCTACCATCTCTTCTACGGCGACTCGGTCGGTCACGCCGGGACGGAGATGACGTTCTTCGACTGGCGACAGGCGGCGCCGAACCGGAACGGCGTCGGCGCGATCTCGGCGACTGCCCTGCGCGTGAGCAGTGCGGAAGTCCTGGCCTGGTGGCAAACCCGCTTCGACGACCTGGGCGTCCCGCACGGCGGGGTCGAGGAGGTCGCGGGACGCTCGATGCTGCGCTTTACCGACCCCGAAGGGCAGGCGCTGAGTCTGGTCGCGGACGGCGGCGCCCCCGGCGGCACGCCCTGGGACCAAAGCGCGGTGCCCGCCGCGCAAGGCATTCGCGGACTGGACGGGGTGACGCTGACCGTGCGCCGCCTCGCCCCGACAGCGGACGTTCTGGTGCAGACCCTGGGCTTCCGCCCGGCGCGCGAATACCGCACGGCAGAGTCCCATCCGGTCGTCGTCTTCGAGACCGGGGCGGGCGGGCCGGGGACGGAAGTCCACATTGCGGAACGGCCCGACCTGCCGCCGGCCGGTTCGGGCGCGGGCGGTGTCCACCACGTCGCTTTCCGCACGCCGGACGGCGCGGAGCAGCAGGAATGGCGCCGCCGGCTGATCCGGGCCGGGCTGCCGGTTTCGGAGCAGATTGATCGCTACTACTTCCAGTCCCTTTACTTCCGTGAGCCGAACGGCATCCTGTTCGAGATCGCCACGGACGGCCCCGGCTTCGCCACGGACGAAGACCCTGCCCACCTGGGTGAGCGGCTGGCCCTGCCGCCGTTTCTGGAACCCCGCCGCGCCCAGATCGAGGCGGGCCTGCGGCCTATAAAGTAGGCATTTTGCGACATTCGCGAGACGCCAGGGAGCCGTTACTGAAAGTCGAAGACTTACTTGGCTCTCGGATGACGGTCTTCTCGCGTCTGTTTTTGGCTGTCGCCTGCGTATCTCGCGTCGGCGGTAGAAAACGCAGCCCCTTGACAAGACGCCCTCGATCTGCCACAATAGAATCACGTTGCCAAAATTGACGGCGACAAACGAAGCAGCGTAGAAGAGAGCGACGGCCCGAGGGGCCGGCGCTTTTTTTGCGTCTTCCCCAAAGCGGCGCGGCAGGAGAAGCGGGCGGGGGCGGTGAACAGGGCGGGAATGACACCGAAGCGGCGCGCGCTCCTTTTGATTTGGCTGATGCTGGCCGTCGCCTACCTCGACCGAACCAACATCACGGTCACGGGGCCGACGATGATGGCCGCGCTGCACCTCAGCAAGACGCAGTTCGGCCTCGTGCTGGCTGCGTTCACGTTCGGCTACGCGCTGATGCAGATTCCGGGCGGGTGGCTGGCCGACCGGATCGGGTCACGCCCGCTGCTGGTGGCCGCTCTGGTCGTCTGGTCCCTCTTCACCGCGCTCACGGGGCTGGCGACCTCGCTTGGCTCACTGCTCCTTATCCGCGTCCTGTTCGGAGTCGGCGAGGGGATCGAGAACGGGGCGCAGTTCAAGCTGATCGGCGACCGTTTCGCCGCACGGGAGCGGTCGTCGGCGAGCGCGTTCTTCCTGACTGCCCTGCCGCTGGGATCAGCCGCCGCCGCGCCCGCCGCGACCTGGCTGCTGGGCCGTGTCGGGTGGCACGCGCTGTTCTTCTGGTTTTCCCTGCCCGGCCTGCTCGTCGCGGCCCTGCTGCTGCTCTTCCTGCCGAGGCATCTGGGGGAAGTCGTTCGCTCCGACGTGCGAGGCGAGGCGGGACAGGACTTCGGCTGGCGGGATGCGCTGCGGCGGCAGGCTTCGTGGCTGGCGTTCGCAGCGTACCTGTTCTTCAACGTGGCGTTCTGGGGCTTTATCGGCTGGATGCCCTCCTACCTCAGCCAGAGCCGGCATATCGAATTGAAGACATTGGGTTTGGTCGCCGCCATCCCCTATCTTTGCGGCTTCGTGGGGATGGTCGTCATTGGGAAGCTCGGCGCGGGCGCGTTCTTCCATCGCCGCGCCGCCCTGATCGCAGCCAGCTACCTGCTTGCTGGCGCGTCCCTCTGCGTGACCTTCACGGCGACGACCGTTCCCGGCTGCGTCGCAGGCCTGTCGCTGGCCGCCTTTTTCCTTTACGGCGGGTTCGGACCGTTCTGGGCCGTCGCGCTCGACCTGACACCGGAGGGGATGCGCGGCGCATTCACGGGCTTCGTCAACATGGGCGGCCAGGTCGGCGGCTTTTGTGCTCCCATCGTCGTCGGCGCCCTCGTCACGCACACCCATTCGTTCACCGACGGCTTCCTCTTTATGACAGGGGCGCTTGTTCTTGCCGCCGCCAGCCTGCTTTGGCTGCAAAAAACGGAACTTTCCGGGGAAGGGGGCCGTTAGAGAAGGAATGATTCGCCCAAGACATCTGCCGCTCCGACTGTCCACGCCGACCGAACGGCTGGCGTTCAGGATGTCCTCGGCGGCCCTCCTTTGGCCGCTAGGCGGTCTCCTGCTCTTGGCCTTCGCCTGCACCCAATTGATATGGCCCGGCCACCCCGTCCACCGCGTCGGGGACTTTTGCAGCCACACGCTGTACCAGTCATTTATCGGGCTGGCGGCGGTTCTGTTTGTCTGGCGCGGGGTCCGAAGCGGCCCGAAGCGCCTCCTGTGGTGGCCGCCCGCCGTTGCCCTCGGCTCGGGGCTATGCGTGGAAGGCTTGAAGCGGGCAACGCATTTGCCGCGCCCCGACGGGGACCCAACCGGCTTCCCCAGCGGCCACACGACTTTCGCCTTCGCCTTGGCCTGGCTGCTGACCCAGACTCACCCCCGACTGGCGCCTCTCTGGTACGGCGTGGCACTGGGCATCGGCTGGTCCCGCGTGGAAGGGAACGCGCATTTCCCCTATCAGGTGCTCTGCGGGGCGGTTTTGGGGACACTTGTCGGCTGGAGCGTCAGCCGGTTCCTTGCCGAGCCTAAACCCCGGCCCTTCGGGCAGGGCTGTCGCTAGGCGTGGACTTAATCTGTAGCCCCGAAGGGGCGGCCCATCCGAGTAGACCCGGCCTTCAGGCCGGGCCGGATTTGCCCTTGCCGCCCGAGGCAGTCGCCCATATGCACAACATCCCTTCACCCAATACGCCCACGCCCGACACGCTGCTCGGCATTCACGCAGTTGGGAAACGATTCCCCGGCGTCGTCGCCCTCGCCGACGTCACCTTCGACGTGGCTCGCGGCGAAGTCCATGCGCTGATGGGCGAAAACGGCGCGGGCAAGTCTACCCTGATGAAGATCCTCAGCGGCGTCTACACCGACTACGACGGCGCGCTCGTCTGGAACGGCAAGCCGCTCCGGCTGCAAGGCCCGCGCGACGCCCAGGCGCGCGGCATTGCCATCATTCATCAGGAGCTGAACCTCGTCCCCCACCTGTCGGTGGCGGAGAATATTTTCCTGGGGCGTGAGCCGAAGACGCCCTGGGGCACTTTGGACGCGGGGCGCATGGCGCGGGAGGCACGGGCGCAGACGGACCGGCTCGGCCTCCAAATCCCCCCCACCCGGCTCGTCGGCCACTTGCGCGTCGGCGAGCGGCAGATGGTGGAGATCGCCAAGGCCCTGTCGCTGGATGCGCGCCTGTTGATCCTGGACGAGCCGACGTCGGCGCTGTCGGACACCGAGCGCGAGCACCTGTTTTCCACCGTTGCGGCGCTCAAGCGGGACGGCGTGACGATGATCTACATCTCGCACAAGCTGGACGAGACCTTCCGCCTGGCGGACCGCGTTTCCGTCCTGCGCGATGGCCGGATGGTCGGCACCCAGGCTGTCGGGGACACGGACGAGGCGGCCTTGATCCGCATGATGGTCGGGCGGCCGCTGGCCGATCTGTTCGCCCGCGATGCAGGAATATCGGACAGCAAGGGTGAACTTGGCGAGGAAGTCCTGCGCGTGGACCGGCTGGGGCTGGACGCCGGGGGGCGGACGCTGCATGACATCTCGTTCGGCCTGCGGCGCGGCGAGATTCTGGGGCTGGCGGGCCTGATGGGCGCGGGCCGCACTGAGCTGCTGGAAACGCTGTTCGGAGTCCACGCCCCGCGATGGACGCGCGGGCGGGTGACTTTGGGAGGCCGCGAGCAGGCTTTGTTCGCCTCGCCCGCCGCCGCCCTGGGGGCGGGGCTGGCCTTCGTGACCGAGGACCGCAAGGAGAAAAGCCTGGTTCTGGGCGCGTCCGTCGGCCACAACATCACCCTGGCCGCGCTGGGCCGCTTTCTCCGGGCCGGCGTGATCCAGTCGGGGCCGGAAGGTGACGCCGTGGGGCAGTCCATCCAGGACCTGCGTATCAAGACGCCCAGCGTGGACGTGGCTGTCGGCACCCTGTCCGGCGGGAACCAGCAGAAAGTGGTCCTCGCCAAGTGCCTCCTGACCCGCCCCGCCGTCCTGTTTCTGGACGAGCCGACGCGCGGCATTGATGTGGGCGCGAAGGCCGAGATCTACGCCCTGATCCGCCGCCTGGCCGCAGGCGGCGCGGGCATCCTGCTGGCCTCATCCGAGATGCCCGAACTGCTGGCGCTGTGCGACCGGATTCTGGTCCTGGCCGGGGGCCGCGTCCGGGCGGAACTCGCAGCCGGCGAGGCCACTCAGGAACGGATTCTTGCGGCGGCTGCCTGAGTTCCCCGGCACTGGAAGTGCCGGTCTACTGCCGAATGAAAGTCGCTCCGCGACTGAAGACAAGCGACTGGCAGCTTTTTCGTAGTCGCGGAGCGACTTTCACTGAGAGTAGGCCGGCACTTCCAGTGCCGGTTAGGTTAATGGCACAACAACCACTGACGGTTCCTTCTCCGATTTCTCCGCGCGCCCGTTTGGGGGCGGCGGGCCGGTCCGCGCTGCGGTTCCAAAGCCTCTTTGGCCTGCTCGCGATCCTGCTGGTGTCCGCTCTCGTGTCGCCCATCCGCGACGGGCACATCGTCTTCCTCGACCCCGGAAACCTGCTCAACATCGTCCGCTTTGCCTCGGAAAACGGCATCATCGCCGTCGGCATGACCCTGGTGATCCTGACCGGCGGCATTGACCTGTCCGTCGGCGCCCTGCTCGCCCTTTGCGCCGTGGGCGCAGCGGCCTGCCTGATGCGCTACGGGCTGAACACGGCGGAAACTGTCCTCCTCGTGCTGGGACTGGGGGCATGTCTGGGGACGGTGAACGGCCTGGTGACGACGAAGCTGGGCATCCAGTCGTTCATCACCACGCTGGCGATGCTTTCCGTGGCGCGCGGCATCGCCTCCCTCTGGTCGGGCGGCTATGCCATTCCGCTGGCCTTCGGGACGGCGCATGGGGAAGCGCCGCCCCTGTTCAAGTCGCTGTTCGGGGGGCAGATCGAGATCGGGGCGTGGGCGATCCCCGGCCCGCTGTTCTTTTTCGCGGGCACGGGGCTGATGGCGACCTTCCTGCTGCGGCGGATGGGCTTCGGGCGGCACGTCTACGCCGTGGGCGGCAACGAGACGGCGGCCCGGCTGTCGGGGGTGCGGACCGACCGGGTCCGCGTCGCCGTCTTCGCCCTGTCGGGCCTGCTGGCCTCGCTTGCGGCCCTGCTACATGTCGCGCTCGTCAACCAGGGCAGTCATATTGACGGCAACGGCTACGAGCTGAACGCCATCGCCGCCGTCGTGATCGGCGGCACCCGCCTGTCGGGCGGGGCAGGCACCGTCCTCGGCTCCATGCTGGGCGCGCTGATCCTCTCCATCCTGGACAACATCCTGGGCCTTCGCAACATCCAGTCCGAGTACCAGATGATCCTGAAGGGCGTCATCATCGTGCTGGCCGTCGTGGTCCAGCGCCAGAACGCCCGATCAGCCTAGAGGGCTGGCTATCTTCAAAGGAGACACTCCCATGACACCTCAGACACGGCCACTGACGGCCGCCGCACTTTCCTTCAGCCTGACGGTCGGACTTCTCGCCGGGTGCGGCCCGCGCGAAACGACGCAGCCTACCCCCGCCTCCCCAGGAGCTTCGACTTCCACGGCTTCGGGCGGGGGAGGCGGGGCAGGCAAGACGTTCCTCATCGGCATGTCGCAGGCCAACAAAGGCGAACCCTGGCGGCAGGCGATGAACGACCAGATCGCCGCCGCCGCCGCTTCGCACCCCGAACTCAAGGTCGTCTTCGCGGATGCCGCCCAGGACAACGCCAAGCAGGTTGCCCAGGTCGAGAACTTCTTGCAGCAGGGCATCAGCCTGCTGATCATCTCGCCCAACGAGGCCGCGCCGCTGACGGATGTGGTCGCCAAAGCCTACAGCAAGGGCATTCCCGTGATCCTTCTGGACCGCAAAGTCAAAGGGGACAAGTATACGATGTGGATCGGAGCGGACAACCCCAAGATCGGCCAGGAAGCGGGGAAATTCGCAGCGGACTGGTGCAAGCGCAATGCGCGCACGCCCTGCCGCGTGATCGAGCTTCGGGGGCTGGAAGGCTCGTCGCCCGCCAAAGATCGCGGCGACGGCTTCCGGGAAGGCATCAAGGCGAACCCCGCCGTCCAGATCATCGCCAGCCAGAACGCCGACTGGCTGCGCGAAAAGGCTGTCTCGGTCTCGCAGGCAATGCTCCAGGCCAACCCCAATGTGGACGTCGTGTATGCCCACAACGACCCCATGGCCGAGGCCGCCTTCATCTCCGCCGGGAGCGCCCACCGGGATACAGGCAAGATGCTGTTCGTCGGCATTGACGGCCTGCCCACGCCCGACGGCGGCGTCGTTTCGGTCAAGGCAGGACGCCTGGGCGTCACCCACGTTTACCCGACCGGCGGCAAAGAGGCCATTGACTACGCCGTGCAGATCTTGGAGAAAAAGCAGACGCCGCCCCGCGCCGTCGTGCTCCCGACCGTGCAGGTGACAAAAGCCAACGCCGACGCCGTGCTCAAAAAGTACGGCGGCAAATAGGCTGTAAGGTGTGATGGCGGTCTTCGAGAGGAGGCAGCTAGAGTGCCACGGGTTGAAACCCGAGGCTGAGAAGTGCCCGCCGTCCAGGGGACGGAAGAAAGAAATGGCAGAAGCCGGGCCGGACACAGGCCAAGCAAACGTGAAGGTGCGTCCCCAGGACGCTGGGCACTTTCGAGCCTCGGGTTTCAACCCGTGGCGATAAGGTGTGAGGAAATTTGTTGAGGTGAGGCAGGGGCGCGGTTTATCGCGCCCCATTTCTTTCGCCCGAACGGGTGAACGAGCGCACTGACGCCCCGGTGAGAGTGGTGGGCCGGCTGGGTCTCGAACCCAGGACCCTCTCATTAAAAGTAAGATGCTCTACCACTGAGCTACCGACCCACGCCCGTTATTGTACCCAGCGGGGCAGCTAAAGTCAACCGTGTGGAGCCAAAGAAGCGGCAGGAAACGGCGACGGTAAAGGCGAATAAAACGGGTAAACGCGGGACAAGCAAAGGCAACGCAAAACGGAGGCAGAACAAAATGGCGGATAAACCGAATTTCGGACTGACGGGGCTGGCGGTCATGGGGCAGAACCTGGCGCGGAACGTCGCGCACAAGGGATTTCCCATCGCCGTCCACAACCGGACAACGGAGAAGACGGACAGGTTCATGGAGGAGCACGGCAGCGAAGGGCAGATCGTCGGGTCCAAAAGCATGGAAGAGTTCGTCGGCGCGCTCCAGTCGCCGCGCGCGATCATGATCATGGTCAAGGCGGGCCGGGCCGTGGACGATGTGATTGACGAACTCAAGCCGCTGCTCGCCGAGGGCGATCTTCTGATTGACGGCGGCAACTCGCTGTTCTCGGACACCGAGCGGCGCGTCGCCGAGCTGGCCCAAGACGGCATCCTGTTCCTCGGCGTGGGCGTGTCCGGCGGCGAGGAGGGCGCGCTGAACGGCCCCAGCATCATGCCCGGCGGCAAGGAGGACGCTTACAAGCTCGTCGCTCCGATCTTCACCAAGATCGCCGCCCAGGTGGACGGCATCCCCTGCTGCACCTACATTGGCGACGGCGGCGCGGGGCACTACGTCAAGATGGTCCACAACGGCATCGAGTACGCCGACATGCAGCTCATCGCCGAAGCCTATGACCTGCTCAAGAACGGGGCCGGGCTGACCAACGACGAGCTGCACGACGTCTTTACGCAGTGGAACCAGGGCGACCTGGACTCGTTCCTGATCGAGATCACCGCCCAAATCTTCGCCAAGAGGGACGACGACAGCGACGATTACCTGGTGGACCGCGTCCTGGACCGGGCCGCCCAGAAGGGGACCGGCAAGTGGACCGCCCAGTCCGCCCTGGACCTGGGCATCCCCGTGACCGCCATCACCGAGGCCGTCTACGCCCGCACCCTATCCTCCTTCAAAGAGCAGCGCGTCGCCGCCTCCAAAGTCCTGCCCGGCCCGGTCGGCGGTCGTGTCGAGGGCGACCGAGCGGCGTTCGTTGACGCCGTCCGCGACGCCCTGTACGCCTCCAAAGTCGTCGCTTACGCGCAGGGATTCGAGCAGATGCTGGCGGCAGGGCACGAGTTCGGCTGGCGGCTGCGCCCCGGCGAGATCGCGACCATCTGGCGCGGCGGCTGCATCATCCGCGCCCGCTTCCTGGACCGCATCAAGGACGCCTACGACCAGGAGCCGCACCTGGCGAACCTGCTGCTGGCCCCCTATTTCACCGACGCTGTCAAGAGCGGCCAGGACGGCTGGCGGCGCGTCGTCGGCGAGGCCGCCCGGCTGGGCATCCCTGTCCCCGCCTTCTCGTCCGCGCTGGCCTACTACGACGGCTACCGCCGCGCCCGCCTGCCCGCGAACTTGATCCAGGCCCAGCGCGACCTGTTCGGCGCCCACACCTACGAGCGCACGGACAAGCCCGGCGCCTTCCACTCCCAGTGGGCCGACGAAAAGCAGGAGCCAAAGAACAAGCCCCAGCACGGCGTCCAGACCACGGACTAAACAGTCGAAAGGACGGCGGAGGCGTGAGCCTTCGCCGCTCTTTCGGACAGTCAATTCAACATGCCAAAGGAGCCGCTCTTGCGATGCATCTATGGTAGTAGGAAGAACTCGTGGGCGCTTCCAGCCGCCCTCGCTGTCGCTGCTCTTTTCCTGGCTCCCCTTGCGGCAACTGCCAAAACGACAGGGGCTAAAGCTATGCCCAAAGTGATCGCCTATGTGCCCAACTGGGGGGACCTGCCCGCGTTGGCGGATGCCATTGACTACGCGAAGCTCACGCACATCAACCTTGCCTTTGAGAACCCCGTGGACGATCAGGGGAACCTGTCTTTTGACAGCAAGGATGCCACGCTGGTCGCGAAGGCGCACGCCCACCACGTCCGGGTCTTGATCTCTATTGGGGGCGGGGGCGCGGCGGAGGACAAGACGCTGCTGGCGCGGTATGCGGGTCTGCTCACGGACGCCAAACGGGCGGGGTTCGTCGCGGGGATAGCCGGTTATGTCGGCAGGCATGGGTTTGACGGGCTGGATGTAGACCTCGAAGGCCCCGCGATTGGCAAAGACTACGGGGCGTTTGTCCACGACCTCGCCCGTGCCTTGAAGCCCCGAGGGAAGATGCTGACGGCGGCTCTCTCGCAGGGCTACGGCGGGGATCAAGTGCCCGCCTCCGTGTTCCAGGATTTGGATTTGGTCAATATCATGGCCTACGATGGGACGGGGTTCTGGAACCCAAACGTGCCGGGCCAGCATTCCTCGCTTGACTTCGCCCGGAGCAGCGTGGTTTACTGGCTGGGGCGCGGGCTGCCCAAATCCAAAGCCGTGCTGGGCGTCCCATTCTATGGGTACGGCTTTGGCGAGGCGTTCCGCCGGTGGGGTTATCCCTACGCGGAGATCGTCGCCGCCTACCCAGGCGCGGAAGACCTAGATCAAACGGGCAAGACCATCTGGTACAACGGGAGGCCGACGATCCGGGCGAAGGCACAGTATGTGCGCGATCAGGGCCTGGCCGGCGTGATGATCTGGTCACTCGACTCGGATGCGAAGGGCGAACGCTCCCTGCTTTCGGTCATAGACCAGACCTTACAGGCCAGACCGGTGGCTTTGCCTAGGAAGCCTTGACCCCCATTTTACAAGGAAACCCTATGGAACATGCCTACGGCCTGGACATCCCCCGAACATTGGAAGAGGTTTGCAACCCTCAGAAAATGGCGCTGCTGGTTTACGACATGCAGGTCGGCATCCTCAGCCAGATCGGGGGCGGCGAACAGATCACCGCCCAGGTCGCCCGCGTCCTGCACGCCGCCCGCGCTGGGGGGTGCGCGTCTTTTTTAGCCACCACCTGTCCCTGCCTAACGAGATCGCCGGGGTCATGCAGCTACGGACTGCGCTGGCCTGGCAGCATGTGGATTCGGTGGATCAGGTCCAGCCCTGGTTCCTGCGCGACACCCCTGGCTTCCAGATCACCCCAGCCCTCGCGCCGCTGCCCAGCGAGGCTGTGTTCGACAAGATCACCATGTCCGCCTTCGAGGGCACCTACCTCAATATCGCCCTGCGCGACTGCGGCATTAATTCCTTTGCCGCGTTCGGCGTCGCCACCGAGGTGGGCATTGAGCCGACCGCCCGCCACGCCGCCGACCTCGGCTACATCCCCCTCCTCGTCACCGACGCCTGCGGTGCAGGCCACGCCGAGGCGGCGGCCCGTTCCCTTGAAAGTCTGAAGTTTTCCGGGGACACGCTGCTAACCGACGTGGAAACGATCTGCCGCCTCTTCGCGCAGGACAAGCCCCCCGCCTGACTTTCCTGGTACAATCCCTCCATGAAAATCGTGCAGCTAGACATCCAGGGCTTCCGCTCCCTCAAAAACGTCTCCTGGCGTCCCGGCGACCTGAACGTCATCATCGGCCCCAACGGCAGCGGCAAATCCAACCTGCTTCGGATGCTGGAAATGATCTCGGCGGCAGCACAAGGGCGTTTGAGCCGCTATGTTCAAGCAGAGGGTGGGTTTGTTCAACTGCTTTGGGATGGACAGTCGAAAGGAATCACCTCCCATCTCAGAACATCAGCCGAGCAGAAAACTTTTTCACAATCTGGATTAGCAGAGATGCGCCTTCCACCTCTTTTGTACGAGATTATGCTGATTAATCCGGGGGCTGATGGATCATATCGTGTGCAGCATGAACTCCTGCGTCATTCAGATAAATATGTGACTTATTTTTCGAGAACTGGTTTCACTGTTCAAATCTTCGATGGCGAAGAGTCAGGTAATCTCAGGGCAGACACTATTTCAGCAGAGGAAGCTGTTCTTCCAATCGTGGATAATCCCTTTTCGCCTAACACCGAGACCCGCGATTTTCGCCTGAAACTTGAGAATTGGAGCATTTACCAAGATGTCCGTGTAGATCAAAGCGCCCTAATCCGTCAAGCCCCAGTCTCGCGTTTAGAACAGCGGGTCGCTCCCGACGGCCAGAACCTCATCAACGTCCTGCACACGCTCTACACCCGTGACCGCCAGTTCAAGCAGGACATCAACGATGCCATGTCGGCGGCATTCGGCGAGGACTTTGAAGAACTAACCTTCCCACCCGACTCAGGCGACCAACGGGTACAGATGCGCGTGCGCTGGAAAACGCTGAAGCGAGACCAGTCTACCGCCGACCTATCCGATGGGACGCTGCGGTTTCTGTTCCTCATCACGATCCTCGCCATCCCCAACCCGCCGCCGCTCATCGCCATTGATGAACCCGAGACGGGCCTGCACCCGTCCATGCTGCCGATCATCGCCGAGTTCGCCGTGGAGGCATCTACGCGAACTCAGATCATTTTCACGACCCACTCAGATCGGTTTTTGGATGCTTTCCGGGACACGAAGCCGACGACGACGGTTGCCAAATGGGAGAATGGAGAGACTATTCTGCGGACGATTTCGGGCGAGACGCTGGATTACTGGTTACAAGAGTATTCGCTGGGGAGCCTTTTCCGCTCAGGTGAGCTGGAGGAGATGGAATGAACTTCATCCTCATGGTCGAAGGGCACACAGAGGAAAAAGGGCTTCGGAAGTTTTTGCAGCGGTGGCTGGACCAAGAGCTTTCTACAAATGTCGGTATTAAAATCGTCCGCTTCGATGGGTGGTCGGATTTGGTAAAGGGAGCGGCATCTAAGACACACTGGCACCTGAACAATCCACAGGAGAAAAACGACATCATTGCCGTGATCGCGTTGCTGGACTTGTACGGTCCGACCTTCTATCCCGGAGACAAGACCACGGCCTCGGAGCGTTATGGTTGGGCGAAAGCCCACATGGAGCGACAAGTCGGCCACCCAAAGTTCCGCCAGCATTTCGCGGTCCATGAGACGGAGGCGTGGCTGCTCAGTGAGCCATCCATTTTTCCGAAGGAAGTCCAAGAGGCTCTAGAAGACAAATACCCCGCACCCGAAAAGGTCAACTCGCACAACCACCCCGCAAAACTATTGACCGAGTTATACCACACCAGGCTCAAGCGCAAGTATAGGAAAACGACCGACGGTAGGGATTTGTTTCTGGAACTAAACCCATCTATCGCCTATCAAAAGTGCCCAAAATTGAAGGCGTTGCTGGACGAGATGCTGCTGCTTGCGAGGCAGGCTGGCCTCTCCTAAACCCTGTCACTGCCCCTCGTGCCAGGACTCACCCGCCGCCTGTGATACAGGCCGCGTGCCTTCTTTTTCCCAGCACCTGACCAGTTTCCCGGCTTGACACCCCACTCCGTAAACGCTATAATAGTAGACACATATAGCGAAAGAGGTCTGGTGGCTGTGGCGGCCATACCAGCAAATAAAATAAGTGAAAATGCGAAAACGAACTACCAGGGGTTTTAGAGCGAATGGAGCGCGGCGACAATCAGTGAGAAGGAAGCCGTTCACGGAAAAACAACACGAAAAATGCGAAAACGAACTCCCACCGTGCGCGTTTCCTTTCCGCCCTGCTCCTCGAAAGAGCGGGAGTGGGCAAGAACCGCGAACGATGAGAAAATGCGAAAACGAACGGAGATGCCTGGGAAGGACAAAGGCGAACGCGGGGAGGAATCACAGCGGTTGAAGGGGAACGATGCCGGGGAATAACCGGGTGAACATACAGCATTGTGTAAGCAGTGAGAGAACAGCAACGATCGGTCGCACCCGGAGGAGTTTTGCATGGAGATCGCAATGGTCGGTTTGGGCCGCATGGGTATGAACATGCTGGAGCGGCTGGCGCAGGACGGGCACAAGGTCTACGGATTTGACGTGTCGCCGGACAAGGTGCCCGAGGTGGAAAAAAAGGGCGGGGTCGGCGTCACCGATCTGGGCGAGGCCATCAGTCGGCAGCAGCAGACGCCCAAAGTCGCCTGGATCATGGTGCCGCAGGGCAAGCCCGTGGACGACACCATCGCCAAGCTGAAGGCGGTGATGTCCCCAGGCGACATCATCATTGACGGCGGCAACTCGTACTTCAAAGACACTGTCAGAAGGGCCGGGGAACTGGAACAGTCCGGCATCCACTACGTTGACTGCGGCACCAGCGGCGGCGTGTGGGGACTGAAAGAAGGCTACTGCCTGATGTACGGCGGCAACCCGGACGCGGCCAGCTTCTGCGAACCCGTCTTCAAGACACTGGCCCCCGATGAGGGCTACATCTACACAGGTGCGTCCGGGTCGGGCCACTACGTCAAGATGGTCCACAACGGCATCGAGTACGGGATGCTCCAGGCTTACGGCGAGGGTTTCGACATCCTGCACGCCAGCGAGTACAAGCTGGACCTGACCGGGATCGCGTCGGCATGGCGCTCCGGCAGCGTCGTCCGGTCGTGGCTGCTGGACCTGCTGGTCCTGGCCTTCAAGAGCGACGAGAACCTGCAAAACATTCGGGGCTACGTCGAGGACTCGGGCGAGGGCCGCTGGACCATTCAGGAGGCTATTGACCACAACGTCCCCGCCCCGGTCATCACGTCCTCGCTGTACGAGCGGTTCCACTCACGCCAGCCCGAAAACTTCGCCGCCAAAGTCATCGCTTCCTTGCGGAACGAGTTCGGCGGCCACGCGGTCAAGTCCATCGAGGGCACGGTCCACGACGCAACCGGGTCGGGTGACTCCGTGACGTATAGCGGCACGTCGGACAGCACGGCGGACCAGATCCAGCCGGGCGCTTCGGCCAGCGAAGCAGCGGAGACGATTGCCTCCACGGACCACGTCGCCGACCCATCGAAGGTGTAGGAAACCCACCTCCTTGCTTCGTGACAAGTCACTTCGCAGGGGTCCTCCCGAGGCTTTATTGGGGTGAAGCGGGAGGACGAAGAGTTTCAGACGAAGCCGTGGGCTTAACCTCCTACCCTTCCCGTTTGGGGACCCTCCGGGGCGCCAGTGCTTGGGGTGGCGAGGAACAAGCCGGGGTGGGTTCCCAAAGGTGCTCATTTGGATAAACTCTGGGCGAATCTGCATGGCGGCAGCACACACTTCCCCATCGCGCTGATGATCGCCTCGTTCCTGTTCGACGCACTGGCTTATGTCGGGCGCGAACCGTACAAGCGCGACCTGCATGTCGCCGGGTTCTACACGCTGCTCCTGGGCGCGCTGGCCTCCCTCGTGGCCGTTCTGTCCGGGATGGTGATCTCGGCCTGGCTCTTTTTTGGGCAGGGGACGCTGGCGAAGCACCACGACTTTGTCTGGCCCGCTTTCGGCCTGATGATCGGCCTGGCCGTCTGGCGATTAGTCGTGCGCGACGAGGCCACGCGGCCCGCCTTCGGCATCTACCTGGTCGTCGCCGCCGTCACGGCGGGTCTGATGGCCGCCGCCGGCTACTTCGGCGGCGAACTGCTGGGGGCTTAGTCATAAGGATTAGGAAGAATACGAGCGATGGCGCGTGAACTTAAGGGATTAGTTGCCGGCCTGGCTGCCGGGCTGGGCGTGGTCGGCATTGCTTACGGCGTGTCCGCCGTGGCGACGCGCACCGTGCCTGCCGAGACAAAGCAGAAGGAGGCCAAACAGGCGGTCCCTTCGGAACCGAAACTGCCGGTTGGAGGGCAGACGGCCGCCTCGCAGCTCGTGGCGACCGGCCGCACCCTCTACCGCGATGCCTGCGCGGGCTGCCACGGGCAACAGGGACAGGGGCAGGTCGGGCCGACCCTTCACCATCTCGGTGATCCCGACGCCAAGATCGCCCGGAACATCATCGTCGGCTTCCCGCCCCGGATGCCCGCGTTCAAGGGCCAGTATAGCGACGTGCAGATCAAGGCGCTCGTCGCCTACGTTCAATCGCTGAAGTGACGGCTAAGACCGCATCAAAGCCTCAAAGAACCCCCTAGCCCCCAATCCTGGGGGAACAGGACGAAGAACGTGAAGCCATTGCGCTTGTTCCCCCTCTTGCTCCCCCAGAATTGGGGTCCGGGGGGCGATCTGAGCATTTTCTTGACACGCTAAGAGATCACGGAGGCCCCATGACCACAACGAAAGACCCTAACCCCACCCTCGACCCGGACGAAAAGAAAACGGCAGCAGACGACACGCGGCTGATCGAGTCGCCTATCCCCCCGTGCAGCATCATCATCTTCGGCGCGACCGGCGACCTGACCCACCGCAAGCTGATCCCCGCCCTGTTTTCGCTGGAAACGCAGGGGCTGCTGCCGGACAAGATGAAGATCGTCGGTTTCGCCCGGCGCGACTTCTCCGACCACTCGTTCCGCGACGAGCTGCAATCTTCACTTCAAGAGTTCGCGCCGGACTTGTGGAAGGAGTCCCAGGACGCCTGGCATAAGTTCGCCCGCCGGATCGTCTTCCACCGCTCCGATTTCGACAATTCCCAGGGCTTCACCTGGCTCAAAGAGCGGCTGGACAAGTTCGACCAGTCCGAAGGAACGCAGGGCAACCGCCTGTACTATTTGGCGACGCCGCCCAGCACTTATACGACCGTTATCCAGCAGCTTGGCAAGGCCGGCCTGGTCAAGTCCGGGGACGAGAAGGATAGCGCGGGCTTCACGCGCATCATCGTCGAGAAGCCTTTCGGGTCGGACCTGGACAGCGCCCGCGCGCTGAATATGGAACTCAAGCAGGTCTTCGATGAGGACCAGATTTACCGCATTGACCACTATTTGGGCAAAGAGACCGTCCAGAACATCTTCGTCTTTCGCTTTGCCAACCTGCTGTTCGAGCCTCTGTGGAACGCCAAATATGTGGATAACGTCCAGGTGACGGTCGCCGAGACTGTCGGCGTCGAGCAGCGCGCGGGCTACTTCGACCACGCGGGCGAGCTGCGCGACATGGTGCAGTCCCACGCCCTGCAAATGCTGGCCCTGATCGCGATGGAGCCGCCGAACACCCTGAGCGCCAGCGACATCCGGGACGAAAAGGCCAAGGCTCTGCGCGCCATCAAGCCGATTTTGGGAGACAACTGCAACACCTGCGTCGTGCGCGGCCAGTACGGGGCGGGCAGGATGGGCGACAAGGACGTTCCCGCCTACCGCGATGAGCCGAACGTCCCCAAAGACTCGGTCACGGACTGCTTCGTCGCCCTGAAGCTGGAAATCCAGAACTGGCGCTGGGCCGGAGTCCCCTTCTACGTCCGCGCCGGAAAGCGGATGCCGGAGCGTGTCACCGAGGTCAACATCACCTTCAAGGACGTGCCCCAGGTGCTGCTGGCAAACGAAACCAGCGACAGCGCCGAGCCGAACGTCATCACGATCCGGGTCCAGCCCAACGAGGGCATCTCCATGCGCCTGGGTGCCAAACCCCCCGGCCAGAAGACCGTCGTCCGCCCCGTGGACATGCACTTCACTTATGGCACGAGCTTCGGCCAGCGCATCCACGACGCCTATGAGCGCTTGATCATGGACGCCCTGATCGGCGACGCCGCCCTGTTCACCCGCGACGACGAGGTGGAAGCCGAGTGGGGCCTGATCACCCCCATCCTGGACCACTGGGCCAAATCCAAAGCCCCCGACCTGCCGAACTACCCCGCCGGAAGCTGGGGACCGGAGGAGGCCGACAAGATGGTGACAGACTCGGGCCGCAAGTGGTGGAACCGGTAGCACAAACGAAAAAGAGCGGCGGGGCCATCCCTGCCGCTCTTTTTCCGCCTCACGCCGTTAAGCGCCGACCCCGCCGCTTCCGCGTCACCAGGACGAAGCCGACGCCCACACCAATCGCCGCGATTCCCGCAGTGAGATACGGCCATCCCGAAGCAGGATTGGAAGCATAGAACGAGGTCTGCTCCTTCCACTGGCCCGATGGTTGCAGAACGGAGACCTTTTGGAAGTCCTCGGACAAAAGCTGTGTCCCGACCGGGTAATGTACGATAAACACTGAATCAGGAACGTCGTTGAACGCGATGTTCGCGAACCGCTGGGGTCTGTCGGCGATTTCCTCGCGCCGCCCCAGCCCCAGGGCCTCATAGCGGAACCGTCCCTCACTCGCCACCCAGAACTCGCCCTTATGGACTAGCTTCCGGGCTTCATACAGCCCCCGCAGCGCGAACGGCGGCCTCGCGTCCGCCTGCACTGTCTCGGTCTTCACAGCGACCCAGCCCCGGTTGGGCGCGAGCCACAGCCGCACGGCCTCGTTTGTACCCCATGCAGTCGTATTCCGGCAGCGCACGACGGTGAGCGGGCCGAACTCGGCATCAGTAACAGTCCCTTCCACCGCCGGCTTACCGCGCCGGAGCATGTCGCCGATCCAGACGCCGTGGACTTTGTAGCCGTATTGCAGCACTTCGTCGGGGTCATGTGGCTTGAACTTGTTGTCGCGCAGAAAGACGCGGACACCATATGTTCTCCTGGCTTGGAAGCTACCTCCGGTGTTGTCCCAGGCCGTCAATTCGCGCAGGGTTTTGCCATCGGAGACATACACATCCTGAGGGGTTTGGGTCATCCCGTAACCGGAGCGATTGTTGGAAATCTCGCGGGAGTAATACTTATCGCCTTTGGAAGCGACTTGGTAAGTGTGAGTCACCATCTTGTCGCCATGTCCCTGGTAATACTCGTGAATCGTCTGGTTGGACTGAAACCGCAATGACCGGATTTGGCGCGAGTAGCTGTCCTGCGCGGCCTGAATCGCCACTAGCGGTGCAGCGGCGGATGTGATGGGAGTGGGGGTGGCCTCCGACTCCATCGGCTTGCTCAGGGCGAAGTACCAGTAGGCGCTGTAGCCGATCACGAGGGTCAGCAGAGTCAGAGCCGCTCCCGCCGCCGTTTTGAGGAAGGTGGACAGCCAGCGGCGGCGGCGCAGACCCTGCCGGGAGAGGTCTTTTGCGATCTGCTTGGGGTCGCCGAATTTTTCCATCGCTTCCTCCATTGCCTTTGCTGTTGGGACGGTGCGGGCGGCGTGGGCCGCCAGGCTTTCCAGATGCTGCCGCAGTTCCTCGCGCATTTCCCGGCGCTCGCGGGCCGAGACGAAGAGCAGCCGCCGGCAGATGCGGTCTAAATAGCGATCCAGCGGCGTGGGTTCAGGCCGACTGTTCATCAGTCCGCCCCCCCAGGATGCCGTTGACCGCCCGCGCGTACTCCCGCCAAGCGCTCGCCTGCTTCGCCAGTTCTGCGCGGCCCTCCTCGGTCAGCGAATACACTTTGCGAGCCGGGCCGCTCGGCTGAATCTCCCACGCACCCGTGATATACCCGTCCTGCTCCAAAGCCCGCAACGCGGGGTAAAGGGTGCCCTCGCCGGGCTTCAGGGCACTGCCGCTGCGCTGCTCGATCTCGCGGGCGAGGGCGTAGCCGTGCTGCGGCCCGTCCGCCAGCACCGCCAGCGCCCAGATCGGCGTCCCGCCTTTCTGTTGGTCCTGTTTCTTCGCCATCTCTACCTCCACCGGCCTTATTGTCAACCAATATACCTCTATTGTCAATGTATGTCAAGCACATTTTTCCAACTCAGGCAGGAATTTCTAGTCCGAAGTGCGAACGTCCGTCATGCCACCCTGTACGAGCGAGGCTGTATTTAGAAAAGGAAAACCCACTGATGCCGACAGTCACCATCGAAGGCGAGACGCCCTTTGAAGTCGAGAGCGGGAAGAAGCTCGTCCTTGCCATCGAGGATTCCGGGTACGACATCCTGCACCGCTGCGGCGGCTTCGCCCGCTGCACCACCTGCAAGGTGCATTTCCTCAGCGGCGAGCCGTCCGAAACCAACGCCGAGGAGCGCGCGACATTGGAAGAAGACGGCTTGCTCGGCCAGTACCGCCTGTCCTGCCAGATCCGCGTCCAGGCCGACATGACCCTGGACCCGCCCGACCGCGCCCGCGACCGGGGCATCCCCCCCGGCGACCGGCCCGAGGACTAAGCCAGTGGCACACGTCGGCTTCCTCTACGACCCCGTCGTTCTCGAACACCAGCCGCCGGAGGGACACCCGGAACGGCCCGCCCGCGTCCACAAGACGATGGCGCTGCTCCAGCGCCAGGGGATGCTGGACCGGCTGACCTCGCTGCCGGTGACGCCCGCGACACGCGCGCAGATCGAGCGGGTGCATACGCCCGCCTATCTGGACCGAGTGGAGCGCATTATCGCCGGGGGCGGCGGGTATCTGGACGCGGGGGATACCGTCGCCTCGCCCGGCTCGTGGGCGGCGGTCACGGCGGCGGCGGGCGCGGCCATCGGGGCGGTGGATGCCGTGATGACCGGCGTGGTGGACGCGAGCTTCGCCCTCGTTCGCCCGCCCGGCCACCACGCGCCGCCGGACCGGGCGATGGGCTTCTGCATCCTTAACCACGCCGCCATCGCCGCCGCCCATGCCGTCGCCCAGTATGGCCTGTCCCGCGTCCTCTTGGTGGACTTCGACGTCCACCACGGCAATGGGACGCAGGACTGCTTTTACAACTCGCCCCACGTCCTCTACTTTTCCACCCACCAGTCCCCCGCGTACCCCTTCACGGGTGCGGTCGAGGAGACGGGCGAGGGCGCGGGTCAGGGCTACACGGTCAACGTCCCGCTGCCGCCGGATGTGGGCGATGCCGGCTTCCTGCAAGCCTTCGACACCATCCTGCGCCCCCTCGCCGCCCGGTTCCGGCCCGAACTGGTCCTCGTCTCGGCGGGCTATGACGCCCACTGGCGCAATTCCCGGTATGTGGCGGGCATCCGGGAGCGCCTGACCGTGCGCGGGCTGGGCGGCCTGTCCCAAAGCCTTCTGGAGATCGCCGACGCCTACTGCCCCGGTCGGCTGGTCGGCATCCTGGAAGGCGGCTACGATTTAGAAGCGCTGGGCTGGGGCGTCCTGGGAACCCTGCGCGTCTGGCTTGGCGACACGGATGCCGATATAGAAGACCCCCTCGGCCCCCCGCCCACCGGAGCGCGGGAGCCGGACATCACGCCGCTTTTGGAACGTGTCCGGCAGGTGCATGGGCTTTAGGTATATCGTATCCCAGCTCACAACTTCGCCACCCTTCCCTCGGCGGGAATGGTGGGTAAAAGATGCCAGGGCACCTCTTGTGGACAGCCTACCGAGACCGGAAATCCCCCGACCAAAAGTGTCAAGCTTGCTTCACTCACCCTTCCCTCGGAGGGAAGGGTCGGCGCTCGCGCCGGGGATAGGATGCCCTAAAACGTCACGCCTTTGACCTCTACGCCCAGTCCCACCGTGCGGGTGCGGAAGTTGTAGGAGAAGACGGGGATGAAGCCGCGCAGGGCGGGGGCGACGGCAAGCTGGTAGTCAATGACTCCGTGGTGCGACAGGTCGTAACGGACACGGGCCGCCGTGATGAGCTTCCGATTGCCCATCTGAACCCGCAGGTCCACTTCGCGCGAGGTGTCCAGCACATCGAAGTTGAACGGCGAGTCGCCGCTCGTGTTGCTGGCGAGGAACTGGACGCCCACGGCGGTCAAGTCCGAGAAGTAGTGGTTGACGGCGACATCGAGCTGGTCATAGCGGTACGCCTTTTTGCGGCCGCTGTAGCCGCTGGTGGAGATCAAGAGGCGCGGCTGGACGACGGTATTGGGGGCGACCAGGAGCGGGTGCGCGCTGAAGCCCACCTGCGTGCGGACACGGCGGGCGTTGACATTAGTCGGCTGCTCGCGATACTCACCGACCGTCTCCTGCGCCTCGGCGTAAAAGACCAGATGGCGCAGGGCCACCCGGAACGCCCCGGCGTCGCCGTAAGCGGGCGGGGCGGGAAGCCGTGTCAGTGGAATTTGGCCGCGCAGGGTCACTTCCGGCAGGCGGCTGACATACAGGTCGTCGCGCAGACGCCCCCGTGCGGCGACGTGGGCCGAAAGCTCCTCGGCCAGCCCCAGGCCGCCCCGCGAGGGCATGTCAAACAACCGGATCGGGTTTGGCTCCGGCAGGAAGTCGTAGAACCGCAGCGGGTCACCGTCAGGCAGGATAGGGACGGGCGCGGTCGCGAAGGCGCGGATACGCCCCAGCAATGTCACCGGCCCAACCTGCGGCACGGCGGGCGGCGCGACGGGGACGCGCGGCGCGTACAGCGTCTGCTGACTGGTGAGGGTCGCCTCGACTGACTGCCGACTCGGCAGCAGCAGGCGGTACTGGACCGGCTGGCGCCCGACATGCAGGTCATTCCCGAAGGCGAGGTAGGTGCCGTAGCGGGCCGAGACCCCGACCGTCGGCAGGGTTGTCTGACGCCGCCCCGCGCCGCCCCCGGCACCGAGCCGGAAGGTGATCCGGGGGATCGTCAGCAGCCGCGTCCCAAAGAGGTACAGGGTGGCGTTCCGCAGGACGCCCCGGTGCTTTGTCTGGTCCAGCGTGATGGACTGCGCGTGTAGGTGGTAGTCCGCCTTTTCGTCCGGCGGCACCGTCGTGAAATCGCCGTCTGTCGCCGTCAGCAGTTCCGGGTTCCCTTCCAGCCGCGCGCTGCGGAGTGTGAAGACCTTCCGGTTGACGAGCGCATTCAGAGCGAGGGCGCTTTGTGTCGTGCCGTCGAACGTGACTTCCCCGGCGCGAATGGTCGTGTCGGTCTCATGCAGCCGGACATGGCCGCTCAGGGTATAACGCTTGGCCTTCAGATCGGCGTCGGCTTGCGCGGCTTCAAACGTGGCCTCGCCGCCGTAGATTGCGTGAAAGCCTTTGATGTGCGGGCGGTTGAGGGGGCCAGACGAGGAACCGATGTCGATGACGATCTGGGGCAGCTTCGGAGACGCGGGAGGCGTCGGGGCGGGCGCGGGTGCTGTTACCGGCGGGGGGGGCGCATTGGGCGGCGTGTCGCCCGCGTCCGGCATCTGGGCGAAGGCGGGGGCGGCGAGGAGGAGGAGGGCCGGAAAAAGCCCCGCCGCCCGGAGAGGCCGCGTAGGGGCGCGATTTATCGCGCCTTCTTCTTCTGCCACGCCCTCTAAGAAGGGTACGCCCTTTAAGAAGGGCGCGATAAATCGCGCCCCTACGTCCTGATTGCTCTGGGGAGCGGGCCTACTTCCAGTCACTGATGTCCAGTCCGACGGAGGCAGCCGCCTTGCCGTAGCTGCCCATGCTGTCCCGGAACGCCTGGTCATCGTAGGTCCGCGACTGGACCACGACCGGCATCGGGACGGCGTGGCCCATCAAAAGCGCCTGCTGCTTGGAGTCCAGCGAGGCCAGGACGCTGCGAAGCGACTGCGCCCCCGAAATGCCGGTCAAGACGGCCTCGATGTCCCGCTCATCGTTCAGCAGGCAGGTGATGCGCGTGCCGAGCTGCGATAGTACTTCCGAATCAATGCCCGAAGGCCGCTGGTCCACTACCAGGAGGGTGACGTTGTACTTGCGAAGCTCCCGCGCGATGATGCCGAACGTCGTCTGGTGGGCTAGGTGCGGGGAAAGGAACTTGTGCGCCTCCTCGATGGTGATGACCAGCGGCGTCGGCTTCTTGCCCTTATCGCCCATCGCGTCCTCGGTCAGCTTGACATACTCATTGTGGACCTGGCGCGTCAGGATGTTGGCGACCAGCATGTATTGGAGGGGTTTGCGGTAGTTGCCGAACTCCAGGACGACGTTGATGTCTTTGAGCAGGCAGCCCATGATCTGACGCACGGCGTCATCGGCCTCGCCCGCGTCCTCGATCAAAAAGCCCTTGCATTCCTCGACCATGCGGCCCAATTTGCGCTTGAGCGCGCCCAGAGACATGGCGTTTGCGCCGCTCTTTTCAGCGAACTCTTTGATGGCGTCGCCGTCCATCTTCAGCAAGGCGGCCAGCCATTTCCTGCCGTGGTGCTGCTCCAACAAATAGGTCGTCTCGGCGGCGCTCTGGTTCAGGTTCAGCTCATCGGCCAGCAGGATGATGTCGTCCACGCTGATCTGGCTGTAGGGGATACGAACCTGGTTCTCGACCGGCACCTGGCGGCGGCGCGACGACTCCATGTCCATCGTGAAGACGCTCACACGGCTGCCGAAGTACTTTTTCAGGCCGTCCACGCCCTCGCGGGTGGGGTCTTCCGTGGTCCCCTTCCAGCCGTACTCGCCGTGCATGTCGAAGACGAGGTTGACAGCCTTCTTGTGCTTGATCATGCCGCACAGGCAGATGCGCGTCAGGAACGTCTTGCCCGTGCCGGACTTGCCGAAGATGCCGTTGGAGCGTTCGACCCACTTTTCCAGGTCCAGGCAGACCGGGATATCGCTCATGTCCAGCGGCGTCCCGATATAGTAGTGCTTGCCGCCCTCGGTCTCGGCCCCGAAGATGTCCGCGATGTCCTCCTCGGTCGCCTCCCCCACATGGGAGAAGTGCGTCGGCACGGTCTTGACCGGCTCGAACTCAGCCCCGACGGTCTTGGTCCGCATCAGCAAGGGCTTGAGGGTGACGGTCCCAAACGTCGTCGTGCCGGCCAGGGCGGACCGCAGAAAGAGGTCAGCGACGTCTTTGGTCGCAGGCGGGTCGGCCAGGACACCGGGCGAGACGCAGTCCAATGTCACATCGGTGATCATGGCGAAGAACTCGTGCCGCTCGCCGTCCACGACCACGAATTTTCCGGCCCGGATGTCCTCGACCGATCCGCTCCCGGCCAGCTTCATCTGGATGCCAGTCTGGAGCGAGCCGCGCACGACCGTCCCCATCGCCAGCCGCTCGCGCGGCGGCGTCAGCAGCGGCGGCAGGGCATAATGCAGTGACCCGCCCAGCCCGTTGTGCCCGTTCCCGTTCTTGCCGTTCCCGAATGCCATATCTCGCGCCTTATCCCACTCACTCGTCAAGATGTTGTGCCATTATAACATAACGGAAGGGGCGGCGTCAACCAAAACGCCCCGCCTCCTCTTCAGAAGCCGGGGCGTTTTGCGGAACATGGGGGCATCTTCAGCCTTATTGGTCCAGAGAAGGCGGCAGGCCGGTTGTTTGGAAGACAGCCGGGGTGCATTCACGGGCGACTAGGTTGTAACCGGCGACCGCCTGCGCCAGACCGGCGGGCCGCGCCAGGCGGCGGCAGCGAGCGACCTCTTTGGCCTGCTGGCGCAGGCACACCGACAGGCATTTATCCAGGCGCGGGTCGGGGTGCTGGAGAATGATGATGGCCTCCGCACCGGTGTCGGGGCGAACGGCAAGCGGCGGGTGCCACAGGCACAAAATCAACGCGCCCAGCGCCATCAAGGGAATGCCCAGGACAGAAAAGAACGGCATTTGGCTGTCTCGCACAGCTTTCATAGCGGCATTCCCCTGGCGAGAGCTGCACTGTCTCGCGTTTTATTCCTACAGCGACAAAAAGCGGCATCCCGGCTTTAGAGCAGGGACGCCACTCATTCACACCTAGATCACTGTCGCGGTTCATCCCTTGTTTTCCGTCAGTGGTGCGTGCGCTCGGCTTCCTCATTCACGCGCAGCGCACCGGCGCTCATGGGGGCGACAGAGCAGAGGTACACGCGGTCCCAGTCCTGCTGCGGGCCTTCGTTCAGATAGCTCCAGAACCGGCGGATATGGCCCAGCATCTGCTTGGCGTTTGGTATTGTCAGGGTCATTTGCTTCACACTTTCTCTTTCAATGTAGCCTGTGTCTCACTTATCCGGCTCCAAATCACTGCGGGTGGCACGGATCAAGGCACGGATTTGTTTTCGCAGCAAGGGCTGCCTTTCTTTTGGAACCTGGGCTAATTCACGGGCGATCTGCTGCGCCACCTGCTGCACCGGGTCGGTTTCAGGCGTCTCCGAGGCGTCGAGCGTCTTCGCGAAATCGTGTTTTCCTGCGTACCGGAGCCACTCGGTCGGCGACTCGCCGACGGCGCTGGCAAACTTGATCAGGGTCTTCTCGCCCGGCGACTTGCCCTTGACCATGTCCGAGATCTGGTTGTAGCCGATGTCCAGCTTTTCGCCCGCCGCACGGGCCGAAAGCGGCTTGTCGGGCGCCCCCATTTCAGCCAGGACACGCTCGGTTTGTTTCTGCAATTCGTCGTTTTTCGCCAAACATGTCTCCGTCTTGCTGTTATGACACTATTATACAACAACATTGACACATTTGTCAACAGTATTATCCTCATATTTTCACCGGAGAAGTACTTCGCGGGAGGCTAAAGCTGGCGTCCCGCAGGGTGTGTCCACGCACTGAAGTACGGAGCGAAGAACGGTCCAGCGCCTTTCAGTGCCAAGCGCCACTGCACATGCAGGAAAAGTCACTTCCCCTGTTGTACTCAGTTCCCCACCTTTCGCCGCATTATTATTCGTCTCGCCCCGTTACCATTTACGCTTCCACTGCATCTGGCATAGTGATGGACCCGTATAAAGATGGACCCGACACCACACGAATATAAACTGGCCCAGCGTGCCCGTAATGGCGATTGCGATGCAATCGCCGAACTCGTGGCGCGCACACGCACACGTTTGTTTGATCAGGCTTACGCAGACCTCGGCCACTACGACGACGCCCAGGATGCCGTTGCCGCCGCCTTGGTGAAGGTATGCACCAGCATCCAGCACCTGCATGACCCAATGCTAATCGTGCCGTGGATACGCGCCATCGTCCGCAACGAGGCTCGAATGCTGCGGCGCAGGCAACCCCATCCGCTCCTATGTCTGGAAGATGCCGATGGTCTCGAAGATGCCGGTGGTCTTGAAGACGACACGGACCAGTGGCTGCTGCGGCTGGAAATCGAACAGGCGCTGCGAGAATTACCCGGCCAGCAGGCGCGTGCGCTGCGTTTGTTCTACTTACTGATGTTTACATAAAGTTCTAAATGTTTCGTGTTCATCTTGGGTAAAAGACAGCATGGAACTTTCTTCTCAGGATGCTCAAGCTTCTCAGGATGCTCAAGAA
>JAABUH010001336.1_pt1 | contig 28384 bp, 29 predicted proteins | sample 5559121 | NCBI WGS metagenome assembly JAABUH01 (sample SAMN10711871, study PRJNA513364) | rock metagenome | isolation source: Antarctica rocks | place: Antarctica: Victoria Land, Battleship Promontory nord | collected 2015-12-28
CTAGTCCTGGCTCCCATATGCCAGCCAAATTGTGATCCAAAATCTGAATGTAGGAGGCTGCTGAATAGCCGTGTTTTTTGGATTCGAAGTCCCGATCGAGCAGGTATAAATTCGATCTTTCAGAACCCCAGAAAGCTCCTCAAATCATAATGGAAAAGGGCTTTCCACTGGGAATTTCCATCACTTTATCTCTATCCCATTTCTGTTTGGGAATTCCAAACACTCATTCTGATGTTTTACCTGATCCCCGAGCCACGGATGCTTCATCCGACCAGATGACATTGCCTCATTGATTCACGATTCAATCCTTATGCTTTTTAGCCCATTTTAACCGAAGCAGAGCAACTTCAGGTGTTAATTTCGGTCGCCGAAGAGCTAGCCAGTGAGAAATTCCGTGGGCTCGTAGTGTTGCGTTGAGAGTTCTCGCGTCCAAATCGATCCCGGTGTTCGTTTTCAGCTGTCTCCAGGTGATTTTAGGCTTCGATCGTAACTGACGTAACAGTACTCTAGCTGCTCGAGGAGTAATTGATAAAAGCCTTCCTGATCTGGATTTATTAACTCCGGAGGATGTTGTTTGAAGCCTTCCCAAAACGCTCCGAACGGTGCTTGGGGGAACATCCAAACTTCGTGCTATTTGGGTGGGTGTAAGGCCTAATTTAGCTTGTCCTGATATTTCACCTTTGGCGAGCAAAGAAAGCTTCTTTCTAGAAGTCTTGTTACCAGAAATTGAAGTTAACGGAGCCCTTCTGAGCATTGTGGATGCAGTTGAAGAAGATGAGTTGTTTTGAAGGTACGCGATTTAACATGTTTTCGCGATTTACGCGAAGACTTAGTGCGGGGTACTGTAGAGTAAGTAGTACCTGCAGTGTCGGCGGAAAAGAGATCGAGACCAGTGAAGCAGACTATTACCCGTTGTAGTAAGCGGGGTCGTTAGTTTATCGCGGGTGATGAAACCCTGTTTTCGTTGACGAGAAAGTACGGAATAAGGTACAGTAGATACGACCAGGTACCTTACAGGGACTTCCGTGGACTCGGTCGCATCTCGCATACAAACTCCTCATTCGATTACAATACAATGCCATTGAGAAGAGGACTCTTGACTCCCCGCTTAAATACGAAATCATGCCAGACACAAAGATTATCAAGGAACAAGTCTACGTTGTCTCCAAAGTCCGGAACGACCCTCATTCAGGCGACACTTTCGAGATCCTAGGAGTGTTTACGAACGTCGAAGATGCGAACGAAATCGCTCATCAATGGTTCTCCCAAGAATCTGGTGAAGCAGTTGACTGTGATCGTTACACGGAGGACCAGAACAAGGATGACCGGTCCCTGCACATCTTCGCTGAAAACGGCGTTGGAATAAAATGGAACATTGATGTCGACAAGAAGATCCTTCAGCGCAGGGTTCCAGGGGATAGCAAAAACAATGGGTGATGCCTAGCTATGGGGAGTACACGAACCCAATGCTCATCCGGTTCCGATTGTGTAGATGCCTCGGTTGACTCGGGTTCAATGCTGTAATCACCTTTTAATTATGGGTTCTTCGAACCTGTGGCCAAGGCCAAGCCGCCCTCAGATGTACTTACGCGCGTCCGAGATGGGGATTTCAGGAAAACATTTCCTGCAAGACGCAGGACTATCGCAGGAAAGCCGACATCGACAATCATCATTGACTTCACGGAAGAATTATCGAACAGCGCAAGCCATCAATCCCAGGACATCCAAACATCACAAACCGGCCCAGATGCTAGTACATATACAAAGCAAACACTGCCACAAAAGCTGGCTCTCTAATAATCGCCAATCTGCCAAGCCAACTGTCACCAGTACTGCCGCAGCCGCTTGCCCATGTGACTGGGAATGCGGTCCTTCCACGAACCAAACAAGTTGAACGAGATATAACCTATGAGGTCGTCATATACAACAGCACCCTCTACGGAGAAGCAGAAGAAGTTCTTGGGACTTTCCTCACGGTAGAGGAAGCACATCGAACAGTGCTTACTTCGCTTGACGACATTGATGAGGATGGGGTCGAGTGCGGAGAATTCGAACTCAAAACCCACAGTCATGGTACCATGTCTTTGTCGACCGCCGGAGAGGTTAATGGGGATTCCGGGTCCTATACTACCCAGGTGTTCCCACGTGAGCGTAAGCTCAACGAACCAGCACCAAGTATGGTGTACATTTTCAGGGACGAAAGACGCCAATACGCTTGCCGTGCTCCGGATGAGGAGCTGGTAGGTGTCGAAAAACTGGATGTTTTCAAGGATAAAGAGGTGGCAAAGTCGTTGATAAGAAGGCGGGCAGACCTTTATGAAAATGATATCACTAAGGGTATTGAAAAGACATGCGGATAGAAAGATGGGCTATACCGTATTACGGTGAATGATCTTCACGGAAGATGAACAGGTCATTGTTAGTGTGTCTGCACAGCGACTAATGTAGGACCGAAACCAGAGACCATGCCGGTATATGTAGAGGCTACTGGCAGCGCAATCATGTTCTAGCGAGAATTTCATCGGATTTGCACCAGCTTCCGGGATATTCAACCAAAATCTATCACAGGACACTGAGTGAACTCGACGTCTGCATATACTATGTTCATACTAAAGCCAAATACTTACGAATCCAACAAACTTCCTCTCATCAACGGAGACTCACTTGGGGCGGTCTTTAATGAGTGATCACATCAAGCGCTTTTGGGTCCCAAATCTCACTTGTTTGATCATTCATCAAAACCGGCCCTGAGTAAGCCATTTGCCATCCAAGAGTAATGAATAGAATACTCTTCACAGTCCACAAAGTTCCATCTCCCAAATCCTTCCATCCACTCGCGACCATCTCAGAGATTTAACAAGAATACTACACCACCGCCCATAAAAGAGAGTGTTTACGTATAGAGTAGCTACTACTGCGGTGAAGTTAGGTCCTCAGCAAACAGTGTCCATCAATGTTTGCCTTACAACTATCTCGTGGTCTTGGGCTCAGATGACGCTGCATAGTCGTGACGTGACGGCAAGAGTTGCTTTCAATACCAACTATTTTGAAGGATTTATATATCTATATATCTATATATATTCTGATCCACTTCACACGCTACTCCAGGCCTTTATCGTCCGGCCTTGGCCTCTCTTCGGCTGGACACCGATTCACAAATCGATGATTTCTCTTCCGGAATAGATGGGTTTATCAACAAATGAAGGGGCCAGCTCTCTTCTATCATTATCGTCATTATTGTTAGTGCTCATTTTAGGGACATCGACCGGTCTTTCAACAAAGAGCACTCTTTCAAGGATCACTTTTTAACGTAAATATGTATGGGCTGGGGTATATCGTTCAACGTCTATAATGACTCCAAACAACTCCTCTTGGTGAAGATCACACTATCATCTCAAAACACCTTAACGACATGAAGCACTTATCATCGCTCAACATACGAACGGCCCCCGGTTACCAGGTTCTCGATGTGTTTTTATCGAAGTCATATCAACATTTTGTCCTCGATGACTATGTCTCATCTGTTCTGTAGTAGAAATATGTTGGAGAAGTCATTACCACAACACATGAGACAATACATATGTCTGCTTATATATATCTTTGATTATGTCCTCTTCTGGGCTTTATACTCTCGGATTACCACGTCTTTCTTTGCATCAACCGTCCCGGAAACGAATACAGTAAGGATAGACTGCTCGAAACTTTTCCCTACGCTAATCCTACACACATCGCCATGCTTGACCCAAAGATCGTGCTACTAGGAGACAGCCTCAAGCCTTTCCAATTAGCCAAGTCTATGCTTAAGGCGCTGAGATTTCCTAGAGTAAAATCGGGTCGAGGAAAAACCGGTCCAGCGTCTACCGAAACTTCAAGGAGTGCATGTCACCAAAATGTTTCAGTGGAGCAAACTAGGTTTCACCCTAATACTACAAGGTCATCCACAGGGGCGGCTTCTCGGGCCAACTTATCGACCAGACGAAGGAGGATTCAACAGGCTGATGTAGCGTGCGTAAACAAGATCTGTGAAAGCACACCTGGACAACTAGAAAAAGCTACTGATTCGGACAAGGCTGCGCTTATGAGCTTACCACGTGAAATCCGAGAGATTATCTACAGACATGCATTATGTCCTGGAAAGGCTTTCCCCCATGCAAAACCATTCAAGACTGGGCGGCCCTATACCGACATGTACAACGGTCTTGCAGACGGAGAATGCGAGCATCCTCGCCCCTCACTCGCTTTGCTGGCAACCTGCGGACGAATACACGATGAAGCCTTACCGATATACCTTTCGAACAATAATTTCGTCGTTGCCAAAGGTGATGTCGGAGAAACCATGGATTTCATTCTCGAGCTCGCTGAAGAAAAGCGTGTCCACATTCAAAGTGTGACGCTTCGATTCCATCCCTCGGATCTGAGTACTTTATCCCGAGCGGGTGTCCGAACTGACATCGACCTCTATTTCCAGCAAAGGGGTGGTATAACACATTATACCCCCAACGAACGGAGAGAAATCATCCATTTCTTTGAATCGATCGAACTTGAGAAGATCTGGCGGGAAAAGTATACCGTCTTGAGCCACTTGGACCACATCAAAGAAATCACGTTTGATTTCACCGAGGCCCAATGCCCAATGCGTTGCTGCACGCCGGGCGAGATTGTGCTTCCAACGATGCAGCGGATTGGATGTTATGGACCGAACCTGCCGGAGAATTGGCACCTGAAGGTGTTGCAGGATTATGAGGCGATCAAGAAGGAGATCTTGGGGAGGGATTTCTATTCTGAGGACTGATAGTGTGCTGCTCGAGCGCCCGTACGAAGATCTACTACTACGACTTTCGGAGCTGAGTATCAGCGACTGTGGACCATTCCCTTACATCTTTGACCATGTGGATCACCGGTAACCTAGAAGAGGAATGCTACGGTCATGGCGGCTCAAACTACGGCTACACTGATTCGATCTATATCAATTGCTGTTACACCGATCATGAATCCTTACGAAAACTTTTGCCTTTGATCTTCCTTTCGAGGTATGAGTATGGAGCAAGGGAATATAATTGCAGGTGGTAGCTCGGAAACAGGGGTCGATAATGCTGGTACTCTCTGTCTACGATATATCATTGCAGTGTGTGAGTTAGATCGAAACTGGTCAGTGACGCATCAAATTGACTAACTATCTACACAGCGACACGAAGTGAAGAAGCAAAGCGCCCGAAATTACCGAGCTAGGTTGCCATGGATATTAAATTGGCCATTGTGAGCTGTGGCTCAACTCCTGCGTCAAGCAAATGTTGCTCCATCTCCTTGTAACCTTCTCTCGCAGCGATATCCAAAGGATGGCCGAACATGTCGCTTCCCACATTGCTACGAACACCTGAGCGAAGCAGTTTCGTCACCACTGCGATGTTATTGACACAAGCAGCTGCCGAGAGAAGGTCGATTTTGTTCCCGCGGTTGGCTTGGTGATCGTTTCGGAGGGACCTTAGTCCAAGCCGGTAGAATAGCTGGCGTAGTTGCAGATGGTTCGCTACCGCTGCACATAGCGCATGCAAAAATTCGAGGCGTTGGTCTTGGGCTGTTTGTCCGCACATGGCTTGAAGCTGTTCTAACGTTTGGAGTATTGGTGGTATAAGGCCCCCTTCAACGCATAGCGGACCGAATCGTGGTACCTGAGCTCTTTCGAACAACAAGTGGGTCGCCATTGGTACGTTCATTGCTGCGACCCTCGAGTAGTCGTCCAGATCCATGTCTAAAGTGGTGCAGATGATACGCATAACTTCATGATAAAAGAATTCTGCAAGAGTCAGTTACTGAGACCGACACTGCAGCATCGATTACGTACTATTCACCAGTCTCAGCTTAACTGATCTGTACAAACCACAGGAGACGACTGCGTGTTTCGTGATGTTTTGGACTATTTCTAAAGGTAGACCAAGGAGTCCGACCTCGTTCTGGGGAGTTCCATCGCTTCGAGACGTTACGTCACGCCTAAGACAGCGCTTTACTAAAGAGATTGCGGGCTTTGGAAGTAGAGAATGAGGAATATGTCCTTTCTTTCGGCTTGATTTCATTGGAGCGAAGACTATCAGTTGCTTCTTGCTGTCGATGGTTGATCGAAAAAGGATTCTATTGTGACCCGCTTCTTGCTATCGGTGTTTGATTACCAGAGTTTTTTTCTTGGGCTGCTTCCGCGACCTAGGACCCCTGAATGCGAACAGCCTGTCTTGATATTCAGTACTTGGCTAAAATGCACTGTCCATTGGAACCTACAATTTCTCAGGTCGGTTGCTTCAGGTTGTCAGTGTGGTCCAAGAATCAAAGTCTCTCTCGCGATTTTGAAGACGGCAAGATCACAAACGAAGGCGATGTGTGTGTGTTACGGATTTGGAAGGGTGATATATCACGACTAGGGGCGGGAGCGGCTGTGAGGCGCTAGGCATAGGCGCCGTTAAGGCCTTGGGAGTGATCGGTTTTTTTTACTAGATTCCCAGTGTGATGAGGAAGCCCGATTAAGGTATAGACAATCAAACATTATTATGCAAGTCAGAACATTGTTGATTTAGCTAATTCGAGCGATACCCAGGGCGCAACCAAAGAGCCAGAGTCAATAGTATGACTCTGATGAAGCTAGTGCACAGGTGGGTAATGACTGTGGTTTGGGTTGACATGCAAGTGAAAGAAATAAATCAATCTCTCGAAACATATCTACTCCTTCCATTGTTTCTAATTCCATTTAGCGCACACAGAGCCTAGGTCATGCTCTCAATTCTAACAAGTAAACCCACAATCCATGTTTCGGGACCCGCCATCATAAGCGCCAGTCGAGCACTACCCGCTGTTACTGGCCCAGTGTTGGCCAGCGTAATCGAATGAGACAGGGTCTGAATCCCCATTGCCTGCAGTGACGATGATGACGTATGGTAAGGAGCTTGTGACGCCGGCGGGAGATGTTGCATGGTCAACGCTGCCGATGGGGCGTCCGTTCTGAGCTTTGATAGTTACAGTAGGTCCCCCCGACACCGTTCTCGTTCCTTTGGAATTGGGTGACGTGCACGCCACACCAATCACGGCGATTGAGCGTTGCCGACGCCGCAGCTGAGAATTCCATGAGCAAGGCACTGAGGAAAATAGTAGGGTACATGGTTGCTATAGGTGCAGGCGAATCTATGTTGGTGAAGTGACTGAGATGGCTTCGTCTGGGAAGGGCTTGGTATGTGTTGGGATTTGGAATTGGCTGACTGCCGAATTGTTGAATTTAGGATGTGGGACTGATACTGAATCTGGAGGAGATCACTCTACCTTATATACCATTTTTCCGGCGTGGCAAAAGAATCTAACAAGCTTGCTTACGACGCTGAAAACCTGACAGAGGACAAAGCAACTGGAGCTTCAACTGGACCGGTTTCATGAGGTGCAAATCCTTGAACCAAACCTATAGCGTCCGTTGAGAACAGTCATCTGATGTACAAAGATCTTCCTTCAACAATATCAGAAAACAAAGTTTATAACGTCAATACTAACAATACCCCAGTCAAGAGCTACGAGGCTGTAGGAAAGAACGATATCGCCAGCTTAATACTTACAGCAAACTCCGATGAGCGCCCGGAATCTTGTAGATATACGAGGTTCATGTGGCGAAAACCCATCGACTAGCTGTTAAGAAGAACAATAGACTGAGAGAAAATCGGTAACGAAAGTAACAACGCAGTAGGCGTCCCTTCAGCTAAATTTCCCCTTTACTTTGAACCATAGCATCATGTTGGGAGTAAGAATGTGCATGCAAGAAGCGCAGCAACACCTTCAGATATGTCTTGATGAACTTTCGACCAAAGCGTACCCCAGGGAGAGACATGACTTTGGGTTTAGTACAACACAAATGCATGAGATATTGGAGTGCCTCTTTCAGGAGCACGATGGAAACACCCGATCACCTGCACCATGATCTTAGAATGAGGTCGACTGATAAGCGAATGACTGACTGCAGCAGGACTTCCAAGTTTGCGCGTGTGCACACCCAGCAATTTGGAAGTTCTCTTGGGGTAAGCTTCTCAGTCAGTACTGAGAACTCTGATAGGCATTACCTTCTACGAGCTTCATCATCCCATTATCTTTCGAAATGCCACATACTGCTTCCAGGTCAGTTTTTCCCTCTGAATAAGCCAGCCTTCATTCTTTCCTCTCTTTTCCTAAAACGAAAATTTTCTTCCTTAGTTGAATCTAGTGTATCAAGTCCTCTATGCCAACTATCTAGATTTTTTTAATGGTTTTCTCTTTCCTTTTGATCCCTTAGACCTAGTCCAGAGCCCTATTATTAGCAAGCCATCTTACTAATACACCCTACGTTATTCTTCCCCTTTACCCGGTATATTGCAGGGTCGCTTGAATCTCTTCCTTATCGATATATATCTTCCTCGCATACTCAAGCAGTCTTTCATCTCCATAAATGTGTTTCTCTTAGTTTCATGCCTTACAAGTAATTTGACATGCTGTGCTAGACTTTTTACCCATTAGATCGAACTTGGCGTGTTATGGCAGATTCCTCAAGCAACATACTTTCTTAGTTTTCTTTTCATCCTCCTTCACTCCACTTGCCTAGAACATCTTCGATCCCGCAGCGGCGTCTCTTAAATCCCTAGTTTCCAACTTCTATATCAGCACACGATTTCTCATTCAAAGCCATACTATATGTCCATCCCATACAAACTGCAGCATATTCAGACGAGACCAACGTTTTCTCGGACCTCTAATCCTCAACACCCCCGGCCAACCGGCTTCCGGATATCCGGTTGATTGCAGATCTCATCATACCAACCCCACCCAAAGAAGTTTCAATCAACATCCTCATTTTTCTCAAACTATCACTTCCACCACACCCACCCTGAGACGTCTCTCCCAGCACCTAAACCCCTCACTTCTTGCAGCCAAACCCCCCACTCCAAAAACTCCCCCCTCCCCCACACCCAACCATCGCGTTCAGCACCGACAGAGGATGCGGGAAATCCCCATATAGCTCCAACGCGCCTGTGCGTGCTGCAAGGATAGCCTGCAGAGCTTACGGGATAGGATTGAGGTTGTGAGGGTGGAATAGGATGGAGGCGGTGGGGGGGGTGGGAGGAGTGGAGAGAAGAGGGGGGGGAAGAGGGGAGGGAACGAGGGGGGAGGGAGGGGGAAGGGGGAAACGAGGGGAAAGAAGAGGGGAGGGAGGAGGGAGGAGGGACATACGGGAATAAGGGGAGGGGTCTGTGGGGTTCAGTCGCATTTTCATATGGGAATATGAAGATCAGTAGGAGTGATACGGAGTTGACGGTCAGTATTTCGGCTGAAAAAATATCTATAGTGTCAAAAAGCCGGGAACAGAAATCTAGCAAAATTCCGGGGTTTGGCTGCTCGATAGCCCATGTCTTTTGCGCATGGAAAGATCTCTGTTCAGATTCTGGGTCAGCTGATTGGGAAGGGGTTGTTTGGTGTGTGGAAATAGTAGGTTGAGGGAGCCAAGACAGACAGTTGTGGAGTCGTCGAACTGCTGGCGTCGTAAAACGTATAGAGGGTTAGAAGGGTTTGGACTTTGTGCCAAGGGGGTAATGTTGAAAGTCTGTAGTATGTACCGCATTATTTGGTCTATAAGAAGGTGGCTTTTCGCCACAAGAGATATCGGGACCCCCCGACTCACGGTTTTCCCCCCAACATGGAAGAAGAGAAAGAAGAAAAAAGTTATTGCTTCCATAAGAATATTGGATTTTCCGAACGCAAGGAAAAACACTTTTATAAAAAACAAGTACTAAATCCGAACTAAGATTTATATATAATGTGAAAATCTCAGCAACAAAAACATGGAAATCGCGAAATATTTCGCAAATCAAGTCATGCCATTCAGCTCGAAATTCAGCAGCGGAACTCGCTGTGATATAGGCTTTGGAGAAAAGGCTCTTGGGCGTTGCTTTTGCGGGCAGTGGGACCGTGTGTGTGTGGGGGGGGGGGAAGAAGTCATAATAGCAGGATGTTTTTTTGATCATACTGTAGCAAAGAATATGGGGGGATTTTGCGACGTTGCAGATAAGGAGGGATGGTTCTCATGCAAGATGTTTATTTGTTCAACACGTGGGGAACGTGTTTTTGCCACCCCTTTCTTCACTACTGATTTAAGCTCCGCCCTGCTGTAAGAGGTGATTGCTGTTATAACAGGTGATGGCGTATAAGAGAGGTGGTCTCAAAGGGACTAAATGCAGCAGCCCCCCTATGAAAATGGGGTCTTACAGTATATACCAAATAATGCGGTATACGCAATCCAAATCTCTTCTCATATAGACAATATATATTACTTATACCCGGCTCGCCAGAAAGCAAAGGTCTCAGCCCATATATAATTCGTATAATCTTTATATTCTTACATCCAAAACAACCCACCGCCAATCCCAGCAATCATTATCCCAACCATCGAAAACATCAGCCCAGACACCTCCACCCTCCCTCCCCTACCTTGAAACGCCAGTGGCCCCGTACCTGTCGCCAGTGAAATTTTGCTCGTTCCAATATCGAGTGTCCCTCCAGATTCAAGACTGACCACAGTGCCGGAGATAGTGACTGCGGGCCCCCCTGGTGTGAGAGTGGTGCCACCGATGGAGAAGCCGGAGGGGTTGGCGGTGAAGACTTGGCTTCCTACTGTGAAAATGGAAGACTGGCCTAGGAGTATCTTGCTCGTGCCCATATCCAACGTTCCTCCAGTCTCGAGACTAACGACAGTACCGGAAATAGTAATGGCCGAGGCTCCCGGAGTTAGTGACGTGCCTGCGATTGAGAAACCGTTTGCATTGGCCGTGAAAGCTTGACCACCGACAGTATACACAGAAGGTATGGCTGTGGGAGCGGGGGTAATCATCGAAATGCCCGGCCCCCCCGGGGTAAGAGTAGAACCTGCAACTACGACGTTGCTGGGGTTGACGATGGCGGTGTTTCCCACAATGACTGGAGCTGCTCCGCTTGGAGTTGCACCAACGACCACTCCTGCGGATAAATCAAGCGAGAATACCTGGCCGCCAATTGTTGCTGCGGAGCCGTGGGCTGAAAGTACTATGCCACCAATGGCAACTGCAGATGGGTTGATAACGGTTAGTAATTGACTGTTCCCTGCAGTGATAACGGGATTGGCTTGTCCGACCGGAGGAAGTGGGACTGGAGCTGCTGGTGATCCAGAGCCGTTCCCTCCACCGTTACTTCCGCCGTTACCACCGCCATTCCCTTCACCGTTGCCTCCTCCATTGACATGGCCAACAACTACTCCTCTATTCGGATCAAGCGATATTGCCTGGCCCCCAACAGTAGCGGCAGGTCCATTGGCAGAGACTACCGTTCCGCCAACTGCAATGACTGATGGATTCAACACAGTAACCTGTTGGCCTCCAGCGGTGACCACGGGGTTGGGTTGCGCAGGGGGCGCTATCGAAATCGTAATCTTTGATGCGCTGGACCCTTGCGTGGGCACAGGACCGAAACCACTAATGATGATTGCCCCAAGGCCTGCGTTTCCTGAAGGAGCTTGCTGGGAGTTTCCTGGTCCGGGCTGAGGAGTACCTGAAGCAGATTGCGGTGGGTTTCCAGGGGTAGGTTGTTGAGAATTTCGCGCAGCGGATTGCTGGGAATTTCCTGGTCCGGGCTGAGGAGTACCTGAAGCAGATTGCGGTGGGTTTTCAGGGGTAGGTTGCTGAGAATTTCCCGCAGCGGATTGCTGGGGGTTTCCTGGTGTGGGCTGGACATTTCCCGGAGCGGATTGCTGAGAACCTTGTGACGACTGCGGATGGTCTACTGGAGCTGTTGGTTTCGGAGTTGGCGGAGCAGGTTGCGTAGCCGGGGTAGGATCGTTCTTTGGAGGGAGAGGGTCAGGGCCAGATGTAGGTGTGCTGATGACAGGCAGGGGCGAACTCGGGACCGCTGGTGGACCCAAAGCGCCTCCAGCAGACAACGTACGTGGAGGATCAAAGATGCCGTACGAGAGTGGAGCGTTATAATAGTTTCCTCCGACGCCACCTGATTGACCACCAAACGTCGAGCAGACGGACCATGCGGGTTCATAGCTCAGAAGTTCTGGAGGAGGAACGACAATTGGGTTGAAAGGGGGCCCAATTGTCCGGACTTTTCGAACTGCCGGCCTGTTGTTAAAGGAATCGATATAACTGGTTACGAATTCATTGGATAAACCCCAGGTAGGGTTTGCAAAATCCGCAAAATCAAGCCTTTTGGTCGTCCCAGATCTTCCTTGCCCCTCACCTTGCCAGACTTCCCCGAGTTTGTAGTCGTATGAAGCTGTGGACAGCTGACCTGTGATAGGAATAACCGGGTTGGTAGGAACAGGGCCGATTATCCCGCAGAAATCCGACACGGTTGCTGCTCCGACGATACTAATATAAATAGAAGGTGAAGTGCTATAGTGATTGTTATTTACTGTACTCTGAAAATGATCGGGTAAAGAAACTTACTATGTATAACCGTCGACAACGGCAGTCTTTGCCCCACTTACCCCCAAGGGAACTCGTTTCTCGGCAGGCTGTGATTTAGATGAAGCATTCGGATGGGTTGACTTGGTTGTATTGAGTTCAGAGCTGCTATTGGTGACTTGATCGGGCCAGTAAAAGACCTGGAGTTCTGGGACTTTAAGAAGACACCATCCACAGCAGTCCCATGTATAATCAGCCCCAGCAGAATGGTGGAGGGCGCCAGGGTAAAGGCTGGGATCGAAAATCGACGCGTTAGCAGGACAACCTGCTAGAGGTGTTGCTTTTGGGGCTATCTGGACTGTTCCGGACAAAGAATATCCCGCAAGTGAGTAATCCTCTAGTTGAACAGATGAATAGTGTGCTGCATTGTAATAAGAGTTGGGTGCATAAGTTCGAGTTGCAGCATTAAGAGCAGCGCTCTGTTGTGTCAGACGAACAAACGTTGAGCACTGCGGGCTGCGGCCGAAACTTAGAGCAAATTGACCCGGGTTATCAATTCCTTCGTACTGGTGTATAGATTCATACGCAGATTTTTGTGCTGAAAGATAATTCGAGCACGCTACTGCAGTCGTAGACGTAGTCCCATTGTAAGTGACCAAGGCCTCGATTGTCCCAGTCTGGCATAACGCACCAAAGAGGTCACATGACCCAATATTGGTGGTTTTATAGTCGTACACGAAATCCGGGTAGCTGGGTAGAGCCGCAGTCGTAATGTTCGTGTAATCCGCGGAAGATGTAGTTGTGGTGTTTGGATAATTCAACGACGTGGATGTGTTCGATCTGGAAGCCTCAACACTATTCCAAATCGAAATGTAAGCATAGCAAGGAACCGGAATCAGCTTCCCCCCAACGTCCGTGACTGTAACCGTTCCAGTTTGCGTGGTCGGTCCCCGTACATCGCATCCTGGGACTGAGGTAATACAGTTTCCAATACAGGCTGAGGTTGAAGCCGGTCCTTCTGTTATCGTGGGACGTGCGACGGTAGGACTTGCGTTGATAGGGCTTGTGGTGGGGTTTGTACTGGTTGTATTGTGTTTGGATGCCTCAATACTATTCCAAATCGAAATGTAAGCATAGCAAGGAACCGGAATCAGCTTCCCCCCAACATCCGTGATCGTAACCATTCCAGTTTGCGTGGTCGGTCCCCGTACATCGCATCCTGGTACAGACGTGATGCAATTACCAACACAGCTAGAAGAGGACGTAGACGCCGTCGTCAAACTCGAAGAGTCTATGGAGTTGTTATCTTAGTCACGCTTAGCACATGAATCGACCTCGGACTGCCATGAGAATCCAAGCAGTAAGATCGAAAAAAACGAAAGAAAACAAACGAATCTCACCTGAGAATGGTTGAGCAAGCCCATAGCGTGAGAGAAGAGCTAGAAAGGCAATCACACAAACACAGCTTAGATTGTACATATCATACATTCCAGCCTAGCATCGACATGCGCAATGCAGAAATCCCCCAAAGCCACAAAGAAGGGGACAAAGCGATTCATAAAGAAAATAATCACCACGGGCACTCTTTGCAGCACTAAGGTAGCTTCATGAACTCAGCCCCCAATCTATTGCCAAGCTGTCGGTCATCCAACAACGCTACTCTGTACACCTGGAATCATAATTCGTGAATTCATAATTGTCCTCGAAGGCTTAGGTTGGTATAAGCGTCCCACTAGAAAGGAATGGCCGCTTTCTGCACAGCGCCAAGGAAATCTCAGTGAGGCCACTTTGATGCGACTGACCTTTTGATCCAACGTCGAAGGCACGATTAAATCCGTAAACAACAGCACAAGTAAATGTAGGAATCGAAAGCCCTGCGACAAATTGATTTTCTTCAGCCGCCATTCGTGTTTGGTAGGGATGTGATGTGGCTTTATGACCCCGAACCCATCGGTGCTTTGTACCTTAATGTAAGGTACTGTAGGTGGTTGGGATCCCGCAGGCCATCAGCTAACGTCTAACACCGCGACGGCGCCGGGAGAAATCTTAAATGACTTAAATGATTGGAGTCAGCATTTAGCTTCGTAGGGTAGCACCGCATCGCATCGCAATGGTTATTGGCTTGTTCTCTTTTGGCTGCGGCGGCAAAGCCTTCGGCGGATAGAAAAGTACATCCTTTCGACTCATCAAGCTAGGGATCTGGTGTCCTTCCAAACCCTGGAATGGGAATGGAAGTGGAAGTGGAAGTAGCAATATCATAAAGCGAGGCATTATCACCTTAGTCTACTTCAACGTCACCGTTCTTTCGTTCTCAAATGCGCAAACAGCGTCAATTCTGGGCTTGCCAATCTCTTGAAGAGAAGAGATGAAGAACGATGCCTAAAATCTACGAGAGCTCCCCCGATGATGTATTTTACCTGATCAATACCTTGTTACATACAAGCGAAGGGCGCCTGATCACATAGAATAGTGATCATACAAGCTCTGTCAAGAAATACCTGTACTTGTACTTCGTACTGCATCTACGATAGGTAATCTACCTTTAGCTGGCCTAATCACCATATTTACTACACTCATCCTTGAAGCTGCTGTGTACACTTTATCTCACTAGTCCTCAAATGTAAATGATCCAGCCTATTCTACGGTCACTTGCGGATGAAGTCTGGAATGCGAATATATCACGCATCGATGTTTGTGTATATTTGCCTGAGTCACTTGCTCTTTTTGTCTGCAGACGGTGCGGACGCTGTAAGCCCAGAACCCAACCACTGGGCCCTCGCTTTGATGAGCGATCTGCCTGGTCTCTTGGGTCCTAATCTCAAAATAGTTCCTTAATCGTCTCAGATGACGATTCAAACCCATCATATACTGTTTAGAATTATTAGATGTATCGTTCCGGAGCTGAAGTTTGATTAGTTCGGCACCCTTCTTGTTAACAGAGCGTTCGACAATTGTCGATTTCGTTCTGTTGGCCGGGGGTGCAGGCACTGGGTCTCTAGTATCATCGATCTGCTGAATTATGAAGGCTTTGTGTTGGAGCCAGCGCAGGTCCAGACGGTAGCAAATGCGCTGGCAACGGTTTGGGGTGCTCGGTTGGACCCGTGTGCCCGACGTGAAGCAGAGTCTAACAATGACCGGACACTTCTATGGAAGGAAGAGAACGCCTCGCTTTGTTCGATTAGGGCTCATGATTGAATTGCGGGCTTGGAGGTTTCGGCCAACGGTTTATAGCATTGGCACCTCGATCGATGCTTATGGGAAAACTTTCGGAATGTACGTTCAAATGAAAGAATTGTTGCTTTCCGAAAAAGCAGAACAGAGTTTGGGAATTGCATATCACATCCGGCGCAATTCGAAGAGACCGCTGCAGTAACTTGTCAACAATAAAGATCGAAACCCTGGTGTTATACCTTAGTCATTGACAGTACGTCAACGCCATGTATAAAGTTTCCCTCATATTTCACACGGCACTCATACGTCCTGCCACTGAGACGCAAGCTTATTCTACTATCACTTACGAGAGTCGAGGCATGTCTTTGAATCTGGGCTACATTCTCTCTCTCGACAGCCTCCGTGATACCCTGGGAGCTTGTACGGCTTCCACCGCAATAGACCAGCGATTCTCCTGTGAACAAAAACCGTATCTACATTTTTCTCTGTTCCCATTCATAGCTCTTATTGTGGGCAGCAAAGCGTCCCACGCGGCATTGAGTGATGCTTAGCTGTCCTTCAAGAGTGTTTCCCGCACCAGGTGCACCTTAATTATTTCTGCGTCTCAGTTAGCCTTAGGCTTTGTGATAGCCTTACGTGATGATGGAGCCCAAAAGGCCTTGACTTCTGTTACCAGGGATTTCCCCTCTAATGCTTCATGTTTCAGAACCTTGGGTCTTGGGCAACATTTCGAAGGTGCCCTATGTTCTCCCATAGTATGTGGGTTGTAGCGTTTTGAGAATGGCCTCTACAAATATGCGCAGCTCCGTAGAGAATGATCTAGGTGAACCCATGACAGCGTTGAAGGCGCGACCATAGGGGACCTAACGGGAGTGGGGAACGCGCTGAGCAAAGTTCCTCTCGCAGGCTGTCTTTTCAATTTTGGCGCTGCGATGGACAATATCGAAGAAGTGCCCATAGCGTTTTGGCAGAGTCCCATGTACCACTTTAACGGCGAATATTAGCACCTTGGTATGGTTGTTGCCGAGTTGGTGTTTCCGAATGGTTTAAGCTATCAAAGTTCAGGGGATTTGCTCTGAGCTCGCCAAAAGGCGCTAGTATCAATACCATCGTACTATCGGGCATCGCCTCCGTTTGAACGAATATATATTATATGTGTTTGGGCAAACCCGGCGGCCCCTGACGGTCTCCAGGGCTAAAATTTGCCCCGGAAGCCGCCCTGAGGTGCCAAGCACTCCCAAACCCCAGGAACGTCGATACGAAGTATCGAGACCGACGAGGGCTGACCCTAGTCGACTGACCGAAAGTGACTATCTTTGGTGTCTCCTAGAGGCATTTAGTATGTAGCTAGGGTGAGCTTCAATGTATAAGCGATAGCTGTCGAACTTTCATCTTTCTAGCAGCTGAATTTCCTTCTTCGAAAGCTCTGCTCGACGAGCTGAGATAGCAGCATCTCGGCGAAAGAAGTGATCTGAGTAGCGATCTTCTATGCTCAGTGTGACTAGCGTTCTACGCAGAATCTCGATGACGTGAGTTCACGTGTATGAATATTCTGAATCAAACAGAGACGTCAGCAAAGATGCAGAAAACTTTGAAAACAGATTGACGAGTGAGTTTTTAACACACGCTTCGTCGTCGACGACAGCGATGATCAATGTCACTTCACGTCTGAAAGAGTCGATTTTGAAGCTCGATAGAATGAGTTGCAAAAAGTCATTCTGAAAGATAATTGAACTTTTGATTAGATGTCACTGTTTGAAGTCAGGTGTTTTATTTGATTGACTTCATGTGAACTCGCTCATGCGTAGAAAGTTCGCAAACGTCAGACAAAATGACGCATGTCATGTTGCTTCTTCAATGATAGATTGATCAAATTGACGTAGCAATAGTAGCAGTAGATTTCATGTTATAAATCTTCGCTTGCGAGTCTGATCATTGTCTTGAAGTCTTCAAATTTCAACTATGATTCGCTGTAATGTAAAATGATGAAATGTCTCGATCTTGATATCAGAATATTCAACGTCAATGTGATGTAATCATAAATCGATGAGATAAGTTTTAATGATTTTGACTTTGATCATCTTGTTCTTTAGATTCGCTGATCAGCTGATCAGATTTGAGATTGAAGTTGAATATTTGACTCTGACGATCAAGAAGCAGAACATAAAGTAACTTCTTTTAATTGTATCGTAAATACTTCTAATGAACGTCGCTAAATCTCATCAAAGATATCTGACTGCTGAATGATCAAGAGAAATCTCGCTGTATCAGAAGCTTAATGACTTGCGTTGATTGATTGAAGTGTAGCTAGTTGAGAAAACTCGTCAGCAATAGTACTGAACTTCGCTCAAGAAAGCAAATCAGTTAAACGATTTTCATGAGTTAAAATTCACAGAGCATGTATGCAGATATCATGCGCAGTCGTCAGCAAGACTATTCATCACAAATATAGCATTACTTCTTCGCGCATGAAGATCTTGTTAATGTCGATGACAACAGCTACATTGTCATTATATATAGTGAGATTGCATCTTGCAAAAACGAAAAGTCATGTTGTCAAAGCTTGAAGCACTGTCGTCATTTCTTTGACATTGATATGCTTGTCACTCAAGCGTGTATTAAATCGATTGAAAAATGTTTGACTAGCAGCTGATGATAGATCGAAATGATGCAGATAGTAATCTCTCATGTTATGCAGATTTGAAGCGTTGATTCAAAGATATAAAGAATGTTTGAATTCACGTTTGCAAAGTAAATGTACGTTGTTGTCAGAAACTGAGCTAAACTAGAGATACTATCAATATAGAAGATTGATATTATTATTACTTTGATAGAATTTAAATACAAGACAATACATCAGATAATGTACAAGACGAAAGACAAAGAGCAAAAGAAAAGAATGAAAGCTCAACTTTTATATACATGAATTGAACAGAATCAAGACTAAACAGTAATTTTATTGACTTAAGATTGCAGAAGTTTGTGTACACGACTGAGATAATTGAAACAAAATTGTTGAGACTAGATTAAAATGATGATGACTAGATTGATGACTTGATTCATTGAACTAGTTCAATGAATCGAAATTATCTAAAATATCGACGATTTATGTTTTAAATTAAATTGATGATCTGACATCATGACAGTAGCTTCTCTCTTCAAGACTGAGCTTCTGCAAGACAATGAGAAGAAACAAGATGAGATGAGAAAGAATTGAAGATGAAGACTGAAATAAGATGAGAATTGATGTGAACGCATTTTAATGTGATGAAGCACAAATGAGACTAGAATAGATCTGAGTCACATTTGAATCAGATCTGAGCAAGATGTCTGAAAAGTGAGACAAGATGAGACACATTTTAACATGATGATGCACAGCGATATTGAAACACATCTGAATCACATCTGAATCAAATTTAAACAAGATGTCTGAGTCAGATCTAGACAAGATCTGAGTCAAATCTGAGTAAGAGAAAGACGAAATGCAGTTTAATGTGATGATGCACAAATGAGATTAAAATACATCTGAGTCACATTTGAGTCAGATTTAAACAAGATGTCTGAAACAGATCTAGACAAGATCTGAGTCAGATCTGAGCTGAATTGAAATGATGAAGATTGAACTTAAAGTTCTTGACATTGACATTAAAACATCACACACAACAGTACATGTAATTCTTCAACGACAGAGTTGATGAGATAATATTCATTAAATGCTTGCTCACAATTATTCAGAAGATGAAAAGACTTTCAAGTAAAAAAGTGATCTTTTCAATTAATGTAATACTTGAGCAGAAATGAATTATAACATCTATCATGCTTGAAGTTTAGTATGCTGTTTACATATCAGAATCTTTTGTCATTCTTAATGATAATAAATTCTTGAGATTTTTGATGTTGACTTGAAAGAAGATCACTTGTGATATGATTCAAAAGAATGACATGAAAGATGAAATGAATCTTCATGAATGTTGAAAGATTTAACTCAATGATCAAAGAATTGTTCTTGAAAACATGTTTGATCTTGAAAAAATCAACATTATGATCATTTAACTTAATAGAAAGATGAACAATGTTGAGATTGCAAACATTCAATCAAACTTCATCTTTGATGAAGTATTTAGAACAAGAATGACAAGAGAGATTGACATTGAATTCATAAATGATTTGAGTTATAAGCGTCTCATCACGTAGATGCTCAGTTAATTTCTTCATCTTCTTAATGAATTCTTTGATATCAATTAACTTGTTTCAAGTTTGAGATGTAAGATTCTCAAACAAAGATTCAGAAAACTTGAAGTTTAGATGTAAGTTCTGACTTGAATTGATCAAGAAGAATGATGTTAAAGTGATTAATGATGATGCATTATTGACGATGAATTTGACTTCAGAAAGTCACTTAGCTCAGTTATTCTGCATGTAGTTGACGAAGACTTGAAGATAATGCTTCATGACAGCATTGATTTTCTTGATTTGATCATTGATTTCAGAATGATACATTGTTGATAACTTAACATCTATCTTTAGCATTTTACACATATGCTTTCAAACATTGAAGATGAATTGTGTGTCTCGATCAGACGTGAAGAACTCAAGTAAATCATGATGTTTTTAAACATGAGCATAGAAGCAGTTGATAACTTCTTCAACTTTCATAGAAGTGATGAGAACTAAATGTTTCATTTTGATAAGATGATCAACGAAGATTAGAACATATCTATATGTGATACTTATGAAGATACTGAGCGATAAAGAATCTACATAGTTCATGAAAACATCACGTCAACAATGTTCAAGAATTGAAAGAGAACACAATCATTCTTGAGTTCATTGTTTAAAGAACTTGAAACGTGTGCACATGTGATAGTTTCGTACGAAGCGTTGAACATACTTATAAATGTTTGATCATCAGTAAACTCAATCGATCAGTTCATAGCTTTTTGCTCTTTCTGAATGATCATTGATGACATTATCATGAATGAGCTGAATGATACGAAGACGTAGTTTATCTGAGTTGAGCACGTACTTTCTTTCTTGAAAGTACAGATGATTCTCGTGTTCTTCACACTCAATTAGAGAGATTTTGTTGTGATGTCGTGCTTCATTGCGAAGTGCTTCAATTATTTAAGCTGCAAATTTGTCATTGATTTCAACTTGCTTTCACAATGTCTGAGTGAAAGTGTCAGCAGAATCTTCATCAAGATTCAGAATGTCTTGATCTAGCTGAGATTTAACGTCTTCAACGTTGAATTCTTTGATTTCTAGATTCATGAAAACTAGAATTTGTGAAAGTGCTAAAATATCTGAGAACAGATGTAACTGAACTGAATCTAGAACGATGATTTATGACTGAAGCTTCATGACTTTGATGTTGAAGATGTCGAAGATGAGATTCTCAACAATATCAAGATCTAAAACATGAGTTTTCAGAATTGTTTAATGTTGATATTGATGTCAAGAATTGAATATATTCTTCTCTTTAAAAAAATCTTCTGAGCAACGTGTCAAAGCATTCAACTTATCATCGATCTTGTCGAAATGATAAGCGATGTGATAGTTGAATCTAGACAGAAACTCACTTCAACGAGCTTGATGATGACTCAACTGCTTAATTGACATGAAATACTCAAGATTTTTGTGATTCGTGATCATCTCAATAGAATAGATAAAGTCTTTAAGCTCTGATCATTATTTCTTGAAAATTCAAACAATGATTATGAGTTCTTTATCGTAGATCTCGTAGTTACACTCAACTGAGTTATACTTCTTCAAAAAGTAAGCGACTGAATGAAGAATCTCATTTTCATCATACTGAAAGAGAATGTCTTTGAACACATAGTTTGAAGCATTGATTTCTATTACAATCTTGTGATCTGAATTATAATGATGAAGAATAATCTTGAAAGTGAAAACTTTCTTAAGAGTGTTGAATGCAATCTGACATTTCTGAAATCAGACAAAGAATACATCTTTTCTGATGAAATGAATGAGCGAGATAACTATTCTACTATAGTCATAAATGAATCTTCTATAAAAGTTCGCGAAATCTAGAAAACTTTAAACGTCTTTAACGTTGATCAAGATGAATCAATTGACAATGATGTTTATCTTAGAAGAATTCATCTTGATTTCTTTGATGATGATTATCAATTCTAGATACAAGACTTGAGTGACGTGAAACTTGCATTTAATTATATTCATCTGAAGATCTGTTTCTTGCAGCTTTCGCAGAATGAGCTTGACATGAATCTCATGCTCGAGTTCATTGTCGAAATAAATCAAAATGTCATTCAGATAAGCTGTACAGAACTTATTTAAATGTTCATGAAGAATATTGTTGATATACTTCTGAAACAAGACAGACTCATTACATAGATTGAAGAGCATGACTAGATACTTGAATAATTCAAATCGAGTGCGAAAAACAATGAAAGTTTTATCTTCTTCTTTGATTCAAAGTTGATTGAACGCAGAAATGATATTCAGCTTGATAAAGATTTTAGCTCGATTTAGATGATTCAGCGTTTCTGAGATCAGAGACAGAAAATATTAATTCTTAACTGTGATAGCGTTCAGATCTCAATAATTCATGCAGAAGTGAAGTTCTTCTTCGAGTTTCTTGATGAAGAGAACAGAGATGATCGTCTGAAAGCGACTGACTTGAATGAAATCTTTGCTCAAATTTTTATTCAGATAACGACGAAGTTCTAGAATTTTGTCATGACTCATGTTGTACAAAGCAAAGACTGAGAATTGAGCATCTTCTTTAAGATGTATGACATGATCATGAGCTTGATGCAAAGACAAGATATCGATGTTCTTTTTGAAGAAAACATTTAGAAACTCAAAATATCTGAATGATAAAATTGTGATTGAATCGACGTTCTTACTTTATTGATAGACTTCAAGATCTTCTTGTGTCGTGAATGCAGTCAAATGAAATTTCTTTTTCATTTGATGAAGATTTAGACGATGATTCTTATCATACATACTGTCTTGAAAGCGAGACGAGAATTGAGTAAGAGTTGAACTGTTCTTTGAATGAACAGTCAAAGTTGCATCATGCAATTTTGACTCGTCAGAATCTAGACTAGAAGACGAGATTGACTCAAGATTCAAGAAGACATCAATTTTCTTTAAAATGATGTTAAACACTTCAATGTCTTTGACATGAGCAGCATGATCAAAGCTTTGAACTTTCAACTCAACTATGTTAAGTTGTATAGAAGATTGATTGAATTAATTTGCTTGAAGAACAGCAGAAGTTTTAAAGAAGAAAAAATTTCAACACTTAATTTTTGATGAGTATTCTTTTTGAATGACTTGAAGAATACAACTAAAAGCTTCTTGTTTCAGACGAGAGACAAGATTGAACGAAGTTTGTTTCTTGTGAATGAGTTGAGTATTAGTTGACTTCTCGTAAGCAAACAAGAAGTTATATTGCTTCTTGTGAGCAGATGAAAAACTGAGTTACTTCTTTCAAGCGAATGAGAGACTAGATTGCTTCTTGCGAGTGAATGAAAAACTAGATTGCTTCTTGCAAGTGAACTGAATGCTGAATTACTTCTTGTGAATGATCTGTAGATTGAATTGCTTCTTGTGAGCAATCTGTAGACTGAATTGCTTCTTGTGAATGATTTGTAGACTGAATTGCTTCTTGTGAGTGATTCATGAACTGAGTTGCTTCTTGTGAGTGAATTGAGAGCAAGACTGAAAGAAAGCTACTTTGTTAACTTTGAACGAGAAATTTTCTTCTTGTTGATTAAGATCATAGATCTTGATAAAGAATGAGTAATAATGATTAAGACAAAAGAAGAAAGACAAGATGAGAATATTGTGCTTAAAATTGACATCAATGACGTGATGATGAAGTCATGACAGACTCATGATGATGAAGTACTGACTTAATTCAATGACATAAAAGAATAGTTTTTCAATGTGTTTATTGAGAATCATTGTGATTTCAACAACATGAATAATGTCATTGATTAAAGCGACTTGATCATCAAATTCTTGAAGTCTGTGAGAGTGAGTTGATTGATGCAAGAAAAGATGATGTTGTTGCATGAAGAATTTATTCATAAAGACATAAGCAAAGACTTCACTATCAATCAGAGCGAGAGTGAAAACTTTAGATTGAGCTTGACGTAGAATACAGAATACTATCATGTGACTATTTTTGAATGTCAAATTGAATTCAAAGAGTTTCAAAACAAATTTAACAAAAAACTTTTTATATGATTGAAGTGAAAGTGAAAATATTGAGACTAGTAGACAAGATGATATGTATACAGATTTCTGAGCGTGACTTAGCTCAGAGACTAAACTTTTCTTGTGAACAGTGAGACTTCTTCATCTATATTGACGATGTTATTGTCGTAAACGTTCATGATATGCAGAGTGAAGAGCTTTTTATTTGAGCATTCTTTAACAATTTTGCTTGAATGTTGCAACTTGCAGTAGTAGCACAGCTTTCACTTGTTGCAAATTTTCTTGATCTCAGAAACGATCAGAGTCTTATCTTGAATGATGACAATGACGAAGCTTAGATTTATTGACTCATCGAGAAATGAGAAAGAAAGAGATGAAGATACTGTCAAAACAACAGTCACAGAGAAAATGATTTTTGAACTCAAAGAATTACTAGTCAATGCAGAGATGCTCTTGACTTTGATGAATGAAATGATGACAAAGACGAAGCGAGATTGATGATGCTTAAGCTGCTGAAGCTCTTCGTTGATGTTAGAGAATACTTGAATTCATTGATGAAAGATGAATGATTGAGTTTCATTGAGATTTCATCAGAAGAAGATGATGACTTAAGTGAAATAATTGACATTACGCTTTAAACAGTCAATCAACGAGAAATCTTTCATCAAAGAATATTTTTTCTTTTGATAGAAAAGATTGTAGTAGTCGACAAAGCTATTCATGTCTTACTTCAGAGTTTCGCGAAGATATAGATGAACATCTTCTGTCTTGAAAGAATTGTTGCAGCAATGATGCAACTTGTGTTGTCAATCTGTGAAGATGAAAATGATACAGAGATCATTGACTTGATATTGATTCATTAGATTGTGAGTCTTCTTATCTATGATGAGTCGTGACTCAACATAGATGATCTTGACTCGATGAAAGAAATAATGATTGTCATTCATGTTCATGTGTTGTGTCAGACTCTGCTATCATGCATTCAATTGATCTTTGTTCTTCTCATATTCAGATATGTCGAGAAGCTTCTTGAATCTAGAAGCGATGAAGACAATGACAGAATTCGCAGAGAGATAAACGACAAGAAGAGATTGATTGTTCAAGATTTGTGCAACGATTTGAGCTATCATCGCAAGAGACTGAGAATTCAATTCTATATAAACTGAAGAATTGAGAATGATGAATGAAAATGAAATGATGACATCATGTTGTTAAACTTGATTTTGAAGCTCTTGCATTGTGCAAAAGATCTCAACTGAATTTTCAATCACACTTTGAGTGAACTGTTTAACAGCACGCTCATTGTTGATTGAGAAATTGTAAGATGACTTCATTTGAGTGAAAGAGTAACTAGATGAGATTTCAATGTATAAAAACGTTGCAGAAAGTGTAGATCTTTCATAATGTCAGAAACTGAGTTAAACTAAAGATACTATCAATATAAAAGACTGATATTATTATTACTTTGATAGAATTTAAATACAAGACAATACATCAGATAATGTATAAAATGAAAGACAAAGAGTGAAAGAAAAGAATGAAAGCTCGACTTCTATATACATGAATCGAGCAGAATCAAGACTAGACAGTAGTTTTATTGACTTAAGATTGCAGAAGTTTGCACACACAACTGAGATGATTGAAACAAAATTGCTGAAACTAGATTAAGATGATGATGACTAGATTGATGACTTGATTCATTGAACTAGTTCAATGAATCAAGATTATTTAAAATATCAACGATTTATGTTCTAAATCGAGTTGATGATCTGACATCATGACAGTTGTTTCACTTTGAAAGAAACATCTTTCATCATAGTAGATCTTATCACATTGAGTAATTGATGCGCTGCTTGCGTGATTTGATGATGATTAAATCGTTGAACAGTCATCTGAGAAAGACTTTTTCAGAAACTACAATCTTTGCAGTAAATGACAGAAAGTTTAATAGCATCTGTAGCTTCTCGTATGATAAAAAGCTCTTTGTAAGTGCGCTGTTGACGAGCTGAATTGTCTTCTGATGCTTGTCAGATGATAGATGAGTCATCATATTGATTGAATCAAGCTCAATGCTTAAAAAGATACATGTGATGTCGATAAGATTCTTTTTAAGATTAATGCTAAACTCTAACTAAGTGCACAGATCATCGAAATTGCTTTCATATTTATGAGCTTCAATCATGTTCATTTGTATGACTAGAAAGTAATTCAGATAGTGTATCATCGAGTCTCATTGCAGAGTGACTATGAGCATTCAGCAAAGATCTTTAGCGAAAAGATTGAACAGATATGATGACGTGCGTAGATTAAAGAGAAGAAAGCAATCTATTCAGTACTTATCTCTTCAAAAGAACTCAAACAGTCAGTGATCTGATGTTGCTATCGACACATGACAAAAAACATTGATCAGATCTCTTTTAATGAGAACTGCGTTTCAATCAACGTCACATAAAGCGATGATTGCTTAATCAAAGATGAAATATTCAATTGATTCTCAGTTCTTGAAAGTGAAGCAGTTGACTGATCTTTCTTTTGAATACGATAGATGATGTATTTAATGTTAGCGATCATTTTTCTTCAATACTAACTTTAATGATGAGAATATAAAGCGATGAGAAACATGATGAATCTTGATTAGTTGATCACAGCGAACTTGCTGCGTCAAATTGACTTGAAGAGTATTTAAAGCTTCGTTTGTCGAAAGAAGATTCTCGCTCAAAATCAGTTGATCGAGATCTCAATATTCAATTTTTGCTTCATGTTCAATGATAAACAGCAGCGTTTGAACATATATACGATCAGAATGTACGACTAGTTGTGTTTATCATGCGCTTGCGTTTAAAAAGTCTCTGTGCGCTAAAGAAACTTCGTCGATCTTCATGAGCTGATATGAGAAGAATTTCGATATTGATATCAGTGAGATCGAAATTCAATGTCATTTTCTTTCAATCGATTGACTGTTTGAATTCAATATTTTGCAATTGATAGCAGTGTAAGTCTCATCACATTCGTTGCAAATATGTTGATATGTACAATCAGAATAAATGCAGCTGTTGACGTTGAACTTGTTGCATATCAAAAACAATGTGCTTTTCTCTTCAAGTTTAAAATCATAGAACTGTTTTCTGATTCTTTGACTTTGATATTTCATCTGAAAGACGATAGCAGATGTTTTTTTTATCAATGTTTATTCAATCAGTTCATCTTCAGCGTTATATTATTCATTCAAGTCATTGACTTCTTTTATCATATGAATCTCATGAAAGTGAAAGTGAAAGATTCATAGAAATTCAAAGATATAATGCAGATGAAGCTTCAGCAGATAGTTAATGTATCAAGCTAAGCTTACTTGCAAAGAATGTCTCAATTGATCATTGATTGTCTCAATGAAACATTGATTATATACTTTTAAACAGCGTATAAAGAGAATCATGTTCTTGAGATTCTGCTGAGTGACATCATCGTCATGAGCTTGAAGCTCGTTGAATCATGATAGTTGCAGATCTTGTTTGTTGAGCGAGTTTGATATATGATCGTTGATCAGCTTGAAGATATTGACGACTCGAAATTCATTTTTGAAAATGAGAGTCAGTTGAGTGATATCAATAAAGAGATAGCGAGATATTATTGTTTGAATGCAAGAATCACTTGAGAAGATAGTATCTGACGTTTGACTGATAGTATTCTCTATCACTGAGTTGTTTCTCGATTGGTTCAGCGCTGCACTCTGAGCTTTCAGTCGTCGAAGCTCTTGTTTCAGCTCGCGTTTCATATTCGCTTGACGAACGTCTTTAATTCTCTGTCACATGACGAGAGTTGTCGATGTTTCGACGGTTTGTTTCGGGTCGACTTTCCCCAAGGGGGCACTCGAAGGGGGGAGATTCGAAGGGACAGGTGAACCCGAAGGGAATGGCGGCGATGATGCAGAGAAGCGAGAGCGGGACTGATGAGGGGAGGGGGAGCGACGGCGGCTTCTCCTCCTGCCCGCGACGACGGCGGCGGCGTCGGCGTTGGTGCGGGCCTGGCGGCGAGTAGAAGCGGCCATTGGTAGCGATGGCAGTAGTGGATAGCAGTAGCAGCAGTGGGTAGCAGTGGAGTGAGCAGCAGTGGGTAGCGCAGTGGGTAGCAAAGTGGGTAGCGCAGTGGGTAGCAAAGTGGGTAGCAAAGTGGGTAGCAAAGTGGGTAGCAAAGTGGGTAGCAGGTGCAAAAGCGCGTTTCTGGCTGAATCCTAAGGGATGGAGAAACAGGAAGAGATGATGGGGGAAACAGAAGGGGAAACGGCCTATTTATCCCCTTTTCCCTGCTTAATCTCCTTGTTCTCTAGCGGCCGGCATTGGCCGAGCCAAGCCGGCTAGCCACCTTCGCTTGCCGATAGTCTCCAGTCAAGCTGGACCTTATATAACCTGATTCAGGCTGATCCAAGCGACAATGCTTTTGCTTCCTGAGGAAACACTGGATCGTAAATCGTGTGCGAGACTCTACAACAGCTCTGCTACTTTTTGAATGATAGCTTAACTTTTATCTTTCGAAAGCTGTTTCGCTTGAAAAATTACTCGAATCTTGTATTCCAATCA
>JAABUH010001338.1_pt1 | contig 28372 bp, 41 predicted proteins | sample 5559121 | NCBI WGS metagenome assembly JAABUH01 (sample SAMN10711871, study PRJNA513364) | rock metagenome | isolation source: Antarctica rocks | place: Antarctica: Victoria Land, Battleship Promontory nord | collected 2015-12-28
ACACGCTGCCATTATGAATGGCCAAGCACAATCTCTGTTGGATGCGGTCAGGTCACCGATTCACTACGCCGGGCCACCCAACGGCTGCATGCCGCCGCCTCGCGCGAGGCGCACCTGGGTGGTAAAGTCAGAGGCCCGGGCGCCAGCTGCGTCGCGGTGCTCAGCGGCCTTCTGCGGCAGGCCGGACTCGTGCAGCTTGGATGCGGCCGCCCTGCGGGGCGGCGCCGTCATGTGAGAAGACCGGCGCGCTGCGTCATGCGCGAGTCAGGGAGTCAAACATATCATAGGCACCCTACCCCAAGATGGTCCCCTTGCTGGCTTTCGCAGTCAGTCGGCCCAGCTATCGTTACCACACACCAGCACACAAAGCTTCACTGGTGTACACAACATCCAGCACTGCAAGCTGTTCCCTTGTGGGTCGCCAAGCAATCACGCTCGGTACTGACGGCAGCGACATCACATGAGATGACTCCAACGCTGAGCACAGACAGCAGCCTCGCTGCGCTGCCTTGCCCCGACAGCTGCCAGCCCAAACGCGCGAGCCCAGCGCGGGGCGCACTGGTAGGCGGCGTTCGCCTGCTCGGACGCCTTGGCAGCAGCCGCCTGCCCGTACTCCACCACGCGCTGCAGCGGCGCCGCCGACGTCACCTGCTCGTACGCCCTCTGCGCGCCCTGCTGCACCTGCCCGGCGCGCCGCTCCCCTGTCAGCACGGCTGGGAGGCTCTTCTAGGCTGCACTTAATCTCCGTAACAGACTCATCCTGTCTGAGGATGAGTCCTTCACTGCAGCCAAAAGCATACTTCAGCAGTTCCACTGCATTGCTGCTCAGATCACCATGGTGCTTTGCGGCCCTTTTAAGCCGGACGGGACCCCGCACCTGCTGCACCACGCCCGTGCCGTTCCCGCCCGCGCCGCGCTCGCCGGTTACAGTGCCGGTCTGCTGCGGTGTCACAGCGGTCTGCTGCGAAGTCACAGTGGTCTGCTGCGGACGAGTCACAGTGCTCGTCTCCGTCGCCTTGCTGGGAGCCAGGCCCGTCGCCTCTTGCACCTGGGAGGCACACACCATGTGACGCACTGTCGGCAACCGGATCGCCTGAGCAATGCAACCTTTCTGGTAACTCAACACATCCTTTTGTCTTACCTACGCAGGACTGGCACAACACCAAGCGCTTCTGACAGAGCAAGCTTGGGACTCGGACGGCACACATATTTGCGTCCAATGAACCTGAATGACTGCTGACGTTCATCCTGCATGAGTACAGCCGCGCTGACAGGAGAGGGTGAATTCAGCCGGTGGCTGGCAGTTGCGCGCTGCACGCAGCCGCCAGAACGCCCCTGCTATTGACGAAGCACGACGCGCGCACAACAGGGTGTGCACACATCATGCCTGCAGCAGCTACCTTGTTGACGACCACGGTGCCCGCCGCGGACGTGGCGGCTGCAGCATGCACGATCGCCTCCTGTGCGCGGCCCAGCAGCGTCGACGGCGCGTCCGAGCTGCGGACGTCCGGCGCGGTGCCTGTCGCTGCGCAGCCGCTCCTTGCTCAGGCTTGCCAAACAACCCTCCTTTCTGCACGCAGCTTGAGTCACATTGACCTGCTTGACATACTTCAAATTCAAGCCAATCAGACCAAGTCCAGGGAACTTTATCAAAGGCGCCCACATCAATGCATGGTGCCCATCACGCCCACACAATTGCCTCATCGCACCCGTGCTGGTGCCCATGCCACCCATGCTGGTGCCCATGCCATCGCCCGCAGGCGACGGCAGGCCCGCCGCGGGCACCGCCGCGGAGCTGCCGCGGAACTTTGCGCCACTTGCATCCACCGACTTGGCGTCCTGCGCAACAGCAACTGGGATGCTGATGCGCACGCACTGTTGCCACACACGCTTGCCAGTCTGGCACTGCGGCAGCTGTCACTCGCGGTGTATTGCAAGCTACTGAGCATGCGACTCGACTTTCCACGTCCCTTGCGCTCAGACATGCCCGTCTCTTGTGGCGCCCACGCCAGTCCAGCATGCAGGCGAGCGCCTCAGCTCTCGCCAATCTCCCTCTTGCCACAGGCAGGACAACAAGAAATGCGGCCGCAACTGGTCCTTCATCACCCATCCCACCTCCCCTCCGCACCTGATCCTTGGACGCGTCGGCGTGCTCCTTCAGCAGCGCGCCGGTGCCCAGGCCGCCCTGCGACTCGCCCAGCGCGCCGCGGTCCCCCATGCCGGTTGTCGAGTGGCCCTTGAGCGTGTCGGCCCCCTCCTTGCTGCCCAGGTAGCCTGTGGGCACCTGGGTGTCCTGCGCGCGCCAGTGTGCGGCATGCAACTCCCAGCCAAATGCAGTCAAGCTCATGCACGCCGCGAGCGGACATACTCGAGCAGGCCAAACGCGTGTTAGCAGCAGCAGCAGCTGAAGCTCACAGCATCGTGCCTAAATGCACCCAAAGGCGGCAAGCGCATACCCCTGTCAAACCTGCCAGTCGGGACCCAGCTGCGTGGGCCTGAATGCCTGGAACATCCTCATCTCTGTCAACTTTCTGCTATGGGAGATGCCAAACAGGTTCATCAAGGACATATCAGCATCGGCTGACAAGGCCCTGCTGACAACAGGGATCGCGGCACGAAAAGCGCTCGCACGTGCTCGATGTCGCCGGCGCGCGGCTGGTCCTTGGCGCTGCTGGCGCCCAGCACGCTGTCCGGCACAAAGCCGGTCGCAGGCGAGCTGCGCTTGCCGCTCGGCAGCAGCGGCTCCTGCTGCTCCTTGTGCTGCGGGGGTGCGGCGCCCACGTCCGTCATGGGCGGCTTGCTCGCGCCCTGCAGCGCCACGCTGGTCAGCAAGGGCAGGGTGGTATTGGAGACGAAGCAAGGCGGCATGAAACTTTCGGGCATGCACCCAAGGCATGCGCTCCATTTGCCTGTACCCACCAAAACTCTTCCTGTTGCTGCTACGTCTGCATGCCAATAGGCAGGCCTCCTTTGCCACAGAAGAAAACCAACGACTTGTAACTGCCCTCCTGCACAGCACACTCCCAACGCAGCAATCCCCCTCAGACCAAAGGGTGCGCAAGCACCAGGCCGGACCCCGCGCCGCCGCTGGGCCCGAGGTAGGGCGCGGACGCGTCGTGCGCGACGGTGGTGTGGTGCAGCGTGTGCCCCTGCGCGGCCAGCGCGGCGTCCTCCGACACGCCCGTCTTGGCCAGGCTGGCGCCCATGGCCGGCTGGTCGCCCAGGTGCGCGGCCTTGGCGGACTGCGCCGCGATGCTGGACGACGGCGGGTGGACTCTCGTGCCGCTGCGCGGCGTGGCAAGCGCTTGCGTGAGCACAGCATAGCCCCTGTTGTGACCCGAGGTTAAATGGTAGCAACCGCGCTCGACCTGGCTGCCTCCCTGCTGACGTGGCAAAAGTGCGAGGAGGGGCCCTTGCTGCCATCATGTGTTTAGTGCAGCAGCCATCATGTGTTCAGTGCAGCAGGCACACTCGGCACTTCCCCGTAGGAGACGAGCAACACAAACCATGTCCATGCGTGCGCGACTTCAGGGCAGAGGGCCCTCGCGACTCGCCCGACACAGAGGACAGCCAGTGACACGCACCTGGCAGCCACGCTGCCCACAGGCGTTGACGCGGGCGCCAGAGGCCCCTCCTCGGTGAGACGCGAGTAGCCCGCGCTTTCAGGCGTAGGCGGAGCCATCTCTGTCTGCCTGCAAGCGCCCGAGTACCAACGTTAGAAGCCCTACGAGCGCTTCTTCACATCTGTCACGGTTTGCAACACTGATAGGCTCATGCACTGCAGTGCAGGGTGCAAATCGCTGCATAGCGAGGCCTGCTCGAGTAGAGACCAGACTCAACTCGCATAGGTCCGAAGTGAGGCCTTATAAGCAAAGCCTCGCGAGTGCACAACAGCGACACAGCTGCAGAACAACACGCTGTCAAGAAGCTACTCAATCTATAGTAAGGCGCTCAGCAGGCACACCGCCGGGTAGAGGCCAGGATGTCCGGGGAGGGCGCGTTGCCCGCGCCGCCAAACTGAGCCATAGGTGGCGCGTGGCCTGCGCCGCCAGTCTGAGCAAGCGGCGGCGCGTGCTGCGCCCCGGCCTCCTCCAGGCGGCTGGGCGCGCCGCCAGCCGACTGCGCCGAGCTCGCGTCGAACCCCGGCTTCAGGTCCGTGGGCATTGTACCCAGGTTGCTAGTCTGCGCACAGCAGAGCTGCTCAGACGCACGCCCCTATGGCAGGACGAGCGCGCAAGGGCCCTCGGCTGAAGGCGCCCTGATGCCCGCCAACTCTGCCTTCCCACGAAGCTGCCTAGCTGGCCAGACTGTACTGCTTGCCGAACCAATGGCCCCACAAAGTGTCAGCACACTGAGCGCACACCAAGCTCCTGCTGCACTGTGTGCACAAACTCCTCTCCAAAAGGCAATGCGCGCACCTCATCAGTACCTGCCTAGCCTGCCGGCGCCGGCATGCACGCATGCAAGCTTCTTCAACGTTGGCAACGTTGGCAACCAAGCAGGCCCTCCGTTCAGAGCAGGTTCAGCAGAACAAGGCTTTGATTGTCAGCACATGCCCCCGGCACAGTCTCTTCGTGCTGAGACTTTCGCTGTGGCCGAGCACCTTGGGCATGCCAGACTGCTGCATCGTCGTCTCCTGCGCTGGAGGAGGAGCCTTCACGTCCTCGTCCGCGTGCTTCCGCTGGAACAGGCTCTTGAACCCCTCTTTCGCCTGCTTCCGCAGAGACTCGTGCGGCATCAAATGGCTGAACAGGGAGGGCGAACCAAGCACTGCTAACCTCAGATATGCTCACCAACCTCGCCGAGAAGTATGCATTGGTCTCGAGGGTCGTGAGACAGGGTAATGAGGACCAGGCTGATGCATCCAGCATGAGAGTGAACAGTGGGCACGTACACGGTGTACACTCACCCCCGTAGGCATGCTGTGAAGGCCAGCAGAGGCTTCTCCGCTGTACGTATGTGACGTATGTTTCACAGGCTCACCATCTTTACATGCAATCCATACATTCCCAAGCAGAATTGCAAGGACACACACTTGTGCGACGCCTTAAAAATCCAGGACATGCCTATATCTCACACCCGCTGAAAAATAGTGTCAGCACCGCCAAGGCGCCAGGGCCATCAGTCACCAGAGCGCCAAGGGCTCGTCGACAACAGTCACTTGTGTGCAAGTAAAGCATGTAAGCATGATCAGCATGACGGCAAGGTACGACAGCACTTGCAAAACCATTACTGCAGCCAAACGCAAACACGGGCCCCATGGATGGAGGTTTCTCAGCATGAAGGTTGATTGGATCAACTGGATCAACCGATCCAAAGGAAGTGCACTGCCCAAGCATAAAAAATGGCGGCAAAAGCTCGCAACAAGTGTAGCAGAGCAGCGCATGAGGGACCCAACGCGCAAGCGGACGGGCCGGTCAAGCACAAACCCTGGTCATTTTGTCAATGTGTCTGAAATTCCCCATGTCTATCCTCTGCATGCAGTCCTGGTTCTAAAACACTTAGTGTAGTGTGTCCCTTGGTGCCTGTAAGTAATCGCGTGTAGCTCGCCTAGACAGAAGCACACGCGGTACTACAGGCGTCACACGCCACACAATGACTAGAACCAGCAGCAAGCAGTGCTACACTGCAGCACAGGGGGGTGCTCAGGCGGTGCGGCTGAGAGTGCCACTGATGAAGTTGCCTGCGCGCACACAGACCCGCTCCGGTCAACCCGCCAGCAGCGTGACATGCTTGCGGTCAAGCAAAGCGCATCTGCATGCGCATGCCCCAGCAAGCAGTGTACCTGAGCTGATGAGGCAGCGCGCCACGAGCCCTACCCTACTCGTGCATGCCTGGCCAAGCCGGGTGCATGCAGGCGACATCCAGGAACAGCGCACATGCATCTCTGCATGGTCAAGAGCCTAATATGGGTGAGGCGTCAAGCACAGACAGGGAGATCTGGGCAAACCACCGAGTCGTCGCTACTTGAAGGGGGGCTCCCGCGGCGGGCTCGAGCAAGCGCCACATGGGCTGGCGAGGGATGTGCACAGGCCGGTGCGCGCCTGAGCTGTCCTGGTTGACGATGCTGCCGGTCGAGGTCTTGAGCTGGCAGGCGCCCTGGCTGAGTCCGCCGCCGCAGTTGCCGTTCTGGCAGAACACCCAGATGGTGCACTGCGCGACGCACAGTGCCACAAATTTGCACGCCAATCCAGGGCGCGCACATGCAAAGAGTTGCTCACCAAGAAAGGTGGCTGCCCTGGGGCAGTTATGCAGCCGCAAATGCATGCGCACGCAGCTACATGCAGTGCCGCCCACGCGCGGCATCCAGAGTCTCACTCCAAGTGGGCGGCGCGCGCACCGTGGACGACAGCTTGCACGCATCGCAGCACTCGGCCGGCGAGCCCGACTGGATCTGGGTGACCTGGTTCCCGGCCAGGTTGGCGGTCTGCGCATTGCAGTTGCCCACCAGCGTCGTGCACTGCGGCGGGAGGGACGGTGGCGAGCCGCCGCCCGACGAGGAGCCGGAGCTGCGTCGGCGGCGCCGAGCCCAGGTCAGTCACCGCATTCGTGGCCGGCCAGGCAGGCAGCACTCTGGCTCACATGTTGCTCACATGTTACCAACCCAAGGTCACGTGCAGGGCCAGCCTGCTTAGATTCTCTGCTTGTTTGAAAGACCCACAGTGAGGGCAGACAGAATGCCTGTCTATTCCCAGTGAGTAGCCAGCCTCCCACCAACAACCTGCAAACGCGGCACGAGCAGCACCATGTGTGGGCACACCAAGCGCAGCGGCGCATGATGGCATCGCTGGGTGCTTGCGAGCGCAGCGAGTCTGCTGCTGCACTGAAGACAAGCTGGCGTCACAGAGGGCGGCCGAGAGTGACACACAGGTGGCACTGTGCGCACTGTGGCAGAGCGCACCTGAAAAGAGCGGCAGATGGCACTGAAGCACCGCCGCCGCCGCCGCCGCCACCGCCGCTGCTGCTGGAGCTGCTGGAGCTGCTGGAGCTAGAGCTGCTGCTGCTGCTGCTGCTGCTGCCGGGGCCAACCGGGCTGCACGCGCAGGCCGCATGCTTGTCAATTCCGCACACCACACTGCTGAGGAGCGGCGCGGCATGGCCACGGGACGTCAGTCCGCACACCACACTGCTGAGGAGCGGCTCGGCATGGCCACAGGACGCACATGCTCAAGTGCCAAGCAGGCTGCCTGCCTGCGTGCTCGGTGTGGGGTGCACGCGGGCAGAGGTCCTGGGGACCCCAGGTCCCCACCTTTGAGCAGCACCAGCATGTGGAAGCAGCACAAACAGGTGCCCACACAGCCTTCGCAGACAGACACATCTGACCATTTGCCAGCGTGCAGCTGCGTTAATGCGTCGGGATGCAGCCCACCATGCTCCCACGCCGGCTGCTCACACACAGGTGTTTGGCAGGCAGCTGCAGCGGCGCAGCGCTGCCGAGCTGCCGAGCATCCACAGTATGGGAGCCCGACGCGTCACGGCCAGGCGCGCACTTGATGATGACGGCCCCGCCCGGCGTCGGCGGGTTGACGATGACGATGATGATCGGCGGCGCGCGAGTTGGGCGGCCGCGGGAGTTGCGCGGCGTGAAGTTTGCAGTGATGGTCACGCGGCCGAGGACGCCCGGGCTGACGGTGATCGTGGCCGTGCGGCGCCGCCGCTGCCGCTGCAGCAGCGCGCGGCGCCGGCTGCTGCTGCTGCCCAGCTCGGCGTCCTGCGTGCGGACCACCTTGCCGGACGGGTCGGTGAACGTGAAGGTCACGGTGCCCTCTGCGCGCGCATGGCACAAATCAGAGCATTGCCCACGGGGCGCGCCGCGATGCATGGGCGCCTGCTCTTCAAACCCTGGACAGGTGCGCAAAAGTGCATTGCCCACGTGCGCGCATACGCTCTCACACCTGTGTGCTCGCCGCCTCAGCCTGCTCGACAGCCTGCAGCGCCGGACAATGACGCTGCCAAGCAAGGACCACCCCTGTCTGCAACGCACCAGGGAGCCCACCGCACAGGAGCGCACCAGGGCCTGCCAAAATCGGGCGGCAGGCAGGGTGCCAGCAGGGCGGCAGGGCGCGCACCGGGGTCCTGGTCGCCGGTCACCTCGACGGTGGCCGTGACCTGCGCGCAGGGCCAGGAGCGGGCGGTGTCAGCGCGCTGCTGCCTTTCAACATGCGGGCACATGCACTGCCGCACAGGGGCTGCGCAGCCATGGCGCCGCTGCAGGACCACCGCACCGCTGCGCTCAGCAGGCACGCGCGCGGCGCTCGCCAGAGGTGCGAGCGCCAGCAGCGCTAAGCAGCACATGCAAAGCCAGGGCGGTGCGGGATGTGCTGATGCGGCCGCGGGCGGCGCCGGCGCGTGCCTGGTTGCCGGAGGTAGACACCGACACAGCCGTGTCGCCGTTGGCGCTGCCGGACGAGTTAGAGGTCGAGTTCGATGGCAGGGGCGCGGGCACGGGCTCGCCGGCGGACGTGTTGGACGTCGAGTTCGAAGGCCGGGGCGCGGGCACGGGCTCGCCGCTGGACGTGTTGGACGGCCGGGGCGCAGGCACGGGCTCGCCGCCGGACGGGGCAAGCGCCGGCGAGTTGCTGCTGCCGCCGCCGTTGCTGCCCGTGGGCGTCGGGGTGGGGCTGCCCGAGGTGCCCGGCGAGGACGAGGGCGACGTGGAGCTGCGCGTGCATAAAAAAGTTGCCCCTCACTCACCGCCAGGCACCTTGCTGGCCAGCAAAGCAGCACGGTACGATGCACTGAAACCTTCTGACAGGCTTGCGACCATGCTCACCCATGGGCAGCGCTGGTGCGCCTTGCCACAGTTGAGCGCTCTCACGGACAGGCACGGGGCACCATGCGGACAGCTGCAGAGCAAGCAGCGTCATGTGGAGCCAACCCCCTTGCAAAAGTGATCTTTTCTGCCTTACTCGCTCAAGAGCCCGTGCCACACTGTTTGATGCCCTGCACTTCTGGTGAAACTGACGCCCCTCCGCACAGTGGGGAATCAGAGCAGCCCTTTATATGGCAGCAGGGACAAAGTTCTACCTGCCCAATGATGGTGTATGGTGCATTATGCAGACTGATACAAAAGAAGGCATCGTGCGTCACCTGTACGGGGTGGCTGAGCGCGAGGGGCTGCTACTGGGGCTGGTGCTCGAGCTGCTGGAGGAGGACGGGGAGGTCGTGGGCGTGGCGGAGCCGCTGCCGCCCGAGCTGCTGGAGGAGGACGGCGAGGTTGTGGGCGCGGTGGAGCCGCGGCCGCTCGTGCTGTCTGCGCGCGGCCCACATGGCTGAGGTCCGTGCAGCACAGGGCAGTGCAGCGCTGCTGGGCGCCGCCAAGCCGTGCTGGGTGGTACATTGGAGCAGCAGCCGCAGCCAATGTCCATCAGGGGCAAGGGTGCGAAAAGTGTCTTCAAGGCAGCCCTGCTAGCCTGTCCACCTGACATAGCATACGCAACAAGGCGACACAGAGGTGCAGGTGGCAGGAGGCCATGGGATTGGATTGCTGATGGACGGCGGCATGCAGCACATTCCAAAGTATGACGCTAGGAGGAAAATTGTGGCGTCGTGCACGCACTTGTCTGCAGCAGGACCCGCTCGGCGCTGGTGCCCACCACCAGGAGGGAGCACAGGCAAATGCATGCAACCCACGTCGACTTCATCTCGGTCCTGTCGCGCCGGCACCACATTTAAACGCTCTGGCGCAGTCTCAACAACGTCAGCACAAGCGTCGCTGAAGCTAAGAGTGAAACCCGTCCAGTATTGGATCCCAAGGCTGGCATGGCCAAAGCGTCGACCTAACCTTTGCTGTTGCGTCACTTATGGGCGCCCTCACTGCGTTGAGACACAAAGAGCTGCGTGACTAAGTGGATACAGCACTGCACAGCGTCGCCTGGTGTGCCAATGCAAGGCACATGCACTGAAGGTTATTGGCAAGTAGGTGTGAAGTGCAGCCTGGCAGTATGACTGAAGATAATGCGCACCTTGGGCTTGGCGTCAAGCTGTGGCTTTGTATGTACAAGTAATGCAGGATGTATTGCTTTGCGGCGCAAGCCATCTCTCCAAATCCGAACCTAGGCCCTGTAAGGTTTAAGCAGCTTGTCCTCAAGAGCAGACTGGCCAAAAGGACGAGCCTCTTCAAGGTGGACTCCAGGTCCAAGCTGGACTCCAGGTATGACATCGGACACACGACAGCGATTCCTTTCACAGCTGGTCAGTGCCTGCACATGCCGCCATTGACCCTCATCGGGCATGCTGGCGTGAGCTGCCGTATCCTGCCTACCGTGGTAATTCTTTGAGTTTGCACAACAGTGCGGACTACACCTGACACTGCCCTGCAGCACGCACATTTGCAAGGCAGCAGACAGGGTAGGGGCAGCGACAGGCGGTGGTGAGTCGCAACGCCAATAGCCAGAAAGACTTGAACTCTAGCCTAGGAGGTCCCCAGGGCATGCCAAGGCTTTTTTTGCCCAACACGCCTTTCCACGCTACAGGACGAGTGAGTCAATGCACGAGGGTCCCAGCGCGTTGCTGCAAGGTGGCGACAGCGGCGGCAGGTGCGAACAGCTCGCAACAAGCACACAGGCCGAATATGCGCTATGACAGTCCAGACACTTCAACTGAAGTACCAGCAGATAAACCTGAGCCAGAATCCATCACACAACCTCCAACACACGAAGCGATGCTCCCTCTGTCAAGCGGTAGTTAAGAAGTTCTGCCCATAAAAGCCCGCTCTCCTCAGAGGCTGAAACACCTCAGCCCCGCCGGGGTGCGCAGACAATGGTGGTGATGCTGAGCGGCGGCAGCGCCCATGCAAACTGCACGGGCGCGGGCGCCGTCCAGGCGCTGACCAGGCTGCACGCCTCAGTGTCGGACGTACGGTGCACCTCCACCTCGCACTCCACGGCGTCGCTGCTGCAGGCGCTAAAGTCGCACATAAAGGCCTGCCGCACGAGCGGTGCTCTCAGCCATACAGGCCAGAGTCTCAGCCAGATATCACTTGCAGGCAGCGAGAAGCCACACACCGAGCCTCACGGCGCGTCACAACGTTGCAAATCGTGACCACAGGTGCCTGGTATATACTGATCGGACGCGTCGGTGAGTGAAATATTCAGGGCAAATCCACAAAGAAGGAGCACTTCTTGCGCACGGCAACCGAGTGCTGGCAAGTACGGGCCGCAAGCAAGCGCTCGTGGCATGCCAACGAGCGATACATTGCGCAAGTCTGTGCCAGACTGTCAGGGAGGGTGCCTGGCATGCCTCTGGTACGGGCAAATGAACGGGCGTGCAGGCATGGCGCCAGAGCGGCGCGCCTCCTCGCGCGGCAGCGGGTTGGTGACGACCACGACAAAGCGCTGCGGCGCGTCGCCCGGCGGCGAGCCCGCCACGAGCGCGAGCTCGGGCAGCGACGACTCCAGGATGTCGTAGCCGTGGCGCACGAAGCGCGAGTACTGCATGAGCGCGTAGTACTGCCTCCCGAACGCTATGCTGGCGCCCGAATGGAAGGGCAGCTGCGCGCACGCCCGCGGTGCTGAACTTTCCGCACCCCTTGGCCACGGGCGTGGCCGTGGGCGGGGCATGCTTGGAAGGCAGGAGCAATGAGAAGCTTTGGTGGGCTGGACAGGCATGCGGGGGAGGGCCGCTGCAACTGCGAGCGCTGCAGGCGCCCACCTGGATGAGGCCCCAGAAGTTGCCGGTCTCCGAGTTCTCGATCGCCTGCCAGTACACCCACGCGTTTGCCTGAAGCACGTTGAGGTCCTGGGGCGCGCGCGCGGGGCGGCCGGTCAGCGCCGCGCACGCACTCCACCGTAGACAACCACCGCCCGCCGTGCTGTACCACACACGGCGGGGCAGCGCCGCGCGCCGCGCACCCTCGCCAGGCGGCAGGGCGCCGCCACCGCGCCCGCCGGCTCAGCGCCAGACAGCAGCTCTGGGCGCACAGACGCGGCGGGCGCGCCTGCAGGATCACGGCGGACAGCGCGACGGCGTCGCGCATGTCGTCCAGCGGCGCCGTGCCGCAGCCGAACTCGCTGGCCCACAGGCGCTTGCCGGCCGGCCGCACCGCGTCGCGCAGCTCGGCGCGCGCGGTTGCTAGGTAGCCGCCGCCGCCGCGCCCGCAGCACGCGCCCAGCGCGCTGCCCGGCCGCCGCAGCAGCCGGCTGGCCAACGCCTCCTCATACTGCGCGCGCGCGCGCCCGCCCATCGCACACGCGCCGACACGCCGGGCTGCGTGCGGCCACCGCGCGCGGTGCGCGCAGAGTGCGCCCGGCGGCCAGCGCCGCGCCCGCAGCGCGCCCGGCACGCTGCCGGCCGGCGCGTCCGTGATGCTGCCGCGCATGCGCACCCGCCCCTCGCGGCGGTGCACTGTGGTCCGCGAGCACATCAGCTGCCTCACCGCGCTCTCGTGCCCACATGCGCTTTTGCTGGGTGCTCCGCAGGTTGCCCTGGCAGCATGACGCAATCCCAAAGTGGCAGTGGGCAGCGCTGGAGCAGGCCGCGCGCCAGCAACGGACAGCCCGCGCTCGCACGGCTCGACCGGCCGGCAATGCGGCCAGGTTGCGCCCGGCGGCGCGCCGACCGTCCATGCGCCGGGGCGCACCGAGTGCGTGTTGACCTGCGCCAGCGCGGCGCGCGCACGCGGCGAAAGCTCGCCCCACGTCGAGCATGCGGTGTCGATGCTCGTCTCGTCGCTGGCCGCGATGCCGACGCCGGCAGCCGCCAGGCCCGCGTCCTCGAGCGCGGCCGCCAGGCGCTCGAGCACGCGGCTCTGCTGCGGCGTGCCAAAGTGGCAGCCCTCCTGGTTGTTCCCGGCGCGCCAGTACGCCGTGTTGGGCTCGTTGAACGGCGAGATGGTCCTGCGCTGGCGCACGCAGCCCCGCGGCCGAGTGAGGCGCGCCTTGCCGGCCGTCGCACGGCGGAGTGCTCACAGGCTGCTCCTGCGACCGCTGCTGGTGCATTTAGGCTGCCGGGGGCTCTGTGCGCAGCACCCAGCCCACGCGACCACACAGCCCCGCCAGCGCAGCTCTCCAAGGCGGCCGCGCACCTGAAGATGAAGCCGTGCTCATCGCGGAACCAGTCCAGCACCCGGACCAGGTACGCCACGAAGTCCGGCTCGCGCTCGCGGCGCAGGTTGCCCCGGAATGGCAGCACCGCGCCGCTGGCGCGCCCGGACGCGGTCATCCAGAACGGCGGCGAGTTGGAGAAGGCCTCGAAGACGCACGCGCCGCGCGCGCGCGCCGCCAGCAGCACCCAGATCTGCCCCGGGTCGGCGTCCCAGTCCCACTCGCCGTCGGGACCCCAGAAGCTGCGCGCGCGGGCTGCCGCTCTTCGCAGCAGCATGGTGCACTCAGCCTACTGCCGTGAACAGGCACACTCCTTGAGCACCCCTTGCAGCAGTGCCGCACGAGTCGTCCCGGGCGCTCGCGCCCCAGCAGCACACCTTCACCTCGCGCACTCGGCGTCCCCAAAAATAGCGTACAAGCGGGGTAAACCCAGGCTGTTGGGCGAAACTTCGACGTACGACTAGTGCCCGAGGAGCTCATGATCAGGCAGCTCATCTGAGCCTGTGCTAGGGCTCATGCCCAGAGGCCTCCAGGCTCGCGCCGCAACGGGCGCGGCGCGCCTCTCGATGTTCGCGCCGTAGCGGAAGTTCTTTGCGTCACCGGTGCCCCAGCCGCTGCCGCCGATGTTGTAGCGGCAAACCTGCAAGCCCAGGCCGATCTGCGCGCTGGGCGTGCGGCACGGTCAGCCAGGCACCGTAGCGCGCTCCCGCTATTGCACCCACTGACGCAGGGGACAAGAGGCACGAGCATGCGATCAGCACAGTGCATGGGGTGCACGCAGGGCGCCGGCAGGGTGCCTAGGTACCAAGGCGCAAGCCGCGCAGCACGCCCAGCGCACAGGACGCGCGCGGGGCATACGCAGGTTAGCTCTGCATTGGGCACGCCAACGTAGGTTCACTGCACGCGCCTGGACATCAAATAGCAGGTCGGCCAGGTGGCTCCGCAGCGGGTCCGCGAAGCGGCCAATGATGTTGGCAAACCACGCCAGCGAGGTGCCCCAGCCCTCAAACTCCTGCTGCACGCGACCTGCGCCGCGCACACCGCGCCGCTGAGGGCGCGCACGGGGAGCCGCACAGTGGCTACACGGCGACGAAGACAGGCACAGGTGCAGGCGGCAGCAGCGACAAGCGCATGTGCTCCAAACCTCGCGCCTCGATGCGGAGGTAGGGAAGCTGACGAGCAGAGGCTAACAGCCGACGCACACCGTAGTGGGCCACGGACTGTGCAGAGGCGCGCTCGACGGGTCAGACCGGAGCACAGCCGCAGCACGCTGGCGCCTGCGGCGCACCGGGGCACACGACCAGCCGCGCGCCAGCCTCCGCGGGCCGGCCGGGCCCTGGCGGCGCGCCCTTGCTGCCGCCGGGCGCGTCCGCCGGCTCAGCTCCTCCAGCCTGCTCCAGCAGCGCCTGCCCCGCCTCCTGCTGCTCCTGCACGGCCTCGGCGGCCGAGCGCTTGCTCGAGCGCTCGTGCGGCTGGCTCATCGCGCGCGCCGGCTGCGCGCGCCTCCGGCACCTGCGCCCGCACGCGCGGAGGCGGTGACGAGCGGGCCAAGGTGCCCAGCCCAGGGGACCTCGCTGCTCCGCCGCGGCACCCGGCCCGCCTCCTGCTGCCCACCCACCGGATAGGCGGCGGAGCGCTTGCTGGCGAGCCCCCATGCGGCCGAGCGCTACGCGCACCGAGTAGCACACTTTGCGGGCGGTCTGGCAGCAATTGACAGCACTAACGCAAGGCCCATGCTCGTGCAGAGACGGCTAAGAGTTTGCAGGCGGGCTTGTAGCTGCCATGCGGCGTCTGGCCAGGGCTGGTGCGGGCAATGCAGCGTGCATTGGTCGCCAGCTCGAGGCTGGGCAAGCAGGGACGCGGAGGGTAGCACTATGACCACTGAGCCGCCCAGCGGGCTTGTTCTTGGTCTTGGTGAGCTGACCTGCCTCTGGGCGCGGCGCTTGTGTGCGTGGACAAGTGCGCGGGCAGCGCTGGCACCAGCTCCAACCTGGGCTTGTGCACGCCCAGTAAGCGTCCGCGCCAGGCACCGAGTGCATGTATATTTGGAACGCCGCAAACCTGGCGGCGTGGTCGGCTGTGCCGCGCATCACTTGCAGCGCTCCCCAACCGCCTCTTGCCTCCCACAGCCCGAGCTGTGCGGTGTATCTGCTCGCATGTCAGCTGACAGAGGAAAGTCTTCCGTATGCTGCTCCAGGCTCCCAGCTAGCTGGGAGACTGCAGTCATGACTGATCATCAGGATCAGGCTAAATATCTCTGCCACACACCAAAACTTCTGCTTCCAAGCGTGCTCAATCAAACGGTGTTGCTCCTTCTGTCGGCATCATGAACCGGTGCGGCAGCGTGAAGTGCCGCAGCGCCGGCAGCGGCATCGCCGCGCGCCGCGCCAGTCTGGGCCAGGCGGCCGCGGTCGCCAGCCCCGCCTGCGCGCCCCGGCCGGCCCTGGCCGGGGAGGCCGGCGCGCGGGACACGCGCGGCGGCTGCGCGGCCGCGCGGCCAGCGCGGCAGGCTGCCTGTGCTGCCGCTGCAGTGGAGGCTGTGGAGGCTGCCGTCCAGGGGCCCCCGCTCACCGACAACGCGTACCCGATCCCGGACAAGGCCCAGCGGACGGGGCCCCGCGTGCTGATCACCGGCGGGGGCATCGGCGGCCTCGTGCTGGCCGTGGGCCTGCTGAAGAAGGGGTTCGACGTGCACGTCTTCGAGCGGGACTTAACAGCCATCCGGGGCGAGGGCAAGTACCGTGGGCCCATCCAGGTGCGGCGCTGTGCCTGTTTGGTCTGCACGCGCGAGCGTGGGCAGCAAGGCACCACACGCATGGAGCTGGCATGAGCGCGTAAATGTGCGCTGCAGCAAGGAACTGCGCAGTTGCCCGCAGACCAGCACTCCTGGGCGTAAAAAAGCACGAGAGTGCACTTATAGTCTGCCGCCGTGCGTCTGAAACCTTATCCCAGGGATGCGTGCAAACGCGCCTTCCGGGCTGCGGCCAGCGTCTGTGCCGCAAACTGCGCACAAGCTTCTGGGCTTGACACGCAACCGCAGGAGCCAAGTTGAGTGGGAGCGCACCGCTGACGCGCGGGGCGCCCGCGCAGGTCCAAAGCAACGCGCTCGCGGCTTTGGAGGCGTTGGATGCGCGCGTGGCTGAGGAGGTCCTCGCCGAGGGCTGCATCACGGGGGACCGCGTCAACGGGCTCGTGGACGGCGCGTCTGGCAAGTGGTGCGCCGCTAAAAGGCCCATGTTTGAAGGGCTGAGTGCGCTAATTTTCGTATTCGTGTCCTTGTCCCCCTGTGCGTGTCAGGCTGACCGGGCGTGCCCTCCCGTTAAAAATCGAGAGGTCGATATCGACCTACTTCCTCAGCACGCTCAAGCAGGGGGACGGCAGGGCAGGTGCCGAGGCGCGGCGCTGCGGGCGCAGGTATGTCAAGTTCGACACGTTCCACCCGGCGGTGGACAAGGGCCTGCCCGTGACGCGCGTGGTCAGCCGCGTGACGCTGCAGGCCATCCTGGCCGAGGCCTGCGCGCGCCTGGCGGGCGACGTCATCCAGAACAACGTGCATATCGTGGACTACGAGGAGAAGGCGCGGCCCGCGTCAAGTGCAGCGCAGGCTGAGGCTGCGCTCGTGCGGCTGCTGTATGTTGGGGGCGGGAGGCTGCGCGCGTGCCTGCTAGGAGTCCTGGCTTCAGATTTCCCTGCTTGTGCGGTGCATGTTCCAGCAGGCAGCTGAACGTGTGCTGGACAAGCGAGCACGTGGTGTGCCACACGTATAGCCATTGCAGAGCGCCAGTGAGCGGTGCCCGCGCGCTGTGTCGTTGGCCGGCCTTCCCTCTGCCGGGCGGTCTGCTTAGCTAGGTTTCAAAGCTGCTGTTAGTCACACCTGCTGCTAGGTCTGTCAAAGTCAAGAGCGGCTGGTTGTGTGCGCAGGTCGACGAGATGGGCGTCAAGCGCGTGTGGGCGGTGTGCGAGGACGGGCGGCGCTTTGAGGGCGACTTGCTTATCGGCGCTGATGGCATCTGGTCCAAGGTGCGCTCCTCGTTTGGCCACAGCCACTTGCGGCATCGGGACGCCCCAGTAAGACCTGAGCAGTGCGCTACGCGGGCGGCTGGATGACGCGGCACTGCGTGGCGCGAGGTTGAGGCTGCTTGCAGTCCTCTTCGAACATCGCCCTCTGCAGGCCTGGCCTGGCGTGTTGCGGGCGGCCCAGCGCGCCGCACCGCCGCCAAATGGATGCAGCACAGAGGCCGTGAGGTGCTGGTGTGGAGGGTCACAGATGTGCGGCAAGCTTGCTGTAGGCAAGGGTATGTTACCAGAGATTGCGACTGCGCTTCTCTGTTGATGAGACTGTGCTTGTTTGTTGACGCAGCGGGCCGGCGGGCGCGCAGGTGCGCAGGAAACTCATTGGCAAGACGGAGCCCGTGTACAGCCAGTACACGTGCTACACGGGCATTGCAGACTTCACGCCGCCCGACATCGACACCGTCGGCTACCGCGTATTCCTGGGGAACGGCAAGTACTTTGTGTCGTCCGACGTGGGCGGCGGCAAGATGCAGTGGTGCGCCAACGTGCCTCGCAGGGCGCTGTGAGTAACATGCAGCGCTGCAGGAGGCTGGTGCATGCAGTGTATCATTAGTATGACCACCCCAAGCAAGTCCACCCGTCTGCTCAAACGCTGAGCTGCTTCACTGGCGGTGTGTTCAGAGTGGCTCGTACTTCTGGACGCACGCTTTGCACCTCTTAAGTCTTGACTCTGCGCATGCATGTGCACTGCATTCTGCACACAGGCACGTCAACCTGTTCTGTGGGTCGCCGCCAGTAAGGTTGTCTGTATGGGGTACTACCGGCACCGCAATTCCCAGGGGGGCCCACGATGTGGCTACCCAGCGCTAGGCCTTTGCAGTGTGCAGCAAGCCGGCCAGGCTCATCCAGCACGGTGGCCTGTGCAGGTACGGCTTCCACAAGGAGCCTGCCGGCGGCAAGGACAGCGAGGGCCAGAAGAAGGCGCGCCTGCTGGAGATCTTTGGGCACTGGACCGACATGGTCACCGACCTCGTCCGCGCGACGCCCGAGGAGGACGTGCTACGCCGCGACATCTTCGACCGGCCGCCCATCTTCAAGTGGACGCAGGTGCCGCCCGGCGGCCGCCGAGCCAGGCGCTGGCGCATGCTCACCGCGGTGCCTGTTTGGTGGGGGGGCTTTGTGAGGTTGGAAAAAACCGGTGCGTGCGTGAGCAAGCGGCTGCGAGCGGAGCGTGGCTTCTGCTTTAGAGTGATGGCCACCCTGCTGGTGTGGCAGCTGGATGGTGTGGGAGCTGGCTGGCATAGGAGGAAGGGGAAGCGGGAGCGTTTGTTGTGGGCCGTGCTGGGTTTGGCTCTACGGCTGTTGTGTAGCAAGCCGTATGGCAGGCCGCTCGAGCGGCTTCCAAATGACCATGCTGCGGCAGGGCCTCGTGGCGCTGCTGGGCGACTCGGCGCACGCGATGCAGCCCAACCTGGGCCAGGGCGGCTGCATGGCCATCGAGGACGGCTACCAGCTGGCCACCGACCTGGCCGCCGCGGTCCAGGACGCGCAGCGCCGCAACGCGCGCCTGGACATGGAGCGCGTGCTGCAGAACTACCAGGTGCGCTGCGCGCCCGCAGGGCAGGGAGGGAGCTGCGTCGCGACGTCGTCCTGGCATGCTTCTGGGGGCATGCAGTGCGTGTGTGCCCAAGGCGGCATGGCGTGTGGTGAAATTCAGCCTTGTGCGGGTCTTGCATGTTCCGTGCTGGCCGGGCCAGGGTGCTCACTGGCTTTCAGTGCTGGTATGCTGCCGCGAGTGCTCAGTCGAGATGGTGCGCAGCCGCCTGTGCAGCCCACCAGCGGGGTGTGCGCGGCCGCGCCCGGGGCGGTCCCCGGCGGCCGCCGCGCGCGGCCTCCCGCGCCCCGCAGCGCCCTCACGCCGGGCCGCCGCGCGTGCAGTCCAAGCGGCTGCTGCGCGCGAGCACCATCCACGGCCTGGCCGGCATGGCGGCGATCATGGCGAGCACGTACAAGGCGCACTTTGGCGAGGGCCTCGGCCCGCTGTCCTGGATCACCAAATTCCGCGTGCCGCACCCCGGCCGCGTCGGCGGCTACTTCGCCATGAACCTGACCATGCCCACCATGCTCGGCTGGGTGCTGGGCGGCAACACGAGCAACCTGGCGCGCTCGGCGCGCGCGCCCGTCTGCCACCTGGGCGACAAGCCCAAGGCGTTTGCCGAGGAGGACTTCCGCACGTTCCTGCGCGACGACGCGGCGCTGCTGCGCGCGGCCAACGCGCGCTGGCTGCTCGTGCCCGCGGCGACCGCGGAGGCGACCGCGGCCGAGCAGAGCGCCGCGCTGGATGCGGCGGCCGCCGCGCGCAACGGCCGCGTGCATGTGCACGGCCTGCGCATCGCGCTGCCCGAGTGCGCGTCCGAGATCGGCCCGGGCGGTCTGGTGGTGGGCCGCGGCGCGGACGCGCACGTCAAGGCGGAGCACCCCGAGGTGCGGCCTGGGCGTGTGCTGAGTTTGCAGCACGGAGCAGAGCGGGGCAGATGCGCGCAGTCAGCATGGCTGAGCGCCGGATTTGCAGAAGTGGGAAAGCAAGCTGTTGTTGTGGTGCAGGGTTCCCCACAGTCGCGATGGCCACCTTTTGCATGTGGGCTTACTTTGTATGCGCCGGGGCCCCCTTTACAGCATGCACGCCTGCTGTCACGAACGGCTGTCGTTCCTGGGCAATGGCGCTTGTGGGGTACCAGGGCGCCGAGCCTGCCTGTGCAGGTCTGACAAGTGTCCCAGCCGTCTGTTGACCCGCGTTGCGCCGCGCTGCGCGCAGGTCGCAGCGCAGCACGTGCGGCTGGAGCGCTGCGACGCGGGCAACTACCATGTCACCGCGCTCGCGTCGCCGCCGCGCGCCTGGCTCAACGGCCGCCAGCTCAGCGCCGGGCGGGCCTCCATGGTGGCGCCCGGCGACGAGCTCGAGCTCGGCGAGCGCGGCGTTGCCGCCACCGCCTTCCGCGTGAAGATGGTGCACGCCAGCGTGTGGCAGCAGCTGGGCGCCGACGGCGGCGAGGGGGTGAACGGCGCGGCGAGCGCAAACGGAAATGGCGCGCACCATGCTGCTGCGAGCAAGGAGCGGAGCTTGGTATAGGGTGTGGAGGTGTCCAGCTAGGGCCCATGTCTACATCGTTTTGGCGTGCTGGTGCGCGCGGGGCGGGGGGGAAGGTGATTGACAGAGAGCACAGCATATCTGCAGGGGTTGCTGTTGAGAAGGGTTGCTATTCTGAGAGGCGTGGCGCGCGCGCGAGAGTTGAGCCTGCTGACAATGAGCAGCGCACACCGGTTTGAGAGCGGCCTGAACTTGCTAGGTGGGTGCATGTTTGCCTGTGACGATCGTCATCCTGGCGCCAGGGTGCCACTCCTCCGGCTATGGCGCTGTTGACGGGGGCTCTCTTGCTATGCAGACCGGCCTTCCCTGTTGATGCATCGTCACAGATGCAGCTGCAGCGCGCTGGCGCAAGAATCCTGTTTGTACTAATGCTGCATTGCTTGCACGGCAGGGCCCTGCGCGGGTGAGCCTGCATGCGGGTGCAAGGAATCACTTTCTGTGTATCATTCTTTTGCGTGCCCACCCTGAGCAGGGCTGGCGAGCGCCGTAGAGCCCCACCATGCTCAGTAACCCACCTAGCACGCCCCATTCTTGACCTACTACCCTTGTGGCTGGCCGGCCGTCACCGGTGTGGTGAGCGTCGACGTGACTCGCCAACGGGCCTGATGTCGTGCTAGCACTGCTAGTATTTGCAGGATATGGCTTGGCGCCTTCAGAAGTTTTTGAGACGGAGGGTTTGGGGAAGCGCGTGTTGCAAGATGCATGCGGAGAGAGGACACGACGAATATTTTCGGTGACCTTTCAGTAGCGGTAATAGAAGGACGAGGGCCGGTCTGTGCTTTCTAGCTGTTATGCTGACGCGTGTAAGCAACATTCATGATTCGTGTTGTTCTGTCTGTTGCATGTGCTTGGGCATGAAAGCAGGCTCATGGCAGTATACCACCGCCGAGGACGCCCCGCATGTGCAGCCCTAGCAAAGTCGATGCCTGCATATGAAGATGCTTTCATTTGTTCTGTGCTGCAGGCATAGCACAAGGCACAAGGCGCAAGTCATGGCACAACAGCCCCGAGGCATGGCTTTCGCCCTGGCAGCGCAAGCACACGCGCAGGGTGCACACGCCAGCGCGCCTATGTTATATGTTATATGTGTTACAAGCGCCGTCTCCGGCCATGAGGCTGTCCAGCTGCTCCAGGTCCGGCAGCAGGCGCACAAACGAACGGTAGCGCTTCTCGAGTGTCATGCTCAGGCCGCGGGCCCTGGCAGCGCGGGCTCGGGGGCAGTCACAGCTGGGGCCGCCGCGGCGCGCGCGCGCGCGGCCTCTGCGCGGTCGACGATGTCCGCATCCAGCTGCTCCAGGTTGGGCAGCAGGCGCAAGAGCGCGCCGCGGTACGCGGTGGCATCCGCGGCCACCGGGTTGCCCGCCAGGTACACGCAGCTCAGCGCGGCCGCGGGGCCGGCGAGCGCGGCAGCCAGGGCGCCCAAGCCCTGCATGAACGCCAGGGCAGTCGCCGCCCAGCCCGTACCAGGTCTCCAGCGTGCACGGGCACTTGCCGGAAGTCTGCTTACACAGCGGCAGGCTGCCCTCTCCAGGACTGCCAGGCTCGGTCGGGAGCAGGTCACTCGCCTGGATGCGGTTGTCGTTGAGCCACAAGTCCGACAGGTGAGCGAGCGCAGCCAGACCGCCGCCCACCTCGGTCAGCGCGTTGGAGGCCACGTCCAGCACGCGCAGCCTGGTCAGGCCCTCCACACCCTGCACCTCCCTCTCTTTAGATCCCTCCCTGTCCTCCGTGCATGCCAGTCAGCGCCAGCAGCCGAGTTTGGTTGTTCGTACGGAGTCAGACTACTCCACAGACTGGCCGCAGACTGGGCTGTACTCTACTGCCGAGCGCTTGACGTCATGACAAACATGTGCAGAGCAGGTACGCAGGGGTACCATGTGCACTCTCGCAAAGGCTTAAGCTTGCTGCAGCGCACCAGAACATGTGCCAAGGAGACAGCCCCACCTCTATGCATGTGATGCCGTTGTGGCTGAGGTAGAGCTCCTCCAGCGCGGTACACGCGCCGAGGCCCAGCATGCTCGTCAGCCGGTTGCTCTGCAGCGAGAGCTGCCGCAGCCGCACCAGCCTGCGCCCCGCCTGCAGCCCTGGGCACTGGGAGCCGGCAAGCTGGTAGCACCCTGGTTACGCACGCTCATGAGCACGCTCCTGACACAGACCCAGACCGAGACCACATCATGCAGCCCAGCACCTCACGGGCCGCATGCAGCGCCACACTCCACATGGTATGGTTTGTGATCATGGTCTCTGAAATCTTCCCCTCGCACGCCGACGAGCGTGAGCATCGCGCGCTGGGTTCCGTTCACAGCCATACAGCATGCGGACAGTTCGCGTGCAGGCGTCGCACCCATCCAGGCCAGTGATGCAGTCAATGCGGTTGCGGCCCAGCCACAGCTGCTCCAGGGATTGCAGCTCGCCCAGGCCGCTCAAATCGCGTATCCTATTGCAGCCCAGCTCCAGCAGCCGCAGCGCCGTGCGGCCCTCAACCGCCTGCTGTCGGGGCATGCATTCTCAGCTTGTCTTCAGCCAGGCTGGCGCAGCATCGCCCCAAGCCGGTCTTGGTCACCTTGTCGCAGGAGCACGAGCTCTCTCCAGCAGCTGCAGCGCGGTCCACCTGATTCTCTGTGTTAAAACATGTTCTACGTGGCTTTGCGAAGAGCCCTGCTGCCTGGCCAGCACGCTATCTAGCAGCCCTGATGACCACCTCCAGAACAGCAAAGCAAGGAAAGGCAACAGCAGGGCAGCCGTGCATGTTGTGCATTTGTGAAGAAAAGGTGCACAGTGTACGCTCCACGCTAATGACACGCACTGCTGTGGGTGACTATGTCAGTACAAATATGATGACGTTCACTGTTAATACAGCTGGCGCAGTGCGCCACACTGCGCCACTCCATGCGCAGGCGCGCCTCGATGCAGGGGAGCTTGTTGCTGGCAGCAAAGAGCTCCTCCAGGGCGGGCGAGGCCAGGGCCGACAGCGGCGCGAGCGAGCGCAGCTCATTGTACGACAGCTCCAGGCGCTGCAGCTGCACAAAGTCGCGCAGCTCTGGAACCTGAGTGGGGACACGCGCTCGTCGGCTGGGAGTGCGCATTGCGGCGCACGAGCTCCTGCTGACGAGCACTCCCAAGATGAGGCTGACGGCAAGAGCGCAGCCAAGCGGCAGACATTCCCTCTCCCTGGCAGCCATCACTCGGAATGACACAGGCTGGATAATTCCATCTGACCGTGCAACTCTGCAAGCCCCCGCATGCCTGAGCCGCTCTTGCTGTGACATTCACTGCACTGCACTCAACACCATGTCAAATGCGCATGTGCGTGCCACAACACCTACAACCAAGCTTCTCAACAAGTGGGATGACAAGTGGTAAGAGAGCAGAGACAATGCATGCTATCTTCAAGGCATTTGCAAGTGCCAAAACATCCAGCGCACCTGCTTCAGCTGGTTGTCATGCAGCACAAGCTCTTGCAGCCCTGCATGCGGGCACTTGTCAAGACTTCCTGAAAAGTTTGACGTTGCAAAGTAAATGGCTACGCAACGCTAAGAGAGCGCATATCCAGCCATAATGCCATGGCGTGCCAGCGCTATCACTATTGAGTAGAAATAATTGCACATCATAACCATGTTCTCTTGCAATGCGTTCCTAGCTGACAGTTCGGGATGAGGAGCGCACGCGGGGCGCTGGCCAGCTGCAAAATCGCGCTCGCGTCGCTTAGCAAGTTCTGACGTAGTGACAGCTTCCGCAGACCTGCGCCCATCCGTCACAGGAGCCTCCGTGAACGGGCTCTCTGTCTGACACATTAACACGGCTGTACCTGCGGCACCTTTACCAGCAGCCAACCTTTCGCAACAATGTACTGAGCTGCATGTTGGGCTGGCAAAGTGGGCAGGAGGCAAAATACCTGTAAGCGCAAGCAAGCAGGGCTCCAGCTGACGCAGGCGGTTGGTTGTCAGGTCCAAGCTCTGCGCGCGCACAGCCCGCTTCACGCATCCTGATGCTTATCAGCTCAGCCTGAACATGCTCGCCAGCCACACGCCTGCTTTAGCGGCCATGCAGGAGCGCTCGGCTGCTGGGCCGCCCAACAATGGTGCCAAAGGTGCTGGAGCATGTCCGCGAGTTGACGCAGCGCGCTCAGAGCAGAGCCAGAGCAAACCCAAAAGTGGCTCGTATGACTTACTTCATGTGCATGCCACTCTGAAACAACTTCTTTCAGACGCTCTCAAGTGCGTGCCTGAACAGGATAGTGGTCGGCAGGGCATGCGGGAGGGTGCGCGGAGTGCGCACCGTCAGGCTTGGCGGGATGTCGACGCCCTGCAGGCTGTGCAGGTGCGTGCATGTCAGGTCTAGCTCCGCCACGCCGGCCTTGCCGGCCTCCGCATCGCCCCTGGCCGGCGCTGGGGCGCGGGGACACTCGTTACAGTACGCGGAAGTGCTGCTGCCCGCCTGCCTGCTGTGCGAAAGAGCGAAGCAGTGCGGGGGCTCCCCCCCGCACCACTGCCTGAAGAGCCGGCCGCTGCCGCATGAGCGCCGTTGCTGGTGAGCTCAGTCATGTGCTGCCGCCAGCTTTCCGCATCCGCTGGCCCGAGGCAGCCCCGCTCTTCGATGGGTGGGGGACCACGCAGGTTGCAGGCTGTCAGGAGGCCCGGGCCGCCACTTGGCGCACACGTGCGGCACCTGCGCGCGCTGCGGCGAGCTGAGGTGGCACAAGCACATCCTCAGGCACAAGTGAATATGCTAGTTTGGAGCAGAGGCTGGTGCACGAGTGTCAACTGAAGAAGCTACTTTGCATGTCTGTTTATGTGGACCGCAACTGCAAGTAAGGACCCACACAACAGAGCACATGCGAAGGCCTCACCAGGGCGGCTACTCGTAGCGCAAAGCGTCAGACCCGGAAGCCCGATGGAATCATTGCAACAGCCTGTCCATCCACCAGCACCTCGCCGGCGGGCGACAGGCAGGCCGTTGCAAACACCACGCGGCTGCCGCTCACACGCTCGACAGTAACCCGCGCTCGCACGGCCTCGCCGGCCTGCGCAGCAAGCAGGACCTTGACGTGCGCACGCACAGTCGGTACGCATGCATGTGGTCTGATGTGCTAGTGCTACAAGCAACCATGCACTTTTCTGGTCAAGTTTGCCGCGAGCTGTTAAAGACAGCGGTTGCAGCACGCAGTCCAGCTCCATAACAAACAGCTCCGCTCACCAGCGCAGGGCGCCGGAACTTGAGCGTCTGCGATATGTACACAGCGCCAGGGAAGCGGCTGCCAATGACCGCCGGGAACAGGGCAGCGCACAGGCTCCCAGGCAGCACAGCGCCCGGCAGTCCTGTGCACGCAAGAGTGCTGCTGGTTCAGGCATTACGCTTGCCTGCCTCAGTGCAAAGTGCTACACGCAAGAGCCTGGGTGCCGGGGACAGCGTAGCGTGTAAGCTTTGTAAAAATGGAGAAGTCCAACCAGACTATGTAGCATCAGGCAAACTTCTCTGCTTGCACGTGGTGGCGTGCCTTGACGAACTGCGGCAGCGTCGTCGGTGTGCAGGAGGTTGCTGTCGCCTGTCAGGCGCAAAAACAGTTGCACTTCTTGCGGCAGGTAGGTCCGCCGCTCCTCGAACACAGCCCTGCACGAGCAGGCAACGCCGTGCTGGCTGTGCTGATATTGGTGTTGTTCGTGAACGCCTTGCAGCAACGCCCAGTGTGCCAAGCCTGCATCAAGCGTGCGCACCCCGGAACGAGTCGCACTGCGGTACCGCAGCTCGTGCTTGGAGAGGCGCTGGCCGTAGCACAGGCTGCCGAGCGTGTAAATGTGCCAGTCAGGAGCCTGCAGCCAGCTCGCGCTAGCATTAACAGCCGCGCTGCAAGCCAGCAGACCCGATGCAAGTGCCAGGTGTGGATGTTCACAAATTTTCTACCACCTGCACGCTTTGAGCCAGGCTATCGCTTGCGCCCTCTCGTTTGGTTGGGAAAGGCTGGGCACAGGCATGGTCATCTTCTTTTCATTACGTGCACATACACGCGTGCCTGAGCCTAGTAGGGTTGCATGTTGCCGTGACGCCAGCTCATCATCATCGTTTTCCACACAACAGATGCAGCCGGTGCCATGATGCTTGCACAGCTGTTACGCACCACCGCTCGGCGGGCCAGCCAGGCCTCGCTGGCATGCCGGCTCGTGGCCCCGGCTTCTAAGAGCTTTGCAACGGACGCAGCTGCGGCCGCGCAAAAGCCATCAGGCGGCGGCGGCGGCGTGGTGCGCAGAGATGCTCCACACCAACTTTGTAGGGAGGCAGCACACCCAGTTGTTAGATTTTGCGCTGTTCAAGCTGCGAGCGTGATCTTCCCTGTGACATCCTGCCTACTTGTGTGCGGTGCAACCACGAAGTTGTTACAGAGGTTTCAAACTTGTGCCTAGCAAAAACCATTGGAGCGGTAATGTGCTGTTTCCACATCATCTTGCGCGCCAAACCCTGGTCGCGGCGCTATGCAGGCGTATCTTCTGGGCGCGCTGGGCCTGGGCGGCGGCGCGTACTATGCGTACTCGCAGGGCATGCTTGATGGCGTCCTCGGAGCAGCGCCTGTGGCGGTGCGGGTCCCCGAGCCCTGCGCTGTGATACGCCGCGCGCCCTTGCGCGTTCGAGCGCTTTGCAAGCCAGAACTTGAGGGCCGCACAACTGCGTGAAGTGACGCTGCTCTGGCTTTCAGATTGCTAAGGAGGCCGTGAAGCGGGACTACGGCGCCGTGCGCAAGGCAATCTCGGACCTCCTCGAGGCAGACGAGTATGACGACGGTGAGCAGCCTCCCCGCTAGCGCCTGATACGCGCTCAGCACCTCGCCGCTCCAAGCAAGCATCGGCGACGCTCACGCCTGTGCTTGCTTCTCAGGCTCGTACGGACCCGTCCTCGTGCGCTTGGCATGGCACTGCTCCGGCTCGTACGACAAGGGTGCGGACCGCACGCAGCCGTGCCACTGTTGTTGCAGCGCTCATTGCCTGAAAAGTTTTCCAGGTACTTTGGTTGGGGCCGGAGTTTTCCAGGCGTGCCTGTTTTAGCTGCGGACTATCTGTGCCACGTTATCGCCCGGCACAGCTTCTGCTGAGTGTTCAGCTAGATTCTAAAGCACGACGCACCTTGCGCCTGCCACACCTGCAAATAGCGAGTTTGCATGCGTTGTAAACGCGTGTGCTCCGGCAGCGTCCAACACCGGCGGCTCCAACGGCGCGACGATGCGCTTTGCTCCGGAGAGCGACTACGGCGCGAACGCGGGCCTCAAGGTGGCGCGCGACCTGCTGGAGCCCGTGAAGGCCAAATTCCCCTGGCTCTCGTATGCCGACCTGTACACGCTGGGCGGCGTCGTCGCCGTCGAGGAGATGGGCGGTGCGGGCCGCCCTGCGTTCGGCCAGGGTTGGCCCATGTTTATTAGAGGTGTGTCCAGCGATGTGTGCAAACCGGGCACTGCAGGCGGCCACTGCGTTGCCTTAAGCCGCACACGTCTTGCGCCCACCGTCCGTCAAGCCAGCCGCGCACGCCACGCGATCAGCGCCGCGTTGACGGCGCGCCCGCCTGACAACATGGGCAGCGGCCGCGCCGGCGGCACGGGCGCTCAGCGCGGGCGGGGCGCGCAGGCCCCGAGATCCCCTGGAAGGAGGGCCGCTCGGACGTGGACTCCGGCAACGCGTGCGGCCCGGACGGCCGCCTGCCCGACGCCAGCCTGGACCAGAAGCACATCCGCGACGTCTTCTACCGCATGGCGCGCCGCCCCCCTCCCCAGCCGCCGCAGCGAAGCCTGGGCGTCTCAGCTGGTGGGCGCGGGCACGTGCCGCGACCGAGCTGCTGTCGCACAGACCTGCCTGCCTGCCGCAGGTCGCGACTGCCAGCTGAGCAGCGTGGGACGGGCAGTGCTCATCGAGCGTGGCCGGTGGGCGCCTGCCTCAGGCCTGTGCGCCCAGGCGCGTGCTTTACATCAGGGCGCCGTGGTCGCCGGCAGCGTTTAGCAGAGCCGGGGCGGGACAAGTGCGCGGCGCGCGGACTGCGCATTTCCGCTCCATGCGCTGACACGCAGAGCGCGGCCTGGGCGCCAGGGCTTCAACGACCAGGAGATCGTGGCGCTGAGCGGCGCGCACGCGCTGGGCCGCTGCCACACCGACCGCTCCGGCTACGTCAGTGCGCCCTGGCGCCCTGCATC
>JAABUH010001339.1_pt1 | contig 28371 bp, 40 predicted proteins | sample 5559121 | NCBI WGS metagenome assembly JAABUH01 (sample SAMN10711871, study PRJNA513364) | rock metagenome | isolation source: Antarctica rocks | place: Antarctica: Victoria Land, Battleship Promontory nord | collected 2015-12-28
TTTCCACCCCCCCCCCCCCCCCCCCTCCCTCTTCCCTCCCGCCCCTCGTGTCCCCGGAGCCTACTCGCTGATCTCGCCCAGACGAGCTCCTCCACCGCCAAGTCCGCATCTACAGACCGACAAAAACGACCATGCAATCCGGCAAAGGAAAGACCAAACAATGGCTCATCGACTGGGACGTGTTGCCGGGCGCTGGACGATGGGAGAATGACTTGATGGGTTGGGCAAGTAGTGCGGATTATATGCAGGGGACGGTTTTGGCGTTCAGGACGAGGGAGGATGCGGTGGCGTTTGTGCGTGGGCGAGCTCTATATTCATGGTGCATTTTTGGCGGGGAGGGCGCGGCAGCTCTTCGAGAAGCCTCTCCCTGTCTCGCACGAAATAGTCGACCGGGCTCTCCCCGCTGTGTACCATCGCCGTGTCCTCTAATCTGGCTTTCAGCTGACACGCTCTTCAGGCCGAGAAGCAAGGGTGGGATTACATGGTTCAGGAGCCGAAAGAGCCCAAGATCCCACCCAAAAACTATGGTAAGTCGAATTCTGTGTTGCACTGATGCATGTAACCGTGCTGATCGCCGCAGCGAGCAACTACGTCTACATCCCCGGCAAGCTCCGGATCCACCATACCAAGTAGCCAACATATGTCTATATGCATTTCAAGTTCGAGCAAAAGACAGGAGGTTCCGAATGTACCGTTCCTTCTAACCCTCGATTGCCTATTTGATGCTTATTCGTCCTGCGTCGGCATGTCCTTCGCTCGATGCACCGTTTCCGTACCATTTACGTCTACCTGATTATGTTTCCCTTTTCTGACAGCGATCTCTTGCCTCAGCGGCCTATCTCTCACAACTTGAGAAGAACCAACCGGACACCCTCGCAGATCTCCGAAAATGCGTCTCCGAGATAGTCGAAATCTTCCAACTAATCCATCCACGTCAGCCCAATTATCGTTCCCCTCGGTGACGATTTGACGCACCTCGTTCCAGACCTGGGCAGAGAAGCGCGCCCACCATCTACCGGCATGCCGATACTGCTCATCCAGTCCACGTCAATCAGTCCCAGCATCCCAGTATTACTAATGAGTGAAGATGGGCGCGTACAGGCGGAGCAAAGCAATTCCGCGCCAACAAGCCATTCTCGAAATATGTCAACTGCCTGAACTGTTCCTCGAGGTTATCAGGCTCGGGCACATCAGGTAAAGCGACATTGACCTATCACCGTTTCAGAACCTGGTTGTTCTCTGGGACGGAATGATGTACCATAGCGGCAGTAAGATCATTCTCCTTGTTGTCCATGACCGGTGTACCCCATTTCTTTGCCAATCTTTTTCCGCCTCTGATGCCACCATCAGTCCGACATCCCACTGGTGGCAAATGACGAACTGGACTGCGAGAGTATGGCAATACCGCATGATCCGGTCCTCTCCGCCTATGGATTCACGGAATTTGAGAGCATCGGCCACAGTCAAGTAGGGCGCCCAATCTTGCGTGCCGTTCCATTCGTACTGCTACGCATCAGTCGCGATTTCGATGGCATCCGAGGACGTACCTGGTCTTGGAAGGACCACGGACGGTTGATTCCTTCTGTTGGGTAGCGAGTCGATTCGTACCACGCTCCAGTAGGGAAAGGCGAGCGTATGAGATGTTGATTCCTACACCACTCATGTCAGCCCAGCTCAAGGGGACGATGCGAGGTAGACATACTTCAACGGAACATACATGACCGCAGCGCTCCGCAGCCTGGAATCGTCAACCTGAGGGATGTTGCATAGTGGACCGCCTCACCCATATAGCCATTTATGGCAATTCTACCAGTTGTTTGTTAGCGGATTAGTCATAGTTTTGGCGTTGGAGGGACTCACCGCTACCCAGAAATCGCAGTCGGCCTTCTTGACGTCCGTCATAATTTGACCGATCGCATGCGCCGCATCGACTAAGCTCAGAGCTCCATACTTCTTGCACAGCTTCACAATCTCCTCCCAAGGATACAGGATCCTAGCGGGACATTGCGTGAGCATTTTTCTTCTTCGCACGATGAGTCTCGGTACACTGACCCGGGATTCGAGGCGATGGCATCAAGTACTACCATCTTCACCCTCTTATCCCCCTTTCCAGTCGGCTTGCTCTCTCCCGTATAACTCGGTACCGCCGGCTCGTTGTACTTTTTAAGCACCGCCTCTGTCTTCTCGACGACGAGAGATCTCGGGCAGGGAAAGTTGATGTTGACCACCTCCATGGAGACACCTGAATGGCGATCGCATATGCATTTCACGGTTTGGGCTATTGCGCCGTAGGTGGTTGAGTCTTGCCTGTATTTCAGCTCTTGATAAGGGATGTGACGGGACGAGCTGACAGATTACGATGACATCGCCGTCCGCCCAGGCGATATTGCCAGTGATGGTATTGATCGCGTGTGTCGCATTGGGCACAAAGACGACTTCTTCGAATGCCGCTCCAATGAGCGAAGCTGTCGTTTTTCGCACGTCTTTGAGCATTGGTAGGTATGTTCTTCGCATGAATCGGTCGGGGCAGGATTCGATCTCATCGGTGAGCTTACGAGCCGCTTCGTGGACTGGTCGAGGGCCCGAGCCGTAGCTGCCTGTTCAATTTGAGCTAGACTCCGTTAGAGTAGTGTAAGATCTGACCGTGATTCAGGCCGATATCTAATTGGCGTTAGTGAGGACCAGTGTGGAGCCAAGAAGACGCACACTTCTTATCGAACTTCCAATATCGGTGCATATGGTGCCCAAAGTCAGGGAACCCCTTCATGACCTTCCCTTTGATCTTGCCTTCAGCTCCATCCCCCCTGTCATCATCTCGGGGCGAATTCGTCCGAGCCTGCTTCATGCCTGGCTGCGTTTGTAAGGCTCGATGCTGGTCGACCTCGTCATACTCTCCTGTTTCGGATCCCATCCATGCTGACGCTTTGTCTTTCATAAAGTCCTCGAAACTGCCGCTCCTCAGCATTCAATCCGAACAAGAGAGACTGGCTCACCTCCAGATATTCGGGTCGAGCTTATCGATATCATCGAGCCAGACATACACCCAGGCCTCGACGATTCGCACTTCAACCCGACCTTCCATCGCATCCACGTGCGCGGCCTTTTCCTTGTCCGCGCTGCTACTACATTTCATCGACGTGACCTGCCTCTCCGCCTCGAGATTGTCCATCGATTCGCGTTCGGTTGGGCTCTTCAGGGCGGTAGGAAGGTAGGATATCCGAGCGGGAGATGTCAGGCTCTGAATTGGCAAACGTTTTCTCGAATATTCCTCAGCAAAGGTATCAGCGGCTTCAGGATGGTCGGTGGAAATGGACGGGACGTACAGTTCCTTCAAAGACGTCGATTGCATGGACGTCGGAATGCTGCAAACCCCTGACCAGCGTACCTCGGGTATTGACATCCTCAGCGAGCAATACCCTAAGACTGCCGTTTCAATGGGATTCTCAGGAGCAAGATGAAGCGACTGACTCGCTCCTGGAGGCTAGTCTGTTGGTCTGGTCACGGTTGATGACAGCCGGATAGTCCTCCCCTATGACGCAATGTCGTGTATAATTCTGCATATTTCAGCATGGGCGAGCTTCTGAACCTAATCAAGAGGTAGCTCACAGGGAGCAACCCATCTTGAAAGGTCAGATCTTCGCATATACGTCCCAGGACTCGTTCGAGAATTGCCGGAAAACACAATGTACCATAGAAGAAGACTAGAGGCCATGTCTCAGTGGACAGTAGCTCCAAATCAAGTACCATAATCCAGCTCACAATCGTATTCCTGCTCCGTGGCCTCGACAATCGTCTCGGATTTTGCCATGATCGGCGTTGGCAGTCGGATCGTCCCTTCTGGTCGTCGCTTCTCTGTAAGTTATGCTTTGACCGGAGATTTCGGTAAGTTTCCGTCGGGATTTCCCGAAACAACTCACGTGGTTCAGGGACACCTGATTGTCAAGCGCTTCCCGGTTCTCATTCACACATTTTGGTCTCTGCTTGTCCACCATATCCCTGTCTGCCGTTGCCGGGACTCAGGATGATTACGCTTCGATAGGGCTCTTTCAGCCTCTTTTGTCACCCTTTTTGCTCTTTCGCCTCTTCTTCACTTTCCCGTCTTGCACTATTCATCGCGACTGCCTTCTCGGAAGACTCCTTTCGGCTGCATTGATATGTCCGATGACTTCGACGACTCCTTCATCGTCGACGACTCTTTCCTTCGAGAAGTCGACAACATCGCGGCAAAGGCTTCTAGCAGGTGCGCAGACCCGTCCAGACCTGCTCATTCGGCTATCACCCACACACTCTCGCTTCAAACTGCTGGGAACTCGAATGTCTCGACCGGACCTCAGCGCAGTTCCTCAACAGGGCAGAACTTCCGTGCAAATCCAACGGCTGGACCATCTCGTCCTCCTATCGCAAAGTCCCGTATACATCCACCCCCCTCGTCGGACGACTACGACGATCTCCCCATCCCCGCCGAATCGTTTGCCGCGCTCGACTCGCTTGCGTCTCGCCCGCCGTCGAAGACCATCCCTTCCTCAAATCTTGGCCGGACGTCGAGTGGGAACGAGAGCTTCCTTCAGACTCACCTCAACTTCCGACGGGAGAAGCAGTCGACAAAGGGAAAACGATGGGATCGGACCGCATTTGCTGAGAGTGGACGACGCATTGGCGCTGAGAAGGCTATAGCGAAAGGTAAAGGCAGACCGAAGGCGAAGGGTCGAGGTTTCGATGGCGATGACGATGAGGAAAACATCGAGGAGGAGGAGGATTGGGGCGAAGCTTTGGCTCCATATCCTAAGCCGTTCGTGGATCCGAGTAAGTCTGGATGATCGGATTCGAGGCAGAATACCTGTTGTGAAAGTCCCGGCTGACGAAGTTCAGATACTCCTTATGAGCCTCAACGGCATGTCCCAAACTCTGCGACCATCGGCACGTACCTGTATCCTACCAACCGGCCTAAGCGGGATTACCAATACGAGATCGTGCGAGCATGTTTTGCGGACAACTGCCTAGTTGCTCTGCCTACAGGATTGGGCAAGACCTTCGTAGCTGGAGTCGTCATGCTCAACTGCGCGTACCCTTGTTCCACCTCTGACAAAAGTGATAGGCTTACTTCCCCCAGATTATCGGTGGTTCCCGACCGGCAAGATCGTCTTTCTCGCACCGACGAAACCGCTCGTCAATCAGCAGATCGAGGCGTGCCAGATGACTTGCGGCATCCCGAGCAAAGATGCGGCGGTGATGACGGGGCAAAGCGTCAGTGCGAAGGAGAGGGCGAGACTGGTCAGTATCGTACTTCAAGCTACAGACCGATCTCATGGTGGCTCTCCGTGATTTGTGCGACCCTGATGGCCGAAATCTCCCCTTAGTGGGACGAACGCAGAGTCTTCTACTGCACGCCGCAGACGCTTGATAACGACTTGAAGAAGGGCTCCGTTGATCCCCGTGATATTGTCTTGGCAGTTTTTGGTGGGTCATCTTTGCTGGACGCTGCACATTCCACGCTAATACCCGACCCTTCCGTCACAGACGAAGCCCACAAAGCCTCGGGATCTTACGCATACACTACTATCTTAGCATACCTTACTGCACATCACCCATATTTCCGAGTTCTTGCCCTTACCGCTACGCCTGGCGCCGATGTACCCGGCGTTCAGGCGGTCGTGGATGCTTTACATATCAGTCGGATCGAGATTCGGGAGGCGGAGGCTCCGGAAATCAGGAAGTATATGAATGAAAAGGTCGGTGCAGTTAGCCCAGGTTAGTGGAACAAGACGCTAAAACCGCTTCCAGCGCACAGAAAGACACTCTGTCCCCATGGGGCCAGTCGTCGAAGGCTTTCGAGATCGGTGGGCTGTCCTAATGAAGGTCGGCTACTTCCGTGTCCGACCTCATCCCGATCTGACGGAATAAGCATAGCCTTATGTGGTTAAGCTTGTCGAGAAGGATATTCTCAACGATCGAGATCTGGATATCAAACGGCTCAGGCCCTTCCGACTCACTGCGAAACGAATGGAGATCGCTCAAAATCACAACTCCGGGCTCAAATGGTGTTTCGGCTCTCTGCAAGCACTGGAGCGTATGGCCCGAGCGATGGGACATCTTGTCAGTATGATATGACCTTCGTTGACCTCAAATGACGCGCTGGATCAGCTTGAGTTCTCCATAGGCATGTTTCACACTACACTCTGCGAGATCTCCGGCGGCAGTACTCCCGCCGGCAAGAAGTTCGGGACGAAAGGCGGAGCCAATGCGATGCGGAACAATTACGAGTTTCAGAAGCTCCTCCGAGACGTCGAGGCGGAGATGAACTGTATCCGGATCGGGAAAGCGGGGAAAACTAAGGCGGACCGGCATCCGAAGATGAACAAAACGCTTGAGCTGGTACGTACTTCTTCACAGCATGTCCAAACGGGACCCTGAGGCTAGACCGATAGCTGTCGGAGCATTTTTTTAAGGCTGCGGAGGATGAGCGGGTTCACGGAATCAAGAATGATACCAGGGCGATGGTCTTCTGCTCGTTCCGCGCTTGCGTCCTCGAGATCGTAGTAAGTGCCCTTTGTGACGCATCTGAAATTCCCGCGGATGACGTTCCAAAAGGACATGCTCAACGATCATCCCGGTTTGCTGAAGGCAACCAAGTTCGTGGGACAGTCTCAGGGCAAGCAGGAGGAGGACAAGGGGTTCAACCAGAAGGAGCAGAAAAGAGTGAGCTGTCTTCGGGGCGGAACGAAACATAATCTGAGAAGAGCGATAGACTATCAGCGACTTCAAGGATGGCAAATATAACATCCTCGTCTCCACCTCGATAGGAGAAGAAGGTCTGGACATTGGCGAAGTCGATTTCGTGGTCATCTACGACATGCCCAAGCAATCCATCAAGCTTGTACGTATTCGTTTCGTCTTAAGATGCGGTCTGATCAAGCTGTAGCTCCAACGGGTGGGACGGACGGGGCGGAAGCGTGACGGCAAGGTTCACGTCCTCATGTCTGAAGGTCGAGAGGACGCGAATTGGGACACAGCTCAGCAAATCCACCGCGAAATCCAGGAAGAGATCTTGCATTCTCGGAATCTTGAGCTATTTGAGGACGTCGAGCCACTTATCCCGCTCGGCAAGAAGCCTCAGTGTGTCGAGCAGGAAATGACAGTCGATGCCTGGGATCCGGAAGATCAGAAACCTAAGCGACGAGTATCGGCTGCTCACGAGCGGTCCGAGACTGTGTCGGCGACCAAGAAGCAGCGGGGACATGAGATCCCGGATGGCGCGCAGGATGGCTTCAAATCGGTCGGCGATCTTTTGCGAAGCGCTGGGAAATCAATTGGTTCGGGTTGCAAGGGCAAGAAGCGGGAACGACCGCCTGTCGAGTCCGAAGACGAGGATGAGGAAAAGGTGGAAGAGGATCTCGAGCTGCTCTACAGGGATCCCAGCAAGGGGAAGAACTCGTCGAAGAAGGTCCGGAAAGCGGTGTCTCGATCTGTCAAAGCCAAGGGCCCGACCAAGAAGAAACCTAAATCGATCGAAGCCACCCAAGCTGCCGCTGAGACCGAAGAGGAGAGGCAAGTCCGAGAGGAGAAGGAAGAGAAGGAAGAGAAGGAAGAGAAGGAAGAGAAGGAAGAGAAGGAAGAGAAGGAAGAGAAGGAAGAGAAGGAAGCATTCAACCGGAGTGCTCTGGACTTCTTCAACACCGAGGGACCTGTTCGACGGCGCGAACCTAGCGGTCTCATCACTCCACCAAGCTCACCGCCAAGTCCGAATCTAGTGGTAACTCATTCTCCGCTTCCGCCAAGCACCGAAGAGCCCCTCAAGAGAAAGGCGATCACTATGATCTCTCCTTCCAGACTTACACCACGGACTGCAGCGGCGGTCGGTTTCAGCCAGATCGCACCGGTCGATATGAGCTGGGAGGACGACGAGGTCCCGGTGAGATCCACTCCCGCAACCGAAAGCTCGTCCGCCCCAAGAGTACGACAGATCGGTCTCGCCCGACCGAAATTGGCGATCAATCATGCCAAGTCGACTGAAGCCATGCCTCCACCTTCTGTACCTGTACACCTATCTTCACCGGCCACAAACACAACTCCTACACAACTCCCCATCCGCCGGCCTATTCGGCGACCGCGAGCGATAGTCCTTTCTTCAGCTGAAAAGCCATCTGCAACCGCCGATTCACCCATTCTTCAACCTGATCGGCCTCGCCGCAGACATGTCGAGGACAGCTCATCGCCTTTTGCGGCGCGATCCGTGCGCCGTCGAGTAAGGAAGAGAGCTCCTGCAGCACAAGTCAAGGAATTTGTGCGCTTTCTCCCGGCAAAGTTGGTCCATCTCGCTGACTGATCGACAGCTCGACCTGGACGTAGAAGTTTCTGGCTCCGAATCCGCAGACGAGCCTTCCTCCGACGCAGAATCCGACTCCGACCGAGTCTTTGCCAACAATTTCAAGCCGACTCAAGCTCCGAAAGGCTACAATCAACGAGCGATATACCTTGCCGGATTGTCGACTCAAGCTGCTCCGAAAGCCGGGCTCGCCTTCAAACATCGGGTTGATCGGGATGCATTCTTGGCGAAGGCGAGGAGGCCAGTGCTGATCTCGGATGATGAGGGGGATGGGGAGGAGATTGAGAATGAGTACCAGCTGGGGAGCTTTGTGTGTAATGATGAGGATGTGGCTTTTGACAGTGACTTCAATGCTGCATCGCGAGGTCTCCGCGCTGATGTGTGTTTTGCAGCGCAAAGCGAGCCGATGTCTTGCTCGTAGGTGCGGTGCAAGGTATCTGATGGTATGCTGCGAAAGGACCTCTTGTAGCTGTTTTACTATCACATATATTTGCTCGCTTGCTTGCTTCTCAAATGCTATGCCCTCGGATATGACGCATCACGCCGCGGAGGTTCCGCATCGATCTTTACAGGGGACCAATTGCGCCCCCAGCGAAGGCTTGCACATCATAGAGGACCTAGAAGTACTTGTCCCTTCTCTGCTGATTTGGTTGAGCGAAACAACGACATGCGTGCATGGTATGCCCTGCGGTCAGCCCCTGGCAGCCAAGCCAAACCCATGGATCCTCTCTCTTGGCGCATGACCCCCGTTGAGATACGCCATATTCGGTCCCATCTCCGACACCGTCAACCCCCTCGTCCTCGTCATCCGTCCAGGTGGCTCGGGTCCAGGCGACGATGCAGACCTTCTCCTCGCCTCATGCTCTTCCCCATCGGGATTCTGCATGATCCGAGGGGTAGAGTACGATGCTAGTTCGAGGTGCCGTAGCTGTACCAGTGTATCGGGCTCGAGGGAGATATCGAAGAGGTCGAGGATGAAACGCCGGACTGGAGATTGATAATGGTTCGTCGAGATCATGCGGATGGCACGGTGTACCAAGGTGGCGGAGGAGAAGTACCGAGGATGACGAGCACGGGTTCTATGATCTCGTGCGTCAGCTTGATTTCCGGGCTGCTATCAATGAAAGGGGAATGTACCGCTTCAGATTGTTCATGGCGCCGGCGGCGAGGACGTAATTACTGAGATTGGCTATCGAGGTCATGATCTCCGCCTCGAGTCCGGTAAGTCTCGGCAGAGCTGGCTTCGACAAACGCATCTCGGGTCTCGTCCATGGCTCCATCTATGTCGATGATCAGCGCAGCCAGGCTGAGGAGGTCGTTTTGTCAATTGTCAACTTACATAGGCGAAACGGGCTATGTCTCTTGGTAAGCATAAGCCAGTAGTGTTGCCCAGGGGTGTCCGCGTCGCGATCCACCCATACTCTTCCAGGATCTCCGCGCCGATACCGGTGGACGAGATGAGGCCGATGACGAAGAAGCATGTCCTGGACCCGAGGAGTTTTCAGCATGTTGACCAGACTATATTTAGTAGGACTCACCCTCTCATGGTCAAGACGGGGGAATGCTCCGCGATCTCGATGATGACCTCAATAATCTCCTCGTTTTCAAGGAATGGCAGTCCTCCTTCCGTGGAGCCTATATTGCCCTGCCTCGTAGTCAATCTTGATCCGCATACGATAGCAAGAAACTGACGAGAGCCCAAAGGACGCTCTTGACATTTGTAAACACAGCTTGGTCATTTGCCTCCATCCCATGTAGCCGGACGATCTCCGCAAACTTCGCTACGAGCCCTCGTTCCTTCAGCAGCTGACAGCCTTCCGGCGTCTTGGTTAATTCGCCGAAGAAGTGGGTCGGAGCGGTGCCCTCGTATGTCCTTCTCCGGAATCAACGAACCTCAACTGAACGATACCTGTGCCGACTCACCAATAGTCCTCAACGTTGTCGCTTGTGAATGGCCGCAAGGTCCGGGAGACGAAGGTCTCCGTTTCGATCACGTAGAGTAGGTTCCGCTCCTTCGGACAGTGAGCTCACTCTCGACAAAACCGCTTCGTCACGTACAGAGAGCCAGGTGTCGAGCTCACGCTCAACGTACTTCGCCTGGTCAAGGTATCGGAAACCGACTGATGTCGACACAAAGCTGTCGCTATGTTAGCCATTTGGATGAGGGTCCGATGTGATTGAGCATACCGCATGAATAGCGGATATCCTACTTCTCCAAGATGCTCCAGAGTCGGCCGCAACTGGACCACCTTCTCAAGACTTGCCGGGTCTGTGCAGACCTTCTCAAGATACATTACCGCCACATCGCATACTTCCATCGTAGTATCGTACAGCTGGGTGATCATGAGCTGAAGAGCCCAGTCCATGAGCTTAGGGGTCTCGTGGAGGAGTCGGCCGAGGTGGTGCGTCGCGAACAGGCGGGTTTCCTGCGGAAAGTCAGCTCCATAAGATGACCAGAGGGGACGGCCGCACCATATATGCCAAAGTCAGGGCTTTCGATAGGACGATACGAGGATGCGCATCTCTGAGCCGGTCTCAGTTTCGCTGCGCTCGGTCTCATGTACTCACCTTGTATAATCGAAGCACTCGATGATGATGCGGGTGATGTCGTCCCGACTCCGCTGCTCGCTCAAGCGGTAGAAACACGTGAAGAACTTGAACTTCTCCAGCAGCCTGAGTATTTGTCAGGCGATCGTTCACCGTGCTCCAGACGCAGACCCACTTGACACCCTCGTGATGTCTGCTGAGTGTGCCTATCATCTCGAAATATCCGTACGAAAGGGAATTCTCGACTCGATCCCGCGACAGAACGGGCTGCATTGACGGCGTATCAGAAAACTAACGAAGGATCAGCATCGCTGCAGCGCGATCAAGATTGAGGCTTACATGGTCGAGCTCACTGAAGCATTCGAGGATTTGAGGAAGTAGCCTGTCCTCGGTGAGGAAGCGAATGCCTTCCGCATTCACGAGCATCATCGAAACCAGAGCGCAGCCAAGTCGAACCCATCTATGATTCGGCTATAAACGGGGAGGTCAACGCCGCTCATGATGCATATGAGTAGCTCACTCTGGTCCTTTTGATGCTGGAGAATCGATTATTGAAGGGATGAAAGAACGAGAACAGCCTCCGGATGAATTTGGTCGCTTTGACCGCTTCGTCTAGCCGCTTGGAATTGAGAAGCGGTCCCTCGACAAGGTCCATGATGATCTCGTAATTCCACTGGGTATGACTGCGATCCAGCAGAACCTAAAGTGACCGTGAGCTGGTGAAGCGTTCCACTAGATTCGGCTGACCCCCGAGTCATTGATCATCTGCTGAAACTGCTTGTCTTCCACCTGCAACCCGAGTCGGAGCTTGACCTGCTGAACCTGGCGTTGCCCTCGGTGCAACGAGTCCTGCTTCGGGCTGATGCTAAAAATAGATTGAATCCCTCAGCCGACACCCTGCAACATGATCAAAGCACGAACGATAAACGATCCCGAGTCGCCTGCTTCGAAGCCTTCGTCTGGTTTCTATTCAGACTATCGATGAAGGACAGTGCTGAAAGGGCGGTATGTCGCTCCTCGGGGCTGGCAAACTCCATGGCGCCGGTGAAGAGGCGGCTCAAAGACTAGGTCTTATGTCAGCTTCTCGTGAAAGACACAACCTGTGGGGGAAAGCCTTGAACTCACCTGAAGCTGAGCAGCGTATTGCATCGGCAAAATGCGATTTGCCATCTGCAGAAGCTCTCCGAGAAGCAGTATAGCTTTCCGATTGACAGTGCCGCTTTTCTCCTCGATGAGCACGACAAGCGACTGCATGTACCATCAACAATGGCAATGAAAGCCGGATAGACGTACCTCAAGAAGTCCCGCCTCGAAGAATATAGCCAAGAGCAAAGCGACGAAGTGGTCAACCAGATTGAGACTTTGGATCACCTCGTCCTCGGGCACACCGTCTTGAAGCTGGAATGTCGCTTCTTGCGTTCGGTTGTACACTTTGACCCGTCAGCCAGAATCCCCAATAGCGGAAACTCTGCTTACCTGTCAATCTCTTCCCGTCCAGGAAAGCATTGATCCACGACGGCATCTTGATCCGAAGTGTAGTGAACAAGAGATCCAGCACAGACTCCTAGCATTCCGCTTCAGCTGGATCTCGGTCTCTCTTAAGATCAAGATTACCCTGACTTCCGGGATGGGAAGATGAAGTGAGCCGATCAATGACTTGATCGCCCGATAATCGTCCATGCAGAGGTATAGCAAGCCTTCGATCCAGTCAGGCCGGACATCGCCAATAAGTTGAGCACTTTACCGGACCAAGAGCTGAGGAGCGACCCAACATTCCTCACGCAGCTCTGAAGCGTTTCCACCTGTCGAGCTTGTTGTCGAGACGGCAGCTTGCCATACTCTTCCGTCAAGCCAACGAGTACCGTCTTCGTTCCCAGACCACGATGAGCCGGGGTCGAATGCGGGACGAGGCGAACTCACTTCGAGATCCGATCCTGGGAGCAAGTGCTGCCGAGTAGAAGGCTGATTCGCGAGGTAGACCAGCAATCCGGTTATACATGGAGTAAATTCCGGCGGTCCATCCTTGAATGCAAGCAGTAGCGTCCGAAATGCATCCGACAGAACGAGGCATCGCAAGTCGAGCAGACCTACTTCGTCATGAGACCAGTCCCAGAATAAGTAAGTAGACGCACCGATCTCAACGAGTGTCTCCATGCACGCGATCCGCATCGGATCATCCGGGTTCTCAGCGGAGCTGACAATAGCGCGAACGAGCCCGTCGGTGATAGGCACTCGCTTATCGAGGAGTACTGTGACGGGGTCTGGCGTGGTACGAGAATGTCCTTTACTGGAAGGATTGCGCGGGTGTCCGCCGCCAGAAGGATTGCGGGCATGACCGTGGCCAGAGGGATGCCGAGAATGACCTGAAGCAGAGGCGCGACGAGTACGAGAGGTCGAACTGCGGTTGAGAGGGATAGGTCGAGGTGGTGGTGGGAGAGCGATAACGGCGCGAAGAAGGCGGAGAGCTTGTTCTCGCTCGCGAATGGCTTTGACATCGCGCATGAAGGAGCTGAGGGTCTCATCAGCGCATTCTCAAGCGCGAGTGACATAATCTTACCGTATGATCAACCATTCAATCCCTGCATTCAGCATGAGACCCCATGCTTCCCGGTTCACCGCATGTCGCAATACCCTGAATCCCACAGCTCGTCGCCGTGTCGTCGATGAATCCGCCAAGTAAGGCAACAAACTGTCTCGTGAGCCTTCTGTGACAAGCTTCCGTGACTCACGTCTGGATGACCTCCACCACTCCAATCCCCTGTCGCAGGGCTTCCGACTTTTTCAACATATCCCCCAACCGCATCAAACAATCCCAAGGCTCATCCCTCCTCTCCACCTTCTTCCCCTTCCCCATCTCCTGCCGACTCAGATCCCTCAACCTCCTCAGTATCACTCCACCCGTCTCAAGTATGACCGAAGCATTCTCGTCCCCCGGCGCCCAATCCAGGCGGGATACGCCCTGGGTGAGGGAAAAATCGAAGTTGTCCTCTCCAGCACTCCTACTTCGTGGACGGTTAGAACTGCTCATGGGCGAGATCGTGAAGCTGGAGAGTCCGCGACTGGGTGTACCGTGTCCTGAGGTAGGTAAGGGGTAATTGGCCGGTTCTCGGTCGGGTGTGAAGTTGTTGTGTTGGCGGGGCAGGCGGTCGGATGAGGCGGAGGAGGAGAGGTTCGACGTGGATGCATAGCCGTTCAGTCGAGGCTGTGGTCGTCGACGAGGTCGTTGTGGTGTACCTGAGCCTCGTCAGCCCAGCGGTTGGGGGGGGGGAGAGAAGGACCACGGACCTCCTCGTAGGCGCTCCAGCTGCGCTTCGAGCATCTTGATCCGCTCGTTTGCAACTTCGAGCTGGGCGGTGATCCGTCCTTTCACCTGCTCCTGCTCGCTTCCCTCGGATCCACCGGCTCGCTTCTCGATGACCTGTTGAAAAAGTAGCAAGATGAGCATCTATCAGTGTCACAGGGGCATGAAAACCCACGTCGAGCATCTTCTCAGCGCCATACTGCACTCGGCGCTCAATAGCGAGCTTGTTGATCACGCTATCCACCTGTTCGAGATCAGCAAAGCCTCGTATCACCCAATGCGACGCTGAACAATCCAATAATTGGTCCACTACTCAAGACAACAAGAAGAGAAAGCTAGGCAGATAGCTGAAGACCCACCGTCTCCCCCTCATCTTCCTGCCTTGCGACCTCATCGTCCAATCCCAATCCGGGTACTCCAGAACAATTATACGACCTCGAGCTGCTCCCCAGAAGCTGGATGGATGGATGGGCCGGGGAGATACGAGCTGAGTAGGCCATCATGTCTTCCTGCCATGTGGAGAAGGGTTTAGTGCCGTGTTGACGCCGCGAAGAGCGATGGTGGGGAGGTGAGCATGGAACTCGTCCTCGTCGCTGAAGAGTCGGAGGAGAGGACTTTCAGGTGCGACGAGTCAGAAGGGGGATTCTCTCATCAGGGTCTGGTCCGAGATCGCTGGGTCCAGGTAGGAGCTGGAGGAGCTGGACGTTGGGTTGTCTTGGGATGAGATGGAAGATGTCCAAATACCGTACATTCCTCAGACACCGGATTCTCATTCCGGTGAACCGCCGGAAGCAAATCACACACTTCGACGCCTTTGATTTGTGTCTTGCTGATCAAAAATGCGCAAGCAGGCAGGCATATGCATGGCTAAGCAACTACATGTGCAGGTTCATAAAGGGTTGCTGGTATCACATGGAAGATTGACAGATGAGGGTAAAAACGCTATCGTAAAATCCGGTAGAGGGGACATAATGGATGTTTTGCAAAGTAAGATGTGTAAGCAAGATGCAAGTGGGGTGGGTGGGTTGCGCCCGGCGCACAACGAAAGGGGGGATTCCGGATGATACACATGATGGTGCATGAGATGTTCAAGCCGTTTCTACTCTCCGCGTGTCTGGTCTCCTCCGGGTCGTGGATCTGGGTTTGAATGCAGGTGGGTTGAATGGTACTTAACATGCTGGTGGTGCTGGGCCGATGAAGAGATGCCGAGGTGGTAATGGCGGCGCTGGTCGGATTGGGGGAGTGCGGTGTCGTCTGGGAGGTTCGGGCGACGAGGATGGAGGGGAAGACGCGTCGCAGCCTAGTGACTTAAACGCCGCATCGTCCGATTCGGCAGTGCGAGCTCGCCGACGGAAGGAAGCGCGTGGAGAACAGGTCGAGCATGAGCGAAAGCGTTTGGTAATCCCACCATCGCGGCATTGGGCTTGCCATTGTACCCGACCTCCTTCGCGCCGACCGACGCAAACATCCCGGGAGCGATGTTCTCTTTGCTGGCGAGGCTGAAAGGGTCGACTTGGGAATGGACAGGAGTGATGGGGGTGAGGGGAGATTCATCGCCAGCGTCAGACGAGGAGCTCGATAAGGATCCACCGCTCGGACTGGCCGACATCCATGATCCTCGCTTGTTCGGCCACGATCCCGAAGGTCCGAGACCAGGAGTGGGGATGCCGGCTGAAACGGGTGTGGCTGGGGTCTCAGGGTCGTAAACGAATCTTCGGCCAGACAGATACCACTCGCGGCATATTGTCGAGGCTCGTCCGTAGTAGGTAGGCGCATACTTGCGGATGACAATCTCGGAAACGCTCTCCAGCTTCTCGGCAAAGTGTGTGTCGATGGCGAGGGCGATGCGGACAGCGACATTCTCGAAGCGCGCGACAGGCCTGCGAGGCTTGCCGCACATGAAGCGAGCGAGCATAAGAGTGCCGGAGGCGATGAGTGATGACTGGATCCCGACAAACTCCCGGTGGAACAGGGTGATCTCCATGAGGAATCGAGCGATATGTTGGACCTTCGCGTCCTCTTTTGCCACTCCCGAGGTGTTTAATCTCAACCATGCCTCGGCGGTGGGATGTCCGATACACCAGCCGATGGTAGACAGGACATGTCCCTCCATCTGGATGAACGCCGACTCGTCGTATGCCTTGCAGCACATGTCGGCCAACTCCCGCACCAATGGCACCTTGTCCTTTCCATCCTCGAACTTCGCGGCGATCCACAATGAAGCGCAACCGACCAGTTGGTAGTGCTTCTTGTAGACGACGCGTTTCGAGACGTATCTGTCTACGATGTTCATGGCGAGGTAGAGGACTTCGGGGCGGAGGCGGAATTGTTGGTGGACCTCGACGAGGAAGTCGATGAGGTATGGTCGCATGAACCATTGCAACTCAGGTTGCATGTCCATGAGGTCGGCAGAGGCGAGGGATTGGTTCTGCGACGCGTCAATGGGAATTCCAGTGAAACACGCGGTTACTCACGTCCATGAAATGCATGAACACCTGGATATCTTCTCTATAGTCATCCTCATGGAACGGGCTGTCCTCTGTCCGGCGTGTGGAGATGCTCATGGTGGCTGCGGGTTTGGTCTTTGACAACAGGGTAGTGGGAGCTGCGGGCGAGACGGAGCGCTTCTTTGACCAACCGTAGATGGATGAACGTGTGGGCTTGGCGGCGGCAGCAGGGGGCATGTTATGTTGGAGTGGGATGGAAGGAGTGTGGGGATTGAGCTGCTGATTGATACTAGACGAAAGCGAAGGAGGAACTCGAGACCTGCTCGGTAGGAAGGTTGACGATGATGAGGAATGAGAAGCGGTGCAGGCGGAGTGTGGTAAGCGACGTCGGACGATCAGGGCGGCGATGAGGGCACGGATTCCAGTGAAGTGACGATGGATTCGATTCGTGGCCGTCCGGGTCGTGCGGGTCGATAATGTGGTCAGTCGGGCGTGGGTAAATTGGTCGATATCGCAATAATCGATTGATCTGCGGGGCGCGTGAATCGTCGTTGTCGTCAGGTGCCGCGTTGAGATGGGTGACAATGCGCAGGGGGGGAGCGGATGATCGAGAAATAAAGTCGTGAGCCCGCGTTTCGTCTTGGATCCAAGTTCGAAGGGATTGGAAGAGAGAGACCGGAAGAAACGAGGAAGGGGATAAAGGGTCGTCGAGACCGTTCCGTATCAAGCAATAGACCCCACCGAAGTCGTCAAGCCTGTCGTCATATGTTGGGCATCGAATGAACAAGAGGTGGGAAACTGGAATCTTCCTAGCTCGATCTTTGAACCCAGAGCATAGAAAAGCACTGGTGCCGTAGGCAAGGGAGGGTGATACGCCAAAGGTTTAATGGCCGACCGCACACACCATGACTGCAAAGGCGAGTCGTGCGTCACGCCCCCCTTCCCTTGGGGGGACCCTTTGCTATGAGCTGGGTTTAGAGGATTTCAGGCAAACCATCAACCTTCAGGGAGACAAAAACCCCTTAGTACCATGCCGTTGCACTGTCACGCCAGCGTGACTCATGGCTGCACAGACGCGACCGGCTTTCCGGTTGATTATCTCCCAATCTCCCCTGGCGCTCGCCCGCAGGAATCTCCCGACAGACCGGGACCTATCCGGTGCCCCTCCCGGAACACACAACGAGCCGGAGGAAGATTTAAGCGTGCCAACTCACCCTAGGGCTCTCGTTCCGATCGTATCGCTCTCGAAATCTGGCCAGGAACCTATCTAGCGCGACCGATCAGCCGAGCCTTTCCAATCGGCTATAATCCAAAGGTAGACGATGATTGTAGGCACTCATTAGCCTCGGGACATCATAGTTGCTGCCGAAGACATGGCGACAGCCGCCACTGAAAGCATGCTGCAAAGCCCCACCACGCGCTCTAAGGTTTCGACCTTCCGGCCGAGACACGGCATACCACGGAGGAGCATTAAGGGTCATGCCGATCATCCAGGGCCGCGAAACAGAGAAGACGGCCCAAACTCTAGGCTGGACGGAGTCTAAAAGGAGATAGAAGGCCGTTGGGAGTTGGCTTGCCCCGAGACGCTAGTAACGGCAGATCTTCAACCAACGGCGCCGTACAGGGCCAGGCCGTCGTAATTTCCCAATCAGAGTCGGAATTTCGGTCGAAGAAAGCCGGAATGCAACGACACCGAACTTGGGACTCACATTATGCAGTCAAGGGATATGGGATTTCGACAATCGTATTCGTGATTCGTATATATCGGTCTCGAATTCGGCAAAAGATCTGTATCGTGGATCAGCTACGGAAGACGATTGCAGCTGACGGTGACGGATGAGTGGTAACAGAGGGCGTACCTCGACAGCACTGCTCCTGTCTCCACTATCCACACTGACCAGATCTTTACCCGGTGACAGAGATTCGCTCGACTGCTCGAGGAAAACCAGGATCAGCAGCCGATCCCGTTAATATGGCGATCAACAAGCGCAGAGTCAAGATACGCGGAAGCGGCAAGGAGTGAGGAGCGAGCTAGGTCTGCCAACGTGAAGATCAAGAGAATGGAGAGGAAGAGAAGAGAAGGCTTCATGGTCGGAAGGCGAGCGGATAGAGCTACTCACGATTGCGCTCCACTGTGCCTGCATTCGGACCGCGATGAAACACACACCCCTAAGCGGCTGTTCGCTAATCACGCGTGTCTGTCCACTCCTATCCCGGCCGTTATTACGGCACGACAGTCGAGGCTGCAAGAAGTTGCAGGAGGATTGTCGCTGTGGGGAACAGGCCGAAGAAGGGAAGCGGGGGTTTGGACCGGATACCTTCTCGAGTCCCTGTGTGCGGTTGTGTGGGTGAGGAAGACGTGGAAATCTCCGTCGATTGAACGGTGAACGGAGTTGAGCGGAAGAGGAAGCCGCTGTGTCGAGGAAGGGATGTCAGAGTATGGGTATGGACGACGGGAAGCCGAGGATTTTGGGAACGAGTGGGATTTGAGGAAGATGAAACGCTGATATGCTCTAATCGTCTAAATTTCGTCTAGATCTATCGGCCAAGTCCCAATGCCAGTCAGGTTGCGACTGCTCTCGTCAGCTTTATCCAAGAGCGAGAAGGGAAGAAGACCAGTCGAAGAAGGTCTGAAGGGTCAAGGGAAAAGTCGAGGCACAGACTCAAGTGTAGCCTCGCAATGTCCCTCAAAGGACCGCCCCGTTCCTCCACTGATGACCGAACCACCCAGGATTCGAGGGAGGTTGAACGATGACGATCATTCCCGGGAATGGTGACGCTCCAAATTTTGCTCGAATACTGGGAAATGCGGCGTGGTGATGGAGCGTGACTTTGACCCTGACGAGGGATGGTTGAGGGAAGGAGTCGGTGCGTAAGGAACGAAGTGGTCGGATGGACAATAATTGGCCGCTGACGTGTTGCAGCGGGTGACTCGCTCGGATACTAATGAGGATGGTGCTCATTGAGTCCTTGACATACTTCATCTAGCGGATGGGAAGGTAGATAAGACGTCCGCTGCTCGCTGTTGGAGACTGGGTATGAGGTCCGAAGATCATCCCCAGCACATATCAAACACGTGGGGAAGGTCTGATGGGGAAAGAGGAGGCGTTTCAGATTTGGTCGTCTTCGATTCGCATGAATTCCTTGCATCAAATCTTCAATGCTCGTCGGAATCAGCCGGATGGTCAAACAGAATCAAGATTCGGACCACATGATCTGTAACGGAGATAGGAGCACTGGGGGCATCAAATGAGGGAAATAAAGGGTCTTTGACATGGTAAAGATTTGTCCTCGACAAGATGAGGACTTGTCATGAGGACACCTCGAAAACCTGGACGAAAGGTTTCTTTGTAATATTATTCGGGTCAAATTCCAGCTATCTTTGCAGGCACCATCAAAGATTGTCGCAAAATTGTTCTTCTCCGGCAAGTAGCCGTCTCGCCGGAGTGTCATCTCGTGTTATAGGCTGTTTTCAATGGAGACGGACGAGGAATCGTTTAAGCGGTTACACGCGAAGATGCCACAGCCTTGACCGCCAAGGAGACTGACTGCTCAGGGCCGTCAGCGGTATTGAGGGGAGATCCTATATTTCGGACCAGATTCCGATGTCACTTACACATCAATACTCTACCCTGGCCTACAAAGTCAAACTAAGGAGCTCCAACGGATCTTCAATCGAACCTCGACCCCGAGCCCGACCCCGACGTCGACGTCCGTTCCCATCCCTAGATTCGTGGCATTACATTACGTTCTCGTCAAGCCTTTTTTAGTAGTACTTCAAGCGTCGTTTATGGGCCGGAGTGACTTGTCTACAGCAAAATGGGATGCACGATGGAGATGCGACTCTTGGTGAGATGTCATCGGATGCAATCCACCCATGGTTCTGGGACAGGGGACAGGGGACAGGGAAACAGGACAGGAGACAGGGCGATTCCAAAATCACCGTGAGGCGCTAGTCTGGTCACGCTGCCGTACCCCCTCGATCCTTGACCCAAAAGCTCCGAACGGGTCGAGTGGGCGTGCCTCTACCATTCTAGGAGACTCACTACCAGTACCTGCCCATCGACCTGATCTATACACAACTTCAAAGCATATCACATACTGGTACCCATACCAAGTGGTCAGCGAGGACCTCGTTTCAGAGTGCGCCACTCGTGTCATCCGTTACCTCCCCTTCTCTTTGAGTCCCTCTTGGTACTGAGCTACCGAAAGCTCGTGCGGACAAGAGGCACATGTTGTGTCGCATGGGGTGGGTATCGGTAAGCATCCTATTCGGCTCCTTCCCGGAAACCAAGTCCGAGAGAGAGTGGGGATGGACGGAAAATAACTTCTTCCGCCAAGACTCTATGAAATGAAATGCATGTACCGTCTACAAAAAATGTATTCCATCTACGCAAACCATGAAGACCATCAGGAGAATCCCTCACGTCGCTCCGACGCTCTTCACCGCCGCCCTAGCCTCCCCCGCCACGCCCAAACACCTGACCCACTCAATCGCCTCCATCACCTCCTTCCCCGGTTTCTCCCCAATCTCCCCTACCATAGCTGACAACACCCTCTCCACTTCCGGCCGAAGAGCAAGCGCAACTCTACGTTCCCACTCTTCCGCCGCTCCGAAGCCGGACAAAACTTGCCGCTCGAACTCCGCACTGGTATACCCGAATAGCTCGGCAGGAGTCTTGAGTCTCTCTTGAGGTAGTGACGCGTTGGCTCGTCGGAGGAGCATGGTAAAGAGCGTGACCGCTGGCATGTCTTCGAGTGCGTCGTCCAGAGCTTCTTCCGAGATGTCATCGATATCGTCGCGTAGCCGGCGCATGGCGGAAAGGAGGCGAGCAGAGGCGTTCGGGAAGTTTATAGCGATCGAGACGATACGGAATGATTCCAGTGCTTCGAGAGCTTCGTGGAGTGCTTCCCGAGCGAGATGCTCGGTGGACTTTGGGTCAATCGGCGCGGTTGTAGAGGGCGGTGGAACGAGGTTGTTGACCAGCCGCTTGACGAGTGATTCGAAGGAGAAAAGGTAGTGTGTCATCGGGTCATAGCGGTTTATTGATCGAGGTGGAGAAGGGGCCCGGGATTGGGCGCGAGATGGGAGCATGGTCGTGAACTTCGCTGTGACCCCGCTGAGAGCTGGGGATGCAACAACGGCTGGAGCCGCTTCTGATTCCTTGCCGATGTCACGGAGCGCCTTGGAAACACTGCCCGGGCTTGGGGGGCGGGGATCCGTGGCCCCTTGATCCTTCTCGGATACGACGCACATCCCCTTCCAAACAACAGCAACCACGACGCCGGTAACCCATCCCTCGCCGTCATCCTGGCACGGTCCAGCAACGATCTCGAGGACTTTGCGGCTCATGTCGACACGACTTGCGAAGTGCTGCAGGGTCACAGGGATCGCAAGCTGACGAGAGGTACCTCCCTGAGATGGCTCCTTTGAAAGGCGCGATAGAGGCTGATTCGAGTGCTCCCGGGCGACGGGGATATTCGAGGCGGGCGCAGGAACAGTGGCGAGGCCGATGATCTTGCCGCCAGATGGCGATGCGCCTTCGGTCCGCGCAAGGCTGCCGATCAAATCGCGCTTGAGTCCGCCCAGAAGTGGCTGAATGACCTTGCCGACGATGAGGTCCAACTTGTCCATGACAGGACGGAGCGTCTCTTGCACAAATCGCGGCCAGGTGCCTGTCTCGATCATCTCCTCCAGCACCTCGCAGCTCTCCCAAGCGGCATGACCGATTGAGAGCGCGAAATACTGGACCGGACTGAGCGGATGCGCATGTGTCGACGTGGAGACGAGGTTGAGAGGTAGACCAAAGGCTGGATCGGTGAGGGCGGGAAAAAGAAGGGATTCGAGGCGGGTGATGTAAATCGAGAGGGAGCGAACGGCAGTGCGAAGGACGGCGCGGATTAGGTAGGCGTCAGAGGGAGGAAAAGGAAGCTCTCTGCGGGCAATCAGCTCATGTCGAGGTGCGATGCGTGTCACGTACTTGACAACAGCCTCGCCGACGCCCCAACCTGCACCTTTCTTGAAGCCCTTCTTCGCTTTGAAATCCACTCCCGCAGATGCCTTGTTGACTGTCTCGTTGAATCGCGACCCCAGCACATCCATGTATCCACCACCTTGCGGCACGACATTCTCGGGGCCTGGCGTAGGGAGAGGAGTCTGGGCCATCCTGGGCGTAGCAGGACGACTATCAGGTGGCGAGGGACCCTTCTTACTGCCAAGCGGTTGAGAATGGGTGATGACTGCCCCGTTACCGTTGGCAGGGGTTCCAGAAAGCTGTAGCGATGAGACTTTATCGGCTACTTGACGACTGAGAGAGCGAGAGCGAGGCTTTGGGTCTAGGGCGATGAGAGGGGGTTGCGTTGTGGTGCCGGGAACGCTTGCGGTCGTGACTTGGGTGGACGCGGGAGCCGGAGAGGATGGGCGGGAGGGGCGGTTGAGGATCGGAAGGGTGCGAAGCGTGTTCATCGTTACTTGCGGTTGGGATGGTGAGTACTGGCGAATGCTGAACTGAATTATCCCATCCGAATAATGGTGATGATCTGAATAGACAGATGGCGAGCGGGACCAGTCTATAGTGGCTATCGACAGCGGAAGTCAAGTTATGGGGGCTTCTCTCCGCTGTCGATGAGGAATAGGATCAGGGGTGGAAGTCGGAGGAGGCGGGAGGCGGTCGTAAGGCTGTGAAGGGGAAGACAGGAAGCAAGGTGAGACCCGGTCGAAGTCAAGGCGATGAGCGGGTGAAGGGAAGTCGACGGTGGCAATACATCGCGAGCCAAAGGGAACGATACAACGTCAGCACGGGCTGCCAACGAATGCTCTGACACGTCGCAGGGCTACGGGCTATGGAGGAAGGCGATGTAGTGATTGACTCACCTGCCAGGGTCCCCCTTCAATGGGTAAGCGTAATAGCCACTACAAGGAAGCTTGGACTTCTTCATTGACGTAGGTAAAGCTGATCTTTCAGGTGTTGAGGCTGTAAAGTATACAACGCAGCACGAGTCGACAGATGAAATGTCGTTGATATAGCGAGACAAGGGATGAAAAGAAGACAGAGAAAGGGGTGGAGACGGTTTTAGACTGAAGAAAACGGGGGCAAACGCCGATAAAGGTTGTTTGTGGCTAGTCGCGCAGGAGAGGCGCGATTTTTACATTGCGTTAAATCTGGTTGGTCAACCTGGAGAGAGCGATTTTCGACACTGTCTGACGAAGCTCAGGCATTCCCGTGAATCCAGTATCTTGACGCCAGTATTCGGCCAAGTCGATGCATGAAGCATTATGGCTCGTATCGATAGAGCGACCAAAATTGGTGTCAATCATCATTCAGTGTTTCATCTGAGAGACGCCACGTTTCTGGGTAGCCGAAGCCATTCCTCTCACGTCAGCTTTGTAAGAGACTTGAGATAGGTCACTAGCTTCATCAGCAGCTATGCTCACTCAGCCCGTCAAGCTTGCTCTCAACCGTGCCTCAGCCTCGCATACCTCCTCGTCCTCCTTGGTCGCGAGGCGAGCGGTGTCTGCGTGGGCAAATGTTCCAGCTGGGTGGGTGTTCCATTCGGGCTGGACACCTCCCGAAGTCTCTGGCCAAGCGAGCTATATAAGCTCGAAAAACTCGTTGCTCCTCTCTTTGGAGGAGACTCGCCAGCTTTGTCGGGATTGTGCTGACGCTGTTACTTGATGCGATATAGACCGCCTGATCCGATTCTCGGTATGTCCCCTACCTTTCACCCCTCCGAAGGTGTCGGGGACTGACCTGATTTCAATTCTAGGTGTGACCGAGCAATGGAAGGCGGACAGCTCACCGAAGAAGATCAACCTCGGTGTCGGTGCGTCATGGTCTTCCACCAAGCCATTCAACCTGACCGCAGCTTGATCGACCCGTTGGCGTCATGATGAATAGGCGCTTACGTGAGCACAGCTCGTCACTCCTTGAACGCCGGCTGATCTACCATCGGCTCGTAGCGTGATGGTAATGGAAAGCCCTACGTCCTCCCTTCCGTCGCGAAAGCCGAGAAGATGCTGTTCGAGGCCAAAGGGGACAAGGAGTACTTACCGATAACGGTTTGTGACATCTTCGCTTCGAGTCGAGCCACCTGTGCTGTTCTCGAAATCTCTGAGCATGGCCTGTTGGTGACAGAAGCTGACCGAGTCGCCTTGCAGGGTCTTGGAACATTCACCAAGCTCGCAGCGGAACTAGCGTATGGAAAGGACTCGAAACCTATCGTCGAGAACCGCGTGATTACCCTTGTGCCTACAGACTCCACCTCTGATTTTACGCCAGCTCGCCATCACGCAATCCATCTCTGGGACTGGCGCCCTTCGCATCGGCACCGCCTTCCTCGCTCGCTTCTACCCGAACGCAAAGACGATTTACTTACCTTCGCCGACATGGGGGAATCATATCCCGGTTTCAAAGGATGCGGGACTAGAGGTGAAGCAGTACAAGTGAGTGGGAAAACCCATGGTTTGGGAGGGGAAGTCATTGATAGCTTGTGATTAGGTACTTTGACAAGGGAACGGTGGGATTGGACTTCGACGGGATGAAGGCGGACATCAAGGTCGGTATCTCTTTTCCTCCTAGAATTGATCGCTGACTCTCGCGCGCCAACGCCATAGGCTGCTCCAGAGGGTTCAATTGTAAGCATTCCGCACTTCGAGCGATCCCAGAGCTAACCGTTGTCACCTGTAGATCCTCCTTCACGCCTGCGCACACGTCAGTATCGCCTCTATGGCGACCGCTTCCAGCTGATATCCCTTAGAACCCCACCGGCATTGACCCCACAGAAGCGCAATGGGAAGAGCTCAGCCAGATCATGAACGAGAAGAAGCACTTCCCGTTCTTCGACATGGTCAGTATCGCTATCCCTAAGTTGCAGGTCGTTTCAATAACCGCTGATTCTTCATTCATTGAATAATAGGCATACCAAGGCTTTGCTTCTGGTGATATTATAAAGGACGCCTTTCCTGTCCGATACTTTGTCGAGCAGGGACACCAGATCCTGCTCTGCCAATCGTTCGCCAAGGTGCGCTAAGGACACAGATTCTTTCGGAATCACGCGCTAACATGAGACGGTAGAACCTTGGACTGTATGGCGAACGAGTCGGGGCGATTTCATTTGTCTGCGCCGACAAGGAGGAGAAAGCACGGGTCGACTCGCAGCTGAAAATCATCATCCGGCCACTATACTCAAACCCCCCTATCCAGTGAGTCTCTTCTCGCCGCGATTTGGTCTTTTGCTGACGTGTGCTTCTCAGCGGTGCGCGGCTTGTCAGCGCGATCCTTGGATCACCTGAGCTATACGAGGAGTGGTAAGCTCTCCTCATTCAGCCTTTTAAGGAAGGAGTCAGCTGATGTCGAACGTAGGCTGGTCGAGGTCAAAGGCATGGCAGACCGGATCATCTTCATGCGAGACAGATTGTACCAGAAGCTCGTCGACCTGAAGACACCCGGCGAGTGGGGACACATCAAGTCACAGATCGGTGAGTTCCGGGTTATGAGGGGAACGTCGAGACTGACGCTCGGACCAGGCATGTTCAGCTTCACCGGGCTCAAAGCGGAGCAGGTTGACGCACTCGCCCAAAAAGCGCACATCTACCTGACTCGAGACGGGCGAATCTCGATGGCGGGTTTGAACGAGAGCAATGTCGACGTAAGTCTGGCTGTGCTTCATGCCGCGATAAGAACGCTGACAGATCATCTAGTACTTTGCGGAAAGTGTGAGCAAGGCTGTGAAAGGCGAGCTTTGAGTAGACGGTCATAGAAGGTGCATGTGCTTCAGCCTATGATGTATGCATTGTGCCCGAATCCCTTAGCGCTCTGGAAGAGAAGTTGAGGGAAAGGAAGTATTAGCGGCGGGATTCCGCGAAACTGCTTCCGTCTCCACCGGCATACAGACATCCTTTCCCATTCCCACCTGCATCAGTATTGCGTCCCTCGACAAACACCACTCTCCTCGGCACGATGTCATTCCCACCCGGTCCCTCATCCAATCGACAAGACCTAATGCAAAACGCGATCCTCTTCCTAAATGACCCAAAAGTCCAATCATCCACCCTAACATCCCGAATCACCTTCCTAGAATCCAAAGGCCTGAACGAGCACGAGATCCAGGAGGCACTTCGACAAGCTTCGTCGGCTCAGACTTCGTCATTCGAGCCGTCGTCAGCACCGCCTCCGCCGCCTGGTGTGCCGAGTCATGGGCGGTCGGCGTATGGGTATGGGCAGGTACAGGGCTTGAGGCCTGAGCCGCCAAAACGGGATTGGCGGGATCTTTTCGTGAGTCCCCCTCTCACTCCACCTCTCGACTCCTTGGATTCAGATGGAGCTAATGAAGCAGATCATGGCGGTCGTCTCTGGAGGTGTGATGTATGGCCTCACCGCACTCGCCCGAGTACACTCCCCAGCCCCATCACCCTGATCCCACTAATCACGGTGGTATAGAAATATCTCCTGCCCCACCTCCAACCCCCCTCCAGCACATCATTCCAGTCAACCTCCGCCTCCCTAACCGCGCAATATGACGAAGCCGCCCGTCTCCTCTACGAACTTCAAGAACAAACTACGCAACTGTCCGAGACGATCGAGGGGGATAGAGAACGGGTGAATGGGGTCGTGGGGGAGGTCGAGGAGGCGGTCAAAGGGGTGAAGGACGGAGAGGAGAGATGGAGGGATGAGCTGAGGGAGATTAGGGGGGAGGTCGAGAGTGTTAGGGAACTTGTGCCGAGGGTGAGTCGGTTCTTCTTCCTCGTGCGCGCTGGGGAGGGAGGGGTGGGAGGTGGGGATGACGGGGGCGGCAACCCCGGCACCCACCCTCTGGACCTCTGCCGTCCAAATGGGCCTCCCCGTTTCGAGCGGCAGTCTTCTTGTCGAGCAGTCTCGTTGGTGTGCATTTATTGACTTTATCAGATGATCGAGAAACATGCAGCCACCCAATCATCTTCCCTAGCAGACCTCCAATCCGAACTCCGATCCCTGAAAACACTCCTCCAATCCCGACAAGCCAGTGCGAGTGCTGGACCTAACGGAAATGGGATTGGGAATGGGAGTTCGGCGTCGGCAGCGGCGGATAAGTTGTTGGCTCCGAGGGCGGGGAAGGGGATCCCCGCGTGGCAGATGGCGCCGACGAGCGGGAGTCCCGGTGGGTCGAGCGCGAATAGCTTGGCGGGGAGTGGGACTTTGGAGAAGGATAAGGAGGAGGAGGCGGGGGAGGTCGGGGAGGTCAAGGAGGATGGAGTTTCATCATACACAGATCCTTCATGAAGGGGGATCGGTGGCTCATTACAGGGGATTGATGTAGGAGGATGTTCGGGCAGGTGGAAGGAGATGATCATTTTGATGCGACTCGGAGTTCGGCAGCTCATGACTCGTGACTAGGGAAGTCCGGCCGAATGCGTCAGGAGCAGCGCAGGCAGTCAATCCGAAGGGGCGAGACGAGTTTTCACTCATTCACAGCGCTTGACATCAATACATGGTATACAGCTCGGACAGGTAAAATCAAACTTTCATTCCAAGACCTCCCTCTTCGACTCGGATTGCACTTCATTTCTTGTTACAGGTACGCTAGGGAGGGGTCCGACCTCAATCATAGAGTCTCTCGACATATTCGGGACATGCGAGAACTTCTTTGCATAGGCCGCATGAATCCGGTCCTGCCTCTATAAAAGGCACGTCCGATCGTGCCAGAGTCATTTGAATCCCTCCTCTTCTCGCTGTTGAACCTCGGACGTCTATAGACGTACCCCACATTCGATTGGA
>JAABUH010001340.1_pt1 | contig 28342 bp, 21 predicted proteins | sample 5559121 | NCBI WGS metagenome assembly JAABUH01 (sample SAMN10711871, study PRJNA513364) | rock metagenome | isolation source: Antarctica rocks | place: Antarctica: Victoria Land, Battleship Promontory nord | collected 2015-12-28
AGGATCCTTTGGAATGTACTGTACCTCAAGGGAAGGCAAAGGTTGTGGTCACGTCAGATGTGGATCCCTGATTGGGAAGTGATGTCAAAGTTTCAAAAATCTACCTCTTGAATTACTTGCTTTTGTAACTTCTATCTTTTCTTTTTAAGCGTGAGCTCCACCACAGTATACCAATCTATCAAACTTTGCCTACCCTCACCCACCCCGCTCACTATCACACCAACCCTCCCCTTCCCCCAACCTCACTCAACGCCTCCCTCTGGCCCTCGCCCAACTTCACCGCCGGCAGCTTGCCCTCACCCGGACTTTCCAAAAACCCCACCGCGACCAGATACGCCAGATAGCGTTTCATGATCTCCAAGGTAACGCCGCTGCCGCTCAAAGGATTCTCGGTTGTGGACTGAGCATGGGTTTGCTGGACGTCGGCTTTCATGACGGCAGCGGCGTTGGTGTCGTCGAGTTCGGGGGACTTGGTGCTGGAGGGGAGGTCGGCGGTTACGAAGTGGTAGAGTGGGAGGCTGGTTGGGAAAGACGAAGGGTTAGTACCGTTGAAAAGGGAAATGGTTCAGAGACAAGGAAGACCATGAGAGGGGGCGTACAGGGCATGCTGAGCTTCTTTGTTGGAGTCCCTGCGGGCTACGTAGCGCTCGAGAGATGCGCGCCAGGGGATATAGTCCACCTAGGGATATCAGATTTGCCTTCTGGGCATCAAATACTCAGGTCAATTAAGGGTATCTCACCTTCGGCACGTTATAGCCGCACGATTGAAGCATGCCGAGGTACTCGTTAAAGCGTAGCCGCGGATGGCTGGTGCATTGTACAACGGTGAGGGAGGAGCCAGGATTCAAGGCAGATGCGACCACGAGGCGAGCTACGAAATCGACGGGTGACATATTGATGCTGTTGTTGATATCTGGTCGAGCAAAGAGTTGTATGCAGCCTATATTGATCAGCCAAAGCTCCCTGGACCAGGTTCGTGAAGCGGTATAACAGTACCTTTCACCATCCGGATCAAGAAGTCGTCAATATTGGTCACTAGAAGACTTTTTAGCCTCAATTTATGAAGTTGCTTTTCACTGGCGATTGACCTCCTGTTCGCGAGTCTCCACTGATATAGCCAGGCCTTTTGGTCGTCAGTTGAAAGTGAAAGCAGGGTAATTGGAAAGTATTGATATACCTGACAATCGCCCCTTTCAGACCCCTACGCCCTGCTTCCCTTGTGAGGTATTCACTGACCCATTTGGATTGTCCATAACCGATATCTATAGTCGTTAGATTATCCACCGTGACTTATGATACGAGACTTACCCAGGCCCTTACAACTCCCTTCTAAATCATCATCTTCTGGGACTCCCGCTTCACCCTCGTTACAAAGGCGATCCGAAAGCCGTACGTAATAGTCGTTATCGAGCACAGCGGTCGAGCTGACAAAGAGAAAAGTTTTCGGACGGCCGACGGCGCAGAGCTCAAGAGCGTCAATCGTACCTTGAACATTTGGCGCTTTAAGTGTCGAGTACGGGTATCTGAGATGCATTAACAAGAGAATACTAGCAGAAATCTCGGGCATACACCCAATGGACGAGCGCGCCGTTATGGATAACGATGTCAACCGACTGAGACAGCTCTTCCCAGACATCCTTAGAGAGCCCTAATTCAGGATCTCCAAGATTACCAGTCACACATCGAAGTCTGGGCTCCCAATTTGTGGACCAGACACCATAAGCCTATAGAAATCTGTGGTCAGTAAGCGATGCTGAAAATTGAATGCGTGGACTTACTCTGCAAGTCTGTTTGACCCTTGAAAGCGCTGACTCTGGGGACTTCGACCGCACATGGGCCACAACATTTAGCAGTGGTCCCCGAGACAACAATTCGCGCAAAATGTAGGCACCAAGAAAGCCAGTCGCACCGGTGAGAAAGACGGTCATCGGCTGTAACAGGTTGGCCTTTTCTGCGGACGGAAAACTCTTGGAGAGTTTCTTGGTCAGTGTCCGGCCATCAGCGGCGTAGTCCTCTTTATGCTGCTTTACGCCATTCTGGTTACCGTCAGCGTCAGCACCCTGGTTTTGATGGCTAGCTTCGAACGCGTCAGGATCCCGCAGTCTATCAATTGCTAAAGCAAAGCCCTTCAACTTAGGGCTCTGGAAGACAGCACTCATGCTGATGTTTACTCCCCGCCAGGTTCTCCTGACTTCGAGAACCATTCTGTTCCCTTTGATACTGTCACCACCCAAATCAAAGAACGAATCTTCACCGCCTATCATTTTCTTGGGTAGTCCAAGCAGATCGGCCCAGATTGACGTTAGAGTACTTTCTGTCTCTGACAACGCGGACAAAGATGTGGAGGGTCGCCGAGGTGCTGCAGCAGAAATTTCTGAGATATCCGGGAAAGGCAGAGCAGGTTTCGAAATCTTCCCATTTGGATTCAAGGGCATCTTTCTCAGTGGAATTACAGTGGTAGGAACTGCATACACGGGCAGTTTTGTCTTAAGGTAGGCTCTCACATCGTCTCTCAAAGGGCGGAACCGTCGCAAGAGGCCTACCATGCCTTCTGCATCTGTCTCATCCTTCATTCCGCGCTCCCCTAGCCAGAAAGACCATGCGTTCATCTGTGGCACGATATAACTGACAAGAGTAGGTTCTTCGTCTTTGTCCCTGCGCACCAGAGTTACGTTCTCACGAACCAGAGGGTGCTTAGATAGATGCGTGTCAATTTCTCCTAATTCTATACGAAAGCCTCGAATCTGGTGTTCGACAAATTAGTTGGAGCACGGAGCAGCTTCTTCGCAATGGCTACTTACCTTGACTTGATCGTCAGCTCGTCCGGAGCATTCAACATCTATACAACTCAACATATTAGCGGTGGAAAAGAAGACCGCCCAGAGCTGACTCACCCCCTGAAGGGGTATACCGGCCCAAGTCTCCAGATCGATAAAGTCTGTCTCGGGGTCCCTTATAGTGTTCTCTCCACGGTTCTTTCTCAGAGGTCGCTACCTTTTCATTGTCTTCCATGATCCATTTCTGGGCATCAATAAACCAATTCAGCACAAATTTCTTATTAGTGAGCTCTGGGAGTCCCAGATAGCCTTCTGCCAGACCGCCGGCTCGTACATAGATTTCGCCTATTTCACCTATTCCGCATACTTTGGTTGGGTCTGCCCGATTGATTACAAGAAGTTGAACGTCTTCCGACATGCCTTTGCCAGCTGGTATGACATCCTTCATGTTATCAAGGTAAGTCGAATCATCATTGAAGCTGGGAATCTCGTAGTAGCTAACAGCCCGCTGTGTTTCCGTTGTACCATACATATTTACAACCCTGACATTCGGAGCAAGTCTTTGCAGAGACTTGCAGTCACGCTTAATCAAAATATCACCAACGAAAAAAGCGTGGTGCAGCTGGGGAAACTCAGCTATGGCGTTCCCAACTAGAATTTGGCCCATCGCTGGGGTTAGGTGCGTGATTGTAGCACCATAAGTTTGCATCCACTCCGCAAGCTTCTCGTTTTGTATATCGTCTCTCGAAGGGACTAGAAGCTGTGCACCAAGGAAAAGAGGGGTAAATATGTCTCTCTGTATGGGATCATGAGCAATACCTGACAACATTGTGAAACGATCGTTTTCTCCGAGATTGAACCGTTGCGCCATCCAAGGAAAGTAATACGCTAGAGAAAAATGACGTCCTCGTACACCTTTGGGGATGCCTTCTGAACCAGAGGTGAAGCTCAGAGTTGGAATGTCATCAGGTCCAACAACGACATTAGTAGGCATCGTCCTGGACGCTTGCTGGTCCTGAAGCACATCTCGTCCTTCGATTGTCCCTCCATGCAAAGTACCATCATCCTTGATCACAAGAGCTGGTATTTCCGTTCTCAGATGCAGGTTATCCCTGATAAAGGACCTAACGTGATTGGTCAGCTCTCCGGCTTCAAGAGTCGCCTCTTCTAAATTTATCAGCGCCCGGGGCTTCGCGACGTCTAGATAAATGGTCTGACGGTCTGGTGGGTACAGTGGGTCAAGCACAGAAAATGTGGCCCCAGCTTTCAAGGCACCCAGAACAGCCACAACCAAATCTACACCTCTGTGTGCATAAACCATTACGACCTCTCCTCTCTGTATACCTGACTGTATGAGATGGTGGGCTACAATGTTAGAGGCCTCATCGATCTGCCTGTATGTGAATTCTCGTTGCGGAGTGGAATTAGACATTGTTTCCTTAACGCACAGTCTTTCCGGATATCGATGTGCATTAGCAGCAAAAATGTCATGAATAGGGCCTATAAAGTGCGACCAGTGAAGGTCCTTGCGTGGATCTGGTAAAACCATGCGTTGAGCCTCTGTCATAAGATCAATCGTACCAATGCATTCTTGAGGACTTGAGGACGCATTAAGAACGAGTTGAAGCAATTGACTAAGGATAGTAGTTATTCGAGAAGAGGCAAAAAATCTCTGGTTGTAGACGGCTCGCAATTCTGGCACCTGATCATGTACTGTCCCACCAATCCCTTTCGATTGTGGAATGTCTCCACTCTTTTCTACGTAATAAATCGTCAGGTCCGTGGCATTTAAGGTTGTAGTAGGAGGGTCCGAGAAAGAGTACAACTCAATACGGTAGAGACTTGACGTGCCCAGGCCGTCCAGCAGCTTCTCCATCGGCACTGCATCTGAAGCGTATTCGGAGGAAATCTTTGCCACTCTAACCAACAGCTGAGTAAAAGATTCTTTTGCATCCACAGCTGTACGTAGGACAAATGGAAGCCCATGGCCATAGCTTGATCCAATAGCAATATCTTCATCACCGGTCAGTCGGCTTGTAAGCACCACCAGTGCGGTGAGCAGAACAACAAAACTAGAGTGTTTATGATTTTCAAGGTTCTGCAGCTGCTGCAATGCAGCCACAGCATCGGATGACAGCTGAAGCGTTTCACAGGCTTCAATGGGCCGTTGGGCTGACTCCGGAGCTGACTGCAGGGGCTCAGGGTAGTCGCCTTAAAGCCTCATCAGCCGGATACCCATTCTTGGGCAACTGCCGAGTACTTACGGGTCAGTGGAGATACAGTGAGGTTGGAGAGTCGTTCTCTCCAACGTGAAAGTTGGTCCATTGTATCCGTTCTCATTGCCTGAACAACCGGGTAGGATCAACACCCCTGGATGGAATGAGAAACGCAGCGTCCCTGGTGTAGGTATACAGCCCCCACGCACATTGCATTATACAGCAGCTTTTTGTGACAAGACCGCCCGGCTTCTTTCTAAAGGATTCAGCAACACAACATAAAAGCTACCGCTGAAAGGTTAATAGAGAATGACACTGAAACTACAATTCACCATGCTGACACCTCAGGTAGTCGTGAATCGTGCAACCAATGTGATGGACTACACCCTTCGGGTACTCAGCGCCGCAGTGCAATTGGAGTTGTGTGGGAGATCACGTGATCCTCATGCAATGCAGCACCTTGCCTAGTGTGGCTTAGATCTTGCCCTGTCTTGGCTGATAAGGCTCATCATCGAATATTACCCACTAAGGTACCTTATTTATTCCGTACTAGGTTCCTTACCACGCTTACGTAGTACTTCCGTACTGCCCACTGGATTTGCCTACTGTGTAAGGTACTCCATATATTAACGACGGAATACTCCGTCTATCTTGTTGCGGTGCTCAAGCGACTATACAACGTATGACCTATTAATTCAGTCATTCCCAGGACAACAGGTTGGGACTTTGGTAAAGCGTAGCAACTGTGACCGGCCAGGCTTCGATAGCCCCGAGGCCGAGAGGCCCCTTCGGAAACAGCAATCGATCTAATAGTACCCTGCCGCAAGCATGAAGCAGGCACGGCAGGATGGGCGAGGTACGGTACTTTCCCTGTGCTGTTGCTTGTTTGTGCTGTATCATTCTTCCGACTCCGTGTGGAGACTCGTCATGAAGCAAGGAGGAGGATGGAGTAAGGTAGTGATAGATGACTGCAGTATTTCGTAGTCTCAATATGAACAAATATGGAGCGTTTTTGCGATCCTTGGACCGTCTCGCTTCCCCGAGAGTCTCGCCCAAGCCCCACTGCCGCTGCCCGCATCAAGGCTACATACGAAAGGATTGTGATTGTACCACCTTGCTTGCCTCATCTGCACCCTCTGCTTCTGTGATGGCGGCACGAGTACGACAAGAAGTACAACAATCCTACCCTCGCAGTTCTGTATGAACCAACAAATCCCACGTACTTTGTTTTCCCCCCAAGTCAGCCTCCACAGTTGTGTCGTTACCAAACCCCCCCCCCAGCGCAAAAGAGGAAGTAGGCACGGCTCGACGCTGGACATACCCACGCACGAGTACAAGGTAACACACATCGCCTGTCACTGCCAATAATCGTTGTGGGCAGCCTCTCTACAGGGGATCGGCGCTTGGGGCTGACGACCGAGGCACCAGTAGGACGCTGCTTCGCGATTGTATACCTAACGCTATCACTATCGTCTACCTATCACGCTCCTATCCATTTCACGGTACCCGACTCAACAAGCCAGCATTTGCTGTTGTCCATACCCTTTCTCAACCGTTCGCTGGTCTACGGATTTGAATGACTGTGCGACAGCTCTCTCGAAACCTTCCTAAAACTCGCCCGGTCCTCTTTGATCACCATGACCACAAGGGAAACCATCGCACCGTTGACCATCAATACGAAAAGTACAAATGGTAAACCAGGGGTTTTCAGTGCGGCTGCATTTCAATATACCGAAGAATCAGCGTTACGAACGGCAGCCACCATAGATCAAACGTATCAGCAGCAACTCGGAGTCAACGGGTCGCCGTCAAGAAAACGGGTCAATTCCCAGACCGTTGGCATGAGTGTACCATTGGTCAATGTTGCACCACCGACAGTACTTTACGTTCGCGCATTATATGACTATGAAGCGGACGACAGGACAAGCCTAAGCTTTCACCAAGGCGACACCATCCAAGTCATCACACAGCTCGCGAGCGGATGGTGGGATGGCATTATCCATGGAGTCCGAGGTTGGTTTCCGAGCAATTACTGCGCAGTGATCAACGGCCCAGGCGATTCAATCGTGGGAGGAGAACAACAGCCTGCGCATGGCGACGAGATCTCTGGGGATTCTGGCACCGACGACAACGGCAAAGAGTATGGGGAGGCACCGGTCGCAAATGGGTCATCGAGAAGCGACAGGGTGAACAACGACGCCACAGAAGACCAAGATCCGGAGGTGGCGGCTTTTTGGATACCACAGGCTACGCCAGATGGAAGACTTTATTACTTCAACACTCTCACGGGTGTATCCACGATGGAGCTTCCTTTAGAGACGCCGACCTCAGCGAACGAACCAGGCCCATCTGACCGTCTTAATATCCATGTTCCTGGTCAAACGAGGGCACCTCCAGAGATTTTGGCTCGAGGCATTGAACGAGAGGACTATGATTACTACGAGGAAAATTCGGCTTCAGAAATTGATGGTGACTCAGTAATGCTCACATCCCGGGGCTCTCGGTCAACAAAAAGGAGGTCAGACATATCCGATGGGGTATCACCATCTGCGTCTACCGACTCCTTAGAGATTTCACCGAATATTCGGGGTCGAGGGGATTCTTACGACCTGGATAATTCTAATCCTTCCCTCAGTGCGATTCATACTTCCTCGGCGTCGATGTCGGCGATCGGCAGGAATCAGACATCGTTCTTGGGAAATCCTATTGGCCAAATGTCTGTTGCTGTCATACCTCGGTCGTTCTTCGATGACGGCGATACCGCACCTTTAACTTGGAATAAGCTCGTCGAGAACATGCGCCGATCGGTTGAACTTTACAGACAGGCGATCAATAATTCCGATCGTTCAGAATACGTTCGCCGGGCAGAAGACATCTCGGACCATCTTCGAATGTTGCTCGCAGCTGCTTCAGGCACGACCGATAACCACTCGGGTAACCCTTCAATCATCTCAACCAACAAGGCTCTATATCCGCATTTCCGGGATATGATGTCTCGGTTCTCGAAGCTCGTGTTATCCTCACACATCGCTGCGGCAGACTGGCCAGCCCCAGATTCATACTCCAAATGCCTTCAGGAAGCAGAAGGGGTATTACATGGTGTTTATGGCTACGTTGAGGTGGCGCGTTCTCAGCGTGGTGAAGAAATCCCCCGCTTAACCCCTGGATTTGTACTGGGCACCAACAACGGTGGCAGCTGGCAAAACAACAATTTAGCAACACGAGATCCCATGTTATCCACGTCGTTCATGGACCAGGACGAATACGACCCCTCTATCGAACCAACGACGAAGTTGGACGGCAACCTCCTGGAACGGCTAGATGATCTAAAGAGAATGATTGTCTCAAGTATACGCCGACTCGAGGAGCAGCTGGCAGTCACGGAAAAGCTCATCACACCTTTCAGACATGAGCGGATTGGCAATGCTGTTTGTGGTGCCGCTGCAAAAGTTGTTGACTTGTTCCGTCCGTGGATATCTACGGTCGAATCTGTAGACCTCGCACCCTTGGGTTCCTCTTCCCAAACACCGCACATTAACGACTTCACAAATCATAAGCAAAGACTTTATGATTTGGTAATGCATCTACTTATAGCATGCCAAGCTGTTGCCGCGCCACTGGGTGACGAATGGGCTGAGTCAAGGGGTGATCCATTAGAAGACCGACTCAACGAAGTCCGTACGACGTTGAGACAATTAGAGACCCTCACTACTCAGATCGGCTTCTCTTTACAGGTCTTACATGACATGTTACCCCAGGAACCAACGACGCAGCAGATGAGAGATACACCACTGTCCAAAGACTACCGACGGCCAGAAATTGGATCCGACTATAACTCACTATATCCACAAGGATCCTCGAGCCAGACGCGGCTTCCTCTCATAGACGGGGTGGGTTCGAGGTCTTATACGCAAGGCGTGGACCCTGCAACGGAGAACCACCACCACAAAGGTAATACAAAGGTCAAGAAGTTCTTTGGAGAAGTTCCTAACCATCCCGAAGAAACGCCTTACTTTCTCAAGCTTGAGTATGAAGGGGAGATCGCCTACGATATGAAAGTCACCCCACCACAGTTGCGCGGAGGTACTTTAATCGCACTTGTGGAGCAACTAACGAGACATGATAAATACGATGCTGGTTTCCACAATACATTTCTCTTGACTTACAAATCTTTCACGACCGCGTCGGAATTCTTCGAGTTGCTAGTCAAGCGCTTCAGTATCCAGCCAGCTCGAGGCATATCCGAGGAGGACTATAAGACATGGGTTGACCAGAAGCAAAGATTGATTAGGTTCAGAGTGGTCAATATATTAAAGAGTTGGTTTGATACTTATTGGATGGAGAATGCCGACGAGGCCAGCGACAAGCTTCTTCGAAGGATTTACGCGTTCGCCAAAGATATTATAGCAACGACAAGCACACCGGGATCTGGTCCATTGATGGCAGCGATTGAGCTAAGGCTTCGGGGCCAGGACACAAACGCGAAGAGATTGGTGCCTACGCCTAGCACCTCAACTCCAACCCCAATTATGCCGAAGAACATGAAGAAGCTCAAGTTCCTGGATATCGATGCTACTGAGTTCGCGAGACAGCTAACGATTATCGAATCTCGACTCTATGGCAAGATCAAACCTACCGAATGTCTGAATAAGACCTGGCAGAAGAAGGTATCCCCAGATGATCCGGAGCCCGCAGCCAATGTCAAGGCACTTATACTACATTCGAATCAACTAACTAATTGGGTTGCGGAAATGATACTGAACCAGTCAGATGTCAAAAAGAGGGTGGTCGTAATTAAGCACTTCGTACAAGTTGCCGATGTAGGTCGGTCCTTTCAAGGTTCTTGGTCAGGCACTAACTGAAGTAGAAATGTCGATCTATGAACAATTTCTCTACGCTGACTTCTATCATTTCAGCGCTCGGCACGGCTCCCATACACAGGTTGAGCCGCACATGGACCCAAGTGAACGCTCGAACCCTGACGGTTCTGGAATCGATGAGAAGACTCATGGGTAGTACTAAAAACTTTGGTGAATATCGAGAGACGTTACATTGCGCAAATCCTCCATGTATCCCCTTCTTTGGTATGTTTGCTCCTGACCTTACCCATAACGTACATTACTGATCTCCTTCTCAAGGTGTTTACCTTACCGACTTGACGTTCATCGAGGACGGTATTCCATCGGTCATCAAGAAGACCAATTTGATCAACTTTACCAAAAGGGCTAAGACAGCTGAGGTTATCCGTGACATCCAACAATATCAAAATGTGCCATACCCACTTAAACCGGTCGGCGACCTCCAAGACTATATATTGAGCAACATGCAAGCGGCAGGCGACGTACACGAAATGTACGAAAAGAGCTTGATAGTAGAGCCGAGAGAGAGGGAAGATGAGAAGATTACAAGGTGAGATCTTTGTTTGATGGCCCATAAGCACACCGCGAGCTACTGGTGGTCCGTCCATGATTGACATAACGTCGCCTTGGCCCTGAGGTAATCGCTTGGGTTATAACGGGCGTCTCCTCTTACGCTTTGCTACGAGGGTATCGTGTAATCGCGCACAATGGCTGATAGCTATAAAATTCAGACTACTTTCAGAATCCGGCTTTTTATGACACCAATATAAGGTGCCACGACATCACGAATTTCTACTTCAATCGCATGCGCCAAAATTCTACTCCACAACCTTATCAGTCATGACCACGAATGCGGCTGGGATGTTTATACGATCTCTTACCTCTTAACGCCTCCTATGAGATCCATTTTTATCAATCTAACCTATCTACTCTCCTGGCTTTTTCGGCCAACGAGTACAGAGTCGAGCGATCCGCAAACGCAAACACTCGACTTATGGCCGCCAAACATATAGCTACCTTCCGTCACGTATATTTTTGCCATATACTACGATACCCACTTTTCGCTGAGAAATAGCACCAAATCATCACATATTATCATAATCTTGTCCAAGGAACCAGCAGTTACCAGTTAGCTAGGCGGCTCACTTGAAGGGTTAGTCAGCCTCATGTGTATAGATTATCTAGGAGATACTATGCCTAGAATCAATTCAGAGTTTTCCTAGACTGTTTCCTGTTCAATACGCCACACTCTGTTGTATTGTAGGCATCTGGCCTGTGCTCTAGCACTAACCTCAATCCTGATTGACATATGCAGCATTGTGGGACAGCTGTCGTAAAGACCATGGGGCGGGGCAGTAGCCGCTGTGCGAGTATCGCGAATCTGATACCAAGTTCGATAGTGGAGACTCTTTCGGGGGAGTCTGGGTGCTGCAGCATCGTCGAAAGCCGTAGCCGCGGGTGCATATGCAAGGTTGGCCAGAGATCCAAAAAGGCCATTTGAAAGGAGGAATCGAGTCGACCGAAAATGATGGCTGAAAATTTGTGACGGCGGCTGGCTGCAGCGGCCGGGTATGAAGGGGCCGGATGGTACTGTATTTCAAGTGACACAAGGACCCAACCACGGTACTGAAGAAGGGACGGTTGTAGCCCTGCCAATGCCGCCCATCGATAGATCGGATAAAGGATCCCCAGTGCAGTTGCATGACAGGTGTTTATCATGCAAGGACATCGTATGCCAGACTCCACAACTACACTTGATAATTCTGACAATGAACAGACCTTGACAGTATAGTAACGCTGGTTAAATAGATGCAGTCCCATACCAAGGCACTGGCACGTAAAAGACTCCCGAGCACCTAGAATGGGGCCTTGCAGGGTTTTCTCCTACCGTCGGGAGCTGATGCAAACGCTCCCCTCGTCAAGATGTCTTATACTCGTTATATCCCATCCCGCAGTGGACCAGTTTCTGACGTTTTTTCTGGTGATGCCGAAAAGCTACGTGACTTCCATGTAAGGGAGATGATGGTTTGAAAATCGGGGCAGCGCCCTTACTTCCGAATTGGGCGGTCACAACACCGAATTTTCAATTCTTCAACACCCACTTTGCTTCACTGGTTGTCGCGACTTCTTCTTGCGCTTTCTTCACGTAAGGATTTAAGCTGTCGTCGAAGTTGGTGATCTTCCTCTTTCGTCGCATCTTTTGCACATCAGCTACCGTCCCATCTTCTTGACATCAGCTACTGTCCTGTCTTTGTGACATCAGCTACTGTACTGTCTTCTTGACATCAGCTACCGTCGCATCTTCTTGACATCAGCTACCGTCCTGTCTTTGTGACATCAGCTACTGTCCTGTCTTCTTGACACCAGCTACCGTCCTGTCTTCTTGACATCAGCTACCGTCCTGTCTTTGTGACATCAGCTACCAACCCATCTTCCTGACATCAGCTACCGTCCTACCTTTGTGACATCAGCTATTCGTCCTGTCTTCGCTCAAGATCATCTTTGCACTCGATCATCTTCGCACAACACCTCACGTTCAAGCTCCAAGCAACAACCTTCCATCTACCCTTTCGTCGCAATTCCAACCCCAGCTCCAACAATGGCTGTACTCAAAGGCACAGAGCTTGGCTTTCATCATCGTGGCATTAATCTCGTCATAATTACTCTCATCTTCAGTGCTTTGGCAACTGTCTTGGTCGTCGGGCGGGTGATCTCTCGCCTGAAGAGTGGTCGTAAGCTTCATGCTGATGACTATATCATTATTGTATCTTTGGTAAGTTGTATTCAGTTGTATTTATGAGCTTGTAAAGATAGCGAAGGCTCAACCAGGCTATCGCTATCTTATCGACCGGATCAACTTCTCGGATCTGATATCGACTGGAAGAACTTCCAGATCCGAATGCTCACTAACATGGGTCACTAGATAATCTCTATCGGCCTGACTACAGCGAGTTGTGTTGGTAAGTCTGAACCAGACCTCTTTGGGCACTGGGCATGTGGTTGATCTTTCTCTAGCTGTTGACTATGGATACGGCGACGCCTCAGCTACATTGTCTTTAGATGATACGCACGTTTCTCTTGAGGTGAGCTGTAATCCTTGCTTCGTTTGATGCAGCTTAGCTAATTATATACCGTAGGCCTTCTTTGCCGTCCAAATCCTGTACAAGATGACAATCAGTTTGACGAAGACTTCCATCCTCCTCCTCTATCTCCGCATCTTTGCCCCTGCCACGACCACCGGAACCATTTTCCAGCGACGTGTTTATATCATTTTGGTCCTTGTCATCGGTTACGCAATCGCCAGCATTATCGCTACGATCTTCCAATGCATGCCGATCAACCGGGTGTTCGACAAGACTTTGCCTGGGACCTGCATCAACTTAACCGTTTTCTGGTTCTCAAACGGAACAGCCAACGTCTTGGGCGATGCCATCATCTTGGTCTTGCCACTGAGAGAAATAAATAACCTGCACCTCCCGCGCCGCCAAAAGTGGGGTCTCTATCTCGTCTTCACCCTCGGGGCTTTGTACGTCCCTCCCTTTTCTCCCAAATCCCACCCTATCTAAACTGATAACGCCTCTTTAGTGTATGCATAACCTCAATCCTCCGCATGGGGACCCTCAAACCTTCCTCAAAATCGCAGGATCAAACGTACGGGACCCTCGTTTCCACCATCTGGACGGCTATCGAAGCGTCCACCGCTATCATCTGCGCTTGCTTGCCAATGCTCAAAGCGCCCCTCGCCCACCTCTTCCCACGCCTGTTCCCGCGCGGCTCCCGTGGCTACACCAGTAGCAACACCCGGGGGACCCTGCTCTGGCCCTCCCGAGGCAGAGCGGGGACCCCGTCAACCGTGGCGGGGACCAAGAGCTCAAGAGATATGGACGAGGGTGCGGTGGCCATGGAGCCCGACGATCTTCCGTTGGGCACGATATCCAAGACGACGGATGTGGAGGTCGTAGTCGGGCCCGGCTTGGGCGGTGGAGAGGCTTCGGCCTTTCCACGCGCGCACCTCGTCGGGCCCGACTACGGGTTTGTGTGAGCGACGGTGGCGTTGGGCCTGTTGTGCTTGTTTGCACAACACCACACCTCGCCACCAGGGGTGGCCTGTCCGGGAGGAGGGGGAGGGGGCGCGTGTACATTTGGCGGCGCGTACACATACTACAAGCATCGATTAGTACATATTTTTTAGGGACTGAATAAAAGGGATTTTTCGTTGGGCTAATCACTTACATACCATGCTGGTGAATATGCATTGTAAGCAACAAGCCTGGCCATATTTGATTAAGTGACTTCTCCAATCGCAGAACTGCAAGGGGGATCCTGGTGAATTCTATCAGGCAGTTAGTGGTTGCTCAATGTGCTGGCTTGAAGAAGAGGAGAAGTAGCAGCTAGCAGTGAAGCAGAAGAGAGTAGGTAAGAGAACGGCTTCTCCATCTCTCTTTTCTTTCACGTACCATACGAGTCGACATGCACAAAGTCAGTAAGGGGGTTTTTCTTTATTGTACAATTATATAGCCGAATCATCCTTTTCCATCTCTCTTTTCTTTCATCTGTCATGTTTGCCAATGTACTTGGACGTTGATAAGTTTTTGACCTTTTTCAAGAGATTTTGTGGCAGGGTTTTCGGGATGGCAAGGGAGGGTTAGAGCTGATGGGTTTTGAGCGAATCAGTAAAAGATTATTTTTAGGCAATATATGTGGAGTTGGGCGAGTCTGTTTTTACCTTTTTTTTTTTTTTTTTACAGATTTCGTGCAGAATTTTCAAAGAAAAACGAAGCAAGCTTTCTTAGGTTAGCTAAAGTTTTGCCATGTGTTTCGCTTTTCCACTCCCAAAAATCCGAGAAGGAGAAAAATGTAAAACGAAGGATTTATACACGTTTGTGCATGAGGGGGGGTGAGTGTGGGGTGGCGAACCAAGGCACAGTGATCAGGCTACAGTAGAATGTATTATGACCTGTTTAGATAGCTTTCCCTTCCCTCTGATTCTCAATCTCCAGACTTTCAAACCAAACCCCTCAAAATCGAATGTCCTACATGAAGGGGACGAGAAATTGACAGATACATAGACAGCTTATCTGAAATGCTAACACCCACCGAATAAATCAACAATTCCCGCAAACCCAAAACGGCACAGTAGGAATCTTTAGTAAGTGAAAGAGCTGGCATCTCTTGCAACGTACAGTTCCTCAAAGTTCTGATTCGAAGAGACAGCAGCCACGTTCTCGAGCAAGCATACAGTACCTGCACCCCCCTTCCCCCTACAGAATTTCTCCCCCCTCACACCACAGACGTCATACTTCTCCAACCTCCCAACTCGAACATACCCAAGACCACCAAGAATCTTCTACACCTCACCAATCTATTCACGCACCCAAACCCTCCATTCCTCCACCCCGAATATCCCTAAATCCCCATCCCCATCCCAAACCCAACCCCCATCTCAGCCCTCAGACCTCAACAAGACAAGGAAACTGCTGGTTTTCTGATAGGGTTGGGACGGATGGGGTGGCTAGGACGCTGGGAGAGTGTAGGTTGGATGAATGGTGGTTTCGCTTGGATTGTGTGGGTGGTGGATGGAGGATTCTGAGGGGTGGGTGTTGGAGGTGTAGGTGTGATAAACTCGGATTTTTCGATTCGGGATCCACTACCCTCATGGCGTTGGAGCTTTATATACATAGCCTCACCTCTGTATCTGGATAGATGCCTAGATGGGAATGAGGATCTAGGGCACATTCTCACGATTCCTCTGCCACAGCCTTTTACCCCTCCACCAGTCCACTGTCCACTAGTCCGCAATACATAGATTGCCACTCATGCCGCTAACTCGTATATTGAGACTACATCTCCCTTCTTGACTTTCTCTCCAGCTTCTTCCTCTCTCGCGGTATCATTCTTTGCAGTGCTTTTTCTCCTTCCAGACCTTTATTTCCCACCCTTTTCTTCCTTCCTTCGTTTCTCGGTCGTCGTTTCTTTTTCCCTTTTTTCTTCTCCTCTTTTTTTCAGTTCAGAGGTCTCGCCCAGGGTATTCCTCGATATGCTACATTCTCATCTCGTTCTCGTCCTCCTCCTAGACTTCAACCTCGACCTCGTCCATCCCCCTGACCCTCTCTCTTCTTTACCCCCATCCAACTTCCTCAATCCCGAGAAACACCAAATCCCCCAACCTTCCCACATTCGTTCAAATTAGCGCGCTAGGCCAATGGAATTCATCGGCATGGTTTGTTGTTCCTGATAGTCAGATGGATCAGTCGACTTAGCATGTTGGGCCACGATTTCGTTTATATTATGGAGAAGGGTTGGTGCAAGCTTGTGATCCGGGTGAAAATTTGTGGGGTTGGGGTGGTGGGTCGTGCTGGTTGAAGCGGTAAATCTTCCATCATTATTCCTCTACTAAGCACCGCAGCATACTCAAACTCACACTAATGAAAACGGCGACCGGTTTCTGGTTTCGGGCGGATGCGTGGTAGGTAATGATCTTTATAGGAGGAAAAAGATAGAACAACTCACTTGTTTCCGGGAAGAAGGGTTCGTGGCTGACTGGCAGGAACCGGGTTGGCTTGGAGTGGATGATGTTATCATCATTTGAAAATGATAAGTGCTGGAAACGCAAGACACTGCCTACTTTGGTCACTCTTGCATGTCTGTCAAGCCTTTCCGTCATGCTCAAGAAGGCGGTGAACTCAAGTTCAAAGACAAATCGAGGAGACAAACTAAACTAAGGTTACGTTCATTGAATCGAACCAGAAGATTTACAATCTCTCAGAAGCGTGCCATTGTATCATGGTAAAATATGCTAGGCATGTCTCCTCGCTACCTTATCTAACAAAAGCATCGAATGAATTACCTAATCCCAGCTCTTCCTCTAATCCTCTTTTTCAGACTACTATACTCTAGCAGCCAGAGCGTGAAAGCCGCCAGCGCCGCCAGTAGTCCCAAAGCCTAACTCTTCCACCCAGAAAGCCGACTCCAGCAACGCCCCTGCTGCCGCCAAAGCCAGAACACCACCGGGTTAAAATGCGAAAGGAAAGGCCTGCTGCACAGTTTGCTGGGAAGGGAAGTCCGAGTGATCGAAAGTGATGTGTTCTATGTACCAGTCGTGAAGCGCGTAAAGTTCGTTTGTCTCGTTGGAGGTGATTTTCGCGCCGTGGTTATGCTAGTGAAATGGGTATACCGAAAAAAGGAGGGTAAAAAAAGCCCAGTGTCAGCCACAGGGGCTGGAGTAAGCATGATGACCGAATAATGCTGCTATTCAAGACGTCTAGTGAAGGTGTCGGTTGCCGCAAAGCCTCGTATTTGTACTGAGCAATCGTACAGCAAGTCCCGAGCAAGGTAATCGTCCGATATGGTACACCAGCACAAGAGCGATTCAGCACCTGCAGGAACAGGTTTCAGGATGAGCCAGCGCTACCGAGCAATCACTTGTGGCTCCAGATATGGCGATCATCGTACAAGCTATTATACGATCCGATACCATGGCTAAGGTCCAGAATCTGGAAGCCGTTTTTCATCTCATTCTCTACGAATTGAGAAGCGCGCTTATAACGCTTATCGGTGTACTTGTCAAAGACGGCGTAATGATGCTTTCGCGGGTCTTCACAGCAGTCCACCAGGAGCAGGACCAGGCTGTAGAGCTGTGAGTAGGTGTAATTCGAATAATAAACGTGTGCAGGCGACTAGGAACACATTAGCTTGTTGTATACGCATAGATGAACATCGACCAGAATTGCTTACCCAATGCCCTTTCTTCAGCATCATTCTCGCAAGACAGTGTGCACCAGCAGCTGCAAAACTTGGTGGGCTACCAACGAAACGCTCATCCATGATGGTGATTTCAAGAAAGTACTTTGCAAGCGTTCGAGTCTCGAGATCGTAGTCATCGGCCTTGCTAATTCTTCGTAGAAAACTCATCGGACCGGGCCACCCAAGTTCGAATTGGAGCATGCTTAGCATGAACCGCTCTGCCTTTAGAATCTCATCCACGGTGTAACCACTGTCGACCATGTAGACAATTTCCGACACAGAGGGACAGTTGATCTCTTCGTACTTGGCGGCAACGAATATAGCGGTTGCACCAACAAGCTGTAACTTGCCGAGCGACACAATCTTGCAAGACAGGAACCGATCGATGTAGTTGACACAAAGAAACAGAGTCTCTGGTAGAAGGCCGAAGCGGTGGTGGACCTGCACTAACCAGTCCATTAATACGGAGCGCATTGACCATTGGATCTCGGCTTGGTTGTCCATGTAATGAGCGTTGGGCAGCATCTTGATCTGCAAGAGCCAGTCAGTGATGGCCCGACCATGGCATTCGTCCCTACATTACCTCAAGATCTCTCATGTACTGGAATATCTCATCCCCGTACTCAGCAACCATTGTGGTATCCCAAGTCTCATCGTCTATCTCCTCTTTTGTTCTCGAGCCCTCGATCAAGTCCTTGGCGGCAGCAATCTCCTTCTTCGCTTTTTGATTCAGCTTGGGGAACAAGACAGTAGTAGCACCACTGGTGGTATTGTCTCCACGAGACTTGTACGACCGAGCAGTCACGTAACCCTCCTCCTCGTAGTTACCTTCCTCGTCCTCGTCATCCCAGTATTCTTCCGGTTCCAACAGAGGTGCAAGCTTGTGTTTATGAACTGGTACTTGCTCTGCTTGCTTGAGCTGTGCCTCCAGAAGCATGTCCAATTGGGCATGGGTCATGTTGTGTTTCGTCTCCGCGGGAATAGAAACACCGTTGTCTGATACAATGGCTTGGTCTTCTAGATAACCATTTCCGTCCATATACTGGTACACTTGCACTTCGCCATGATCGTCAATATAGATACCGTCTGATCGAATGGCTGCAGCATCTTCGAATGCTTCCGGTACGCCTAAAGGCTCTGCTGTATGCCCTTTTTGCTCAGGTTCCACATCGTACTTGCTTTGTGTTCCCTTTGACTTCACTTGCGGCTCCTCATTGACTTTAGGTAGACTCGGTTGCGTTTGGGGTAGAAGGTCACGGTGAACGGGAACAACTGATGCTGTAGATAAGAGATGTTTCTGTAAAGTTGGTATGGGATGTTCGGCGGGTATTACTGCTTGATCTTTGAAGATTGCGGTGCTCAGCTTGGTCAAGACTTTTCGCGTATTGGCAGCCTGAGAAACTGGCTGTATTAACTGATGACTTTCAAGAAGAGGCTGCTTAGTTGTTTGATTGTTGGAGTTTGTGACATTGTTTAAGAGGCCTTTTAATCCGGACACTGTCAAAGGACGTTGGGCTGGTCGTAGCAGTGCCGTTGTCTTCTTGTCCTGTATCAATAGAACAGGCTTCTCCATGACATAGTCTTCGACTTTGGCACCAATGACCGAGTCATCCTTGCTAGGCCGAGAAATATTGGCTGTGTTGCTGACATCCCCAAAGGCTGTTCGCTTTGCAGCAGCCTTCATGTTCCCCGCATGTATCATCGACGAGAGTGCAGGACTGGACTTGTTGCGCTGATGTATCGTCTTCTGGCCACCAATAGTTGGCTTTTGGAGCCCAAGGATAGGCACCGCGTTCTCGTCTGCGTACACGCGTGCACGCATTGGTCGCTGAGGCTGTAGCAGCAATCACACGTCAGCATACACGGACCACTACCTACAGAGAACCAACTTAGATGCTTGAGGATGAATCGTTCGAACAGTACCTGGCGTTGGACGCTAGAGCCATTATCTTGCTTGATTTGCAATTGCCAGCATTGGCAGAGACCGCCAACATTACTTCTGGTGCTTGAATGGAGGTAAAGACGAGCGCAAGTTGCTTACCTTGGCGTCCATGATGACTTGACGCGTTCACAGCAGTTCTTAGGATTCTTTAGCTGCCAGCAGACCTCGACTGCACACCATTCACGAATAGCCGGTCTGGCGAGGTTCCCAATTAGCAACAAGCTTTGCAATTGCAATCACAAAGTGTGCCTGTGAGCTGGAGAAGATACCGTATGAGGTCAAGATACGATATGCAGACTCGATATGAGATGGTGGCGGTAAGAGGTGCTGGGTAAGAGTGGGAGAAGCTTTGTTGACAATCCCCTTTACAGCTTTGGAGTCAAGTTAGTAAAGGCGTTGCCCTGTCTCCCTAAGCGACAGGACGCGCTAGTGCTAGCTTACCCGTGCCCTCAACAAACGTCACGTCACCCTAAGGAAAGAACTCTACAGTTATATCGAGTACAGAGCATCAACATAAGGCTATGGCGAGTCGAACTTCTACAGTCATGAAGTCAGAACTGTGATGCGACACACATCCGAGAACTTTGCCCCTTCAGACCCTTTGCTGCAATACGAAACTAGGATTGGAAGCAAATCGACGATTGCGCGACATCGACACGCCACACTCTCGCGCTATCACATGACCAAGGCTTCGATTTTTAGAATCATTATTATGTGCTCGATCTCCCAACATAAAGTACCATCTCATCTGGATTTTCGAGAATGGTTTATAAATGAAGGACTCTCGTCCATACTTAACCCGTTATGTTATGATTATAATAAATAACCGCCATGGTTGCCGAAGATCTGAACCATGGTGGGGCTTTCCCCGTTGACCTATCAATCGCACATCCTGCTTGAGGCTCGAAACCTTCTCTACAGGAATTATTTTAACACGCTGCGCAAGGGGGCTCACAGTAAGCCAATCGGCTCCCCAAACTTTGCGACGCCTTTGCGCTCAGGTACACCAGCCAGAAGTTGACGGAGATGGTACAATTCCATCATTGCCAATTACCCAGCGAAAACGCACCCATCATCAACGCCAAGATCATTCGCAATGCCGAGATTTTGCGCTTGAGCTTGCCTCCGCACAACATAGTCTTGACACTGGGGGACTAAGGCGGAAGTGCGGAGCTCTTCGCAGTCTAGATGTGCAAAGAAACCTGCCATAGATCTGGCGGAGGAAATTTGGCGACTCACCGACTCAGCACATTAGTGCGATGCGCTCCCTAACCTACTTCATGGAAGGCGCAGATCCTTCCTACCAAACGAGCCGTAAACCTATCATGGCAGTACATCTATCTCAGCTTCGTTTGCTGTATTTTGTGGCCCCAATCCTGCTCTGCCCTCGGCCGTTTGAGGCAGCACGGTGAAACCTAATGGCGCTGCAGCGAAAGAAAGGTCATCGCAGACGGTTCGCTAAGAAGATTGGGACATGTTTTGGATGTGAGAAACCGTCTGCGCCGTGTTGTCCTGTTTGAGAAGTAGTACTTCGTAGTAAGTCACAGAGACGGCGAATCCTTGCCCTGATTCGTAGGGGTCGTATTTGTAGATAGTAGGTGGATGAACTTGGCGCATAAGGTAGAATAGGGCCAAGAGACGCGATTATCTAATTCCCACCCCGTTCCTCGAGCGGCTTGAAATTCCATTGGTATGCAGCCTTTAAGAAAAGGATTGGTTCGATTGCACGCCTTTTCTATTCACCGACAACCCAGCTCCTCGCCAAGTGACCAGCTTGTACCTCAGTAGGCCTGACCACTGAACCAGACTACCGCATAGTAATCAATTGAACGAACGAGCCATCCAATCGCTACGTACCTATGGCCATGCGTGCGAGCATGCGATTCCACTTGGAATGATGTCTTTCGTAACTTGTAACTTGGGCATGTGAACGAAGCGCTTCAAGCTTCTCACCGGACATAGCCAGTACCCTGAGAATAGATACTCATTGTACAGCATCATTCTTGAAAGAATTCTATATTGCATGATCAGTACAGACCGCAAATTGCGTCCATTCTTCAAGTTGTGCCGATTGCATAATTCAGCCAGTGCAGGGCTGCTGTGTGACTTGTGAGTTGTGAAGCGCTTTCGCTTCTCATATTTTAGTTCCTCTTCTCCTCACTCATCGCCGAAGCGTCAACAGCCATCAGTAGAGGCCTTGCACCACGTAAGTTTCTTTCTTGCATTGCTATCGGCCCTGGCTTACTTCTCAATCATCTTGCATACCTCAAATATCTCGTTTCCTTTTCGAGATCTAATGTGACTCTTGCTAACAATCTAGTACTGAGCTGATCTCAGGAACTTCGGAAGAACCGTCCAGCCAGCCACTTCAGACAATCCGGGGACATTTCCAGTAAGTAGATTTTGTCTTGCACAGACTTGCGATCAAGTAGAACGTATCGTACTGCCTTTCCATTCCATCGTCCGTCTTAGCCCTTGGCTTGCGAGCGGCTCGAGCTGTCAGCAGATCGTCCAGGCCACCGCACCCATTCGCAAGTCTCTGCTGCACAACGAACCGATAACGCACTTTCGAGCATGATTGATATCGTAACCTCTCACGCTTTTATGCAAATCACTAATTCTATGTTCAATGAATAGACTGTCACTTGCTTGGGCCTGTTGAAGCTCATGCGACAACACACACAATCGAACTTGCCGTCCGACCGCCCCAACGCAAATCCCTACAATTAGCTTCCCATACGCTCTGATAATACTCTCAACAGTCGCTATATTACAAGCGTGGGTACTATGGACGTATCCAACCTCCTCTCCTATGATGCACCCCAGCATACTCGTCCTCAGCAGGGAAGCGAAGTCACACAGTCAGAGCAACAACGATCCCATCAATACCCTACTCGTCGTTCGCTGTCGAGCAACAACCAGTCCCAGAGTGACCAGCGTTACGGGGTCTCCCCACCGAGCCATCTCTACGGTATGGGTAATCAAGGTATTCAGAGCAACTACGATCTTTCGCCAGCTGTTCCAATACCAAAGAATGTTACTTTCGAGCTTCTTTTCGATGGCGAAACCCAGTATCGAGCACGTCTACCTATGCGGGTTCAAATTTTTCCTCACGACACAACCGATTCCATTGTGACTACAGTAAAGAACTTCTATGGGCTTTACGAAGGTGCGACGAAAGGTGTCAGTTTCGAGGATGAGCGAGGAAATACTCTCATAGCGAGGCATGAGAACTTCAAAAATCACATGGTTATATACGTTAGAGTCATTCCCGATTATTCCCAACCGTCGCACTCACACGCACAACCCGGGTACAACTCTGCTTCCCCCATCAGCGCCAACCGCGTCAGCCACCAACTTGAGGAGTCTCCTCGAATGCTTCCGCCTCACCCTGCACAGATACTCAATTACGGCCAGCCATCGTCTCGGCCGGCATCTCGAGTTGCTAACAAACGGAGTGCATCCCCTCGCTCCAAGAGTCGACGAAGCGAATCCGCACACAAAGGTCATGCACGATCAGGCATCAAAGCTCGTGAGGCAAGCGCTCATGGAAGTTTTGACGATCTGAACAGCGATGCTATCAACGGATATAGTAGTGGCGATGGCGGGGCAGGTTCAGTAACAAGTTCCCGCAAGGCTCGAAATGAGCAACTCGCAAGCGCCGAAATCAGTCTGGATAACATACTGGAGGGTGGCAGAAGGAAGAGGGCTAAATTCGAAAGCTCTGTGAGTTTGGCCCAGAGCCGATCCTTGTGTTTTGTTTTACCCCTAATACATGATCTTTGTATAGGAACTACCTTTATTTGTGCCGCCTCAAGTGCCAGCACCAAATTCCATCTCCTCAATCTCGCCTCAGAGACGGACAAATCTTCAGGACAACCCCTCTCCTTTCGCCAGACCAGCACAGCGTCCCTTCGCGTACAACCAGTCACTTCAGTCTCCACAGAGCTATGGGCACAGTGAGCAGCCCTATAGTATGGTGCCCCTAAACAATGCACCACATGCAATCGCATCCTCGAATCAGCATGGACATCGGCTTCGTGATCGTGTGAACCTACCATCTATCGCCACCCGGTCAATTACTGGGATGACGCCTCGAGGTCAAGGTTTTGGCATTCTCCCTACGCCTGATCCAACCGTTGCCAGCTGCATATCTGATGAAGATGTCGCTCTGCAATTAATGCGACTTGGAGACACCTCGAACATTTCACGTGGGCGTACTTCAGCTTCGACATTGGACGACGCCCTCAGTGGTCGCGCTGACGCTGCTTCATCTGCAACGAGTGATAGCGGCGATGAATGCGACACTCTCGATCAGCCTTCGCTGCCACTGCCACACCTCCATCCAAAACGAGAGGGAAGCCCTAATGTTCAACCAGGTTCGATCAAGAAGCATTACAAGCATGTCAATGATGGCCTTCCCAGCTTTGATAGCACCGAGCGCAGCGGCGACGAGCGAGACGGTGAATACTTTTATGACGAGAGAAAAGATGGCGTGTTCAGGAGCGATCCTGACGATCTGGTCAATGAATACGGTCAAGCCATTGACTCGACTATTACAGGCTCCAAGTCTGCCCAAGGCGCTGCAGTAAAGGCACGTAACAATAGCTCTTCAAAGAAGAGTACCAAAACCTTGAAGCCCAAATCTACGGGTGTCACAAAGAAGGCTAAACCTTCGCCACTCTCTGCCGGATCCAAGCTTCCCATGTCTCCAGCCTCGGTGGTCCCACACTCACGTAAGACGTCATCCGCTTCTACCTTGAACTTCCAGCACCACCTCGGCGTTGATGAAGAGGACCTCTCATCCAAGCCACGCTGCCAGCGATGCCGCAAGAGTAAGAAAGGCTGTGATCGTCAACGACCTTGCCAGCGCTGTAAGGACGCCGGTATTGGTGCTGATGGCTGTCTTAGTGAGGATGAGGGCAATGGCCGGAAAGGACGCTTTGGTCGCCATATGGGTGTCTCAGTCAAGAAGGACAACCAAGAGCTCGCACTGACCAATGACTCGGAGAGTGCTGGCGCCATACAGAACGGTATGTCTGTAAGTCCAGAGAAGAGCAAAAAGAGGAAGCGCTAGAATTTACGACTAAGGGCGTCATTGATTCCGACTATTGCTTGACATCTTGCCTACGTACTTGCTGCATCTTGTGTGATTCTCCTTACCAGCTATTGAGAGTGGTATCGACGGTGCTCAAAGGACTGCGGATTCCGGGACCTTGACGATAACACCATGCGATAAGCCTACTGGACAGCAAACAAACGTCAGAACCGTCTTCGACAGTTTTCCCCTCTCGACCAGGCGCTATTGTAGTGCTCCCGCTCCTATTTGAGCGACCCACACTCCTTTGCAATGCGATTCTCGTTCCGGGTGGTCGGGATAGTATTGTTGGATAGGTGCCGTGGATTGGGTGTCTCCAACGCAAAGCCCTAATTCCTTGACTGATTTTTGAGCCTTTTACTCCATTTCGTTGCCAAAAGCAATTTCCTTCGTATTTGCAGGTTTCCGATATCTAGCGTGGAGGGGATGAGCCATAGGGAGGTTTACGATGGCGCACTGTTGTCACAGGGGACTCTATCAATTTTTCGGTTACGACTGTGTACGAATCTCCAAACTGTTCTGTTATACAGCTCGTCTTTGGCGGTGGCTTCTATGTAGTTTCAGCAACAATCAGCAATCACAACGATTTTGGGTTTACTTTCATGCCCTCTGTATTTGAAGTACCACACAGGTCACCCAGTAGAAACAGATGATCCTTCGACCTGAGGCCATCAGTTCGCGCTCGTTTCCCCTACGCTATCGAAGGTATAGGTCAAAGTGCTACAAACAGTAACATTTTCGATCAGAGTAGAGGTAGTCAAACCCTCCATGGGGCGCCGTTAGATCCCAAATCGTCTACTGGATTTTCGTGGCTTTCTCTTCATTTTCACATGCTATGCACGATGACGCCGTCGTCAATTTAAGGTTGTTCCATCTTGCGTGGGGTGCATGAAGTGGGGCTTCGCTTGATCAATTAGCGCGTAAATCTTTCTAGCTCTATGGTTTCGGTACTTGGCTTATCAATCCTGGCATCCGTTGAATATTTTGTCATGCTCGCCATCCAAGAAATAGAATATAATCATGCCTCCAAAGCCGAAGGCTCAGCCTCGCCGGCAGCCGACACGGGGTGCTGCCAAAGCACAGACGGAGGATACCGCCAACGAGATACCGCCAAACGAGGCAGTTGCAGAAGATGTTGATATGACAGACGAAGTTTCTGCGGCATCAGAACAAATACCGCCTGAGCCTACCACTCCTAGACTGTTATTAGAATCTACTGCGAAGCCAGTTTCACCACCTGCGCAAAAAGCAGCGCAACCTACCAAACGTCCGGTGCAACGCCTTACGTCTCTTAACTCACGAAGTAGTGCATCTGGCGCTTCAGGAACCAGGCCAGCAGGTAGCCTGAAATTTCAGCCAAAATCATTCATTCGCCGGAGTAAGGAAGAGCGAGAAGCTCAAGAACGAGCAGAAGCCGAGCGTAGACGAGCTAGGCTTGCGGCTGCCGAAACCTCAAGCTCAGCGGCGACTCAGCGGGGAGGTTTCAATGGCAGAGGAGCTGGGCGGGGTAGCTTCAGCGGAGGCATGAACAAATGGAATTCGATGAGATATTCCGGGGGCCAAGCCAGCGGGCACTTGGGAGGTGGCACCGTTGGCGAAGGTGCGAGAAAGAAGAGGCCTGGCCTAGGGTCATTGTTCTCAGGGGCTTCTACCTCTACAAGTAAGGGGTCTTCTACATCGAGAGTGAAGCATGAGCCAACCCCTAAATCCGAGAGGGACAAAGATGGAGATGTGGTTATGGTTGCCACTAGGACACGGCCTACTGTCAAGAAAGAAGAGTCGGGGCTTAATTATATCTCTTCCGAAGAGGAGTTCGATAGTACTGGAGGTCCACGAGTCAACATTGAACACATCAATCTAATTAGCGATGAAGATACCGAAGATGACAAGCCTAAAGAAACTAGGCAGAAGCAACCGAGGCGGCTTGGGAGAGACCCTAAAGTACACATCTCCGGTCTCAAACCGGTTCGAATCGACCGTCACGAACACATCGAGCGAGCCGTGGGTGTCAATACAGAAGCTAGCTCCACGACTATGGCCGAAGTCCGGCGCAAAGCGAAAGAGCGCGCGCTCGCAGAAGGCGGTTTGTTCCTTTCCGAGAACGAGGCAGAAATCACCAAAATCCCCAAAGCCAAAGGCAAGGGGAAAGCCAAAGACGTCGAATTCGTAAAGGACGAACGAAAATGGCACGGCGTATGGTCTGAAGAAGAAGACATCCACAGCATACCTAGGATAAAAGAAGAACCGGGGGATGATATTGACCCCATGATGATCGACGGCGCAGAATCTAGAGCACTGACCGCATCAGACGTAGCTAAAATCGCACATCAGCTGTCCTCCCCCAAAACATCTCGCGAAGTCAAGAAGCTTCCCCTCCGATGGAAATACAAACGTCGCCGGACTACTCGCTCCAGAACCCGAAAACCCGTTCTCCAAACCGCCGAAGACCGCCAAGAATGGGCTCGATATCAGGAAGATCTCTACATCTTGACGGAAGAACTCGGTCCTCGAACCACTACCATTCCTCCTGTAGCAACAGGAATTTCAACAGATGCGGAAGAAGGCGATGACAAAGCTGATACTGACGCTAAGAACGAGACAAAGAAAGACAGAAAACAAGGCCTCGTCTACCTCTTCCAGCTCCCGCCCATCATTCCTTCCCTTATCACTCCTACTGAAAAGGAGGAATCGGAGGCTGTTGCCGCCAAACAATTGTCTCCACCACCCGCCAAGCCTGAACAGCAACCCTCCGCGTCCTCAATGCCCCCTCCTCCCGGCAACCCGTTCTCTCCCCCCCACAAGACCCACCCCAAGATCAAACCCGACCCCGACTCGAAGCCCACTCTCACCTCCACCACCCCCATCAGCGCCAGCTTAGGCAAAGCTGGTAAAATCACCGTCCTCGCCACTGGCCGCGTCATAGCTACTTGGGGAGGCGTAGGTATAGAAGTGGGGAGGGGAGGGGAGGGAGGAATTCTGCAGGAGGTGGTGCTTTGGGAGGTCGGGATGAAGGGGGCGGAGGCGATGGGGCAGGTTGCGGGAGGGTTTGTGGGTGTGCCGGAGTTGGGGCGGATGGTTGGGAAAAAGCCAGCGAAAGGGAAGATGTCGGGGGGACAGGATGGGTAATAATAGGTAGATATAGTTACCGACACCCGCCACCCAGCACCACAGTAGAGGAATGTTACTCTCAACAAGTAGTCCTAACTTATCTTCAAACCGCAGTTTGTCCAGTGAAGCGATAGCGAGTCGGAAATCCCTCATCATCTTAATCCTTACCGAAGCAGGGGTTGTACCGGATGTCACTGCATCAAGTGATCCGTTATAATCAGGTCGTCACCAACCTCCATAGGAGATATACCTTGCACACCGCCATTGAATCTATACCTACCTATTGTGTTTGACAGATCAGATATTCTCAAGTTTTGATCTAACTGGTTGTTTATGTCAAAAATTTGAGGTTCAATACCGAGACTACTTGGTTCCCTGTTTCAATCAACGAAGCATCGCAGTGACCGAAAAGAAGACACCATGATGGGTGTCGGGTCTCTATTTGGGTCGATAGTAACCTGAAATCAGTCTCCGACATGTCTAAAGCGCAATGCCCTCTCCTTTCCCCACGGCCTCTCTTCCTCCAGGCCATGGCGCAATTCATCTCTCGCTGCTACCCCCCTCCAACCCCACCTTCTCAACCCTGACATACAGTTACC
>JAABUH010001342.1_pt1 | contig 28327 bp, 17 predicted proteins | sample 5559121 | NCBI WGS metagenome assembly JAABUH01 (sample SAMN10711871, study PRJNA513364) | rock metagenome | isolation source: Antarctica rocks | place: Antarctica: Victoria Land, Battleship Promontory nord | collected 2015-12-28
AATCGGCAAGCTCAAGCGGTTCAAACGCGTCGCCATGCGATGCGAGAAGACCGACACCAGCTACTCAGCCATCATCAGTTTTGCGTGCGGACTGATGTTGGTTAAATCCGTCCACACGGCCTAGATCGGCAACTGCGGCGCGTTCAGCGGCTCCGCGCGCTTGAGCGCCTCGGTGGCGAGGGTGACGCGCTGGTCGCCGCTGCCGGGAAGGGGGGCGACGCGCACCGTGGTCGCCGAAGTGTTGCGCAGCAGGGCGGCGAGGAAGCCGCGGCCCCAGGCGACGGCGGAGGTGCCCTCCAGCACGCCCCACAGCGCGCGCCAGCGGTCCTGGCGCTCGGCGAGCGACATGCTGAGCGCGCTGTCGAGGGCGTCGGCCAGCTCGTCGGGGTCGTGCGGGTTGACCAGGAGGGCGGCGGTGAGCTGCTGGGCGGCGCCGGCGAAGCGGGAGAGGATCAGCACGCCGGGGTCCTGCGGGTCCTGGGCGGCGACGTATTCCTTGGCGACGAGGTTCATGCCGTCGCGCAGCGGGGTGACGAGGCCGACGCGGGCCTCGCGCATGAAGCCGGCCATGGCGTCGCGCGAGCCGCCGTGGGCGAGCAGGCGGAGCGGGGTCCAGTCGGCCTCGCCCCACTCGCTGTTGATGGCGCCGGCCTCGTGGTCGATGGCGAGGCGCAGGTCGCGGTAGGCGGAGACGTCCTTGCGGCTTTCGGCGGCGATCTGCAGCAGGGTGGCGCGGCGGCGCCAGTCGGGGCGGGTCTCCAGCAGGCGGCGGAAGCCGGCGAGGCGCTGCAGCAGGCCCTTGGTGGGGTCCATGCGGTCGACGCCGAGGACGAGGCGCTGGCCCTGCAGGCTGCGGCGCAGGCGCTCGGTGGCGGGGGTGCGCCAGGCTTCGTCGGCCATGCGGGCGAACTCGCGGGCCTCGATCTCGACCGGGAAGGCGCCGAGGCGGACGAGGCGGTCGGCGACGCGCAGGCCGCAGTCCGTGCGGGTGGCGCCGCCGAGGCGCTGGGCGGCGCTGGCGAAGTTCTCCACGTCGTTGGGGGTCTGGAAGCCGACCAGGTCGCTGGCGAGCAGGTCGCGGACCAGGGCGCCGGCCTCCGGCACGCTGGCCAGCATGTCGGGGGCGGGGAACGGGATGTGCAGGAAGAAGCCGATCGGGGCGCGCACGCCTCGTGCACGCAGCATCGCGGGCATCGCCATCAGGTGGTAGTCGTGCACCCAGATCACGTCGGTGGGACGCAGCAGCGGCACCAGCGCCTCGCTCAGCCGCTCGTTGACCTGGCGGTACACGGCGGCGGCGCGGCGGTCGTAGACCATGTGCTCGGGCATGGAGTGCAGCAGCGGCCAGAGCGTGCCGTTGGAGAAGTCGTTGTAGTAGCGCTCGTGCTCGTCGCGGGTGAGGTCGACGGTGGCGTACTGGATCGCCCCACCGGCGACGATGCCGACCTGGCGTGGGGTGTCGTCGGACACCGTGCCGCTCCAGCCGAACCAGACGCCGCCGCGGCGCTGCATCAGGTCGTGCAGCGCCACCGCGAGGCCGCCGGCCTGGGCTCCTGCGCCGGTGGGCACGGGGACCCGGTTCGACACCACGACGATGCGGTTCATCAGACCTCCAGCACCGCGACCGGCAGGGTGGCGAACAGGGCGGACGCCGCGAGCCTGCCCGCCGCCGCCATGCCGCCCTGCGCCGGGTCGCCCGCCCTGCCGACCAGGACGTTCCTGGCGCCGCGTTCGGCGAGGCTACGCGGCAGGAGTACGGCGGTTCCCTGCCACCGCTCCGGCGCGACCAGGGGCGTGTCGCCGACCCCGGCCTCGACGGCGAGGCGCGAGACCGCGACGATGGCGGCGCGGTCTCCGACGGTGCGGGCGAAGGCGAGCACGTGCTCGGCGAGCGGGCCCTCCACCCGCAGCGGCACGTAGGCGCCGGCGGTGAACAGCTCCGGGGCGCGGGCGCGCAGGGCGAGCACGCGGGCGATCACCGCCTGCTTGACGCGGCCATCGCGCCACGCCGGCATCAGCGAGTCGGGCGCCGGGGCGTCGGAGGCGAGGGAGGCGGCGAGCGAGGCCTCGCGGGCGGGGAAGTCCACCGGGCGGCGGTTGTCGGGGTCGACGAGGGAAAAATCCCAGTACTCGCTGCCCTGGTAGAGGTCGGGGATGCCGGGCGCGGTCATGCGCAGCACCGCCTGCGCCAGGCCGTTGAGCGCGCCGGCCGGGGCGATGCGCGCCACCAGCGCCGCGATCTCCGCGCCGACATGGGCGGCGCGGCCGGGGTCGAGCACGCCGGCCAGGAACTCGCGGCACGCCTGCTCGTACGCCTCGTTCGGCACCGACCAGCCGGAGCGGCGCTTGCCCTCGCGCAGCGCCTTTTCCAGCCAGCCCTCGACGCGGGTGCGCAGGGCGGCCAGGCCGTCGGCGTCCTGCGGGTCGAGGTCGAGCGGCCAGGCGCCGACCAGCGTCTGGTAGATCATCAGCTCGTCGCAGGCGTCGGGCGCCGGGCCGTCGTCCAGGTCGCGCTTGAGCGACGCGTTGAGCCGGGTCCAGCGGGTGATCGCGGTCTCCCACTCGCCGGGCACCTCGGAGAGCACGGCGAGGCGGATGCGGCTGTCCTCGCCGCGCTTGTGGTCGTGGGTGGCGGTGGCGAGCAGGGCGCGCGGGAAGCGCCTCTGGCGCTCCTTGTTGATGGCGTGGAACGCGGCGGGCGTGAGCGAGAACTGCGACGGCTCGCTGCCGACCTCGTTGCGCGAGATCAGCCGGCCGTAGCGGTAGAACGCGGTGTCCTCCACGGACTTCGCCGCCGTGGGCGAGGAGAGCTGCTGGAAGCGGACCATGGCGCGCAGGCGCTCGTTGCGGCGGCTGCCGGCGGGCACGGCGCGCAGGTCCTCGCCGGACAGCCAGCCGGCGACCAGGTCGAGCAGGCGGGTGCCGGTGGCGGGCACGCTGCGGCGCGCGCCGGCGATCGCCCAGTCCATCGCCTGGCGGTCGGTCTCGCTCAGGCCGCCCGGGCCGGCGTAGACGCGATACACCCGGAAATGCACGAGGATTTCCGCCAGCACGCGCTGGATCGCGGTCACGGTGTAGTCGCGGGTCTTTAGGTCGCGCCGTGCGATGCGGTGCAGGGCGACCGCGGTGGCGTACAGCTCCGAGGCGAGGCTGTCGCGCAGGATCTGGCGGCGGGCGGCGCGCGCCTCCTCCTCGAAGACGCCGGTGCGGCCGGTCTGCGCGCTCCACAGCTCGGTGAGCGGGGTCTCGCCGGCGGGGTCGTGCAGCACCGCGGCGACGTCGTTCATGAAGTCGTAGCCGGTGGTGCCGTCGGTCAGCCAGTCGGTGGCGAGGCGTTCGTGGGTGGCCAGGATCTTCTCGATCCAGATCACCGGCTCGGCGTGCAACAGGGTGGCCGGGCGCTGCGCGGTGAGCGCGTCGAGGCGGCGGCGCAGCTTGCGGCAGTACTCGCGCGGGGCGGCGAGGCCGTCGACGTGGTCGATGCGCAGGCCATCGATCAGGCCCTCCGCGTAGAGCGCGAACACGGTCTCGTGGGTGGCGTCGAACACCGGGGCCAGCTCGGCGCGGATGCCGGCGAGGCCGTTGACGTCGAAGAAGCGGCGCCAGTTGATCTCGTCCGACGCGGCGCGCCACCAGGCGAGGCGGTAGTTCTGCCGCTCCAGCAGGCGGTGCAGGCGGTCGCGGCCGGCGGGGTCGCGCGCGTCGTAGCCGCGCAGGGCCTCGCGGGTGGCGCGCACGTTCTCCGGCAGGCGCAGCGTGTCGTGCAGGGCGGCAGCCGCCTCGCGGGTCTCGGCGCGGCTGGCGGTGGGCAGGTCGGCGAAGGCGCGCGCCACCTCCTCGAGCTGGCCGCCCTCGGTGAGCAGCACCGCGGCGTAGTCGCGCGGGCTGACCGGGAAGCGGTTGCCGAAATAGTCGACGTAGAGCTTGCCCGCCGCCTCGTCGAGATTCAGCGTCAGCTCGCCGGCCTCCAGCGCCTCGCCGTAGGCGCTGCCCAGGAACGGGGCGAGCATCCGGCCGCGCAGCGTCGGGTCGGGCGGGTCCCAGTCGATGTCGAAGGTCTCGGCGTACGGGCTGACGCGGCCCCACTCCAGCACGTCCTGCCACCAGTCGTTCTCGCCGGTGCCGACGCCCATGTGGTTGGGCACGATGTCCAGGATCAGGCCCATGCCGCGGGCGCGCAGGGCGGCGACCATGCGCTCCAGCGCGGGGCGGCCGCCCAACTCGGGGTTGATGCTGTTGTGGTCGACGATGTCGTAGCCGTGGGTGGAGCCCTTGCGGGCCTGCAGCAGCGGCGAGGCGTACAGGTGGCTGATGCCGAGGCTGTCGAAGTAGGGGACGAGCGCGGCCGCGTCGTCCATGGTGAAGCCCTTGTGGAACTGCAGCCGCGCGGTGGCGGAGAGCGGCTTCATCGCGGGCGTGGCCTGGCCGGACGAGGCGTCCGCGCGCGGGGCGGCGGCGGGCCAGGCCCGGTCGGGCATGATCGAGCCTGGCGTGATCGAGCCGGGCGTGATCGCGTCGGGCGTGTTCATGCGGAGGTCCTTGCGCCGCCGCGGCGGGCGGTGTCGAGCGCGCGCAGGCGGGCGGCGGGGGCGGGGGCGTCGAGCAGGGTGGCGGCCTTGCCGGGCAGCCGGCGCTGCCAGTTGGGGTGGCCCTCGGTGGTGCCGGGCAGGTTGGGCTGTTCCACGAGGGCCAGCGCGTCCTCCACCGGGAGCATCACCAGCTCGCTCGCCGCGCCCGCGATGTGGCGGCAGGCGGCGTCGGCCACCGCCTCGCCCTCGTCCTCGCCGGGCGGGCTGCCGTGCGCGGCGCCGCTGGCGGTCATGGCGTCCCACAGCGCGACGCGGTCGTCGGCGCGCTCGCGCCGCTCCCTGGCCTCGTCGCGCACCAGGTCGAGCCTCGCACGCCAGTCGATGTCGCGGCCGCGCCACCAGCCGGCCACGGTGGCGAGGTCGTGGGTGCCGGTCATCGCCGAGGCCTCGCGGGTCCAGTGCGCGGGAGGGACGTAGCGGTCCGACTTGTCGCGCTCGAACCACAGCACGCGCATGCCGTCGATGCCGGCGTCGCGCAGCCGGTCCTGGAAACCCTCCGGCACGGTGCCGAGGTCCTCGGCCAGCACGATGGCGCGGTGACGCAGGCTCTCCAGCGCGATCAGGCGCATCAGGTCGCGCTCGGGGAAGCTGATGTAGGCGCCGTCCTTGGAGCCGGCGCCCTCCGGCACGATCCAGAGGCGGTGCAGGCCGAGGCCGTGGTCGATGCGCACCCCGCCGGCGTGGCGCAGGGCGGCGCGCAGCATCTCCAGGTATGCCGCGTAGCCTCGCTGCGCGAGGCCGCGCGGGGAGAACGCGGCGAGGCCCCAGTTCTGGCCGTCGCGGCTCATCAGGTCGGGCGGCGCGCCCACGGTCATGCCGAGCAGCGTCTCGTCCTGGCGGCTCCAGCAATGGCTGCCGCCCGGGTCGGTGCCCACCGCGAGGTCGGCGATCAGGCCGATCGCCATGCCGGCCGACTTCGCGGCGCGCTGCGCCTCGGCGAGGCCGCGGTCGGCGGCGAACTGCATGTAGGCGTGCGCCGTCACTTCGGCCTCGTGGGCGGCGGCGAAGGCCTGCACGGCGGGCGAGGCGGGCGAGCGGTATTCCTCGGGCCAGTCGCGCCAGTACCAGGGCCGGCCGGTGGCGAGCATGTGGGCGTGGATCGCCTCGAACCGGGCGTGCTGCTCCAGGCTGTCGCCGCTGGCGGCGCGCCAGGCGCGGAACTCGTCGCGGGTCGCGGGGTCCATGCCGGCGGAGGCGTCGCGCAGGGCGGCGAGGCGCGCCCGGCCGGCGGCGGGCCAGTCCACCAGCTCGGCGCGCGACAGCGCGGCGGCGGCCTCGCCGGCAAGGGCGAGCGGGGCGTGCAGCACGTTGAGCGCCACGCGGCTGGACGGAGAGTACGGGCTGAACCGGTCCGGGTCGGCGGAGAACTGCGCGTGCGCCGGGCTGATGGTCACCGCGTCGGCGCCGTGGGCGGCGGCGTTGCCCACAAAGTCGCGCAGCGCCGCGAAGTCGCCGAGGCCGCCGTCGCCGGCGCGGCGCAGGGCGTAGAGCTGCACGGCGAGGCCCCAGGCCGGGTGGCCGCCGGTGGCGTCGCCCACGGTGAAGCAGCGCCGCGGGGCCACGGCGACCACCGTGCGCGCGGCCCCGAGCGTGACCTCGTGGTAGCCGGGCTCCAGGATCGCGGGTATCGAGCAGCCCTCCGCCTCCGGCTCGGCGTCACCGTCGAAGCGCCGGCCGTCCTCCAGGCGCATCGCGTAGCGCGCGGCGGCGGCGGGCAGGCGGACGCGCTGCCCGACGGCGGCGGTGACCAGCGGCGGCAGGGCGCGCGCGGCCTCCGACAGCGCCGCGTGGCTGGCGGCGACGGCGCGCTCGTCCGACGCGTCGAGGCCGAGCGAGCGCAGCACCGCGCGCAGGGTGTCGGGCGCGACGGCCTGCTCCTCGCCGAACGCGTCGGTCCAGCGCGGCATCAACCCCGCGTCGCGGGCCAGCTCGGCGAGCGCCGCGTCGCTCACGCGGACTGGCCGCTGGCGGAGGCGTGGCCGGTGGCGGGGGCGAGGAACACCACGGTGCTGCGCGCGGCCAGCGTGCCGGCCGCGGCGCGCGCGCCGTCGCCGGGATGGCTCTCGAAGGCGCACTCGCCGGCGGGCGCGGCCACGGCGACCTCGGAGTCGCCGAGGTTGGCGGCGACCACCAGGGTCTGCGCGGTGCCGAGGCGCCACTGGGCGCGCACCGCGCGCTCGCCGAGCGCCTGGGCGCCCTCGCTGGCGGCGCCGGGGATGCCGGGCACGATGCGCGCGGCCCGCAGGGCGAGCAGGCGCTGGTGCAGGGCGAAGGCGTCGTCGGAGGCGTCGTTGCGCTGCGGGACCGAGGCCTCGAAGGTGGAGCGGGCGTTCGGGTCGGGGATTCTTGCCCGGGTTTCCTCGTTCTGGAACGCGGCGAAGTGCTTGAACTCCTCGCGCCGCCCCTCGCGCACCAGCCCGGCGAGGTCCTGGTTGTGGTCGGTGAAGAACAGGAACGGGGTGCGGCTGGCGTGCTCCTCGCCCTCGAACAGCATCGGGATCAGCGGCGTGGTCAGCAGCAGCGCGGTCGCGGCGCGCAGCGCCTCGGGGTCGGCCAGGGCCGCGAGGCGCTCGCCCATCGCGCGGTTGCCGATCTGGTCGTGGTTCTGCAGGCATATGACAAAACTGGTCGGCGGGAGCTGGGCGCTGGCCTCGCCGCGCGGCTTGCCGGAGTGCGGCGAGGTCTCGCCCTGGTAGGAGAAACCCTCGGACAGGCTGCGGGCCAGCAGGCGGGCGGCGTCGGCGAAATCCTCGTAGTAGCCCTCGCTCTCGCCGGTGAGCATCACGTGGACGCAGTGGTGCCAGTCGTCGGTCCACTGCGCGTCGAACAGGGGGGAGTCCGGGGTGTCGCGCAGCAGGGCGGCGGTGTTGCTCTCGTTCTCCAGCACCAGGTGGACGTGGCGCCCGGGCTCGGCCGCGGCGCGCAGGGTGCGGCTGAGCTGCGACAGGAACGCCTGCGGCCGGATGGCGTGCACGGCGTCGAAGCGCAGGCCGTCGACGCGGTACTCCTGGAGCCACATCAGCGCGTTCTGCAGGAAGAACTGCTGCACCGGCTCCTTCCTGAAGTCGATCGCGGCGCCCCACGGGGTGTGCTCGCCCTCGTCGAAGAAGGTCTTGGCGAGGCCGTGGATGTAGGCGCCGTCGGGGCCGAAATGGTTGTACACCACGTCGAGCATCACCATCAGGCCGAGGCCGTGCGCGGCGTCCACCATCGCCTTGAACGCGTCGGGAGTGCCGTAGGCCTCGTCGGGCGCGTAGGGCAGCACGCCGTCGTAGCCCCAATTGCGCGCGCCGGGGAAGTCGGCGACCGGCATCAGCTCCACCGCGGTGACGCCCAGGCGCTTGAGGTCGGGCAGCATGGCGCGGATGCCGTCGAAGCCGCCGCAGGTGCCGGGGTGCAGCTCGTACACCACCGCCTCGTGCCAGGGTCGGCCCATCCAGTCGCCGTGCTCCCAGCGGTAGCTGCTGGCGTCGGTGACCACGCTCCAGCCGTGCACGTCGCCGTCCTGCGCGCGCGAGGCGGGGTCGGGCATCTCGGTGCCGTCGGACGTGCGGAACTTGTAGCGGGTGCCGGCAGGGCATCGCAGGTCGAGCGCGAACCAGCCGTCGCCGGCGGCGTGCATCGGGAGCGGTGTGGCGTCTCGGAGCAGCAGCGACAGCGACTGCGCGGAGGGAGCCCAGACACGGAAACGGGTGCTGCCGTCGGGCTGCACCTGCGCGCCGATGGTGCCGGGGTGGGTGAAGCTCACGGGCATGCGGCGGCGTCTCCGGGAAAGCCCAAGGAAGCAAGGTTGAGGCTCTGCCTCAAACTCCGCCAAAGGCGAGCCTTTGGGATCCTCGACTTAAGGAAGGGGTTTCCAAAGGCTCCCATGCTTGAAGGCGGGGGCCTTTGGCGGGTCCGGGCAAAGCCCGGCCTTGCTTGCTGGCTGGCCATCACGCCCCGGCCGGGTCCGCCACCAGGATCACGGTGGAGAGCGGCGGCAGCGTGAGCAGCAGCGAGTGCGGCTGGTCGTGCGACGGGCCGCCGTCGGCCCAGACGCCGCCGGCGTTGCCGAGGTTGGAGCCGCCGTAGAGCGCAGCGTCGCTGTTCAGCGCTTCGCGCCAGTGGCCGGAGACCGGCACGCCGAGGCGATAGCCGTAGCGCGGCACCGGCGTGAAGTTGCACGCCACGAGCACCGCAGGGTCGGCGTCGTCGCCGCGGCGCAGGTAGGCGAACACGCTGTGCTCCGCGTCCTCGCGCTCCACCCACTGGAAGCCGCTGGCCTCGGTGTCGCGGGCGTGCAGCGCGCGCAGGTCGCGGTAGCGGGCGTTGAGGTCGCGCAGCAGCGCCTGGGCGCCCTTGTGCAGGGGCTCGTCGAGCAGGAACCAGTCGAGGCCGCGGTCGTGGTTCCACTCGCGGACCTGGCCGAACTCCTGGCCCATGAAGATCAGCTTCTTGCCGGGGTGCGTCCACATGAAGCCGAGATAGGCGCGCAGGTTGGCGAACTTCTGCCAGTCGTCGCCGGGCATCTTGCCGAGCAGCGAGCCCTTTCCGTAGACGACCTCGTCGTGGCTGATCGGCAGCAGGAATTTTTCCGAGAACGCGTAGACCAGGCCGAAGGTCATCGAGCCGTGGTGCCAGCGGCGGTTGACCGGCTCCTCCTCGATGTAGTGCAGGCTGTCGTGCATCCAGCCCATGTTCCATTTGTAGTCGAAGCCGAGGCCGCCCTCGTCGGCGGAGCGGGTCACGCCCGGGAAGGCGGTGCTCTCCTCGGCGATCAGCAGGGCGCCGGGCGCGCGCTCGGCGACGGCGCGGCTGAGGTCCTGGAAGAAGGCGATGGATTCGAGGTTCTCGCGGCCGCCGTGGATGTTGGGCACCCACTCGCCGTGCTTGCGGCTGTAGTCGCGGTAGAGCATCGAGGCCACGGCGTCGACGCGGATCGCGTCCACGTGGAAATGCTCCAGCCAGTGCAGCGCGGAGCCGATCAGGAAGGCGCGGACCTCGTTGCGGCCGAGGTTGTAGATGTAGGTGTTCCAGTCCTGGTGGAAGCCCTCGCGCGGGTCGGCGTGCTCGTAGAGCGCGGTGCCGTCGAAGCGGGCGAGGCCGTGCGCGTCGGTGGGGAAGTGCGCGGGCACCCAGTCCAGGATCACGCCGATGCCGGCCTCGTGGCAGCGGTCGACGAAGCGGGCGAAGCCTTCCGGCGCGCCCATGCGGGCCTGCGGGGCGAACTGGCCGAGCGGCTGGTAGCCCCAGGAGCCGCCGAACGGGTGCTCCTGGATCGGCAGCAGCTCGATGTGGGTGAAGCCCATCAGCCGGGCGTACGGCACCAGCTTGGCGGCCAGCCGCGTCCAGTCGGCGCCGTTCTCCGAGCCGGGCAGCCAGGAGGCGGCGTGCACCTCGTACACCGAGATCGGTGCGTCGGGCGCCTGGCGGGCGGCGCGGGCCTGCATCCAGGCGGCGTCGGTCCAGGTCGGGGGCGCGGGGTCGGCGACGATCGAGGCGGTGGCGGGCGGCACCTCGGCGCGCCAGGCGACCGGGTCGGCCTTGAGCGGCAGCACGGTGCCGTTCGGGTCGGCGATCTCGTACTTGTAGATCGCGCCGGCGCCCAGGCGGGGCACGAACAGCTCCCACACCCCGGCCTCGTGGCGCAGGCGCATCGGCAGGCGGCGGCCGTCCCAGCCGTTGAACGGGCCGACCACGGAGACGCGCCGCGCGTTGGGCGCCCAGACGGCGAAGCGCACGCCGGGGACGCCGTCGTGCTCGGTGACGTGGGCGCCCAGCGCACGGGCGATCTCCAGGTGGCGGCCCTGGGCCAGCAGGTGGACGTCCAGCTCGCCGAGCACGGCGGGGAAGCTGTAGGGGTCCTCCGTCTCGTGGGTGACGCCGGCGGCGGTGACGCGCAGCAGGTACGGCTCGCCGGACTCGACCGGGCCGGCCCAGAACCCGTCCGGATGCTGGCGGGCGAGGCGGCCGATCGTGGCGCGGGTGGCGCGGTCCACGACCTCGACCGTGTCGGCGCCGGGCACGAGCGCGCGCACCGACCAGCCGCCCGGGGTGCGGTGCGGGCCGAGCACCGCGAACGGGTCGCCGTGGCGCGCATGGACCAGCGCGTCCACCGCGCCGCCCTCGACCGGGACGTCGGGCACGACGGCGGCGGACGCGGCAGGAGCGGGGGCGGCGGGCGCGTCGTCGCGGGGCGGGAAGCGTGTGCCGGCGGGGTCGGCCCCGACCTCCAGGGTGGCGGCGTCCGGGGTGTCCTCAGCCATGGGTCGTGCCTCCAAACGGTCCGGTCAGGCGTTCCACGATCGCGGCGAAGCCCGAGAGCGGAATCGCCAGCCAGGTGGGTCGGTTGGCGGCCTCGTAGCGGATCTCGTAGGCCGCCTTCTCCAGCAGGAACAGGTCGAGCACGGCGGCCTCCGCGGCCAGCGGCACCCAGCGGCGCGGGGCCTGCTCCAGCACCGCGCGGTAGGCGTCGAGGAAGGCGGCGGAGGCGCTGACGCGGAACCGCTCGACCACCAGGGCGCGGTTGCCGGCGGCGGACTCGGACTCCGCGGTGCGGCCGGTGGTGGCGGTGGCGGCGGCGTAGTCGAACGAGCGCAGCAGGCCGGCGACGTCGCGCATCGGCGAGGACTTCGCCCGGCGCTGCTCCATGGTGCGGGCCGGCTCGCCCTCGAAGTCGATCAGGTAGGCGTCGCCCTGCACCACCAGCACCTGGCCGAGGTGGAAGTCGCCGTGCACGCGGGTCTGCAGCGCGCCCTGTCCCTGCTGCGCCAGCGCCCGGGCGGCGACGCGGATCGGCTCCGCCCGGGCGCGCAGCGCGGAGGCCACGGCGTGGTGCGCCTCGTCGCTCCACTGCGCGACGCGGCCCAGGGCGTCGAGCGCGCCGTCGATCTGGGCGATCGCGCCCGCGGCCCACTCGTCCAGCACGCCGGCGTCGGCGTCGAGCGGGTGGAACGCGGGGTCGTCGCTGTCGGCGGACAGCACGGCGTGCAACTCGGCCAGGCGGCGGCCGATGGCGGCGGCGAAGGCGTGGTAGCCGGACAGCGCGTCCTCCACCGTGGCCTCGTCGGCGTCCTCGGTGCCCACGTCGTCGCCGGCGCGGGCCAGGTACTCGAGCGTCCAGCCCCAGCCGTCGCCCTGGTTGCGCACGAAGCCCTGCACCAGCGCCACGGTGTGCGCCACGCCGGCCGCGTCCACGCGCACCGTCTCGGCCACCAGCGGCGCGATGTTGCCGAAGCCGCGCTCGGTGAGGTAGCCGGTCATCTCGGCCTCGGGGTGGATGCCGGCGAGCACCTTGCGCACCACCTTGAGCACCACGGCGTCGCCGATGATCTGCGAGGAGTTGGACTGCTCGGCCGACAGGCGGCGGATCTCGGCGTCCTCGGGCAGGTCGAGCAGGTCGGCGCGCGAGGTGGTGCGGAAGCGCAGCTCGCCGCCGGGGAAGGGCAACACGCTGGCGTCGCGCATGTGGCTCAGCATGGCAGTGGTGAAGTCGTCCACCGCGAAGCCGTCGGTGAGGTAGCCGACCTGCGAGCCGCGCCGCGCGCGGGCGAAGGCGAGCTGCATGCCGAGCGCGCCGATGTTGTCCGGGAGCACGGCGATCGGCATCGCGTAGTGCTCGGTGCGGTCCGCGACCCTGACCTCGATCTCGGAGAACAGCACGTTGTTGTCGCGTCCGGAGCGCAGCGCCACCGCGTAGGCGAGGCGGGCGGAGTGCAGAGTCTCGCCCTTGGCGCCGAACCAGCGCCGCTTGGCGAGGTAGCCCGGCAGGATGTCGCGCTCCAGCGTGGCGCGCGCGAAGGTGTCGGTCATCAGGTCGGCCAGCTCGTTGCGCACCACGAGCGTCGCGAACTCCGGCAGCATCTCCGGGGCGGGCGCGTGCCAGGACGGCAGCTGCGTCGCGGTGGCGAGGCGGAACCAGAAGAAGCCGTACGGCGGCAGGGTCAGCAGGTAGGTGAGCTGGCCGATCGGCGGGAACACCGAGCCGCCGACCAGGTCGATCGGCACCCGGCCCTCGAACGCGGACAGGTCGAGCTCGACCGCCTGCGCGGCGCGCGACAGGTTGGAGACGCAGAGCAGGGTCTCGCCCTCGCCGCCCTGCCCGTCGGCGCCGTGGCCGGGGCGGCCCTCGCCGTCGTCCAGCTCGCGCAGGTAGGCCAGCACCTTGCGGTTGCTGGGGTAGAGGAAGCGCTGGGTGCCGCGGCCGAAGGCGCGGTGGCGGCCGCGCACCGCCAGCATGCGGCGCATCCAGTTCAGCATGGAGTGCTGGTCGCGGGCCTGGCTCTCGACGTTGACCGCCTGGTAGCCGTACATCGGGTCCATGATCGGCGGCAGCACCAGCTGCGCCGGATCGGCGCGGGAGAAGCCGCCGTTCCTGTCGACCGACCACTGCATCGGCGTGCGCACGCCGTCGCGGTCGCCGAGGTGGATGTTGTCGCCCATGCCGATCTCGTCGCCGTAGTAGATCACCGGGGTGCCGGGCATCGACAGCAGCAGGCCGTTCATCAGCTCGATCCGCCGCCGGTCGCGCTCCAGCAGCGGCGACAGGCGCCGGCGGATGCCGAGGTTGATCCGCGCGCGGCGGTCGGAGGCGTAGGTCTCCCACAGGTAGTCGCGCTCCGACGAGGTGACCATCTCCAGGGTCAGCTCGTCGTGGTTGCGCAGGAAGATCGCCCACTGGCAGTTCGCCGGGATCTCGGGCGTCTGGCGCATGATGTCGGTAATCGGGAAGCGGTCCTCACGCGCGATCGCCATGTACATGCGCGGCATCAGCGGGAAGTGAAACGACATGTGGCACTCGTCGCCCTCGCCGAAATACACCTGGGCGTCCTCGGGCCACTGGTTGGCCTCGGCGAGCAGCATCTTGCCCGGCGCCACGATGTCCAGCTCGGCGCGGATGCGCTTGAGGATGGCGTGGGTCTCGGGGAGATTCTCGTTGTTGGTGCCCTCGCGCTCCACGAGGTAGGGCACGGCGTCCAGGCGCAGGCCGTCGACGCCGAGGTCGAGCCAGAACCGCATCACGGAGAGGACCTCGTCCATCACCGCGGGATTGTCGAAGTTCAGGTCGGGCTGGTGCGAGTAGAAGCGGTGCCAGTAGTACGCCTTCGCCTCGTCGTCCCAGGTCCAGTTGGACTTCTCGGTGTCGAGGAAGATGATGCGGGTGCCGTCGTACTTGTCGTCGCTGTCCGACCACACGTAGAAGTCGCGTTCCGGCGAGCCTGCCGGCGCCTTGCGGGCGGCCTGGAACCAGGGGTGCTGGTCCGAGGTGTGGTTGATCACCAGCTCGGTGATGATGCGCAGGCCGCGCTCGTGGGCGGCCTCGATGAAGCGGCGCACGTCGGCGATGGTGCCGTAGTCCTCGTGCACGCCGCGGTAGTCGGCGATGTCGTAGCCGTCGTCGCGGCGCGGGCTCGGGTAGAACGGCAGCATCCAGATCGCGGTGACGCCCAGCTCCACGATGTAGTCGAGCTTCTCGATCAGGCCGGGGAAGTCGCCGACCCCATCGTTGTTGCCGTCGAAGAACGCCTTGAGGTGGAGCTGGTAGATCACCGCGTCCTTGAACCACAGCGGGTCCTCGACGGCGGGGGTGGCGGGGAGGGCGGCTGGGGTGATGCTGTTCATGCTGTCCGGGTGTCCGCGGGCGGGCTGTCGGGATGAGGCGTCGGCAGGCTGAGGCGTCGTGCAGGCCTTGGCGTCGGGTGGCCCAGGCGGGTGGTCCAGGCGGGCGACCCGAGCGGCGGCCCGTGGCAGGCGGTACGCTATGCGGGCGTGGCGCGCCAGATGGCGTACGGCGTCTCCGGGGCGAGGCGCACGCGCTGCGACCTGCCCTCGAAGCGGAACCGCGCGCTGCCGACCAGGTCCTCCATGTCGAGCGCCGCGCTGTCCGGCAGGGTCCACAGATACAGCGGAATGTCGATGGCCGCCTCCTGGACGGCGCGGGGGTCGAGGCTGATCGCCACCAGCACCACGTTGGAGCGGTCCGGCGTCGCCTTCTCGAAGAACAGCACGGCGTCGTTGGCGGCGGGCAGGAAGGTGACGCCGAACTGGGACTGCAGCGCCGGGTTGGCGCGGCGCAGGCGGTTGAGCTGGGTGATCTCGGCGACGATGTTGCCGGGGCGGTCCCAGTCCCAGGTGCGGATCTGGAACTTCTCGCTGTCCAGGTACTCCTCGCGGCCGGGCAGCGGGGTGCCCTCGCACAGCTCGAAGCCGTTGTAGACGCCCCACAGCCCGGACAGCGTGGCCGCCAGCGCCGCGCGGATCAGGAAGCCGGGCCGGCCGGAGGTCTGCAGGAACACCGGGTTGATGTCGGGGGTGTTGACGAAGAAGTGCGGGCGGAAGAACTCGCGCGGCGCCTCGGTGGAGAGTTCCGTGAGGTAGGCCTGCAGCTCGCGCTTCTCGTTGCGCCAGGTGAAGTAGGTGTAGGACTGGCTGAAGCCGACCTTGGCGAGGCGGTACATCACCTTGGGGCGGGTGAACGCCTCGGCGAGGAACACCGCGTCCGGGTGGCGGGCGCGAACCTCGGCGATCATCCACTCCCAGAACGCGAACGGCTTGGTGTGCGGGTTGTCGACGCGGAACAGCCGGATGCCCTGCGCGGCCCAGAACAGCACCGCCTCGCACAGCGCCACCCACAGGCCGGGCACGCTGTCCTCGGCGTAGAAGTCGACGTTGACGATGTCCTGGTACTTCTTCGGCGGGTTCTCGGCGTACCGGATCGAGCCGTCGGGGCGCCAGTCGAACCAGCCGCGGTGCTGCTTCAGCCAGGGGTGGTCGGGCGAGCACTGGATCGCGAAGTCGATGGCGATCTCCAGGCCGTGGGCGGAGGCGGCGGCGACGAGGTGGCGGAAATCGTCGAGCGTGCCCAGCTCCGGGTGCAGGGCGTCGTGGCCGCCGGCCTCGGAGCCGATGGCGTACGGGCTGCCCGGGTCGGTCGGGCCGGGGGTCAGGGTGTTGTTCGGGCCCTTGCGGTTCGAGGTGCCGATCGGGTGGATCGGCGGGAAGTACAGCACGTCGAAGCCCATGTCGCGCACCCGCGGCAGGTGGCGCTCCACGTCGGCGAAGGTGCCGTGGCGCGCGGGGTCGTCGCCCATCGAGCGCGGGAACACCTCGTACCAGGACGCGAAGCCGGCGCCGATGCGCTCGGCGTCGACCGGCATGGCGGGGCTGGTGGCGGCGTGCGGGCGGTCGTCGGCCTCGCGCATCAGCGCCGCGAGGGCGGGGGAAAGCAGCGTCGTGCGCCGAGCGTCGGCGTCGGGCTGCATGGCGGCGAGCGCCGCGGCGAGCCCGGCGGCGAGCGGACCGTCGCTGCGGGCGGCGGCGCGCTCCACGAGGCGGGTGCCCTCGATCATCTCCAGCTCGATCGGCACCGCGGCGGCGTACTTCTTGGCCAGCTCGTCGGCGAAGGTGGCGTAGGCGTCGCGCCAAGCCTGGATGCGGTAGCTGTGGCGGCCGAGCGGCCCGAGCGGGAAGCTGGCCTCCCAGGAGTCGTTGGCAATCAGGCTCATGCGGCACTCGCCGCCGCCCCCAGAGGGCTCCTGCCAGAGCAGGGCGGCGGCGAGCTTGTCGTGGCCGTCGCACAGGATGTCGGCGGTCACGGTGACGCTCTCGCCCGCCAGGCGCTTGACCGGGAAGGCGCCCCCGTCCACGGCGGGCAGGGGGTTCTCGATCGCCACGCGGGCGCCGTGGCCGGCACGCTCCGCGCCGGCGGGGTCGAGCGGCGCCGGTACGGCGGCGGCGACGGCCTGCGCCGCGAACACCAGGATCTCGCCGGGCTGCAGGACCAGCGGCACGCCGGCCCGGAACGGGGCCATGCCAAGCAGCGGAGAGAACTCCGCGAACCGCCCGCCCAGCGCCGGCAGCACCGTGGCGGGCTGCACGGCGCGGGCGGCGCCCAGGTCGGCGTTGGCCAGCACCAGCAGCACCCGGTCGGCGATGCGCAGGTCGGTGTCGGCGCGCAGCAGCGCCAGGACCGGCCCGGTGGCGCCGAGCGGCAGCACCGGCATCCCGCCGTCGTCGAGCAGGGACTCGGTGGCCAGCAGGTTGTTCAGGGCGGAGATGTCGGCGGCGAGGCCGGTCGCGCCTGCGGCCCCGGGGGCGGGCGACCCGGGCGGCACGGCGCCGCCGGGAACGCCGACATCCTCCATCCGGGCGGCGACGAGCCAGCCGGTGCCGAGCGCCGCGGCCAGCCCCAGCGAGCGGCGGCAGGCCGCCAGCGCCGTCGCCGGGTCCTGCACCGAGGCGGCGAGGCGTGCGCCGCCCGGCGCCTCGGGCGCGGCCAGCACCGGGGCGAGGGTGCGCAGCATGGCGACCTCGTCCCACAGCCACTCGCTGCGCCAGTCCCACCACGGCAGCGAGCAGAACACGCCGTCCAGGCCGACGCCGCGCAGCGACTGCAGCGCCGCGCGGGACACGCCAGGCGTCCAGGCCAGCAGGAGCGCGTCAGTGCCCTGGCGCAGCGCGCCCAGCACGCCAGCCAGGTGCGCGGCGGGCAGCCGGTCCAGCCCGAGCAGGCGGAAGCCGGCGATGCCCAGCCCGGCCCAGCCGGCGAGCTGCGCGGCCCACCAGCGCCCCAGCCGCGCGGCGCCCTCCGCGCTCCCCGGGCGGGCCAGGGCGGCGTCCATGTCGTCGTCGCGGCGCGGGTCGAGGGGGGCGTCCGGGTCGGGCGGGGCGAACAGCGCCGGCGCCGTCGACGCGAAGGGGGAGCCCGCGGCGACGCGGTCCAGGGTGACGTCGAGCAGCAACGACACGCCCTGCGCCCGGGCGAGCGTCGCGAAGCCGCGCAGGGTGGCGGCCGGGTCGCCGCCGCCGAGCCCCGGCGCGAGGCGCAGGGTGTCTGCGGTCAGCGCGGGGTCGGACGCCGCCGCGGCGAACACCGGCCCCAGCAGCAGGTGGTCGAAGCCGAGGCCGGACACCCGGTGCAGCAACGTTGGCCACGCCTCGGGCGGGCCGGCCTGGGCGGGATCAATGGCGGAGATGCGCAGGGTCTGCGCGGCGGTGCGGGTGGCGGCGTCGGTGGAGCGCATCGGGCGGCGATCGTCCTGCTTCGGTGTGGGGGCTGAGCGTCCCGGCGTGCGCGGAGTTGCCGGACGCGGCGATCGGGCGCCGGAAACCGGGCCACGCGGATCGATGCCTGGAGGGCGGGGTTCCGGGACCGGGGTGCGGGGTCGGGCGCGACAGCTGCGTCCGGGCGGAACGGGGCGGCGTCGAGGTCCAGGGCCGGGGTGTTCCGGGCTGGGGCGTCCCGGGCTGGGTTGTCGCGGGCCGGAGCGCCGTGCGCTTGCGGACCCGGGGATGGCCCCGGACGCGGGCGTCGGACCGGCGGCGCGGGGCGGCCGGGCTCAGCCCAGGTGCACGCCGCCGGTCACGGCCTGGTAGGTGGCGATCGCCAGCGTGAGCGGCTCGAACGGCTTGGTGATGACGAAGGCGGGCTCGGTCGCCTCGCCGGTCAACAGACGCTCGGGGTAGGCGGTGACGAAGATCACCGGCGCCCGGTGCTGGCGGCTGATGGTGGCGACGGCGGAGGCGCCGTCGCCACCGTGGCCGAGGTTGATGTCGGCCAGGATCAGGCCCGGCCGGGTGCGCAGCGCGATCTCCACCGCCTCCGCCTCGGACGCGGCGACGCCGACCACGCGGTGGCCGCAGCCGGCGACCAGCTCCTCGAGGTCCATGGCGATGATCGGCTCGTCCTCGATGATGAGCACGTCGGTGGCGGCGGCCTCGCGCAGGTGCAGTCGGGCCTCGGCGAGGCTGGCGGCGGCGTCGGGCTCGTCGAGCCCGGCCACGGCGGCGGCCTTGTCCAGGCTCAGCCCCTCCAGCGCGGTGAGCAGCAGGAGCTGGCGCTGCAGGGTGCTGAGCCCGGCGTCGGCGCGGCGCGGCGTCGACGCCCGGGATGCGGGGTCCGCGTCCGGCCCGCCCGGCGCCCCGGACGCTGCGGCGGCGCGGGTGATGCTGGCGTAGAGCGCCAGCCTGGGATCGGGGCCGGCGCCGCCGGGAGTGTCCAGCATGGCGCGCAGGCTGGCGGCCACGAGCGCGTCGCCGCGCGGCTGGCTGCCGATCAGCGCGCGGGCGTAGCGTCGGGCGTAGGGCAGTGCGCGGATCAGGTCCTCGCGTCCCGGGCTGGTCATTCGGCATCCTTTTCTGGCACGTGTCCGCGGCACGTGTCCGGCGCCGGATCGAGGCCGGACGGGCCTGACGGACCGTCCGGGGCCGCGAGGCAGGCGCACGCCGACACAACTCGACGCAAGGGCGCCGGAGGGCAAGTGGATTCATGGTGAGCGACGGCGGCGCACGCGAAAAGGTCCGACGCGAGCCCGGCGCGACGCCGCCCGGTCCTGCCGCGCCCCGTTCCTCCACGCCCGGGTCCTCCACGCCCCGGTCCTCCGCGCCCCGTCGTGCCGCGCCGGCCCCTGCCGGACCGGACCCCGCCGCGCCGGATTTTTCCAGGCCCGACCCGTCGGCGCCCGGCTCCGGCCGGGCAGGGCAGGTGGTGGGACCGGGCCGGAGCGGCGACGGGCAGGACGGCACGGGCGGCGGCATGGGTGGCGACGACGGGGATGGCGGGACGTCGCTGCGGCCCCACATCCTGGCGCTGCTGCCGGACCTGCGCGCCTTCGCCCGGTTCCTGGCGCGCGACCGCACGCTGGCCGACGACCTGGTGCAGGAGACGCTGGTGCGCGCGCTCGGCGCGCTGGGGCAGTTCCAGCCGGGCACCAACCTCAAGGCGTGGCTGTTCACCATCGAGCGCAACGCGTTCTTCGAGCACGCCCGGCGGCGGCGGCGCGAGGACGTGGCGATGCGCGGGCACTTCGCCGACGGCGAGGCGGAGGGGCCGGCGCAGCACGGCGCGGCCGATCTGTCGGATCTGGGGCGGATGCTGTTCAGCCTGCCGCCGCTGCTGCGCGAGGCGCTGGTGCTGGTCGGCGCGCAGGAGCTGAGCCACGACGAGGCGGCGGCGATCTGCGGCGTGCCGGTGGGCACGATGAAGGCGCGCGTGTCGCGGGCACGTTCCAAACTGGCGCAGATCACCGGGCGCGGGGCGGTCCAGGAGCCGGACGCGTAGCGGACGCCAGGCAAGGTTGATGCTCTGCCTCAAACTCCGCCAAAGGCCGAGCCTTTGGAATCCATCACTTGGAGCGTCTCCGGGTTTGTCGGGTTCGGCCGCTATCCGGCGTCGCCTGGTGGTGATGCCCTGCCGGCGTTCCCACGCCACCCCTGGCCATTCCCGAACCTGTGCAACCCGGAGGTTCTCCAATCAAATAGGTTTCCAAAGGCCCTGGCCTTTAGCGGGTCCGGGCAGAGCCCGGCCTTGCTTGCTGCCTTGCGGTTACGTTGCGGCCTCAGGCCCGGACCGACCCATCGCCGCCGTGCCGCCGTCCGCGATCGGGGCAAGCGCCGAGCGGTGCGGTAACGGTCTCGTGAACGATCTGATGCAACCGCCGCCCGGCGGCGTCATTGGTCGGCCAGGAAGAGGAGAAGACAGAGAATGACGATGGCGACCTTCCACGACCAGGTGATCGGTATCCTTCCCAAGCTCCGGGTGCAGGCGCTGGCCCTGACCCGCAACCGTGCCGCCGCCGAGGACCTGGTGCAGGACGCCGTCTGCAATGCGCTGTCCGCCCAGGAGAGCTTCATCCCCGGTACCAACTTCGCCGCCTGGATGCACCGCATCCTGCGCAACCGGTTCATCTCGAACCTGCGCAAGCGCCGCGACACCACCGACATCGACGACGTCCCGGCGCACACCTTCGCCACCGAGGCGCCGCACGAGGATCGTCTGGCGCTCAAGGAGCTGGCCAAGGCGATGACGCGGCTGCCGTCCGATCAGCGCGAGGCGCTGGTCATGGTGGTGGTGCACGGCATGAGCTACGAGGCGCTCGCGGAGTCGACGGGTTGCGCGGTCGGCACGGCGAAGAGCCGGGTGTTCCGGGCGCGTCGCCAGCTCGAGGCGTGGCTGTTCGGCGAAGACCAGGCGCGCGGGCGTCCGTCGCGGGTATCGCGCGAGACGGCGAACCTGCTGGGTCATCCGGCCGCGGCCGTCGACGCCGCTGCCTGACCTGCGTTGTTGACGGATCGCCCTGGCTGGATCGGGGGTGCCACGTCGATCGAGGCGGCTCGCATCATGGCGCAAGACGAAACCGGGCCTCGTGCACCAAGGCGTGTGCAGAAGCCATCGGCGAAGTCCAGGAAGGGCGAGGCAGCCTTCGACTTGTGGCTGGACCGGGGCCTGCACAAGTTGTTCGACGACGTGGCGAACGAGCCGCTTCCGGAGGAGTTCTTGCGCCTGATCGAGGAAGATCGGCGCAAGTGACCAGCCCGTGACGAGGCCGGCCGCGCCCTGTGGGGGTTCGGCCGGCGTCATGGCGTATCGTCTCCACCCGCCGCGGCGCTTCGACTCCATCGCGATGAGGCTGTCGCTGATTGCGATGCTGTCCGGTGTGCCGCTGGTCGGGCTTGCCGTCACGGTTCTGGTGCAGAACTACCTTGATGCCGAGGCGCTGGAGGCGCAGCACCTCTCCGAAGGCGTGGAGGCACTGTCCGGCCAGGTCCGTCTCGTGCTGGCGGACGCGGCGGGGACCCTGCGCGAACTGGCCGCGGTGCCGGACGTGACCGAAGGCGACGCCACGACCTGCGCCACGGCACTGGCGACCGGGCTGAAGGCGTCGGGCGCCAGCTTCCGCGACGTGGCGGTGCTGGATGGCGACGGGGCTTGGCGCTGTGGCACCGGCGCGCCCGCCGATGCGGCGGCCGGCAGCGGGCTGCGGCTCGCCGATCCGCCCGATCCCGAGGCTCCCCTGGTTCTGACGGTGGCGGAGGCCGGCATCGTGCTGCGTGGCGCGCTGCCGGCGGTGCGCCTGCTGGCTGCGGCGCCGGAGGGCGGCGGGATGGCGGCGCCAGGGGTCGCGGGCCGGACCTCGTGCTGGGTGGAAGATGGCGGCGCGGTGGTGCCGCTGTGTGGTGGCGGGGCTGCGGGCGTGCCCTCGCCGGCGATGCTCGCGCGGCTGCTGCGGCCGGAGCCGGTGGTGACGGTGCGGCGGCGCGGCTCGGCCTACGTGTACACGTCGGTGCCACTGGGCGACTCGGTGCGGCTCATCGTCGGCAGCGACGCGGCGGCGGAGCACAGGGAGGCGCGGCGGCTGCTGCTGGTCCGCGCGGCGTGGCTGGGGCTGCTCACGCTGCTTGGGCTGTATGGCCTGGTGCTGGGGGTGCGGCGCGCGGTGGTGGAGCCGCTGCGCCTGCTCGGGATGGCGGTGGGCGGGTGGCGCAGCACCGGGCGGTTCGCGGCGCCGGCCGCCGTCCTGCCGGTCGAGATCGGCACGCTGTGCGACAGCTTCGGGCGCGCCACGGCGGCGCTGTCCGAGCGCGAGGCCGAGCTGGCCCGGGCGGTGGAGCAGCAGGATCTGGCGATGCAGGAGATCCACCACCGGGTGAAGAACAACCTGCAGGTGGTCGCCTCGCTGCTCAACCTGCAGGCCAGCCGCATCCGCCAACCCGAGGCCCGCGCGGAGTTCCAGTCGGCGCGCGACCGGGTGCGGGCGCTGGCGACGCTGCACCGGCATCTGTATGCGGACGGCGAGGTGCACACGATCAACATGCGCTCCTTCCTGGTGGAGCTGTGCGGCCAGCTGTTCCAGGCGATGGGCGAGAACGAGGGCGTGCGCATCGCGCTCGACATCGAGGCGCCGGAGCTGCGGATGCTCAGCGACCAGGCGGTGCCGCTGGCGCTGATCGTCACCGAGGCAGTCAGCAACGCCCTGAAATACGCGTTCCCCGGCGGGCGCAGCGGGCATGTCGGGGTGCACCTCACCGAGGAGGGCGAGTTCGTCCGGCTGGTGATCCAGGACGACGGCGTGGGAATCCCGGCGGGACGGTCGGAGACCGAGACCGGCACGCGCGACGGCATCGGGCTGCAGCTGATCCGCGGGTTCTCGCGCCAGCTCGGGGCGACGCTCGACGTGCAGGAGAACCAGGGCACGCGCTACGTGGTGCACCTGCGGGTGTGCCGGGAGCGGGAGAACCCGACGCTGCGCGCGGTGACGGCGACGGGGTGAGCGCAGCGGAAGCAGGCAGGGCCGGGCTCTGCCTGCGCTGCCATTCCAACCAGCCAGGCGGGCCGCCGGACCCTTTGGCAGCGACGCCCGGACCCGCCGAAGGCCTCCTCCTCCAAGCACGGGGTCTTTGGAAACCACTTGCCCAAGTAGTGGATTCCAAAGGCCTGCCTTTGGCGGAGTTTGAGGCAGAGCCTCAACCTTGCCTAGCTTACCGCTCGCGCACCGGGGCCGTGGTCACTAGCCCATGGTGGCCACGGAGCCGCCGTCCACGCGGATGTTGGCGCCGTTGACGAAGCTGGCGCGCTCGGAGCACAGGAACGCGATCACCGACGCCACCTCCTCGGCTGCGCCGCGCCGCGCCAGCTGGAGGGTGGGGCGTTCCTCCCTGAGGAAGCCCTGCACCGCCTCGTCGAACGAGGTGCCGGCCTTGGCGGCGCGCTTCTCCATCATGGCGTCGGTCATCGGCGTGGCGATGAAGGCGGGCGAGACCGCGTTCACCAGCACGCCGCGCCGGGCGTAGGTCTTGGACAGGCCCTTGGCGAGGTTGAGCACGCCGGCCTTGGCGGCGCAGTACGGCAGTTCGTCGGCATAGGGCTGCAGCGCGTCCTCGGAGCCGATCAGCACCACGCGGCCCCAGCCGCGCCCGGCCATGGAGGGCAGGAAGGCGCGGCAGACGCGCACCGCGGCCACGAGGTCGATCTCCAGGCTGTCCGTCCAGTCCTGGTCGGACAGGGTGTGGAAGTCGCCGGTGGCGCCGGTGATCCCGGCGGCGTTGACCAGGATGTCGACGCGGCCGAACTGCTTCGTGGCGGCGGCGAACAGGGCCTCGACCTGGGCGGGGGCGGTGAGGTCGGCGACGACCGGCAGCACCTCGCCGAGCGAGGCCAGGCGGGCGACGGCCTGCTCCAACTGGTCCTGGTCCATGTCGGAGAGCACGACCCGGGCGCCCTCGCGCAGCAGCACCTCGGCGGTGGCGAACCCCATGCCGGAATCGCCGCCGGTGACGACGGCGATGCGCCCGGTGATGCCAAGATCCATCGTCCGCTCCGATCGGTGATGCAGTCCATGGGTGATGCAGTCCGGCGCTGTCGCCGGCCGGGACGTGGGGGAGGCGCCGCGTTCGCCAAGGGCTGGAGCGGGACGCGGCAGCGGGTTCGGATCGCGCCGGCGGCGGGGCGGTCAGGCGGGAAGCAGGGCCGGGCTCTGCCTCCGCCTGCCATTCCAACGACCCAGGAGGGTCATCAGACCCTTCGGCAAGCTACGCCCGGACCCGCCAAAGGCCCCCTCCTTCAAGCACGGGTCCTGTGGAAACCATTTGCTTGGAAAGTGGATTCCAAAGGCTTGCCTTTGGCGGAGTTCGAGGCAGGGCCTCAACCTTGCCTGCTTCCTGTCCCTGGCAGGACGCGACGCCCGTGGCCCTAGGCGTAGTCGCCCAGTTGCTGCGCGAGGACCGCGCGCAGGGTGTGGTGTGCGGTGGTGATGACGGCCGCGTCGCCCGAGACGGTCAAGGCGGCGATCGCGCCGTCGAGGACGAGCAGGATCTGGCGTGCGAGCAGGTCGGGGTGGGGCGCGCCGGCGTCGCGGGCGGTGCCGGCGAGGTGTTCGAGCACGATGCGGTGGTGTTCCGCGGCGATGTGGCGGATCCAGGGTTCGCCCTTGGTGTGCTCCGCGGCGGCGTTGATGAACGCGCATCCGGTGAAGCCGGTGTCGCGGAACCAGGGGTCGAGCACGGCGACGGCGTGGGCGAGGCGTCCGGCGGGCGTGGGGGCCGCGGCGTCGAGGGCGCCGAAGAAGCGCTGGCGCCAGCGCTGGCCTTCCTCGTGCAGCACGGCGCGCACCAGGGCCTCCTTGGAGCCGAAGCGGCTGTAGAGGGTCATCTTCGAGGCGCCGGCGAGGGTGAGGATGCGGTCGATGCCGGTGGCGTGGATGCCGTCGCGGCAGAACAGCTCGCGCGCCACCGCGAGGATGCGCTGGTGGGGCGGAGGCACGGCGGGGTCGGCCGCAAGGCCATGCGGCGGGTCCTGCTCCGCGTGGTTCGGCAGCGGCTGCATGCAAAGACGCCTTCCGTGGAGCGCTCTGCCTCGAATCCGCGCAGAGTCGGGTCGTATCCGCCGCGGCGGATGCGGGACGAGTCTTGCCAATCGCGCGGGTGGGGTCAACCAAGGCGAGCCGCCCAGGGATTGCCGGCGGGAGAGGCGGCGGTGCGGCGCCGGGCATTGACCGCGCCGTGCCGGGCTCCATTTCGCTTTGGCACAGGCCTTGCCGACAGTCCTGCCGAACAGACTGACCTGTCTGTCCGGCGGGGGCGGGTGTAGGCTCCGGGCGTCGGCATCCCCGCTGGCCCCACAGGGAGAATTGCAATGAGTGCCACCATGAAGACCGACGCGCCGGAGCCTGCCACGGCCCAGCCTGCCACGGCCCAGCCTGCCACGGCCCAGCCTGCCACGGCGATGACCTCGTGCCTGCAGCCGATCGACCGCGAGGGACTGGAGGGGCTGATCGCCAAGGGCCGCGCCGACCCGAAGGCGGTCAAGACGCTGAAGTGCCGCACGGTGGCCGAGGGCCGGTTCCGCCACCTCAACATGATCCGCTCGCTGCCGGCGCACGTGATCGACGAGCCGCCGGTGCTGCTGGGCGACGACACCGCGCCGAACCCGTCCGAGGCGTCTCTGGCCGCGCTGGGCTCGTGCCTGGCGGTGGGCATCCACGCCAACGCGGTGGCGCGCAACATCACGATCAACCGGCTCGAGCTGGAGCTCGAGGCCGACATCAACATCACCTCGGTGTGGGGCACCGGCGACGTCTCGCCCAAGCCGGTCGGCTTCGACGCGGTGCGGGTCAAGGTGCACCTCGACGCCGATGCGCCGCAGGCCGAGCTGGACGCGCTGATCGCCCATGCCAAGGTGTGGTCGCCGGTGGCCAACACGTTCACCAAGCCGGTCGCGTTGAGCGTGGACGCGGCGTGATGCCGGGGGCGGCCCTGGCGGAGGTCCCCACCGGGGCCGCCCCGCTGTCCCGGGTTCCGGCGCGTGCGCCTGGCCGTGCCGCGCCCGAGGGCGTGGCGTCGGGCCGCGCGGCGGTGCTCGACAACCTGCGCCGCATCGCGCGCGCAGAGCTGGCGCCGATCGCGGGGCGGGTCGACCACGAAGGCTTCTACCCCGAGGCGGCGCTGCGCGCGCTGGGCGAGGCCGGGGCGTTCTCGCTGCACCTGCGCGCGCCCTCGCCGCTGGGCTGGCCCGACCTGCCGGCCGCGATCGAGGCGATGGCGGCGATCTCGTCGCAGTGCATGTCGAGCGGCTTCTGCGCCTGGTGCCAGAACGCCAGCGGCTGGTACCTGGAGAATACGGCCAACGCCGGGCTGCGCGAGCGGCTGCAGCCGGGCATCGCCACGGCGGCGCTGCTGGGCGGCACCGGGCTGTCCAACCCGGTCAAGGCGCTGGCCGGCCTCGAGGCGCTCAAGCTCAAGGGCAGGCGCGTCGCCGGCGGCTGGCGCGTCTCGGGCACGCTGCCCTGGGTGTCCAACCTGGGCGAGGGCCACTGGTTCGGCACCATCTTCCGCGACGCGGAGGAGGCGGGCCATCGGGTGATGGCGATGGTGCGCTGCGGGGCGCCCGGCGTGGAGATCCGCCAGTCGATCAGGTTCATCGCGCTGGAGGGCACGGGGACCTACTCGATCCTGTTCCGCGACGCGTTCATCCCCAACGACGACCTGCTGGCCGACCCGCTGGGCGACATGGCGCGGCGCATCAAGCCGGGGTTCGTCCTGCTCCAGGCTGGCATGGGGCTCGGCGTGATCGAGGCGTGCCTGGCCTCGATGCGGCGCGACAACGTCCACTACGCGCGGATCAACAGCCACCTGCCGCTGCAGGCCGACGCGCTGGAGGACCAGCTCGGCGCGCTGCGCGAGCGCGTGCTGGGGCTGGCCGGGGCGCCGCTGGAGCCCGGGCCGGGCTACCTGCGCCGCGTGCTGGAGACGCGGGTGGCGTGCAGCGAGCTGACGCTGGCGGCGAGCCAGGCGGCGATGATGCATGCCGGCGCGCGCGGCTACCTGGAGGGCTCGGTGGTCTCGCGCCTGCAGCGCGAGGCGTGGTTCGTGGCGATCATCACTCCCTCGATCCGCCACCTGCGCCACGAGCTGGCGGCGCTGGCCGCCAACTGAGCGCCGGCGGCGATCGTCGGTTCAGACGACCCCGTGCCCGGCTGTCCTGTCCGCCGCGATCCGACCCCGGATCGCGACCGAGGAGCCGTGCCGCCCGTCCGGCCTGCCGCTTGCAGGCTCCACCCAGAGGCCTGCCGTGCAGGCTGTCCCACAGAGGAGCACGTCCATGAGCGAGAAGGTTCTGGTGACCCCGGCCGAGCTGGCCGCGATGCCGCCTGCCACCACGGTGATCATCGACACCCGCAACCCCGACGCCTACGCCGCCGGCCACATTCCGGGCGCGGTCAACGTCCACGACATCTTCACGTTCCTGGCGATGTCGACGCCGGACGCGATCACCGAGCTGCGCGCGAAGTTCGCCGCCTCGTTCGGCGCCGCCGGGCTGTCCGGCGCGCAGACGGCGGTGTGCTACGAGGAGAGCATGAACTCCGGCTTCGGCCAGTCCTGCCGCGGCTACTTCCTGCTCAAGTTCATGGGCTACCCCGAGGCCCGCGTGCTGCACGGCGGCCTGGTCGCGTGGAAGGCCGCCGGCATGGAGGTCACCACCGAGGTGGCGCCTGTCGAGGCGAAGTCGTTCCCTCTCACCGAGGCGGGCCGCGAGATGATGCTAGACCGTGACGACATGCTGGCGGCGCTGGGCAACGAGAGCATCGTCAAGCTCGACGTGCGCGACGCCGACGAGTGGATCGGCGAGAGCTCCTCGCCGTACGGCCCGGATTTCTGCCCGCGCAAGGGCCGCATCCCGGGCTCGCGCTGGATCGAGTGGTATCGCCTGATGAAGCCCTCGGCCGCCGGGCCGATGTTCAAGTCGAAGAACGAGATCCTCGCCGAGTGCGCCTCGGTGGGCGTGACGCCGGCGACCACGGTGTACCTGTTCTGCTTCAAGGGGGCGCGCGCGTCGAACTCGCTCGTCGCGCTGAAGGAGGCCGGCATCAACGACGTGCGCCTGTATTTCGGGTCCTGGAACGAGTGGAGCCGCGACGAGACGCTGCCCATCGAGACCGGGCTGCCCTACGCGACCGCCGCGGAGTAGCACGCCAGGCTACGGCGTTCCGACCGGTCGGAATCGGGACGCCGTGGAGATCGCCGCTGCGGCACGCCGGCCGCCCTGTTCGGGCCGGGCCTTCGCCACCGCCTCTTTGTTGAGTTACCGTTTCTAATTTCGTGCCGCCATCCCTGCGTGCAGGACACGGTTTTCGGTTGACGGCCTGTTCCGCCGCCGCCTATCGTTTCGAGTGACCAGGCAGCATCGTTGCTGCCGAGATATCATCAGGCAACAGCGCCTTGCAACGACCAGGTTCGGTTGATGCAGGGCGTTGTGGTTTTTGCTAAGCGTCCTGTCGCAATCCCTGGTGCTGGTGGCGATCGTCTCCAGACCGGAACGTCTCGATCCCTCGTGGATCGTGCTCCTGCTGAACTTCTAGGGAAGGACGCAACGGATGTCAGCTTCGCTTTATCACAGTGCGACGGGTGTCCAGGCTCCGCACTGCATGCACGTTGTTGGGCTTGGCCGGACGGGTGCTGTGTATGTGGAGGCCCTGCTTCGGACCGGC
>JAABUH010001343.1_pt1 | contig 28310 bp, 32 predicted proteins | sample 5559121 | NCBI WGS metagenome assembly JAABUH01 (sample SAMN10711871, study PRJNA513364) | rock metagenome | isolation source: Antarctica rocks | place: Antarctica: Victoria Land, Battleship Promontory nord | collected 2015-12-28
TAGGGAGCCAGGAGACAACTCAGAGTGAAGTCAAACTTGCCAGGAAGCGTCAGGAAGCGCAGAAACGAGTCTGAGAGCAAAGGAGATAATACAAATACCCTAGTAGCACCCTAATATGCACGGACTTCACCCCCTAAGGACACGGCGGATGAGATCAAGAGGTGGAAGCGACCAATGGGGGAGGCGGCATTCAACCGAATGCTCGGTGCTGTGAGTTTGGCTTTGGTTCGGGCGAGGTCAATGGCGTTTGGCATGGGGAGGGAATCGGTGGCGGTGGCCGGTGATTTAGAGGAGTGATTCTGGTCGCATTTTTGTTGGTTTCCGATAGGTTTCCGTCTCAGGGATTGCATATACCGCCTACATACCCATTTAGATACACAACTATGCTAAAATTAAACCCCCTAACCCCCTTCCAATATATGAGTGGGACAACTATCACCAAATTATCCGACATGCTTCCAATTGTGAAGTGGTACTGGTTGGGTGGCAGGTCATATGAGGTGTATGAGTTTAACACTGATGCCACCCGCACCATTCTGCTTTACACACCCAACTTGATCCGGAGGGTGCGGAATGATACAGTGCTCGAGTACCTACGGAAAATGTTGTCCTTGTAACGCCGAAATCCTGAGGTGGCACCCCAATCTTCTTTTTCATCCTCGTCACCCTATGTCTTGCATTTCCTTATTTAAAGCTATATCGCATGCGAGAGTTTATTTGACAATCAACGTCACGATCAGCTAGTTCTTGTAGGCCACCCTCGGCATCCCCTCACCAGCTTGTTGATGTGATCCATTGGGAAATTGTCCCGTGCTCTGTCGCAGCAGACCCAGAAGTCATCTTTCTTGCGCAATCAAGGCAGCACGTCCGCCGATTCGCTCTGCAGCTCAGACCACGCGTTCTCGATTGGATTTAGGTCCGGATTCGGAAGGGTTGCAGACCTAGCTCGGCTCGAGTTTTGTCGTAGTGCTTGTTATGGACGCTTACGTTGTCTTCCTGGACCAAGGGATGACGCCCACCTCAAGGACACGTACAGCTGTGAGGAGGGAGCCGCACAGGAATGATTTGGCATACTTTGGCATACTTTGGCCTCTTGATGCCGTTTGCGTCCTTCTCTCACAAAGGTATCGAATCTCGGGCGTTGATGTTTTGAGGTGGAGACGGGTGAGGGGTGATCTGTAGTTGTAGGCAATGCGTCCTCAAGCCATTATCTCCATATATTTTGACGCCTAAGGCTTAGTGAAGCCAGGATTGTACTGCTCACCAGCTTGCCGAGTAACTTATATAGGGGTCATGTCCGGGCATGACACTAAGCGCCGGTTGAAGTAGTGTTCTTGATGAATTCCAGAGGCAAGGCTAGAGTAGGGTAGCGGAATATAGTAAGGAAGACTTCAATCTCGAATCGCTGGGTCTTTCCCTCTCTTTCCTCCTTATAACCTTCGTCCGTCGGTCGGTCCGGCCAGTACACGGTCGGTGATTGAGTGGCTTTGATCGGCAATTGTGATGCATGGACCTTGCTAGCGATTTGTAGGAATCGTCTTTTTTATGGAATTCTTTCGTTGGTACTTCGTCGTCCGTCGGCGAAGTTCGGCGACGATAATGTTGAATCGATTTAAATACCGTGACAAGATGTAAGAGTTGTATATGTGGTTGGCGGTCCAAAGGTTTACACCGGTCTTGCGCTCGATTGAATCGAATGACAGGCAGCATTCTTGGTACAACAACCAGCCCACGGTCAAAGTCACTTGTTTAGGGTTTTGTGGACATGATTCATACATGAAATCAGGATATGAACGCCATGAATGACACTTAGGGCCGGGGGGTGCTGAAGCCGCCACAATACCGGGTTTTTGGCGTTACAAGGACCACATTTACCGTGGGTACTTGTCAGATAATGGTTGTATGGTACCAACTATACCTTGGGAAATCCCGGCCTATTCCCACCATATATGAGTCATGCCCGTCATAACAGTACTGCAAGCACTGTGCCGGTATCTTCCCAGCTCAGTTTAGCATCATTCATAGTAGACATAAGTAGACATTGTCACGATCGAAATCGTTGGTACAGTTACCTCACATTGGGGCGCCTTTATAACCGGGATTGGGAGCATCAGTCAAGCTCCGAGTCATTGCTACCTTTTGCTTGAAGGGTTAGGCGGGCTACAAGACCTAAGGATTACCTAAATTGGCCGGTTACCATTTAGTAGTATGACAGACATGAAGACGGGCTAAACCACCATCAAGTGACATGCAGTATGCAGCAAGATCTGAGAGGCCAAACCTGGAACTGGTAAGACACAGCTCCTCACACCACTTTTGGGGTGACCAGCAGGCAAGGCGGTATGTAGGTTCTGGGCAAGTTGTCCGCTCAGAGTAGACTGCATGTGATGGCCTACAGTGACAAACAGGGCACCTTCACGGATCTAAATCGATTCAACATTATCGTCGCCAAACTTCGCCGACGAGTTCCATGAAACGATAACGATTCCCACAAATCGCTAGCGACGTCCATGAACCACTCAGTTGCCGAGCTTAGTCAGTCAATCGCCGATCATAGCCACACAATTGCCGACCAGTCATTCAATCGCCGACCATAGCCATTCAGTCGCCAACCACAGCCTGTCAATCTCCGACCAGTCTGTAATAAATGGTAGCCGGCCAATTTTGGTTTAATCCTGGTCTTAAAGCACGCCTAACTCTTCAAGCAAAAGGTAGCGATGACTAGGAGCTTGACTAAGGCCCCTGATCCCGATTATATTGACGTGCCCCAAATGTGGGTCACCGGAAACGAGGTTCGACCATGTTCTTGTTTGTCGAAACAAGGTTACCTTTTGCCGCATGGTTTCCGATTCAATCCATTGTACTCAACACCCTTCCCCTTGCCTACAACAGTACGCCATTGATCTCGACAGGACGCCAGAACCAATGATCAACTTCGGCATTATGCTCTTCAACAAAGGTCAAAATTCGCCTCGGCTATAAGAAAACACCATTGATCTCGAAACAAGACAAGCCGAAGATAGGCCAGGAGAAAAAGGTACAAGAGAGATGGGTCGAGAGACGGAGAGAACCAGCGATTCGAGATTGAAAGTCAACGATAGTCATATAGTTACCTAGCTTTGCCGTACTTGATCTACCCCCTGCACTGTTTAGCCTACGCTACTCGACCGGCACGTAACTCGGCTACACCCACGCGTGTCCTCGCGTTATTCAAGCTAAGTTTGACAACTATAGCCTAACTTTGCCAAAGCCTAGTCAACCGTCGTCGATTCCGGGAGCTGAGCGTCAGGCCATACTGCTGGTCAATGTAGCACCGCGACACAGTCCTAGCATAGTTGAAACGAGGCCTTCAGACAACTTCTGGGTCTTACGCACGGCTCGACCCAAGACCCTCTTTCCTTGACCTTATCCACCCATGCAGTACCAAGACGGTCCCATACAAGCCTACGGGCCGGACCGACCGACGGACGAAGGTTATAAGCAAGAGAGACGAGAGAGGGAACGACCCAGCGATTCAAGATTGAAGTCCTCCTGGTACTACAGTCCCATAGCCTATTCTTGCCTTGCGTCTGCAGTCATCGAGAACGCTACTTCGACCGGCACTTAACTTGGCTACACCATCGTGTGTCCTCGAGTTGTTCCGTCGCCCATTATCAATTGCAGGTCTCCTTCGCCAAAGTTAGCCTACGCTTGTCAAAACAAGGAGCTGAGTGTTTGGACATACCCGCTGGTCAAGTAGCACCGTGCCAGGCATCAACCTATGTACAGCTTTCCACACATCGTACTTGTGTTGTAAAAAGGACACGACGGAGTGAGTGGGACTACTTGGGGTGATCAGCATTGAGTGGGTGAAAGCAGACTAGTCGCAGTCGACGTGAAATTTTAACTCCCCCCCCTGGATATGTCCGGATACCCCGGGATCTCTGGATCAGGGTCCCAGAAGATAAGCGGCGCGAGCGGGTTTTGGCGGGCTTATTTCGAAGATAAGCGGGGGGAAGAACTCACACGACACCCAAGAAGGAAACGATAAAGCACTGATTCCTATGTTCCTCATCTTCTCATTAGTTCCCACGAAACCTGCTTATCCTTCCGTATTGGCCAGGTGTGAATACCATGGGTGTCGTTGACACGATCAAGGCTCGCTCGACCAGTGTTTCGGCTTGGAAGTTGCCTAGGGAGGAGAGTTGTATCGCTCCTGACGATGTGTGGAGTAATAAGGGTAATCTGATACCAGTCTTCACCGTGTTCGTGCTGATCAGAGTAGATATGGATCCGAGTCCGCCGGAGTATCGACGGTGGACTACTTGGACGTTTTTTACCTGTGAGTCTCCGCATCTGCTATACACGGAGTTAGGTAGATATTTATGCTGATGAAATGTCTGACCAGACTGGGTATCCGACCTGATCAACCCCGGTACATGGGCGACGGTCTCCTCTTTCGTCACTCTCGGCCTGACATGGTGGGAATCTTGTCTCGCTATCTTTGTCGGTGGATTCTTGGTTTCCATCGTCATCACTGCGAACGGTATTGTCGGTGCCAAGGTATGGAAGACCACCGCTCTTCAAGAGTCCGTAGCTGATAGAGAGGGTATGCACAGGCCCACACCCCGTTCGCTATCACCTCTCGATCGGTATTCGGATACTGGGGAAGCAAGTTCGTCGTGTTTTCCAGGATGGTTATCGCTTGTTTCTGGTTGAGCATTAATTCTTGGTCGTGAGTGGAGATCACCAGTCGAACTTTGCGCTCAGCTGACTGTGGATATCCTCCTGCTATGCCCTGCTTCCCAACTCGGGCTATACTTGATCCTATACAACCTTTGCCAACGTTCATCCGACCAACCTCTCAATACGATTCTCCGTTTGCCATCTTGCGCTTCATGAATCCCTTTGCGATCGATAGCGGCGGTATCTTCGTCACTCTCATGATTGAGGCTATCTGGCCACAATACTCCCACCTCAAGAACTCGCTCTCGCCTAGTGAAGGTGCCACTTCAGCCGACTTCCTGAGCTTCTTCCTGTTCTGGTGCGTTCTTCATCCTAATCACCTTTCCGTCCCTAACGCTCTACAGGCTTCTACAGCTACCATTCGTCTTCATCCACCCTTCGAAGCTCGCTTGGCTTTTCAACGTCAAGGCTATCGTCGTCCCGGTCTGTGCAATTGGCACCTTGGCCTGGGTAGGCTCGCCCAGAAACACCTGCAAATCTCAGCTGACATCGTTCTAGTCTGTACATAAAGCTGGTTCGGGAGCGTCCGCGGCTCTGTCGAATCCGGTTGATCGTGCAGCACCCGGCGCAGCGCGTTTCATCGCTTTCTGCTATTCGGTCACCGCCACTCAAGGCACCTGGGCTACTCTTAGTAACTACTGCTTATCGAGCAGTCAACTCAAGCTGATTTAGCAAGGTCTCAACATCGGCGACTTCTCGCGATACTGCAAGAAGCCGTCCTCAGCGTACATCCAGCTGATCGCCGTGCCTATCCTCTTCTCGGTACTTTCCATCTTCGCCGCCATCTCAGCTGCGTGCTGCTATGCTGTTTACGGGGAGTACTTGTACCAGCCTTATGACATCGTTGTGAGTTCTCCCCACTGCCCTCGAGATCGCAAGTAACACCGATTTCAGGCGAAGTGGAACGTAAGTGCCGGCGGGCGGGCGGCCATGTTCTTAGCGAGCCTTACTTGGGCGCTCGCAAACGTGACTACCAATGTGTATGTCGCAAAGATTGCTCAAGCGGGATCGATCTGATATCTTGGATAGCACGGCCAACTCAATCTCAGCGGCGAACGACCTGACTTCTTTGGCCCCCAAGTACATTAACATCAAGAGGGGGCAGATACTCGCTGTAACGGTCAGTGCATTCTTGTTTATGGCCGCTATCGAGCTGATATCTCCAGGTCGGCGTGTTTGGCTTCGCTCCGTGGAAAGTGCTCGCTACCGCAGGAAACTTCGTAAGTCTACGAACTCAATCTGACTAGCAAAATATCCTGACACGCATTATCAGCTCACCTTCATGGCGTCCTACTCCATTGTTCTAGCACCCATCGCCGCCCTCATGGCAGTCGACTTTTTCATTGTCAAGCGCCAGAAACTCGACATCTACGAGCTCTACCGCCCAGATGGAATCTACCGCTTCAGCAAAGGGTGGAACTGGCGATCATACATCGCCCTAGCGCTCGCGATCGTACCGAATCTACCGGGGATGATCAAGGCTATCAACCCTACAGTCACCATCGGGAATATTCAGTATATGTATATGCTCTCCAATATCACCGGCGATTTCAGGGAGTTTCCTTTGATTGTAGTCTTTATATCTGAACCTGGCTGATGAGAGTAGTCGCGGTGGTTGTGTACCTGGGTCTGTGCATGGCCTTTCCAGCTTACGACAGCTTGGTCGAACATCCAGTACACGATATCATCGATCCCTCATACCCGGAGTACGCAACTTATGGTGGCGATGTGGAAGACAAGAAAGATCAAGAGGATATCTACGGCCACCACGTACAGCCGGTCGACGAGGATATCCCGGCGATCTCGCATATGGTGGATGGTCGACATCAACGAGTGTAGGCGGATATTCGAGAGTGACGGAAATGTACGGAAATGGGACGGATGGGCATCGTGGAGAGTAAGTGCTGGTTGTGATCGCTCATTAGTTTGTTGGAATAAAGGCGTTAGTAGTTGTCATGAATAGAATTGGACTGGCAAATCGAGTTGCAACGGTCTACTATTCCTCCTTGCGGGGGCAGATGAACATCGATTCAACTCGAATCAGACGCGCCATTCTGCCAGAGAGCATCAAACCTTGGGTAAGAAACCATTGCGTTAGCAAGCTCTCTGGTTGAATACTGTTCTCCACTTTCGGTTTTCCAATCAGTACCAGTTGTATGAGACATCAGATGAGAGCGATCCTGGTATTGTTTGTGAGGACCGCATATTACCAGAGGGCGTGTGCCAGCACCTCTGTTAGACCGCTCGGCTCTATCACTAAATGAGTTTCTATGAGGCTCCAACGCAATCAACCAGATGAGAGGAACTTCTTCATGTAAAGCGCAGTTGAGACCATGTCCAATCCAATTGCACTATACATACATCCCAATGACTGACCAATGACATAAAGTGATCCCAATAAAAAGGAAGTTCATCCATTGGAAGTGAAGCGTTACAATGGATCAGTACTTGGTGAGGAGTCAATAGTAGTACCAACGGACTGCTGTCCCGCTCGACTTTCAGTCCCTGGTTATCCCATATGTCAGTGTAAAAGGGGCCTGACTTGGCAAATCAACTGCACAACCTGGTCTTCAGCTTGCGAATCTGTATATCAATACAACCATCATCCTCAGTGATGAAGCTGGATGAACGGAGGATCAGAGTGTACTGCTCATTTGAAGAGACTGGAATCAATCTGTACTGCTGAACCCTGAAAGACCTATATCCTAACAAATGTGCTTCTGTGTTTGCATTTGTTGATCTTTTCGTACAAGCCAAGGATGGCTACATGCCAGTCAAAAGAACAAGGTCTTCCATCACTCAATCCACACATTCAATTTCTTTCACCCTCAAATACTGATAATCACAGTTCCACCATATCTACCATGCCAGCAACAATACCTAGGTATGTTGAGGGCATTCTGAGCTCATTTTCACCAGATCAACCCAGCCCAAATGTCCCGGCAACCCTCTGAAAGCTCCTCAAGGTCAGGACGTGGAGGATATTGTGAACGGACGGGAGAGCTACCAAAGGCTGTGATTTTGTGAATCAGTCCAGAGGCAGCTACAAGGTGAGCAAGTGTGCTAGACCAGATCATCAGGAATGACAGAACTGACTGCAATGGACAGTCCCCATGCGAATGGTATGCTCAAACCAAGAAGACATGCACATTACAACCATAGGGACAAAAAGCGCAAGAAATCCAATTGAATAATTTGATATGTGCTCACCAGTATCCCTTTCCCCTTTATTCTGAAGCAATCAATGAATCAGTCAACTGGGTCAAAGAAGCCCAATTTGAGCCACTGTTTGCCATGCAGGACCCGGATGAGCAAAGTCAGTAGCTTGCCTTTCCTGATTGATATCCATTGTGTTATGGTCCAGCCTGAACTTCGCAGGCGTTCCGCAGACTGGATGGGAGGGTGGGATTGGATAAGATTGATAAAGATGAGAAGAGGAACGGCTGCAATGGGTAAGGGTCGACGATCATTTGATGTCGGAAACGATCAGAAACTAGGTCAATATGTCGAGATCACTATGAAGCTTGCCCGAGTCGGAAATGACTAGCCTTCAACATACATTGGAAGTGAAAGGAAGGTCCAAGAGGCTGTCTAGGATCTCTATATATCCACACATACGAGGAACACAGCGGGCCTCTGTATCCTCCTTGGTCTTCTTCTGGAACTCTTTGTCCAGGCTGTCCTCTTCATCCTGCCAGGCATGTACTCCTTGAGAGTCTGCAATCTCTCCTTGTTGAACTCCTTGGGATGTGTTGTTTGAGGCGCAGTGTAGAATTCGAGCTCCCGACCGTTGCGGTCATGATGGGTTTTGCTTTTGGCGTAGGACTCCCAATGAGTGGATGTGGATGGCATGGCATGTGTCGAGCCCTGACTTGTGTTCAATGTTGTTTGTTTGTCTGCAATGTGTATGTGTCTTTGTTGAGCTCAGTCAGTGAGACAAAGGGAATGTCACGATCGTAAATCGGAAGTCCGGTAACCCACATTGGGGCACGTCTATATAACCGGGATTAGGGGCCTTAGTCAAGCTCCGAGTCATTGCTACCTTTTGCTTGAAGGGTCAGGCGGGCTACAAGACCTAAGGATTACCTAAATTGGCCGGTTACCATTTAGTAGTATGACAGGGAAACTGGGTATTGCTTGACACAGTAGTCAGGGAAACTCCTATACCCAAAATATCGAGCTCCAGTCTTGTCTTCCATTTGAAAGGAGGCTGGAGACTCATGACAGGAGCAGATTGTACTGCTCAGTGTCTTACAAGGGAAGGTCCAAGTGCCAGTGGAATGAGAGGATGTCTTGATCCTGCTGCAGCAATAATGGAGCTGCCACTCTATGGGATTGCAATAGATTAGTCAAATGCCTGCCAGGTGCAAGCAATATATGCAGAGGGTCATTTGAACTTGACTAGAGTCACGCCTGACTACTGAGTTGGCAAGCGTAGGCTAACTTTGGCTCAGGTCACCTGTGTTTGCCAATAGGCGACGTGATAGCTGGGGTGTAGTCAAGTGAACCGCCGGTCAAAGTAGCAGATACAATGAAACCATATATAACATGTTGTGATCAATGGCATCGGTAGTCTGTCCTACCTTCCCCCATCCAGTCAGCAGATACAGCAAGATTATCAAAAAGATGACTGGAAGAGATATCACATGGAATGACTGCTGACCACAAGCCCAACACCTTTGGAAGGTACCACAAACATCATTGATTGCTGTCCTGGTAGTGAGCCTGGATGGAAGACAATCTCATATCCCCGGTAGGTCGTCCTTGCCTGTGCTAGACCATATTGCTTGTGTCCAAGCCGGAAGACAGAGTTTGGTTCCATGTAGGATACTGAGGTTCTGGCTTTATCCCGAGGTGAGAGGGGATTACCTTGGGAGAGAGTTGTTCCCGCAACCAGATGCCCTGTGATTCTGTCAGCTACATCACTGTACCAATTCCTTGTTGAGGCAAGGAAGGGAAGCCAACCCTATGACAAGATTGCACATGCAAGAGATACATTGTATTCAAGAGAGGAGGCACCCACCATATCATTTCCACTGAGAGTCACTCCACCTGCACCAGCCAAAAGAAACCGCATCTGTCTCTGTCCACCATCCTCTCCCCTGCACAACTCGGATCAAACACCCCTTCCACCTTCATCTTCTCGGCGCAACGGGTAGCATTCTTCCCACTCAACAAGACTCAACAAGAAATCATCGACCTGCTTACTCCAGATAACTTTGCTTTAGTTGCGTTGCGTTAGATGTCGCACCCATACCGAGGGGTTTGACCATGTTTTGGTCAACGTATTTGTGGAAAGGAATATCTGTTAGGGTTGAGATGATGTGTGAGAGTGCAATGTAGCCCATGTTGTCGTAGTGCCATGCTTTGCCGAATTCTGCTGATGGATGGAGATGACGCTTGTTTGCCACAATCTCAGAGGGAGTAGCGATACTGTCGGTGTGGGCAAACATATTGCTCTGGCTGATGATCCGAATTTGAAAGAGGTAGAAGACCGCGACATACGGGAAGGTGAAATTGTGTCCAGGTAAGCCTGACCGCATCGCTCATACAGACGTAAGCTAGTAATCCTATTCAAAGCAAACACAAGCCCAACCAACAGAGTACGTCCGTGATATCCGCATGATCCGAAGCATACTCATCCGTCAATTTCCATTCCGTGAGATGTCCGTCATCTTCGTTGACCATCCGAGTCTCTCCCCGTTCTTGAGCTTGGTATTGTTCTCGATTAGTAGACCGATGGAGAGGGTGGTGAACACTTTGGACTTTGAGCCGAAGCTGAACATCGCCTAAACAGAGGAGAAAGCACTGGTCAATCGCAAATCTCTCCCTTCATCACGGTTTAGGAGGGTAAACACATACTTCTGGCGCGACGGGATCACCTCTCGAATTGGCTATCCCAAAACCAAGCGTCTCAGTCATGTTTGCGTTGATCGACGAGACAGTCAAAGTGAGCCCTTGGACACTATTTCCGATACGCAGATGGTCGAGTATCCGCGGAAGCTTGTCAGATCGGAGATTGGATTAAGTATGGGAATCTTTGAGGGGAATGGGAGATGAATGAGATCAGAGTAGAAGATGGCTGTGATCAGGCTGAGGAGCAATACGATAAGGGAGGGATATGGAAATCATTTGGCTTTCGGTGGTATTGGTGTCGATTGGTCAGTGTCAAAGCGCAAAGTAAACTTAGCGGAGGCTCTAAGAAGAGACGACGATGACGGCAGGATAAGAGAGTAGTGAGCTGAAAGCAGGGAGAAACAAAAAGGATGTCCGATCGGACCCGTTGAAGGAAGAAGCATAAAGGAAGCGTAACTTTGAGATCAGGACGAGTAATCAGCTGAACGGGAAAAGTGAATTCCCAGGCGAACAGTCAGCCTCGAGTGCTTGGATGGACGTAGACACTTATACAAGCATTCCTCCCTGTTAGAACGTATATCACACAGGTCGCGATGGCTTGATAGTCGGTTTTGAGCTGGAAATAATGTATGATCGGTGTTGCGCAGCGCATAGAGGTCAGTCCAGCAGAATTAGTAGGACGGTGAAGTCCGGACTAGATAGAGGTCGAGGGTCGAGTGAAAAGGATCAGTCAAGCCGAGCCCTCTATACCGTCGGCAATTCATCTTTCCTCTTCATATCCCCTAGCTATTCCTTTCCGTCCCTCTTCAAGCGACGCAGGCTCGTCCTGCCCATACCTCGGATCCAGGCCTTTGAACTCCCTACTCACGAGATAGTTACCTGTGTTCGTCCAGTCAGTCAAGTCGTTTTAGCCCATTCGGATTGACGGACCTGAGAACTGCTGAGACAACTTACTTCCAGCAGACTCGAGCTTCGCCAACGAGAACTCCTTATTCCGTACTGTCAAAGCTCCCATCCCATCAACCGGATCCTCACCTGCAGGTGAATTGCCGTTGCCGTTGCCATTCGCGAAGGTCTTGCGGGTTCGGTATTCGCCCGTGACCAAGGAGAACTCCATCTCTTCCCGCTCGGCAGCCGGGTCATTCACATTGGCTTCTCGTTCTTTGGCGTCTGCTCGTTCTATCAGCGAGCCTCCAATGCCCCGATTAGAACAGCCTACCAGCGAGAACAGTACCAAGATCAAGCGTCCATTTTGACGGATCCCATACTCCTTCTTCCCCCTCCAGAGCCAGAAGCAGTTCCCAAGGCGTGACAATCGGTCTCAAGAAATCCTACATTCACACGATATCAGCTTCTTGCCTGCGAACATTGAATCGACGCACCTTCGAGTCCACCACTCCACCTTCAGCACATCCAACAAGCACAAAACACTCCACCCCCTCAAAATTCGCCAACTTTGCCGGGTTCAGCCGCCCCACACTCATCGTATATGACTTCTTTCTCGCCCGCTTCAACGCCGTGCGTAAGGTATCCAGAAGGGGTTTCGAGGAAGCGAGACCGATGTTTGAAACGACTAGACCGAAGATGTCGGAAGACATTGCTTGGTGAAGCGCAAAGAGGCGACGCGGGAGGAGCTTGGAGGTGTTGGTCAGGTGGGTTGTGTAGTGATTTGAGGGGGAGAAGGCGAAGATCTAGAGGTGATATGATCAGCTCACGTGTCAACTCCCACGAAAAGCGGTTTCAGAGGGAGAGGGAACATACGGAGTTGGCAGCATGTGTCATTTCAAAGTTCAGCAAACCCCGTCCTTCCTCGCCAATGTACCAGATCGCGCAATCTTTCATATTCACCCAAGAAGGAGGCTCGATGGACCTCAGGGCGGGTCTCTTCTCCTTTTCAGCAGCAGGCCTCAGGGCCGGTCGCTGTATTGTTGCGAAGGATATGGGCTTGGAACACTTTGAGCTGAAAGTCCCGACGATCTCCTCTAATCCAGCTCGATCAGCCTGGCATCAATGCAAAACGAGAGTTAAAACATACCGCCGAGATGATCGAAAGCTACATCCCAAACCACTACTACACCTTTTGCATCCCCCTTCAACTCATCCTGACTCGCTTCGAGCAGACTTTCGACAGCTTCCTCGACGTCCAGCTTCTTCCTCAGAAAGACGTAATGTACAGGTAGTGCGTCTGTCCTAAGAGCCAGCACATCAGCTTTTTCTCTCTCTCCCTTACTGATTCTTTAGACGATGGAAGGTAAAGCGAGAACGTACGGAGTAAGACAAGCATGACCATAATGGACCAACAGATCCGCCGGCAAGTGCAAACAAGATAACACATCAGGACAACAGCTATTCCTCATCAGCTTCGTCCGCTCCTCCTCCTCCTCTTCCTGCTCCCAAAACATAATGACCAGGTGATAGAGCAAAGGGATACGAAGGCGGACTGACCTTCCATATGTACTGTCTGCCAGGACATAACACTGTGCCTCACTCCCCCGTATCCGGCGTTGAATAGCTCGATAAACCCCTACTGAGGAAGGTAGTAACTCATCCGGGAATTGCAGGCCAATCTGTACTTCAAAATATCAACTTCCTCCCCTCTGATCCCAGAAATTCAGCTTTGAATGAGGATGTGGATGCTTGGAGGAAGGATGGACGAACAGTCTTGTAACCGCCATCTAGGATGATCCGAATTGTATCTTCAACTTCGAAAGCTTCTTCCAAGCTCAGCTCGGATAGAGCATCGCCATTGGTCGATGGACCTGCTTCCGGTCGGATCAAATCCAGCTCAGGATGACTGAGAGCATGTTCCGCAGGCGTCGAGAAGACGTCGGACATCCTCTCTCTCGCTTGATGGGTGTGTTTTGAAGTAGGACGCTTCTGGATTCTCACGAACATTGATCTTTGTCCTCGGTTGTAAACATTTTGGCTTGGCCACGTGGGGCGGTCAATGGCGAAATCCCGTTCAAGCCCACTGTCCAGAAGGAATCTTAAGAATGATAGGGGAGAGACGAGCAAGCAAGATCAATCACGTTGGACAGACGCAGGTCCGGTCAAGCATACTTGCATCAAGATAGTATCTTCGCGCAGAGTATACTCAGCTCCCATAACAAATCAACATCCCGCCTCACCGCACCTTCACCCTCTTTCCCCCTCTCTCCCAATACCCTTCCTTTCCCTCCCCACTTTCATACCTTCCCTTATCTTCCTCGTCCTGCTCTTCATCTCCTTCACCACCTTGTTCCCCATACTCCCGCTTTCCCACTTTACCCCAACCACCCTCTTTCCCCTTCTCCCTCTTGACCGAAGAAGATGTCCGCCTCGTCCGACTCGAGTTCACTTCTTTCGCTTTGACTTTGCATACTTCCACTTGCACCCCTGCAGACAACAAGACATCGATCCAGACCTGCCACGTTCCTTCAGCTTTCATCCTGAATCAAGGGGGAGTGAATCTATTCCTCACCTTCTGTGTCTCGCTCAAATTATCTCCAGGCCCTTTCACCTCCACGAACCTAACCTCCCCCTTCTCAGCATTCCAAACTCTACACACACACACAAAAACCACCTCATCAGCAAGATCCCCACCTGACCAACTCGAAAAACCAAGAAACCGATCCCCTGGACCTTTTTCACTCACATCAAATCCGGTACTCCACTAACACGATGCCGATACTCCTCCCCCAACATCCTACAAACCCCACTAATCGCCTTCCCTCCTAAACACCGGAGTATCTCCTCAAGGTTCTCTCTTCCATACTCCCAATTAACACCTACAGCCCAAGTCCCTTTCTCCCTCTCCCTCTCATCGGCTTCTCTCAACATGTCAAGTGCGACACTGGTCCTGGACATGGCTTCGAGTCGAGCTTCAAGGATCTCCCTTCGGGTTGGGGCGAAAGTGTCTTCACCCAAGTCTAGTGGAGCCGTTTGGTAGGGTGTCTCGAATGCTCCTGGAAGAGGGGCGAAAAGGACTGGCCACATCAGTAGGGCAAAGAGGGTGGTGACGATCGATCCTTCCGAATGGAATCTACCAACGTCATCAGCTTTAGCTCTCGGATTGCATATGCTTTTGGAGGGTTCGACTAACCCCTTATACCCTCTCTTCTCCCACCACTCCAAAACCCACCCTTCGACCGTGATCTCCCCCTCTCTCCCCACCCAAACACTCTTCCCAACCTGTTGAATCCCACCACGACTGACCACATCCTTATCCTCATCTCCCAACCCTAAACTAGCTTCCCTCTCCCTATCCCGATCCCGACTCTCAGCTCGAGGTCGAACCTTTGGCTGACCCATATTTTCCGGTACGCGGGGAGCGATTAGTTCCCTGATTTCACACTTGAGTAACTCGGCATGAGAGATATGTCGTTCGTCTGAAGGGAGGGCGAGTTTGTTTTCAAGTCGGGTAAGGCGGCGGCTCAATGCCGGACGATATACTGTGAGGGAGTCAGCCAAGACGACTCCCTTTCCTAGCAATCAATCGCTCCGACGGAGTCCGCTCGACTGACTGAGATGAGTATCCTCGTCAAGTAAACCATCGATGCAAACCTGCACCGCCTCTCGCATCTTCTCCTCCTTCTCGAGAGGAGTCGCGTTGTAGTGATTCATCAGAACCAGAGCGAGACGTTCGTACCAAGCGCTTAGGATATCGATCAGCCTCAAACCATTGATGAATCGAACCACTCAACTCACCCTCTCTTGCCTCGACGCCATCGACGTTGATGCAGTAACGCACGGAGCACTTCACACTCCAGGTCATACTCGTGAAGTATACCAAGAGCTGTAGCACCCTACGTATGATATCAGCGCGCTCATTCGAAACAGCTCAGATATGCCAAGTCTACCTTGTAAATGATACGAGTCAAGACATGACCTATGAATCGTCAACGTCGGATTAAGAGGGCACAACAGCCATCCAGCTAAGATCCATCAAACCAGAACTAACCAGTCTTAAATCTATCCCAAACCAACCCGCCCTCTTGCCGCTTAATATCCACCTCCCTTCCCCCCTCACCCTCAACCAGCCCTTTCCAAACAAGCCAAAGCCCTTCCCAAACCCGCTTGACAACTTTCGCACCTTCAGCCCTCCCCAACATCTCTTTCCTCACCCCAAACCCAGGTAAGGGATTCTTCCTCTGTTCAGCCCATGTATCTCCCAAAGCGTCAGCTACTAGAGCTTCCCAACCTACCGCTCTTTCCCATTCTAGGAGTTGGTCACGAGTATCCCATATTCGGGATCGGGTTGGTGCGCCGTAGGAGGGATAGCGACGTTTGTGGGATGTCACCAGGATTGAGGGGAGCATGAGGGACGAGGAGGTGGATGATAAAGGAGGGGTTCGCGAGAAGATCAGGTTGACTCGGGCGATGAGGGCGTGCAGCTCGAAGGTGAGTTGGATGGCAGCTTCGCCGAGGTAAGGTAGGAGTTGAGCGACGAGCAGTGATTCGGAAGTGATTTTGCTCGGAGTGAAGGGGAGTGTCGATTGGAGGTTAGGTCTCCCTGTGAATCTAAGGACAGTCTGTTTCTTTGCCACGCTTTTCAGAGCTGTGACTACCGCTTCTCTCGTCACCAACATGGAGAGAGGAATCTTCCTTCCCCTCGCGATTTTCCTCAGATCGTCAGCAGGGATAGTCGACATGATCTCCTCAAGGCTTAAACCCGATTCATCCCGAGCAAGTGCGGTGATGGGCATCGAGACCTTCGGAAGGAGCGAGAACTCCTCGTCAAACCTCGCTCGAGCGGAATTAGCGGATTTCGTGCAATTGGACCGGGAGGAGGTCGAGCTAGCTGATGGGGAACGTCTTGTTGATGGTCGGTATGGGGGTGGTGAATCCAATACGGCGCCTTCGTCATCCACTTGTACCCGTTTGACTCGAGATGCCCAGAGCGATTCTCGAATAGCTTCGGCTAGTTGAGGATCGGCTTTCTCTTCAGCGGGTGTCAGGCCAGTAGGGAGTTCCGCCCATGGAGCTTTGCGTTTGCGAGATTTGATAGACGACGGCGAGGGCAATGGAGGTGGAGAAGGTGATGGCTTTCGGTCGGTCGAAGTTCCGGCTATGGGTGAATCGGAAAGTACCATATCGCTCTGAAGTGACGCGATGTCCGATGGTATGTCAAGGATCCTGGATAGAGCTCGCATCCCCCGCTTGACGCCCTCCGCGCCAAGCTCAGCGGAGTATGCGATAGACAGAGATGAGTAAGGATGTATCTTCCCAGGTCGACGGAGAAGCAGTCGAGTGAGAAGGTAAAGCGGCTCGTCTACTCCATCAGCCTAACTCCCACTACAGCCAATCTCAAAGAGCATACATGGCAGTCCCAGTATCCTTTTCAACATCCATGCCTCTCTAGGCGTGAAGAGATACTCCTCACTCTCGAAAACAGTCCGTATCATCTCTACCCCTCAATCAGCTCGATCCACCTTGTAGAGGAACAGGAGGCATACCATCAAACAGCCGGACATACATCGACACCCTGCCTCCATCGACAACATCGTGAGCTTCCCGAGCTTTCCCTTTACCCTTCCCCTTGAGGTCGAAATCCGGTTTCTCGGCGTCTGGTGAAGGGGTCGGTGAGGGTGTGATGGGGAATTGACCGGATGAGGGAAGGGGTGGGAGTGTGAATGATGGGGGAGGGGGAGAGGAGTTCATGGCGACGTTTGAAAAGCTAGGTTTGAGGGTCATCTACAGGTGTAAAAAGGTATCCTCCTCCTTCCCGACTAAAGGTATTCCTGACGCGTACTTTGTAACCGTTGACTTCCCGGATCCACGCGGACCGATGACATCTGAAGGCACGAATGGAGAACTGTATGTCAGGCTCATGATGAATACCCAATAACTGATCTAAATCCGCTATTTCATCCCTCTCATCTCCGCCATGTTCCGACCAACCATCCCTCGTCTAGCCGCCGCGATCAAGTAAGTCTCCCTCCTTCTCTAGCTCCATCTTTCCTCGAGCTGTTCCCTCGATCCTCCACCACCACCGGTTGTTCGCTCGCTGACGCTCGCGCAGACCCATAAAACTCTCAACAGGAATAACCGGTCTTCCCCCTCATCCCGATCCCTTACCCTACCTCCGATCTACATATATGTCAACAATCTCCCTCCTCTCCAACCTCCCCCAAACATCGATCTATCGTCAAGCTACCGAATCAATCACGAAACACCGCTTACAGATCGTCGAGAAGGCTCAGCAGGGTGGGGACGATGTGAAAGCTGTTGAAGAGGGTTTAGGTGGGATGGTGGAGAGCATTATCGAGGAGGCTAAGGCGGAACAAGGTTTGGTTGGGAAGATAATTGAGTGGAAAGGGTGAGTTGGTTTGCTCATACTATACTTTTCGTGGAGAACGGAGAATAGAGAATGGATCGAAGGATCGAAGGGATGGTGTTTGTTGGTGAGAGCTGATGGGTTCTTTTCAGGTGGGAGACGCTGGAGGTTGAAGCTCCTCAAGGACAGTGGACTTATTTCGATCCGGGTAGTGAAGGGGAAGTTGCTCCTTCAGCATGAGATGGATGACTTATCGCATCTGCATCGAGCCGCCGTCGACGTTCTCCTGAACGAAATCATTAACTGACTAGATCTTGCAAAGGGAGACATCATCATCGGTCGCTATGACTCTTGTGCTTCATCGCACAGCTGTGTTCATGCTGATCTGGCGCCACTGACTACATCGCAGTGAGAGAGGGAACATGAATGAAAGTATTTTCAGTATGATCCCATACTTGTCATATCGCACTTAGCTGATCATCTTGACTAGGCCAGAGAAAAGAAAGAGAAAGAGAAAACAAGGTGGGACTTCATAGCGAACGTTCCCCAGGCTAGTCTCATCTGCGGCTATCGCCCTTATTGAACCAAGAATCGCCCCATCAGCGCTTCAGGTATCATCACCTCTACCTCGTCTTCGGTTGATAACGGGAGTTCCATTGATCCATAACTCTGCCTCAAGGTTTTCACACTCCTTATATCACTGCGCTCTTCCGAAACAGCTTCCCTCATTTCATTTCATCGATATATATGGACGACCGTACTCAGATTCTCGCCTGCAAATTGACTTTTACGGCTTCAACGGAGGACCCTTGAATCCAATTTCCCCTCACCCTGTTCGCCTGAGACGAGAAAGGAGTGGCTATGATGGATGTATCACTCGAAAGCTGATGCAGGATGTTTGATGCATATACCTGCAATCAAAATGCAGTACAGATGCTATGATGAATGAATGAATGAATGAATGCCACATAACTGTCCCTTTCATTGACCAAAGATTCCCGGTACAATCGGATATCATCGTCATCAGCGTTTTTGTTCCCAATGCAATGCCGCCATCTATATCCGCTGCGAACCCGACGCCCCGGCTAGATCCGATCATCAACTTTCCCCAAGAATCGTTTCCTATTCTTCTCCGTGTATTCGACGTATCCATACCATCCCTAACGTCCCGGTTCAAAAGTCAGCCCTATACAACCCAAACTCGGCAGGCGAGGCAGGGGACCACTCACCCCCCCGATGAGCGTTAATAAGATCCCTATCGAATTGGTGAAATTGATTTGGAGGTCGAACAGTACAACAGCCAACGCAATCGTCATAACCTGTTTACAACTATCCATCCATCAGCATTCAAGGAGGTCAACCCATTCCTCGATTCCGATCCCGAGTTTCAGCACTCTAGCCAAACTCTTCTTCTCGATTCGGAATCGAGTGAAGAGAGAGCGAGAAAGAGATACAAAACTCACTTGGCCGATACGGTCATCGTCAAAGCCCCAGCTTTCTTATTCGCAGTAAACGAAACGATATTCAATCCACAAGCGATGATCCCATTGATGAGCAACGCCACCGCTTTGGACCGAGTCATCTGGGTCGCACCGTATCGTCGAACACGCTCGAGTTCGCCAGTGTACCAACCGTAGGCTACGCATTGGATGAATGCTAGTGGTGACATTCGCATGAGGAGGTCGAGGGGGTGCTGCGAGCGAGACGAGCGTTAGCGAGGCGTTGGAATCTCTCAGCAAAAACTATACCAGCACAGATGCGGGGAGATAGTGCTGAGGAAGTTGAAATGACCCGACTCACTAGCTTTAGCCGACCCCCTCCGCCAGTCTGGATCAAATTGGTGACCACCGTCTTCATTGCCGCAAGAGCCGTTCCAAGGAGAGTAAGGATTAATCCCCAAGCAGTGAAGTAGTAATCCCCGTATGTCCTGTCCATCATCAATTCCGACTGAACCAGTATTTGATAAGGTGAACTCACGCAAAGCCAACACCCGCGACGATGGGTAACAGCGAGACAAGCTTCATCATGCTGAACCGAGTTCGAAGGATGACGGTGGAGATGAGGATGGTGAAGAGTGGTGTGGAAGCTCGGACGACTTGGTGGAACTGCGAGCGAGTGAGCGAAGCGTCCTCGCCGTCGGGTGAAATGAATGCTTCTGCCCGTAGGATCGAGGGAGTAGCGGAAATTATGGACGAATAAAGGGCTTGAAGGAGAACTACTCACCGGGACGGTGACCAGTTGCAAGCTGATATTGCTAACCGCGATATTGATCGTATACAGCACCGAGAAAGCCGCAAGGATCAGATTCTCCTTCTGCGTCAACCGTGCCGGGACCTATGGCATCTCATCAGGCTAGTCTCTACACCGACAACCCGTACGGAAGACCCACGAAAGCGCCCCGTTCCAGAGCAAAATAACAACCCGCACACCCACTTAATGCGTGCAACCCCGTCAAAGTCTTGATCTCACATCAGCTTTCGGCCCACTCGCCACCCGAAAGCAAAGACGGAGGGACCCACATAAGGGAATGGGAAAGAGACGAGGACGACCTTATTGAACAATGTCAAACCTAGGTTGAAACAGAAGTAAAGGCATAGCCAATAAGCCGCCGAATCCTTGAACTTCTCTTTACTCTCCTTCTCCCTCTCGCTCGAATTTGAATTCAAGTTGACTGGTATTGTTGGCTCTTTGTACGTCCCGGAGAGAGGGTAGTTTTGATGTCCGTAGTAACTGTTTAAAGTGGGGTAACCGTTTCGACGTGCTGCTATGATCGGGTCGTATAGGTCCGCGACGTAACCGGGTGGTGTGATGGAAGGTTTTTTCTTCCCATCCATTGCTGGACTTGAATTGTTTCCTAGCGTACCGGAATTCATGTTGATATTGGAGAAGGAGGAGGAGGAGGAAGAAGGGATGTTGTGTGGAAAGTCGAAATCTTGTCGGGTTGGGGAGATGACGCGTTCACGATGTTGTTGGCTGGTGGAGGTCGAGAAACCCAGGGATGAAGAAGCGGCGAAGCTTGATGAGGAGGACGAGTGAGGTTCCAGTTGAGGTGGTCGTGGGGAGGTTGAGCGGGGTCGAGGTGGGAAGTAAGGGTTCGGGTAGAGGCCGAACGATGAGGAAGAGGAGGAGGAGGATGTTTGAGGATAAGGCTGTGGGGAGTAAGTGGGGTATGATGCGAGACCTGGGATGGTCTGGTTGGGAAGTGGTAGGGTACCGTCACGATTGAGTGGCTGGACGGAGGTGAGTGCGGCAGGAAGCGGGTTGAGGTTTGGAGGGAAGTAGATCCCCATGCTTGATAGTGATCGTCCAGGCATAGGAGGTGTTCGGTCTGGATAAAGTGGTTCCAAAGGCGATTCAGCCTCCGCTAGGGTAGGGCGGAACTCGGGTGTTCCTTCCGGTGTGAGCCTAGATAATTGAGGCTCGACGAGCGTAGACATCATCGCGTCGAGTTTATGCGGGAGGGTTGGAGTGATCTTGGCCAACGGTTTAGCTGGGGAAGTAGGGGATGGCGTATCAGGTGGAGAGTGCGGTTTGGGTGATTGAGGGATATAACGCGTCGCCGGGGAGGTAGGGTCGGGTAGCGACATGGCGATGAGGGTTCGGTTACAGTGTTTCAGATATCGGTGATGAGGGATGAAGGGAGTGATGATGATGATGAAAGCAATGTAGGGATCATCGCGCCGCCGCAGTCAAAACCCCGTTGTCCTCGATCCGCTTTCTTTTGCGATGAGATTCACCTGAACCCGGGGGCTATGCCGAGCGTCAAATGATCTAGAGAAGAGCGAAACAAAACCAAGCAAGCAAAAACCCATCAACCTTCGCTCCGTCTTCAGGATTAGGTGAATGTCGTGCTTACCTAACGTCTCGTACGGGGTCGAGGTTGAGCTTACGAGTACGCGAAAAAGATGATCAATAATCCCGTTATCACAAACATCCAAAAGAAAGGAGTGCCTGTTAACACCGCTTTTCAGCCTTTCACACCAACTCAAAACGCGCTAAGATAAAAAGCCGATGGTGTCAACCCGCCCGGTCCCCACGCGTCCGCCGTCGTTAGTCGATCGGTAAAAAGATACCTCTCTCACATTTGTGCAGTATATTTCAGGCACAGGTAGGTTTTCGTGTTTCAGGTCCCCGGGAGAGCGCGTAATGCGAACACGCAGGCAAAATAAGGTTAAATTAGCCAAACGAAGACCCTGACTGAGCAATCGGCATGCAGCGTACAGTAGGCGGTCACGAGACGCGTTTCTGGGTGCCGCTAGTGCCGAGAAGCGGGATGCACGGCGAGTGATCGAGCTAATTATGGAATGTCGATGGGCTGAGATGGTCTCCCGCCGTGTATCATCTTCATGTAGGGTCCCATGGATGAGCTTGGTTTAAAGTAAAAACTATCGAGTTAAAGGGAGCTACGAAAGATCCGCGGGACCGTAATTTGACGCGAAACATTGCCTGAGGAAGCGATGGCCTTTACCCAGAAGTGTTCGATTCCGTAAGACCTGCATGACGACGTGTAATGGGTCTGTGACGTCAAACTTCCACTCTGTCAACCATCGTCAACGAAGAATGGCATTTCTCGCACGAATTTGACTCAAAGCCAAGATCTGACCTTGTGAGCTGATCAAACTGTGCTTTGTCCCACCTGCTGACTCGCTCGCCGAACTTTCGATATACTCCCACCCCTCCTACCCCCTCCCCGTCCTTCTCCCGCTTTTCCGAGGTTTTCTTTATTCCCGAAATCCCTCAGATGCATCCGCCACCATCATCAACGTATCATCTCTACCAAATTTGATATCATGCTCCACCAAACCTGATTTCATGTTTATGAGCCCAAGTCCTTTTCGCTACCAAGCATGCACCAATACCGAACCTGCCCAGGAGCAATGCAACCTCGGTAAAACCGTTCCTTGCAGATATACGAGGCACAGTCGAGGGGCTAAAGTCATAATCCCAACCCAAGTCCCTGCGTAGAGGCTACTGGTAAGGTCAATGTGAGTACAGCTCGCGACTTCATAATGCTACACCGTTTGTCATTCATACGCTACATCCATTGTCAAGTCAGAATCGTAACGCTATAATACAAACCCCTATACACCAAAGACCAACCCATAAACCAATACCTCACCTCTCCCCCCTACCCGGCGTAATCTCACGACTGGGCGTAGCGCTCTCCCCAGCTTCCAACAACGTCGCATGCTGTTCCTCGCTTATCCGTGTATACTGTCGTCGTCCAAAACTAGTCAGCTCTGTCAAAGCAAGGAAAAGACGAACCACCGCAAGGAGATCCGATACGTAATTATGCCCTTCTGCCGTACTTGGGTATTTCTCAAGTAAACTACTAGCCACGAAAAGGACTTTATGTCTCTATCCCCAGATAATCAGCTCACATCCGGCCCGAGTTCCCAATTGAAACACTAACCAAAGATTCCCCATTCGCCGCTAAACTCTCACTCGACATCCTGCCGTCATCTCACCAGCTTGTTCCAGTCAATTCCGAGGTGGACCCACGCCTCAAGCAAACTCAAAACATCCCTCTCAGCCCAAGCCTTCTCATCAAAATCTCATCACCCGGTTCCCTCTCCCCTACCACTCTCGCATACTGCCGAATAGCGAAACGGACCATCGCCTGAGTGACCAATAGATTCGCACGGCAAGTAGCGAAAGCTGCACTATCCCTTTGTCCAAACCCAACCCCAAGCCCATACCCAGTCCCAGTCCCACTCCCTTCACTCGTCCCAGTCCCCCGCTCGAATTCGTGGTCGTCGTAGGAATCCCCAAACCGATGGGGTTAGCGAGATCAAGTAGACCCGGCGAGGATCCGTTCGAGCTCCAGCTGGACGGAAGAATGGCTGTTCTGGAGGAGGGAGAGGATGTGGAATGTATCTGTTCGAGGAAGGGATCGGTGGGCTGTGATGAGTGCTCCAAGGAGACGGAAGAGCCGGGAGACGAAGTGAAAGCCTGCCAGGACGGGTGTTGAGGAAGATGGTTGAGGGAAGCAACCGGAGGGTGTGAGGAGGTTGTCGTCGATACTGAGTGGGAGAGGGAGGTCGAGGTCGGAATCGGCGATTAGGAGGGGTGAGGTGGTTAGAGCGGTTACCGTTCGGTCGGAGCCATCTATACATGGTGTGCAATCAGCACGTTGCGTCCACATACAAGGAGAGAAATCGCACAGAGGAGCCAAACACTCTTCTTCCGACTTCCCGCTCGATCCCATCACCACCTCCATCGCTGACTCGCTCATCATGCAGGTTCCATGACCCGAGCGACGAGCGATGTGAATAGCTTCCGCCAGAGCGATGTTCGCGGCGAATGTTCGGCCGAGGTAGATGTGGTCGCAGCTGTATGAGCATTAGCCGATTCTTCCATGTCGACTCGCCTATGCAAGACTCACTATAGCGTTTCTGCGGATCGTTAGCGGAATCATCATCGTGCGAAGAGAAGAAAAGATTCACGATACATCGATCAGTGTCACTTGGGCATACCGCCGATTTTGAAGCCCCCGAGAAGAAGTATGACACCTCTGATGCAGTCTCCGAAGATCGCGTTCGGGGAGGAAGGAGAGTACCGATCGAGGTAATTGAATGATCGAGTACGCCACTGGTACAGTAGGTTAAGTTAGCCTTCGCCTCGGCACGGTGAAGGAGCGCGACCCGCCAAGACTCAGGAGGAACGATCTCCAAGGCTCACTCCGCTCATCTTCCCTCGTGATCAAAAGCTGCGAGAAACTCGGCCAAAGTAAGATCGGCATCAACGGACTGGTCGACCGCCCTCATCAACCCTCAGAACCTCAATCGAGGTGTAGAGAAATAACATACATCCTTTGTTTTGACTCCGAGTCTTCTCTGAAAATGAGTAGCTTTGCAAGAAAACAGAGCCCTCCCAGGAGTCATGAGGACGGTTATGCCGCTCCTCCTCCGCAACATGCTCCTCCTCCGTTGTCAGCCGTACCGCAACCATCGGCTTCCATTCCAACTGGACATATAGAAGGACATCACCGAACGTACTCTTCGACTTCTACAGCTTCTCATACGGGGTATACCAATGTATTCTCCGATCATTTCACCACCACATCCGCATATCCCCTTCTTCCCTGCACCTGTACGTCATTACCTTCTCTCCTCCTGTCACTCCCCATTCACTCAAGCTGATACTTTCCAGCCAATCGAGACAAACCCCTTGCCTCCACCACGACCGCCCTCAAACCCACCACTCGACCTCCCCTGGCTCCCTATCTCCCCAAATGCACTCCTTACCCCGCCTCAGGCGTAATCGACTCCTTCCGAAGATTCCCCCTTTAGGCTGGTGTTCATGGGGAACAAACGACGGTCTAGGTTGTGAATGGGTCATCACCGCTGAACCATCGTCAACCGAAATTGACGGGGTGGGTGGGAACGGGAATGGGAACGGGAATGGGAACGGGAATGGGAATGGGAACGGGAACGGGAATGGGAATGTGCATGTATTAGCACCTCCAGCTGGGATCGACTCAAACATGATGGATAGAAGGATATCGGTACATCCGGCCAAGACGATCAGGATCGAGGATGTCTTGCCTTGGAGTACTTTGATGAAGATCCTCCAAGTGTATCATTCCGTACGAGTTGACAGGACCAGGTTTTCTCCTCTCATGGGTATACTTGCACGCCTGATCCAACACCACACATCCCTCACATCTCTCAGCCCCAGGGTTCGGTTTCACTCATTTCACCTTCCTCGCTCGACATAGATCTCATGAAGGTAGGCGTTTCTTCGGGGAGTTAGGGGAATGATTCGTATCGGTGCCTGTACTGGGGGATTTTCGTTTCTTCCCTGCTCGAGGATGAGATTGCGAAAGACATGTGGAGCAGGTGGTCGATAAAGTAAGTAGATCGAGTCCGTTGACATGGACGTGCTGTTTCGACCTTGATGATACCAAGAAGACTAGGATGGGGTCAGATTTGGTTAATTACTCGGTGCGACCCCGGTACAAGCCCCGCTTGATCCCCTGATTCCCCCTCATGGGATGATCAAAAGCGGAGAACTAAGCCGGTACCGTTGATGTCGGCGATTAGAAAAGTCGGAAATCACTTCAGCCAGTAACGCGATTGCCACATTCGCTACGTTCCGGTTCTTCGTTTATTCGAACGCTGTCCTGTAGTTTCGGCTTGCTAAGTCCTGAGGTAAAGCTTGATTCAACGTGAGATCTCCATTACCGTTCATTAGACGAAGCTCATCTCTACTTGGAGCTAGATGTCGTTCTCAACCGCACCCATCCTCATTGACGGGAAGGGTCACCTCCTCGGTCGATTGGCGTCTATTGTGTCAAAGCAGGTGAGTCGCGTAGGGTACGGGTTTAGCAGGATGTGGAGAAAGACAGTAGCAAGGATGGGTGCTTAAACATGGCGGACGAAAGCGTATCGGGCGGCTATGTGCTTCGGATGGATACAGGGATTAACATACTAAATGTGGATGTCGCTGACTATCGGTTTTCAATCCTTCCCCTCCAATTACCTGTCATCATCCGACCATCCACGCTTCGATTTGCTACCTTCTCTCTCCTCCGCTTCCATTCCACCATATACCGATCCGCAGATCCTCTCCGGCCAAAAGGTCAGCGTCGTCCGATGCGAGGAGATCAACTGCTCGGGCTCATTCTTCCGAAACAAGCTCAAGTATCACGACTACCTACACAGTGAGTGTGCTTCGTCTTGCTTTCAACGTCTTCACGGATGCTTCCTATACCTGCGAGTCGCTCGGTTCTCCGCAGTTTTGCTGCTTGACTGCGCAGCGCGGGTTATCGGTTCCCAGGAAGTCGGAACATGCTTGATTTAGTTCAGCGAAGCTGAGAGATTTTCATCCCACATCTCGTCTCGGATTCTTGACAACAACGCTCCGTCATGGGACTTCCAGCTGACCATCACTGTAGAACGGCACATTGTCAACCCGAAGAAGTCGGGTCCCTTCCATCACCGCGCTCCCTCCAGGATCTTTTACAAGGCGATCAGGGGAATGGTGAGTCGCGATGCTGCTTTGTGGCGGTCGAGGCTAACCTTCGTGTCCGTCTCCTCCCCGCCTCGCCTATCGCTCTATCCATGTGATACTCGCTCCACCACGCAAGGTCCCCCATAAAACCCCTCGAGGTGCCGCCGCGCTCAAGCGACTCGAGCTGTACGAAGGTGTGCCTCCCGCTCAGGATAAGGTAAAGAAGATGGTCGTCCCCGCTGCTCTTCGTGTTCTTCGTCTTAAACCCGGTCGCAAGGTGGGTTACCTCCTCTGTGTAGCATCTCAGCTGAACTCGAAGGTAGTTCTGTACCTTGAAACGAATCTCGGCGGAAGTCGGTTGGGGATACAAGGATGTTGTAGACAGGTTGGAGGAAAAGAGGAAGGTCAAGGGGAAGGCTTACTTCGAGCGCAAGGTGGGTGTCAACTTACAGGACTTTTAGAGGAAAGAGTGGAAGCTGATGAGCTCGCTTTGCTCGTAGCAAGCTGCGCTCAAGCTGCGAGCAAAGGCGGACGCTACTGTCCCTCAGGATAAGATGCTTGCCGAGTATGGCTACTAGGTTTAGGGGCATGCATGTGTATCCAGCATTTACTTCGTTGTTGACTAGGCTTGAGCATAGAGCACGTCCAATCAATTTTTAGTGATTGATGATGGCCGAAAGGAGTCCGATAAATCCGGCTGCCCCGTGTTGAACTCATCAGCATACCTTCAGTTCCCATCCATCTAGACATAATAGCCTCGTCTTGAATTCTCGTCTCGTATTTAGATCCTTGCACCCTTTTTGACCTCCTCGATCTCTCAATCCATTGTCGGTATTCCCCCACGGCTAGATGCTCGAGTACATATACGTCTGCCGACATGGGTTCCGGTGTGTACGCTGGTAACGCTCTCAAGTATCGCTGATATAGTCGAATAGGTCAAATTGGATCGATCCGTCGATCAAGACTTCTCCAACGGGGATGAATCGAGATCCACCGGTACGTAGACACTTCTCATGTTCCTCATCCCCCCTCATCCTCCACAGCTCACTAACCCTTACCTCGCAAACCACCCTCCCCCAATCTCCTGTCAGTAATCCATTGTCGCTGGTTTTCCTTTCTCGCAGTAATGCATGGGGGCTGATCATTGGCTCGCGTCGCTTCACTCACGTAGCTAGCAGCTTACGGTACAACCCAAGCTCTCGCCCTAGCGACCTTCCTCTCCTCACCAGAAACCCTTCATCCTCACTCAACGCCCGAACGTGTGTTCAGTTCCCCTTTTTATAGATGCATCGAGACCGCTGTTCCCACTGCGAGGGCTTTGGCGAGGGAAGGTCTCGGTAGAGGGGATGTTGGTTTGGAACATGGGGTTATGGAGTGGTAAGTCGCGTCGGCTTTGGCAATCACCTGGCGGACGTGTAACGATACCGAGATGGGGGAGAGCTGATTTTTTTTGTTGTTCATCCTTTGTTTCTCCTTGGATTCATTCGATTTCTTACTCGATACGCTCTCTACGCTGGTT
>JAABUH010001344.1_pt1 | contig 28300 bp, 23 predicted proteins | sample 5559121 | NCBI WGS metagenome assembly JAABUH01 (sample SAMN10711871, study PRJNA513364) | rock metagenome | isolation source: Antarctica rocks | place: Antarctica: Victoria Land, Battleship Promontory nord | collected 2015-12-28
CTCCACCTCGTAAACTTCGCCGAGCCGTTCGGCCTGAGCATGATCGAGGCGCTGGCCTGTGGCACCCCGGTGATCGCGTACCGGCGCGGCTCGATTCCCGAGGTGGTGGACGAGGGGGCGACCGGCTACGTCGTCGGCGACATCGCGGAGGCCGTCGCGGCGGTCCCGCGCGCGGCGGCCCTGGACCGCGCGCGCATCCGGCGTCGCGCCGAGGAACGCTTCAGCCAGGGGCGCATGGTCGCGGACTACCTGCGCGTCTACGAGACGATCCTGCGCGAGCGTGGTCACGTTCACGATTAACGACGGTTCGCGCGGCGGCTCCAGCGTCCCGGAGGGACGTTGCCAGGTCCGGGCGCTCACCGTTGCCGTTCGCATCACCGCGCGTTATAGGGATGGGGCATCGCCCCGCGTCGGCGTGCCGTGTACACTGTGCGGCAGATGGCGAGGACGAGCCGGGGAGCGGCGACGGGAGACGAGCGGGGCGCGTGAGGCAGGCGATACGGCAACGACCGGTGCGAGGCGGCGCGTGCGCGCGGCACATCAACTGTCGTGCCCGCGCCGCCGCTGCCGCCTGTCTGCTCGTGGCCGTCCTCCTCGCGGCGATACGCGTGGCCCCGCCCGCCCACGCCGCCGCGCGCGCCGCCGCCCCGGCCGGACTCCATGTGGTGGACGCGCAACTGATCGACGCGACCGGGCAGCCGGTCCGCCTGCTCGGGATCAACCGCGCGGGGACCGAGTATGCCTGTATCCAGGGTTGGGGCATCTTCGACGGCCCGCACGACGCCGCCTCGATCGCCGCCATACGGACCTGGGGGATCAACGCCGTGCGCGTGCCGCTCAACGAGCAATGCTGGCTCGGGGTGGAAGGGGTGCCGGGCACGCTCGGCGGTGCGTCCTACCAGCGCGCGATCCGCGAGTGGGTCGACGCGCTCCGCCTCGCCGGACTCTACGTGATCCTCGATCTGCACTGGGCCGCGCCCGCCGGTACGCGCGCCGACAAGCTCCTGCCGATGCCGGACCGCGATTATGCCCCGACCTTCTGGCGCGAGGTGGCGACCGCTTACCGCGACGACAGCGCCGTCCTCTTCGATCTCTTCAACGAGCCCTACCCCGACCATAACCGCGACACCGAGGAGGCGTGGCGCTGCTGGCGCGACGGCGGCACCTGCGCCGGTTTCTCCTATCAGGCGGCGGGGATGCAGGAGCTGATCGACGTGGTGCGTGGGGTCGGCGCGGAGAACGTGATCCTGCTCGGCGGCATCCAGTACGCCAACGCCTTCTCGCGCTACCGCGCCTACGCCCCGCACGATCCGCTGAACAACCTCGCCGCTTCCTGGCACTCCTACGACTTCATGCGCTGGGCCAACAAAGTCACCTGGGACGCGCAGGTCGCCATCCCCACCGCCAAGATCCCCCTCGTCGCCAGCGAGATCGGGCAGAGCGAGTGCGGCACCGACTTCCTCCTGCCCCTCCTGCAATGGCTCGACGAGCGCGACGCCAGCTATCTCGGGTGGGCCTGGAACACCTGGAACCGCTGCGACGGGCCGGTGTTGATCGACAATTACGATGGCACGCCGTCCAGGATGGGGCAGGGCTTCAAGGATCACCTCGCCACCCAGGAGACCGCGCGACTCGCCCCACCACCCGGCAGCGCCCCCGCCGCGCGCGCCGCCGTCGTCGCGCCGCTCGGCAATAGTCCCGGCGGCGCGCTGAGCCTCTACGACGACGTGATCCCCGCGCCCTTCTGGGATAGTTCGGTCGGCCTCATCGCCAAAGACCCCTGCGACGCGCGCAGCCGCGCCGTGGGGCGCTGCGCCTACGCCCTCGCCTTCAGCGCGTGGGGAGGCTTCGGCATCGCGCGCGACAGCCCCTTCGCCACCGGAGGATTCGCGCGTCTCGAGCTCGCCATCAACACGCACGATCAGCCGCTGAGCGACTTCACCCTCGCGCTGACCGGTCAGTCGGGGGGCGGCGCGATCGCGGCGCTCTCGCTCGATCAGGCGCAAGTCCTGGACGATCTCGGCGATGGCTGGACCCGCATCGCCCTGCCGCTCGACGCCCTCAACCCGGAAGGAGTGCCGGTCTACGGCCTGACCATCCGCAATATCACCGGGCGCGATCTGCGAACGATCCACCTCGACGACATCCGCCTCATCCCCCCGACGCTCGGCACCGCCCTCGCGGCGGGCGCGCAGGCGTCGGGGGGATCGGTGGTCAGCGGTGCCACCCCGCCACCCGCCCCGTAACGGGCCTCACAGCCGGGGTTCGGCCTCCGGGTGCGCCCGGGCGTAGCGGCCCAACGCCACGCCCAGGTCCTCCTGTAACTGGATCGTCAGCCCGCCATCGACCACCAACGCCTGCCCGGTGATGAACGCGGCGTCGGGCGAGCAGAGGAACGCGACGACCCCGGCGATGTCATCGGGGACGCCGGTGCGCCGCACCGGGTATTGCCGGGCGAAGAAGGCATGCCGCGCCGGGTCGGCGGCGAAGGCGGGCGCGGTCCGCTCGGTCAGGATCAGGCCGGGGCAGATGGCGTTGACGCGGATGCCGTGCGGCCCGAAATCGACCGCCATTTGTCGCGTCATGCCGAGCGCCGCCGCCTTGCCGGTGGCGTAGACGAGCCGTTCACGCGCCGCGAACAACCCGTGGACCGAGGCGATGTTGACGATCGCGCCGCCCCCGGCGGTGATCAGGTGCGGGACCGCCAGCCGCGTCGCCCGGTAGATCGCCCGGGCAAGGATCGCCATGCCGCGCTCCCAGCCCTCCTCCTCGACGGTGAGCGCGCTCCCTTCCACGCCGGGTCCACCGCCGTACGCATTGTTGACCAGGATCGTTAGCCGCCCCCAGGCGGACACGGCGGCGTCGATCATCGCGGCGATCGCCACCGGGTCGCGTACATCGGCGGCGATCGACTCGGCGGTGCCACCCGCCTCGCGGATCCGCGCCACATTGCGCGCCGCCGCCTCGCCGTCGAGATCGGCGATCAGCACGCGCGCGCCGTCCGCCGCCAGCCGCCGCGCGGTCGCCCCGCCGATACCCCATGCCCCGCCGGTGACGATCGCCACCTGCCCTGCCAGGTCCGCCATCCTGCCCCTCCATATCGAGCACTCGTATCCTACGCTGGCGTGAGGGTAACACGATCCGGGAACGGGCGCGGAGAGGTCGATACGGCAGCGCGGCGAGCGAATATCGTGGGATCAGGCCGGAAGCGCGCTCACTTCCCGAGCGGCACGGCGGCGGGGGCGAGGGGCGCTGTGGCGGGGCGCGTCTCGCTCTCTGCGGTCGACTCGTCGGGGAGGAGCCCTGAGGCGTTGCGCCGCAGATAAGCGAAGGCGAGCAGGACGCCGAGGCCGCAGATGACCGCCACCAGCATCGTCGCCTGCTGCACCCCCCAGCGCTCCGCCAGCCCGCCGATGATCAGGCTGCCGAACGGCGTCGTCCCGGCGAAGAGCAATTGATAGATGCTCATGATCCGCCCGCGCATGTCACCCGGCGCGACGAGTTGGAGGCGCGTGCTGGCGGTGGCGCTGAAGGTGATGCTACAGACGCCGAGCGCGACCAGCAGCGGCAGGGTCAGCGCCCACCAGTGCGAGAGGCCGACCGCGAAGAGGAGGACGCTGAAGCCCGCCGCCCCGATCAGCAACGTTTGCCGCGTCGCCCGCCCGCGATAGGCCACGCCGAGCGCCGCCAGCAGCGATCCGACCCCCATCGACGCCGTCAGCACGCCGAAACCGATCGCGCCGCTATGCAGCACCTCGTCGCCGATCAGTGGCAGCAGCACGGTGAAGTTGTAGCCGAAGGTGCCGAGGATCCCCATCAGCAGGAGGGGCAGCGCCGCATCCGGCGTGGTGACCGCGTAGCGCAGGCCCGCACCGATCTGCCGCAACACTTTCCCGTCGCGCATCGGGCGGGCGGGGAAGAAGCGCTTCGGGTCCATCAGCAGCAGCCCGCCGATCACCCCGAAAAAACTGAGGGCGTTGAGATAGAAGCAGCCCGCCACGCCCACCCAGGCGATCAACAGGCCGCCGATGCCGGGGCCGAGGATGCGCGAGGTGTTGAAGATCGTCGAGTTCAGCGCGACCGCGTTCGGCAGATCCTCGCGCCCCACCAGCTCGATCACGAACGCCTGCCGGGTCGGCCCATCGAGCGCGCTGGCGACCCCGAGGATCGCCGCCAGGATGTAGATGTGGAAGAGTTGGATCTGCCCGCTGGAGATCAGGATCGCCAGCACCAGCGCCTGGACCGCCATGACCGATTGCGTCAGCAGCAAGAAGCGCCACTTCGGCACACGGTCGGCCAGCACCCCGCCGAAGAGCGAGAAGAGGAGGATCGGGGTGAACTGGATCGTCGTCACCGTGCCGAGAGCGAACGGGGAATGGGTCAGTTGGAGGACGAGCCACGCCTGGGCGATCCGCTGCATCCACGTACCGCTGAGCGAGACGACCTGCCCCAGCCAGTAGAGCCGGTAGTTGCGATTCTGGAGCGACCGAAAGGTCCGATCCGCCGCCACCCGCATCGCACCGACCATCGCCCTACCTCCCGCTCGCCGCCGCACGTCCCCGACAGCCCCGCCGCGTCACCAACCGTCTCTAATAGTACGGCATCGCCGTAGGATACACAAGCGCGGCGCGCGGCACATGGTTATCGGAGGGCCGTGTTCCCCGCCGCGCGCCGCGCTTCCCGGTAGCGTCGCCACAGCACTTCCAGGCAGACCGCCGCGACGACGACCAGCAGCGCGTCGAAGGGCAGGCGATAGCGGATGCGCGTCGTGGCGACCGCATCGAGGAAGGGGTTGATGAGATAGAGGCCGACGCAGAGCCATTCGAGCGCGGCGAGCGGCACGCGACGCGCCAGCAACGGGCGCAGCACGAAGAGGGCGAGGAGCGGCCCATAGGTCAGCAGCAGCAGGAGATCGTTGCGGCGCGACGACTCGGTCGCCACGTAGAGATCGTTGCGGTAATTGAAGTAGTTGAGCGCCTTCTCGGCGTAGAGGACGAGCGCCCGCCCCGGATGCGCCAGTGCCCAAGCGCGCGCCGCGTCGCGGAAATAGGCGTCGCGCGCGACCTCCGAGAGGGGCGCGGCGGCCTGCTCGTAGCGACCCAAATCGATGTTGACCCCGGCATTGGGCCGCGTATGCTCCGAATTCCCGAGGAGGAAGTTGTAGCCGGAATTGGTCGTCAGCGGCACGAAACTCCCCAGCGCGACCGCGTTACGCGCCATCCACGGGAGCAACAACGCCAGCGCGACCACGCAGAGCAGCGCGGGCGGGCCGAGCGCCCGCCAGAACGCCCGCCATCCCGGCCAGCCCCGCTGCCGATAGAGCAGCGTCGCCAGCGCGAAGAAGGGGAGTTTGAGCGCGAAGGTGGGCACGACGAGGATCGCGTAGCCGAACGCGAGGCCGCCGAGGAGCGCGCCGCGCCAGGGGCGTGCGCGGTCGGTCGCCAGGAGGAGGGCGAGCAGGAACAAGGTCATCGCGAGGGTCTGCGGGTAGAGCGTCCCCGCCGTGTAGAAGATGACCGGATAGCCGAGGAGCAGGAGCGGCGCGAGGAGGGCGGCGAGCACGAAACCCTCGCGCCGCAGCAGGCGATAGAGGAGCCACAGCGCCCCGGCCAGCAGCATAAAGTTGACAACCCGCAGCCCGGCCACATCGAGGCCGAGCGCGATCAGCGCCGCGAGGACGAGCGGATAGCCGGGGGCGCGGTAAGCGGTCGGCGTGACGCCATCGATCGTGTACCCCTGCCCCGCCACGAGATGCCGCGCGATCGCGACGTAATCTCGCTCATCGGGGTAGCGCAGATCCGCCCCGAGGCTGACCGCGTAGATCGCCCCCGCGAGCAGCGTCGCCACGAGCAGCAGGGCGATCAGGAGTGGCCCGAAGCGCGATAGGGGCGGTCGCGATGCCCCCGCGTCGGTCATACGCGCGATCGCACGATCATCCGCCCCCATCCACACAGACACACCCGAGGTAGATCCGTCCGGCAGAGTATACCTACACCCTCGGCGGCTCGCATCAATCGGCGGTCGGCATGGCGCGGCGCGCGGGCGGGGTCTGTTCCGGGATCCGCACGCGGAGGGCGACGAGCACGGCGATCGCGCAGAGGATCGCGGAGGTGAGGACGAAGACGGCGCGCAGCCCGACATCGGCCCCGGCACGCTCGCCGATCTGTGCCGCGAGCGCGCCGCCGAGCAGCGGGCCGAGCGCGAAGCCGCCCAACTCGGCGGAGGCCATCGCGCCGAAGATCGCGCCGCGCCGATCTTCCGGGGTGCTGAGGCTGACGAGCGCGCTGACCGCAGGCAGGGAGACGCCGAGGCAGACCCCGGCCAGACAGCGCAGGATCAGCAACTCCCAGACGCTCCCGACGAAGGCGACCGGCAGCGAAAAAAGCGCCGCCCCGATCAATGCGCCAACCAGCACGCGCCGATAGCCGAAGCGATCGGTGAACCAGCGCGTGCGCGCGGCGGCGAGGGTGGCGCAGAGGCCGGCCACCGCCAGCAGCGCCCCGATCGTCGTCGTCACCTGCGGCACGCCGTTGAGGCTCGGCACGCCGCGCAGTTCCGGCACCAGCAGCGGCAGGACCGGCGTGGCGACCGCGTTGCCGAAGTTCGCGCCGAGGAGGGTCAGCGCCAGCAGCCCCAGCACGGGGAGCCGCACCAGTTCGCGGAGCCCGGTCAGCACGCCGGGAGGCGCCTGCCCCGCCTCGCGCGTGGGCGGCGTGAAGTTCTCCTGGACGCGGAAGAGTACGATCAGGGCCGAGGCAAGCAGCAGGAGCGCGCCGAAGCCGAAGGTCCGGTGGAAGCCGATATGGTCGCTGAGGACGCCGCCGATCAGCGGCCCCACCGCGTTCCCGGCGAAGATCGACGCCTCCATCAGCCCCATCCCGTAGGCCAACTGCTCGCGCGGCGTGATGGCGGCGACGAGCGCGCGGGCCGGGGCGACGGTGCCGGTCAGCACCCCCTGGAGGAAGCGCAACAGGAGAACGACCCAGATGTTCGGCGCGACGATCAGCAGGGCGGTGACGAGCGCCGCGCCCCCCATCGCGCGCACCAGCATCGGCTTGCGCCCGTAGCGGTCGGCCAGCGCGCCCCAGATCGGCGAGGCGACCGCCAGGGTGGCCGAGCCGACGAAGGTGATCACGCCCGCCCAGAGGACGACCGCCGAGCCGCTGATGCCGAGCGTCTGGATGTAGAGCGGGAAGAAAGGGAAGACGCAACTGAAGCCGATCAACGTCATAATCTGGGTGACGAAGACGGTATTGAGCGTGCGGCGCCATTGACGCATGCGCGATTCCTCTCGTGCGCGAACTCGGACACCGGCAAGCCCGGATGGTGGACGTGCCGAAGCCCCGCCCTCCAACCGTGCGGCGACGTTGCCACAGGCGCGGCGCGTGCCGACAGCGGGCGACCGGCCACCTGATTGAACGCGGCGGGCGAGCAATGGTAACACGGATCGGTGACGGAGCGACGCAGGTGGAGCGTTACGCGCTCGGGCGTTGAGCGCCGACGGCGTACGGCTTGCGCGCGGCGTAGCTGGTGAACCAGATCGGCATCGGCACGCCCAGTTCGCGTCCCAAACGCACGATCGTCCCGTCCAACGCTTCACGATGGAGGCGCTGAGCGGGATGAGCGTGACAGGGGAACATGCTACTGGGCGGTCTATCGCGGGGTCGCTGTACCACCCCTCTGGTCAGGCCCCATACTCCAGACCACGATCGTCCCGCCGGGACAGGCGAACTCTACTTTGCCGGCCACGTCGTAGGTCGGTAAATCATCGGCCTGGCGCACGAGCTTGATCTCTATGTCCCGCAGTTGCCTCGCTACCGCGCAGATGGAGTTGCTCGTGCTGTGCGTGGCGCATCGCGAAGTAGGCCAGCGCCTCGGCCCGCGTGCGCGCGTAGACCTGGTCCGCCTCATTCACCGAGTATCGGTGGAAATAGTCGCTCACCGAATACCAGTGGAACAGCATCTCCTCGCCCGGTTGGCTGATCCCGAGATCGGCGTGTTGCTCCGTGAAAAAAGTCGCGAGTGCTTCCTGATCGCCGCGATTGAATGCATCGAGGAAGCGCACGATGAGCGCGCCAAACATCGGATCGCCGCAGGGTATGGCAGCGTCGCCGCCGCCACGCTCCACAACAGGCGAGGCCGGAGTCGCCGAACCGCCGCTCGCGACGGCAGAGACGACGGGAGAAACCGTCGCGGCGATAGTGGCGCGCGGCGCAGCTACCGTCGCCGTTGGGACGAGCGCCGTCGGCGCGACGGGAGCGCGATCGCAGGCCGCGAGCGACAGCACCAACAGCAAGAGCCAGCAACGAGGTTTTCGCAACAGCATGGCCCACTCCCGATCTCGATTAATGGCATACAAGTCAGGAATAGCATACGCCAACTGTCAACCAAGCTACTCGGGCCATACACGCCGCCCCTCGCGGCGTGCCCCATAAGCGCTGCCTTCCCCCGATCGTGATGAGACGCCCACCCGGTCGCAACGCGCGATAGCTGGGGTCTCGCCGTGCTCCGATCGCCGACTACTCGCTCAGACTCCGCAACACCGCCGGGGTCGCGAAATCGCGGTCGGTGATGAGGCGCACGGCGCGGACGAGGATCCCCTCGACCTCATCGAGGAGGCCGGGTGCGAGGCGCAGGCGGGCCACCGGGCGCACCCCCTCGCGCGCGAGGAGGCGCAGCAACTTGAGGGCGTTGACCGACAGCGGTTCGGCGGCGGGATCGTGGCTGCGACACTCCGGGCAGAGGACGCCGCCGAGCTCGAAGCTGTAGCGGTTCTCGACCGGCTGCAAGGGGGCGTCGCAACCGGCGCAGGTGTCGAGGTTTGGCTGATAGCCGAGGTAGCCGAGGAGGCGCAAGTCGAAATGGACCGCGACGAGGGTCGGGTCGAGGCCGTCCGAGAGGGCGCGCAACGCCCCCACGAGCAAATCCCAGAGCGCGCGGTTCTCGCTCCCCTCCTCGGTCAGGCGGTCGAGCCGCTCCACGAGGCGGAAGGCGACGCCGATCCGCTCCAGCGCGGCGGGGTCTTCCTCGCGCAGGCCGTGGTAGGCGTCGCTTGTCTCCGCGCCGGTGACGACATCGAGATTGCGCCCGCGCGTCAGCATCAGCCGGGAGCGGGTAAAAAGTTCGAGGTGGCCGCGCAACTTGCTCGCGGGGCGCCGCACCCCCCTGGCGATCACGCGCAGTTTGCCGTATTGCGCGGTGTAGAGCGTGAGGATCCGATCGGCCTCACCGAGTTCGGTGTTCCGCAGGATCACCCCTTCGGTGCGATAGATACGCTCGGCCAATCGTGTCACGCCGTACCCCCTGTATTACGTCAATTATAGCAAATTCCCCTGTCGACCGAGCACGCGGGGCCGCTGCGGGCTGCGCCGTCCGAGCGCGACGGCCCGCCACAATCTGTCCCGTTCGCGCGCCACCCCTTGCTTTTCCCTGCGCTTCTGGTACTATACGACCATAGCGTACGTACACAAGCGGTGTGCGACCGTCCCGCTTTTCGGCAAGGGGTTAATCGGCATGGTGCGACGAGCGATGGTCGCGCGCTGCGCGCTCGCATGCGCGACGGTGGGAACCTCCCTCACCCTCTTCCTCAGCGCCCCACTCCCGGTGGCGGCGGGGCCACCGGGACGCGATCTCCCATCCTGGGTCGCGGTGCCCGGCACGGTCTACTTCGCGGAGACGGGACACCACCTCGCCGATCCGTTCCTCTTCTACTGGCGCGAGCACGGCGGGCAGGCGGTCTTCGGGCTGCCGATCAGCGAGGTCATCACCTCGGCCAACGGTGCCCTGCAGACGCAGTACTTCGAGCGGATGGTCCTGCAATTCCGCCCGAACAGCGGCGGCGCGACCACGCTCGTCATCGGTCAGGGCGCGGCGACCAACACCTCGGTCAATCTGCGGGTCGGCCCTGGCGTCGGCTGGGGCAAGGTCAATGTCCTGCGTGCCGAGCAACAGGGTCGGCTCGTCGGTGGCCCGCTGCTGGACGAGGATGGCGCACCCTGGTATCAGATCATCGGCGACTTCGGCACCGGCTGGACGAAGGGCGAATACCTGGACCGCCACGACGACCAGATCAGCATCACCACCCGCGCCGTCGATCTCGACAACCCGCGCGCGGGCGAGCCGGCCTTCCGCCGCCTCCCGGCCATCGCGGTCGGCGCGCTCGGCCCGGACAGCGACGACTTCACCTTCTTCCCAACCAGCGGCCACACCATCTCGGGATTGTTCCTGCGCTTCTGGTCGGCGAACGGCGGGATCGGCATCTTCGGGCTGCCCCTCTCGGAGCCATTCGACGAGGCCGCCGCCGATGGCAAGACCTACCGGACGCAGTATTTCGAGCACGCCCGCCTCGAATACCACCCGGAAGGCGAGGCGGACGGCAGTGCGGTGCGGATCAGCGCGCTCGGGCGGCAGGGCGCGAAGACGGCGCGCGTCAGCATCGCGCCGACGCAGCAGCGCCCCGGTGCGCCGGAATACGATCCGGCCCTCTTCAGCAGCTTCCGCTGGATCGAGGTCAATCTCAGCGAGCAGCGCCTGACCGCCTGGGAGGGCGATCTACCGGCGCTGACGACGCTGATCCGCAGCGGCAAGGAGGGCTGGTCCACGCCGACCGGCACCTTCCACACCTTCCGCAAGGTGCTGTCGGATGACATGACCCTCGGCGACCCGAGCGACCCGGACTACTATTTCACCCCGAGTGTCCCCTGGGTGATGTACTTCCTCGATGGCGGTTTCGCGCTGCACGGCGCGGTCTACGACGCACAATGGGGGACGCCCACCAGTCACGGCTGCGTCAACATCCCGGTCGACATCGCGCGGTACCTCTACGGTTGGGCACCGCTCGGGATTCCGGTCTGGATTCACTACTGAGGAGTCAGACACGAAAAACGGGGCGGGCCGCAGGGGTTTCCTGCGGCCCGCCCCGTTTGTGCGTGGGGGAGTTGGTCGGTTAGCCGATGGCGGTGGTATAGCGCAGCGCCACCGCTTCCCAGTTGACCGTGTTCCACCAGATGTTGAGATAGTTCGCGCGAACGTTGCGGTGCTTCAGGTAGTAGGAATGCTCCCAGACATCGTTGCCGACGATCGGGATCAGGCCCATCATGTACGGGCTATCCTGGTTCGGCGTGGTGACGATCTTGAGCGCCTTCGCGCCATCCAGTACCAGCCAGACCCAGCCGCTGCCGAAGACGTCGGCCCCCGCCACGACGAACTGCGCCTTGAAGGCGTCAAACGAGCCGAAGGTGGCGTTGATCGCCGTGGCGAGCGCGCCGGTCGGTGCGCCGCCGCCCTTCGGCCCCATCGTCGCCCAGAAGATCGAGTGATTGAGGTGGCCGCCGCCGTTGTTGCGGACCTTGGTGCGGATCGCGTCCGGCACCATGCCCAGGTTGGCGACGATCGCGGTGATGTTCATCGCCCGCAGATTGGCGTAGGGTGCGAGGGCCGCGTTGAGGTTCGTCACGTAGGTGTTGTGGTGCTTCGTGTGATGGAGCGTCATCGTCTCGGTGTCGATATTCGGCTCCAGCGCATCGTAGCCGTAGGGGAGGGGCGGCAGCGTGAAGACGCCGTTGACCGGCTCGGTCGACGCCTCGAAGATCGGGGCTGCGCCGGGCAGGAACGCCGCGCCCGCCTCGGGCACCGCGATCGACGGCAGCAGCGCCACCGCGCCGCCGACACCGAGCGCGCCGAGGAACTGACGCCGGTTGACGTTGCGCGAGGCCGCGCGCAACGCGGACCAGAGCGGATTCGACTTGGTCGGGCTTTCGAGCGCCACTGGGACACCTCCTATCGGGGTCGATGGTTCCAGCACTTGGAACCGCCTGTGAGCAACCACAACTGCACCGCGCGGCACGCGGGGAGCACCGGTAAGGAAGAAGGGGCTACTCGCGCCGGACGCGATAGCGCAGGAAGAACTCGTCTTCGTGCAGGTAGGCGGAGCGGAGGGTCAGCGGCACGGGTGCCTGGAAGGTTGGCCCGTTCACCAGCGTCAACGACTCGCCGCCGCCGATGATCTTCGGGCCGAGCGTCCAGCAGATCTCGTCCACCAGGCCCGCCGCGAAGAGGTTGCCGTTCACGTTCGGCCCCCCTTCCACCAGGAGATACCGCACATTGTATACCTCGCGCAGGGTCCGCATCACCCAGGTCAGGTCCGGCTCGTCGCCGGGGGCGATCAGCAGTTCCGCGTGCGCGGCGAGGGCGGCGCGCTGCTTCGGCGGCGTCCCCTCGCCGCTGACGATCAGGCGCGAGACACCGGGATAGGTGAAGTAACGCCGATCGAGCGGCAGGTCGCCGGTGCGACTGAGGAGGATCGCGAGCGGTGCGGCGGGCAGGCCACGCGCCTCCCGCGCCCTGGCGTGGGTCGGGCCGACGCGCGGATCGACCTTCTCCGCCCGCAACGTCGCCGCGCCGTGCAGCACGGCGTCGCACGCGGCGCGGATCGCCTTCATCAGCCGCTTATCGAGCGCGCTGCCGATGCCGCCCGCGCCGCCGTTGAGCGCCGCCTTGCCATCGACACTCGTCACCATGTTCAGGAAGAGATAGGGGCGCTCGGGCGGCGGCTCCGGGAAATCATCGCGCAACGTATCGTAGATCGCATCGGGATCGAGATCGGTCGCCACGTCGGGGAAGAGGCGTTGCATGGTACGCTCCCTGGTAAGTCGGCAGTCGGCAGTCAGCAGGGGATAGTGGGCGTAGTAGGGCGAGTAGGCCAGAAGTGCGTTGCTGCTATTCACACCCTTCTCTCTCGCCCCCCTCTGCGTCTCTGGACCTCCTGTTAACCGTCCTTCTTTCCTTTCTCTCCCTCGTGCTCTGTGCGCCCCGTGCGCTCGCGTCCTCTGTGCCTCTGTGCCTCCTATTCCGCCCCATTCGTCATTCGCCATTTCGCTGCGCCACCGCCGCCGCCCACATCGTCGGGCGTGGCGGCTCCTGGCCGGTCCAGAGCGCGAAGGACAACGCCCCCTGCTCCACCAGCATCGGCAGACCATCGAGGGTCGCCAGGCCGCGCGCCGCCGCCGCGCGTAACAGGGCCGTCTGACGATAGGCGAGATCGTAGACGAGCGCGTGATCCGGGAGCCGCGCCAGGAGCGTGGCGGGGAGCGGCAACGGATCGTCGTCCCGCCAGCCGGTGGGGATGGCGTTGATCACCAGATCGGAGGCGGCCAGCACGCCGCCGAGCCACGGATCGTCGAGCGCCAGGAGATCGGCGCGCGCATCGTCCAGCGCCGCGACGAGGGCGGCGGCGCGCGCCGCCGTGCGATTGACGACCGTCAGTTGCGTCACCCCCGCGTCGAGGAGGCCCACCGCCACGCCGCGCGCCGCACCGCCCGCACCGAGCAAGGTCACCCGCCAGCGAGCGAGCTGGGCACCGCCGAGGCGCAGCGGCCAGAGGAAGCCACCCACGTCGGTATTCTCGCCGCGCAGCCGCCCGTCGCGCTTCACGATCGTATTCACCGCGCCCGCCCGCGCGGCCAGCGGCGCGATCTCGTCGAGGAGCGGGATGACCGCCTCCTTGTGCGGGATCGTGACGTTCGCGCCGAGCCAGTCGGGCGCACGGAGCGCCGCGACCGCCGCCGCCAGCCCCGCCGCGTCGGTCTCGTGCAGGCCATAGCTGGCCGCGATGCCGAGTTGCGCGAAGGCGGCATTGTGCATCGCCGGGGAGAGGCTATGCGCGATCGGCGTGCCGATCAGGACGGCGCGGCGCGGCGCTGGCGCGCTCATCGCTGGTATTTCTTGATATTGTCCAGGTGTTCCTCATAGGTGCGCGCGAAGGCGTGCGTGCCGTCCCCCTTGGCGACGAAGTAGAGGTAATCGGTCTGGGCCGGGGCGAACGCCGCCTGGATCGACTTCAGGCTCGGGTTGCAGATCGGGCCGGGCGGCAGACCCGTGACCTGATAGGTGTTGTACGGCGAGGTGACGCGCAGATCGACGGGCTGCACGAGCGGCCACCAGTCGCTATCCTTGCCGACCGCGTATTGCACCGTCGGGTCCGATTGCAGCATCAGCGGGGGAGTACCGCGCAGACGATTGTAGTAGACCCCCGCGATGACCGAGCGCTCGCTGTCGATCGCGGCCTCGCGCTCGACGATCGAGGCGACGATCGTCGCCTGATAGAGGGAGATCCCCTCCGGCAGATTCTCGCGCATGTTCTGCGGCACGCGCGTCCCCCAGTTGTCGAGCATCAGCCCGATGATCTCCTGCGGGGTGGCGTTGGTCGGCACGCGATAGGTATCCGGGAAGAGGAAGCCTTCGAGGCTCGCCCCCACCGGACGCGCGGAGAGGAAGCCATAGCGGCCCAGATTGGCATCGCGCACGGCGGCGTTGAACTGCTCGCGGTCCTTGATCAGCCCCTTCTCCACCAGCAGTTGCGCGATCTCCTCCGTCCGCCACCCCTCATGGGTGCGGAACTCGACGTAGGAGGTCGCGCGCGGCGTCGCGGGGGCGGCGCTGGACACCGCCGTGATCGCGTCGAGGATCTCATCGACGCTCATGCCATCGCGAAGGGTATGCGAACCGGCCACGAATTGCGTGTCCGCGCCACGCAGGCGGAGTTTCGCCTTGAAATAGGTGCCCGAGCGGATCAGTCCGAGATCGGTGAGGCGCTGCGCCACCGCGTCGGAGCTTTCGTCCTGGGCGATCGCGAAGAGGACCGGGCTGGTGTCACCCGCGCGCGCGCGATCGAGCGAGGAGGTGAAGAGCCGCTGGCCGAAGAAAAGGGTCAGCAGGGCGACCGTGGCGATCGCGGCCACCTTGAGTGCCTGGAGGGTCAGCCGCAGCACGCTCGCATGCTCCTTCGGTGGGGATACATCGTCAATCACGCCCGCGCGGGCGCGCTCCGGCAAGGGGGCAGACGCGGACGGTCGGAAGGTGCCGCAACCACCTTGAGGCGACAGAGCGGGAATTGTAGCATGCCCCATGTAGCGAAAACGTGTATCCGGATTGCCAGGTTGCGCCACGCGCTCGCGGCGACACTACGCGACAGGCTCGTGTGCGGGCACCTACAGCACCGCGCAGAATGCTTGGCCTACCCGAATCCAGTCCGCGTAGGCGACTTCGCCGGTGCCATCTATGGCTGCCCGTAGCCGGGAGCCTGTGCCCCCTCGTGGGGTGGTGGCTGCCCTCCGGGGTACTTCAACCCGCGGAGCAACGAGCCAACCATTCGGCGTACCACCCCATTTGGAACGGGTGCCGGGACGATAGGCACAAAAGGGACGGCGGAACCGACAGGTGCGTTCGTCTCAGAGCCAGCCTTGTTCTGCGGCCCGGTGCGCGGCCTCGATCCGATTACGCACGCCGATCTTCTGGATCGCAATCGACAGATGGTTCCGTACGGTCCCTTCCGATAATGAGAGCGCGGCGGCGATGTCGGCGATACTCGCCCCGCCGATCCCCGCCGCGAGTGCCTCGCGCTCGCGCAGGGTGAGCGGGTTGTGCGCCACACTGAGCGCGGTGAGCGCCAGCTTCGGATCGACCACGCGCTCACCGGCGACCACCCGACGAATCGCCACCGCCAGCTCGGCGGCGGGCGCATCTTTCAGCAAGAAGCCGACCGCACCGCCCTCCATCGCCCGCCGCAAATAGCCGCTCCGCCCGAAGGTGGTCAGGATCAGCACATGGCAACTCGGCAGCGCCTCATGGAGCGCCCTGGCGGCATCCAGGCCATTGCCACCCGGCATCTCGATATCGAGCAAGGCGACGTCAGGGCGGGTCGCCAGCGCGGCGGGGACAACGTCGTCGCCACGCGCCGCCTCGGCGACAATGACGATGTCGCCCTCTAACGTGAGGAGCGCCACGAGCGCGCCGCGCACGAGCGCCTGATCTTCGGCGAGCAGGACGCGAATCATGGCCGGTCGCCCGCGCTTTCCCGGTCATCCGCGCCCAGCGGCACGGCGACCGTCAGACAAAATCCACCACCCTGCCGAGGGGGGTAACGCAGCGTGCCGCCGACAGCGGCGATCCGCTCGGCGAGGCCGACCAGTCCGTTGCCTCGACCCTGGCCCGTCGCGGGCACCGCCGCACCACGCCCGTCATCGAGCACCGTGGCGTGCAGCGTATCGCCAGCCTGGGCGATGGAGATCGTGCAGTGCCGCGCGTGGCTATGTCGGATCACGTTCGTCACCCCCTCGCGGACGACCCACGCCAAGGTGGCATCGAGCGCCGGTGGGGGCCGGTGATCAGCCCGCACGATCCGGCACGCGATCCCCGCCGCCGCCAACAATTCATCGGCACCGGCGAGTTCGCCATCGAGGGTCGGTTGCCGGTAGCCCGCGACCGTCGCGCGCACCTCATCGAGCGCCGTGCGTGCCACCCGCTCCACATCCGCGATCTCCGCCGCCGCGCGGTCCGGGGCACTCCGCACGAGCCGCCCCGCCAATTCGCTTTTCAGGGTGATCAACGAGAGGTTACAGCGTTTTGCAGAGTAATGTGGTGGGGAGGAATGAGCAGATGCCGTTACCGCGCTTCTCTGCTACCGTGATGAGCCCACCAGATATCCCTGCAAAGCGCTGTATGCCCGATCAGGTCATGGAGATCGCGGGCGAAGCGCAAACGTTCCGCCGCCACCGCCAGACGCGCGATCTCCGCTCGCGCCGCGCGTAACTCGCCATTGGTGGCGACCAGTCGCGTCATGACGATCGCGCTGAAGCCCATCACCCCCACCCCGAGCAGCGGCGTGAGATCGGTGATACCCCGCGCGGCCCAATAGAAGACCCCGACCAGGACGGTCACGAACGCCACCGTCCAGGCTGCGCCGCGTGTCGGGAGCACCCACCCGGCGGCGATCGTGGCGTAGACCAACCACCACGGTGGGATGCCGAGAGCGAACAGCGGGTAGAGGAGCAGCCCCAGGACGACGAGGAGTCCGAGCAGGAGAGACCTCAGCCAGCGTTCTGGCGCAGTGAACGACTCCCCGACGAAAAACGGACGCAGGACCAGCGCCAGATAGGTCGCGACGAAGGCCAATAAGGTGCTGAACGTCAGCAGGATACGGATCGGTGCGGGGTGCGTCTGGAGAAATCCGACGCCCATTATGAGCAGGAGTACCAGCCAGAGGATCAGCACCAGCAATGCGACCCGACGAAACCGGGTATCCGGCTCGGCTGCGTCCCTGTTCGTGATTGCTATCGCCACGGTCGCCGCTCCCGCCGCCCTCTGAGCAGAATGTATCGCCAGTCTCAGTATAGCTTCCCGGCCCGATCGTTCCGCAGCTCAATCGGGGTGATTGCCCGAGCCGTCGCCAACATCGAAGGGGGTGGTGACCCCCTCGTACCCGATGTCCAGCATCATACCGCCCGCCGCGTGCCAGAGGGTGTGGCAGTGATCCATCCAGATGCCGGGATTATCCGCGCGGAAGGCGACCTCCCAGGTCTCGCCAGGCGCGACGTCGATGGTGTCCAACCATAAGGGGCTGCCGCTGGGCACCTGTCCATCGCGACTGAGGACGAGCCAGTGATGCCCGTGGAGATGCATCGGATGGTCCATGAACCCCGCATTGTGGAAGGTCAACTTCACCAGATCGCCCTCCCGCACCATCAACATCGGGCTCTGCGGGAAGGTCTGGCCGTTGACCGTCGAGAGCAAGCCGAAGCGCCCATCGTAGAAGCCCGGCTGCTGCGAGAGATCGAGCACATACCGGCGATCGAAGTGGCTATCCGGCACGATGGCGGTCGGTGCCGAGTGCCCGTAACGGGTGATATCCAGATCCGGGCCGCTCGCGGACGTGGGCGGCACCCCATCACCGTTGACGCTGAGGAGGAGCCCCGCCTCGGGGGCATCCGCGACGGTGAGGGCGACCGTACCGTCGGGCATCGTGAAGGTCAGATCGTACTTCGCGCCCGCCGGCACCGCGATCGTCAGGTCGCGCACCTCATCCGGGGCATTGAGGTCCGTGCCGTCGATGGCGGCGAGGCGAAACGGCGTGCCACTCAGCGCGAAACGCCGCAGATCGTCGTCGGTATTCACCAGCCGTAACCGGACGGTCGCGCCGGGACGGATCGCGCGGCGATCGAGCAGATCGGCGGAGCCGAGCGCGAAGCGTGGCCCGCGATCGGTGTGCCCCCAGGTATGGGCGACGATCGCCAGATCGTCGTCGGCCTCGACGGTATCGCGCGGCAGGACCACGAGCGCGCCGAAGAGCCCCCGGTGAACCTGCTCGTTCGCCTCCTGATGGGAGTGATACCAGAAGGTGCCAGCCTGATCGACCCGGAAGCGATAGACGAACTGACCACCCGGCGGCACGGCATCCTGCGTGACACCGGCCACGCCATCCATCGCGTTCGGCACATCGACGCCATGCCAGTGGATGGTCGTGCCGACGGCGAGATGGTTGAGCAGGGTGACTTCCACCGTATCACCCTGCACCACGCGCAATTCCGGGCCGGGGAGGCTGCCGTTGAAGGCCCAGGCATCAACCGTCGCGCCAGAAGCGAGGCGCAGGGCCGACTCGTCGGCGGTGAGCGTGAATTTCCGCACCGGCCCATCGAGCACCGGGCCGACCAGCGCGGGCACAGCAATGCCGCCGCTATGGGACAGCATCGCGGTCGTCATGTCCGCCGACATCGCCGCCGCCATGTTCGTCCGGGGCGGGAGAACGGACGCGCGCTGCCCGAACCACAGCGCACTTGCCAGGGCAAGGACGAGGCTCAGAATAACCGCGAGCCGTTGCGATCCGGGCCGTGATACCCGGCCCGCAGCGACACCGCCGCGGCTATCGGCCCGCCAACAGCGCCGGTGCCACCACCAGAGCGTGACGATGGCGAGCGCCCAGAGGGTCAGGAGGAGCGCCGCAGCGGTTGGGGTGGGCGGCACTATGCTCGTATAGGCACCGACCAACGCCGCCACCGGGAGACCATACACCGGCACGACCAGCGCCGGAGGCTTCGCGCCGTGACGCATGGTGTCGCCGTGCGCCTGTCCCTCAAGAGCCGGAGACCGCGCCAGCTCCCACAGGCGCGGCAGCGTCAGGAGCACTACCACCAGCGCCGTCAGCAACAATGGCGGGAACGAGACGAGCAGATGGGGGAGGGCGAACGCCCGTCCGTACGCGAGAAACAAGGCGCTCGTCACGCCCTGGAGCAGGATGAGCAATCCGGCGACGAAGAGCGCGCCCAGAGTCAGCCGCGCGTTCCGACGCGTATGTCTGGCGACCGCCTGACGCGAGCCACGCGCGACCGACCACGCGGCGAGCAGCGATGGCGGCAACAACAAGAGGGTACAGACAAGATTGATGGCCCAGAGACTAACGTACATCGCGATCACTTCCTGTGGTGCGCCACGCTGGCCCGCCACGAGATACCGACGCGGGTGAAGCTCCCTGGCGACGGATGCCAGCGGCGATCTCGCGTCGTCTCTCAGTGTGCGCCTCGTCGCTGTCACGGAGAAGTGAGCCCTGTCACCTTTCCGGGATGACAAATGTCACCGTGCAAGGTTCGGGATATTCGACAAGGTGAAGACAGGTTGCTGAGGTTGAGAAGTGGTCGGCGTGAGGGGTGGGGGTCCGGGTGACGAACGGAGACAGGCGCATCCCGCCAGCGCCGAGTGGCAGACAGGGGTGGGCAAATACGATCCCATCGCGCGGGTTGTTGGGAGTGAATAGCGGGTTCGACCGTGGGCTGGCAGGAATAGGGAGTCGAGCATGCTGAATGGTGCGCCGCCTGCCGCCTATGGCTGCCCGCAGCCGGGGGCATTGTGCCCTTCATGGGTACATTGTGCCCTTCATGGGTATTTCAACCCCCGGACACCGGCTTATCCTGGCGTGCCACCCCTACTGATAAGCGCCGCCACAGGGATCGGCAGCTAATCGCGCGAGCGGAACATGGCGTTGGGCGCGGACTGGAAGCCGAAGCGCGCGTAGAAGGTCGCGTTGGTCGGGTCGTCGGTGGTCAGGATGAAGTGGGTATTCTTGAAGCGTTCCACGCAGCGGCGGACCAGGTCCGAGCCGAGGCCGAGGCGCTGGTAGTCGGGGTGGACCCCCACCTGCTGCAAGGTGGAGACATAGACCCCATCGGAGACGACCCGCGCCAGCCCGACGAGGCGCGCGCCATCCCACGCCGAGACGACGAAGGTCGAATTGAGGAGGAGATCGGGGAGCAGGCCGCTCAGTTCGTCCCAGCCGAGCGCCGTGAACAACTCGCGCAACTGCTTCTCCGGGATCGCCCCACCCTCGCGGATATCGATCTGCGCCATCGCCACCCCTCTCGCACCGCGCCGACAGCCATCAGAGGCGCGGCCAAGCGAGGCCGCCCCGTGTGGACCCTTGTACCACGGTATAATCGGCGAATGGAGGGCGGGCCGCAAGTGCCAGCCCGCGAAAATGCGCCACGGCGCGAGGAGGGTGGGATGAGCGTAGCGTCGCTTCCGACGATCGGGCTGATCGGCCTCGGGATCATGGGACGCCCGATGGGGCGCAATCTGATGAAGGCCGGGTACGAACTGATCGTCTTCAACCGCAGCCAGGGCGCGATCGACGAAATGGTCGGCGCGGGGGCCACGGCGGCGGATTCCGCACGCGCGGTCGCCGCGCGCGCCGACGTGGTGATCACGATGCTGCCCGATTCCCCCGACGTGGCGGCGGTGCTGCGCGGCGAGAACGGTGTCCTGGCGGGCACGCGCGCCGGACAACTGCTGATCGACATGAGCACAATCTCGCCGCTCATCGCCAAGGAACTGGCGGCGGAGGCCAAAGAGCGCGGCGCGCGGATGCTCGACGCCCCGGTGAGCGGCGGCGACAAGGGCGCAATCGCCGGGACCCTCTCGATCATGGTCGGCGGGGACGCGGCGGACTTCGCGGAGGCTGGGCCGATCTTCGCGGCGATGGGCAAGACGATCGTCCACGTCGGCCCGACCGGCGCGGGACAGACGGTGAAGTGCTGCAACCAGATCGTCGTCGCGCTCGCCTACGAAGCGATCAGCGAGGCGTTGGTGCTGGGGGCCAAGGCCGGGGTCGAGCCGACGAAGATCATCGAGGTGCTGAACGGTGGCCTCGCCGCGACGCGCGTGATGGAACTGCGCGGCGCGACGATGATCGACCACAACTTCACACCGGGCTTCCGGCTGCGGCTCCACCACAAGGATCTCGGGATCGCGCTGGAGACGGCCAAGGCGTATGGCGTGCCGCTCCCCGCGACCGCGCTGGTCGATCAGATCGTCGGCTCCCTGCGCGCGGGGGGCCGCGAGGATCTCGATCATTCGGCGATCCTCACCTACGTCGAAGATCTGGCGCACTGGCAGATCGGCGACAAGACCGAGGCATAGGGCGCAGCAAAGCGCGGGGCGGGGCGGCGTGTATGGTCGCCTTGCCCCGCGCTTCGTCGGTTAAGCGCGCGATCGCCAGTGCCACTGCGCCTGGAAGGAGCCGCCCTGCGTGTAGATGTGCAGATAGACGGTCGCGCAGAGGACGACAACCGTGGCGATCACCGTGACGCCGAGGGGGAGATAGGGCCACGGCCCGTCGGTCGCTCGTGCGCGCCTGATGCGATGGACGATCAGCCGTGCCGCCAGGGCCAACTGGAGGAGGAGCGCGGCCATCCGCGCGACGACGTAGCCGAAGAAGAGGAGGTGATACGCCTCGAAAATCGGCCCGGCGGGCAGGGCGAGGATGTAGGCCGCGCCGCGGTCGCCGTGGATCAGGGCGAACCAGCCGAGGAGACAGCCTGGGATGAGCCAGGGGAGCCAGGCCCAGACGCCGAACGGGCGCAGCGGACGGAGCGCCCGCCCCCACTCGCCGAGCAACGCCCCACGGGTCGCGCTGGCGCAGACGACGGCCACGACCCAGAGGAAGTCGCCGACCAGCATCGCATTGCTGATGTCGAGATAGGCGAACGGGCCACCGCCCGACCAGCTCCACAGGCGCCCCGCGAGTTGGCGCAAGGCGATCAGCCCAAGATGCCCGATGAGCTCCAGCACGAGCCACTCGCGCAGCAGTTGTCGGCCACCCTGCCATGCGGCAACGTGGCCCCGATGTACCGCGATCGCCATCTCCCCCTCATTAATGCCTCCCGGACCAGTCGTGGGGAGTGCCGAAGAATACCGACCCCGGCCGGGGATCGATCGCCAGGTACAACCGCGCCTGCCATTGGTGATGTAGCAGCCCAAAGTATGCGTCACGCACCAAGGTTACGTCAAGTAGGATGCCCGCCGGTGGACGCATCGCTCGTCCTGAGCACGGGTCGCCCTGGTCGATCTTTCCCGACAAGAGAAGTATGCGACACCATTCTGGCAAAACGGATAGGGTATAGGTCGCCAGCGTCGAAGTACGATCGTCTCGCCTCGACGAGAAATAGTGCCCTAGCCGCGCGAGTAAGGGTTTAGGCGTCGTGTATCCTTAACGCTGACGTGGTATGACGAGTCAGGGAGCAAGGGCGATGCACGACGAACGACAGTGGATACCGGTAGAGGTGATCTGGGATCGGGAGCCGCGCGAGATACAGCCCCCGGCGCGAGGCTTCCCGTGGCCGCAGGCGGTCGCACCAGCCCCGACCGAGCGCCCACGCCCAACGCGACTCGCCGCCCCGCAACCGGAGCGCCGCGCCGCCGCCACGCGCGACGACGAGCCAGCGCCTCGCCGCCGCAAAGGTGAGGGGAAACGACGCGACCGCAAGCGCCGCTCGCACAAACTCGACGGCGACTACTGAGGGAGTTAGGCGGCGTGAGGCGGGTGGGCGAAGCGAGCCAGTAATGCACGGGGCGAGCGCCGCATCAGCACGGCGCTCGCCCTCTTTGTTGTTCCTCGTGCGGCGGACATCGGAGGCATGATTCCATACCCAAGGCGGCGGGTGCCTCGCGGGGTCAGTGCGCGACCGCGACCGCCCGACCGCGCAGGCGCGCGATCACCCCCCAGAGGGAGACGAGCGCCCAAACCCCTTCAAGCAGCAAGAAACCCCACTGGCGCTCGATCAGGGCCAGGACGGCCAGGATGCCGGAACCGATCAGGTTGGCGAAGAGATAAGGGTAGCTGTGCGGGCTCAGTCGCCCGAACTGGGTACCGGCGAAACCGGCGAGGACGAACAACGCCCCGATGATCTGGACGATCTGCTCGAACATGGCGCACGCCTCCTGGGTGATGCGTCGTCTTAGCAGACCGGGTACGGCGCGTCTCGTCCGGGGTAGCGCCCACGATGGGCGACCGCCAAAAGTATAACAGCCGCCACGGACCCCGGCACGAGCGTATAATACGTTAGCAACCGTGACCCCGCACGGCGGATCCGCCGATCCTCGCCCGGACCACCATGCCGCGTATCCGATCCCGACCCGACGGAGGGACCATGCGTGAGCAACAGCGCGTCACCGAACCATCCGCGAATCTCTGGCGCAACGGCGCTTTTCTACGGCTCTGGTTCGCCCAGGTCGTCTCCAACGCCGGCAGCGCGATCACCGGCTACGCGCTGCCCCTGACCGCCATCCTCGTGCTCGGTGCCGGACCGGCGCAGATGGCCCTCCTGCGCGGTGCCGATTTCGTGCCCCACCTCCTCTTCGGGCTCTTCGCCGGGGTCTGGATCGATCGTGCGCGCCGCCAACCGATCCTCGTCGGGGCCGATCTCGGGCGCGCGGTCCTGCTCGCCACGATCCCGCTCGCGACGGTCCTCGGCGTCGTCAGTTTCCCGCAGCTCTGGGTCGTCGTTTTCGCCGTGAGTAGCCTGACCGCCTGCTCCAGCCTCGCCGCCGTCTCGCTCCTCCCCCGGATCGTACCGCCGCGCCAATTAGTCGCCGCGAATAGTCGGCTGGCGACGACCGACGCGGTGCTGGCGATCGCCATGCCGAGCGCGGCCAGCGGGGTCGTCCAACTCGTCGGCGCACCCCGCGCGGTCCTCGCCGATGCGCTCTCGTATCTCGTCTCGGCCTTCACGCTCCGCCGCCTCCGCGTCGCCGAAACAGCGGACAGCGCACGCCTCACCCGCGCGATCGTCGGGCGCGAGATCGCCGAGGGCCTGCGCGAACTGGTCAGGACGCCTGCGCTGCGCGCCCTCACCATCGCGGTGAGCGTCGGCACCTTCGGCACGGCGATGCAGAGTACCGTCAGCTTCCTTTTCCTCCTCAATGAATTGCACCTCACCCCGCTCTTCATCGGCGTCCTCGGTACGTGCGGCGGGGCGGGCGGGATCGTCGGCGCGGCCTGCGCGGGGCGCGCGAGTCGGCACCTCGGGATCGGTCCGACGATCATCATCGGGAATCTGCTCTGGGGGGTGGGCGCGCTCATGGCCCCGCTCGCGCCGCACGAGGGGACGCTGATCGTGCTCGGCGTCGGCACGTTCGTCGCCAGTGCTGGCGGGGCGATCTGGAGCGTTAATCAGATGAGCCTGCGGCAGGCGATCACGCCAGCCGGCCTCTTCGCCCGCGCGACCGCCGCCCGCCGCCTGCCGATGTTCGGGATGCAACTCCTGGGCGCGGCGCTCGGTGGCTACCTCGGCCTCGCCATCGGCCTGCGCGCCACGCTGCTGCTCGGGGCGCTCGCGCTCCTCGCCGGTGCCCTCCTCCTCCTCGCCTCCCCGATTCGCGCGACACACGCCCTGACCTCCGCGCCGGTCGAGTAACCCCGACCGGTCGGCGCTCCGCCGCGCTTGTGTCGCCGCAAACGCTCTGCTAGGGTGCGCGGCATGGCGGAAGGTGGGGAACGCAGGGACGGGAGGGACCATGACGGCACAGGCGGTCGAGCTACGCACGGAGTATCTGGTCAACCCGCTCGGGATCGGGGAGACGACGCCGCGCTTCGGCTGGTGGGTCGAGGACGACCGCCCCGGCGCGCGCCAGACGGCCTATCGCATCCGCGTGGCTTCCGCGCCCGCAGGACTCAGCGAGGACGCGCCGGACCTCTGGGATAGCGGGCAGATCGTGGGGGACGAGCAGGCGCAACTTGCCTATGCGGGCGCGGCGCTCGAGTCGCGGGCACGCGCCCACTGGGATGTGACCCTCTGGGACGCCGACGGCGTCGCCGGATCGCCCTCCGCACCCGCGACCTTCGAACTCGGGCTGCGCGACCGCGTCGACTGGTCGGCCACCTGGATCGCCGCGCCACTATCGGAAGCGGGGCAGACCCTGCCGCCCGCGCCGCTCCTGCGCCAGACCTTCGACCTCGCGCGTCCGATCCGGCATGCCCGCCTCTACATCACCGCGCTCGGTATCTACGAGGCGCATCTGAACGGCCAGCGCGTCGGCGACGACTTCTTCCGCCCCGGTTGGACCGATTACCACGTCCGGCTCCAATACCAGACCTACGATGTGGGCGCGCACCTGCGCCAGGGTGCGAACGCGATCGGCGTCATGCTCGGCGATGGCTGGTACAGCGGGCGGGTGGCGCACCTGGAGCGCGGGCTCCTCTACGGCGAGCGCCCCGCCCTGCTGGCGCAACTGGAGGTGACGCACGACGATGGCAGCGTCACGCGCATCGTCACCGACGACGGCTGGCGCTGGAGTGAGGGGCCGATCCGGCGCCAGGATCTGATCGAGGGCGAGGAGTACGACGCGCGCCGCGAGATCGCCGGCTGGGCCAAACCCCGCTGCGACGAGGCGACGTTCGCCCCGGTCCTGACGCAGGGGTGGCCGACCGTGCCGCTCGTCGCCGCCCCGAACGAGCCGGTGCGGATCGTGCAGGAGTTGGTCCCGATTGACGAGCCACGCCGCTTCGGGGCGGGGTGGAGCCGGATCGGCTACCTCTTCGATCTGGGGCAGAACTTCGCCGGGATCATCCGCCTCGCGGTACGCGGCCCGCGCGGCGCGACCCTCCGCATCCGCTACGGCGAGATGCTGGCGGCGGACGAGGGCCTCTACACCGCGAATCTCCGCTCCGCCCGCGCCACCGACGCCTACACCCTGCGCGGCGATGCGGCGGGCGAGGTCTGGGCGGCGCGCTGCACCTTCCACGGTTTTCGCTACGCGGAGATCAGCTATCACGAGCGCTGGGATGGCGAACTGGCCCCGTTCGACCGCACCACCGTGACCGGCCTGGCGCTGATGTCCGATACAGCGGAGACGGGGACGTTCGCGTGCTCCGATCCGCTGGTGAATCGGCTCCAGTCGAACATCGCCTGGGGGCAGCGCGGCAACTTCCTCGAGATCCCGACCGATTGCCCGCAGCGCGACGAACGCCTCGGCTGGACCGGCGACGCGCAGGTCTTTGTGTCCACAGCGGCGTTCAACTTCGATGTCGCCGCCTTCTTCACCAAATGGACCCAGGATTGCGACGACGCCCAGGGGCCGGATGGCCGCCTGCCGGAGGTGGTGCCGCGCCTGCTCGGGCAGCAGGACGGCGGCCCCGGCTGGTCCGATGCGCGCGTCGTCTGCCCCTGGGCAATCTATCAGGCATATGGCGACGCGCGGATCCTCGCGCGCCACTACCCCGCCATGCGCCGCTGGCTCGAATGGCAGGCGGGCAGCGCGCGCGGCGGCGTCCGTTGCTATGCGGGCTGCGACTACTTCCCCGGCTTCTCCGACTGGCTCGCGCTCGATAGCGGCTGGCAGAGTACGATCGGGGCGACCCCGCGCGATCTCCTCGGCACGGCCTACTTCGCGCAGTCGGCGGCGCTGCTGGGGCGCATCGCCACGATCCTCGGCCACGACGCGGACGCGGAGCGCTTCGCGGCCTTCCGCGAGACGGCGGTCGCCGCCTTCAACCGCGAGTACGTCACGGCGGGCGGGCGACTCGCCGTGCAGACGCAGACCGCTTACCTGCTGGCGCTCGCCTGGGATCTCCTGCCCGAAACGCTCCGCCAGCCCGCCTTCGAGCGCCTGCTCGGCCTCTTCGCGGAGCGCGACTGGCACCTCTCCACCGGCTTCCTCGGCACGCCGCTGATCTGCGCCACGCTGACCCGCTTCGGGCGCGCGGACCTCGCCTACCGCATCTTCCTCCAGCGCGACTATCCCGGCTGGCTCTTCCCGGTCCAGAACGGCGCGACGACGATGTGGGAGCGCTGGAATAGCTGGACGCCGGACACGGGCTTCGGCGACGTGAACATGAACAGTTTCAACCACTACGCCTACGGCGCGATCGGGCGCTGGATGTACGACACGGTCGCCGGGCTGGCGCTCGACCCGGAGCGACCGGGCTACCGCCACGTCCTGATCGCGCCGCAGCCGGGCGGTGGACTCACCCACGCCCGCGCGACGATCCGTTCGATTCGCGGCCCGATCGCCTCCGGCTGGACCCTCACCGACGGTGCCCTGCGCGTCGAGGTCAGCCTCCCCCCGAACGTCACCGCCACGGTGACGCTGCCGGACGGCACGACGCGAGAGCTGGCGGCGGGGCAGCACGTCGTCGAGTCGTGAGTCGTGGGTCGTGGGTCGTGAGAAAATCCGTAGTCCGTAGTCCGTAGAGAGGTTCGCTGACGGGCACCGCCTATCGGCCACCTCTTCTACGGACTACGGACTACGGACTTCTCTCTCACAACTCGATCAGCGCCGTCGTCACGGCGGCGGTGCGGTCGTCGGTGCCGAGTTTTTGCAGGATGTGGCTGACGTGGGCCTTGGCGGCGCGCTCGGTGATCCCGAGTTCCCGCGCGATTTCCTTGTTGCTCGTGCCGACCGCGACCAGGCGCAGCACCGGCGGAAGTCGCGGACCACCCGACCAGGAGGCGCGCGGCGACGGCGGGAGCAGCGCCTCCTCGGTCGCCAGGGTGTGCGCCACCGCGTAGAGGGTATCGAGTTCGGACACGCGCGCGGCCAATTGCCGTCCCAGCGCGGTGATGCGGCGCTGACGCGCGAAAAAGGTCGCCACGCCCAAACCGACGCCGAGATAGAGGGCGAGCGTCAGGGTCGCGGCGAAAAGATAGCAGCCCGGATCGTCCGGTGCGTGGGCGACGTAGTTGGCGAGCGAAAAGAGGGCCAGCGACACGACAGCGGTGGCGATGCCACCGGTATAGGCGAACGCCCAGGCACCGAGGACGATCGGGAGGTAGAAGAGCTGGGAGACGGGGATGTCCTGCGGGGTGCGCGCATCGCTCGTGGCGATCCCCGTTTCGAGGAGGACGATCAGGAGCAGCGTCAGGGCGCGACGCGAACGACTATCGCGGCGCAGCGAATCCACGATGACTCCGCATACATGGTTGCGCGCATGGGCGGTCGGACCACGATCGGGCCGCATCCAACCGCCAGCGCCAGGGTAAGCCGACGTTCACGGGTCGAACAGCGCCACCGCAACTGGCGAGGACACCGGACGAACATCGCTCAGGCGCGTTTTCAGCATCAGTATAGCCGACTTACAGCAGTTCGCAGAGGAGTGTGGTACGGTAGGCGCAGCGACGCGGGGCAGCGAAGGGGGGGGCGATGCGGGCGTACTCGGCGGACTTGCGGGAGCGGATCGTGGGGGCGGTGGCGGCGGGGGTGC
>JAABUH010001346.1_pt1 | contig 28286 bp, 40 predicted proteins | sample 5559121 | NCBI WGS metagenome assembly JAABUH01 (sample SAMN10711871, study PRJNA513364) | rock metagenome | isolation source: Antarctica rocks | place: Antarctica: Victoria Land, Battleship Promontory nord | collected 2015-12-28
TTTCGCGAGCAGATCTCCGTAATCCCGTAGAAACCCTGTTCATGGCAGTTTCATTCTTCTCTATCCTTTTGCGAGTTCGGCAGAACAATGGTTTGGGCGGGGTCTGTTTAGGCGACTATGACATCATGGCGGTGTGGCATGTCATTCGGTGTCACCTTGTGGGACATGATGTAGCAATGCATGCAGAATGCGGCTCCCTCCTTAGGGTTGGCATGAGTTTCCATCAGCCTATTCTGAAGTCAAGATACAGAAACCTAAACCAGCATTTGGCAGGGGTCTCTTCAAAATACACTGTGCCAAAAATAGGTTCTTCCCCACCCAGCTCTTGATCGAGTGTATACAGTTGGTTCACAACCTATCCAGTCCTTCCCGATCAATAGGTCAAAGCCCCAGCATTCTGGTAGACAAGCCAGAGGCACTTCAGGCCCTCTTTAATCAGTAGCAAAAATCCCAGTTCCCCTACATCTTCGACAGAGAGGATCTGGGCTATCACGGATCTAATCGATTCAATGTTATCGTCGCCGAACTTCGCCGACTACGCACTGCTCGTCCAAGACCCTCTTTCCTTGACCTTGTCAGCCCATGCAGTACCAAGACAATCCAATACGAGCCTACGGGCTCGACCGACCGACGGACAAAGGTTATAAGGAGGAGAGACAAGAGAGGGAAAGACTGTCATGTCGGTCATGACAACCGACGATATCATTTAGGTAATCCCTAGGTCTTTGTAGCCCGCCTAACCCTTCAAGCAAAAGGTAGCAATGACGAGGAGCTTGACTAATGCTCCCAAGCCCGGTTATATAGGCGCCCCAATGTGAGGTAACTGTACCAACGATTTACGATCGTGACAGTTAGCCTACGCTCCTGATTGGATTGAGGCCAATCCCGGGGTTTATTGGAAAAAACAAAGCTGAGAGAATTGGGGAGCGTTAAATGACACTTGATATACAGACAGAATCTCAGTCCTAGAAACGTAAAATTGATGTTATGGGATATGATGATAGACTGCCACCACTGCGCTCAATCAAACTAGCACCTGAAAGGTCATTTTGGTGCTTGGACAGCTCATGAGCATGCTTTCCCTGATGCCAAGGCTGAGTCGTCTGGCTTTGCAGGTCTCCACATTCGCAGTGTGCATATGGCATATCAAAAAAAAAATGGGGGGAAAGATAGATGAGTTAACTTGGTGAGAAGCAAAGGGTATCATACTCGAGTACTGTCATGAACGGAATTGTTTAGTTGGCCACAAGACCGCTAAGCCAAAAGCATCAATAGGGAACCCCGCAACCCGGGTATTCCTCTTACTATATACGGGTCATGACTGGACGACATGACACATACCATACTCGAGTACAGTATCTTGCCAGATCTGATTCCGTTCGCGCTAAAGTTGCTTCTGCCTTCATCATCATTGTCTTTCTGAACTCATCGTTTAAAATGAGATGTCAAGCAAACATGGCCGAACTTCCGTAATCCCTTACCTCGCATCTTTCCGTGTACGATGTCTTCAATCACAGCTCGACCTGGTATCTTCGTCCAGATATGGACGTCATACTTATACGTCCTTCGAACAAGACCACTCCGGACGAAAATGACCACCTCGGCGACTTTGTTCGTGATCGGGGACAGTATCTCGCAATTTGGGATCGAGAGGAAAAGGATAGTTCTGCCGGACAGTGGAGTAGGAAAGCAAGAGCGATGGGATGTGAGTCTGATTCCTCGGTTGATACCTTATCCTCACCTGTGTTGACGAGCTGCAGCCAGTACGGACCGCGAGGCTATGTAGTTGTGTGTATTCCTCAACCTGGCTGGAGGGACCAAGTTCATATTAACAGATGGCGCATTCGTCTTCGCGCCTCTGCAACATAGGTGGTTCGCCATCATGGATAAAGTCAACTTCGGCGGCCGGGCAAGAAGTAGGTTCGGTTCCTTGAGTCTTACTAACATCCGTTGACGTGATCACCTAGCGGTCCTCGCTCGAGTCAGTATCGATGCAGTGGTATGGGGACCGTTTCTCTCTGGTCGTGGGTCAGTTCAGTGAAAGCCTGGTAAGACGTGCTGACTGGCACTCCTTTACGGTAATCGTTTCCTGATCCGCCCACTTCACTCCTCTCATCGTTCTGCCCTCACTCAACCCGTCCCTGGAGTGTTCGAGGGAAGGTCGCCTGCCGAGATCAAGAAGAAGGTGGAAATGGTGGGTCCCACAAGAATTTCTGACCCTGCAAACCCTTCTCGCCCATGGGCGCCTCTCAGCGCAACATGTTACATTCATCGCTCTTCTGACATGAATCCGCTCGCGAATCCGTATCAATCTTTTCCCACTTCTTTCTTCCAGCCGCTCGTTCATCTTTCGATCTCACCGATGCCTATTGGACTCGTCTGGTCGGATGACTTTGACTTCATCCCCGTCAATCGCTAATACCGCTACGTCTAGGTCTGGCTCCCAACCTGGAAACGAGCAGCAATGGTCTTCACCCCAACCCAAATCATAAACTTCGCCTTCGTCCCAACACAACATCGTCTCCTCGTCCTTCAATCAGTCGGGCTTTGTACGTCTATCTCCGGCATAACCTGGATCGAGCTGATTGGGATTAGGCTGGAACATCTACCTCTCGTGGTTAAACTCGGCTACGAATCGACGGCTGGCGCTTGTCTCGGCTGATGAGGAGAAGCTCGTTCGGGCTGAGAGCGATACGGCCGAAAGGACGGCGAATCCAGCTGGATGAGAAGAAAGCGACCAAGTATGGATGAAGGTGGAAGATGCTCAATGGCGGGACGTACTTTCGATCTCGGTCAGAGTCGGAAACACTCCGACTCCGTCGTAGCTAGATGTGGAGATAGAACTGTAGATGATAGATTAGTCCCTCGCGAACGTTTGCACGGCATGTCCTCATTGAACGACCTGCGAGATCGAAGCGCGTTCGTTCTCCGCTTCAGTTCCCATGAAAGATGCTCGTATCTGCTTTAGGTCCTACTGGTCGAACTTTGAGAAAGCGTGGAGCCGAAATACATCGTATCGGCACTTCAGACCCCTACAGTCGTTCATTCAGCATCTTGAACCTGTTGCCAATGCGTGTTGTGAGCATCAATCAGGAGACGTTCCAATCCAATACCAATCTCAACAGGCAGTCCATCATTCTGCTTGGAATCCTGGAATTAATCACTTAAACAGACCAAATCCTCTGTTCAGTATGAAAATATTCAATCCTATGCAGAATCATTCCGGTTGTTCTCTGAGATTATCTTTGTCAGGAGAAATTGCTGAATGGAACACAGCTGCACCGCAAACGGAGTTATGCATGCTGATATGGCAGTATGCTACCACTTTGAGACCCCAAGACGGGTGTCATGACGGGCATGACTCATATATAGTCGGTGGAAGTTCAGGTTTGGAGGGACTTCCATACGGTGTTTTTAGTGAATTGCTAGCATAGCGGTTAATAGCGTGTGACCATTTTTTTGGGGGGATAAACTGAAGGAATGCATTATTTAGCCAAATACGATGGGACCGCCACACTGCGCACAGACCTCCTGCCACGACCCGCACAGACATCCTTGCTGACACCACGCCGTGCGCAGATCTGCTTTTCAGCTCTCAGTTGCCCATGCCCTCATTACCCGGGTCCCCAAAGGCGAATTCTTGAAGGCCAGACATGTCTCTATCTTGTCCCGATCATGCGGATCTGAGAAGAATAGTATACATAGCCCTCACCCACGTATTCACACTCTTCCCTCCGCGTACATACGGTGTCACCATCTATATAATCAATGATCACTATGGACACCGAAGAGAATCGAGAATGCCGAAGGGTGTAAGCGACCAAGAATCGAAAAGAAGAGTCAAACGGGGGTTGCGATGAAAGAGCGAATAGGGTGAGGTGTACCTCGGCATCTCTCGCCTACTCCTTAGTCTCCTCCTTGACCTCCTCCTCCTTCACTCCATTGCCGTTACCATTGGCGATACCATTCGCTTTGGCGTCCGCCTTGCCCCACTCAGCGAGTACGCGGAGAGCCTCCTCGACCTTCTCCTGGAGGGCGGGTGGTGACTCGATAAGATGAAGCAGCTCGCCGTTGTCCATCTCGAGAAGCATGCCGGTGATCTTGCCCGCAAGGTCGGGCTGGGTGCTATAGATGGTATTAGCGACGGCCCACAGCGGTTACATCACGATTTACTCATGGATAAGAGGGTACAGCGACTCTCCGAGCATCTGTTTCTGATCAGCCGGAGCGGCACGAGCGAGAGCTTGTGCGTTGAGCCTCGGCGGAGCGGGCTGACCAGCAGCGACTTCGGGATAACCTTGCTGAGGTGGGCGGACGGGCATCTGACCACGAGGAATGGCACCAGCGGGAGCGGTAGGAGGGCGAGGGCGGACAGGATAGGATGGTGGAGCGGCTGTCGAGTATGGCATCTGGGTTGGGGGCATGCCGTATGGCATTGGCATGCCAGGCATGCCTTGGTACCGTGGCCTCGCCTGCTGCATCATCCCTGGCCCACCCGTGTATCCCATCATCGCAGGTCGCATCGGCATCATCCCTGGAGCAGGGTAACCGGGCATCGCTGGGTAGCCGTACATTGGCTGACCCATGTAGCTCTGCGGACCCATGCCGTTGGTGGTATATTGCATGCGCTGGGAGTTGCGCTGTGCCATCTGAGATTCCAGGGCTTGGCGACGGGTATCCTTGCGCTGGGCAAGGGCGACGTAGAGTGGCTTGGTACCGATCATCTTGCCGTTCATCTCTTGGACAGCTTTGGTCGCCTCATCGGGAGTAGCGTAGCAGACGAAGCCGAAGTTCTACATAGGGATCAGTGTCATGGACCAGGTAGTGCTTAAGACATACCCTCGAAGTAGCATTTTCATCCTTCATGACCTTGCAGCTGGTGATGGTGCCGAAAGAGTCGAACTCGGCGCGGAGTCGGTCATCGTCCCATTCATCTGCACATCGTTTGTAATGATCGGGCGTCTCAGCAAGAAACTCACCATCAAGGTTCTTGACATATAGGTTGACACCAGCTGACTTCGCTTCATTTTCAATCCGCTGGACTTCGTGCGTTTTCCTCAGCTCCTCGTCCCGCTCAGACCTCTTCTGGGCTCGACCGACGAAGATCCTCTTTCCTTTAAAGTCGGTGTCATTGAGCTCATCGGAAGCCGTCCTGGCCGCTTCATGATCAACAAAGTTGACGAAGCCGAAGCTGCCAATTATCAGCATAATACCGCAAGTACCAGCAGGCTACGTACCCCTTGCTGGTCCCATCATCATTCCTGCCGAGCGCTGCAGAGACGATGTCACCGAAAGGAGTGAATAGCTCTTCGAACTCGTTGTCGGTCGCCTCGGGGTCAATGTTTTTTACGAAGATATTGGTGAATTGGGCTCGCTGCTCCTCGACCTTCGACTGGCGCTCCTTCTTGCCGACATGGTGTCCGACGAAGACCTTCTTATCGTTGAGAAGCATACCGTTGACGGCCTTGATCGCAGCATCCGCAGCATCTCCCGTGGAGTAGTGAACGAAGCTACGGGACAAATGATGAGTGATTGCACCTGGAGTAAAGGAGACCACTCACGCGAAGCCGCGAGACTTCCCGGTCTCATCGTTTCCGACCTTGCACGAGAGGATGTCGCCGAAAGCCGCGAAGGTGTCATGGAGAGCCTGTGATCTCATCAGCTCAGTCGCGCACAACCACCCTGACGTTCCGCTCACCTTGTTGTCGATACTCTCGTCAAGGTTCTTGATGAAGATGTTCCCTTGGCCCGTCTTTCTGAGAGCTGGGTCGCGCTGCGACCACATGATGCGGCATGGCCGGTTTTTGATCAAGGAGTAGTTGAGATGCTCGAGAGCTCGCTCGCCATCAGCCGCGTTGAGATAGTTCACATAGGCGTAGCCCAGGGATCGACGGGTGACGGCATCGCGGCAAACTCGAATGCTATACATTGGCCAAGATCAGCATGGATCACATGGATTATGAGAGCCAGACGGAAACGATGGAAAAAGCAGATATGACTAATCTGCTCACTCTCCGCCCGTCCGGCTTCCCGTCCCACAAGGAGAAAGGAGCATACACTCACCTCGCTACCGGTCCAATCATATTGAAGATCTCAAACAACATAGCCTCCGTCACCGTATTATCCAGCTCGCCGACATACAGGCTCGCGCCAGATCCAGGCTGGTTGGTTCCCGAGGTAGAAGTCGGCTGAGGCGGAGCAGGGAGAGGGGCGGTCGGGTTGCTGACTGGGCCATTGCTCTGAACGACTGGCGCTGGGGATGTAACGGATTCGGACATCTTGTTTGATGAGGAGCTTTTTAACGAGTCGTTCAAGGATTTCCACAGGGTATTGTTTGGGATCGTCCACGTAGATTGAGAATAAGGCGTTTACGTGGGTTTTTGGGCTGCAAGAGTGAGGTGGCTTAGCTCGGTCTTCCGCGCAGTCCCCAAAGGAGATAGATTAAGAAGAGCTGTTCTCTATGCAGGAGGGCGCAAAAGAACTCACCTAAGTGTTACTATCCTCTCAGACTTTCAAATGCTTTTTGGGGGTAAAGAGAGCCAAGAGCGAAAGCAGAGGAGGATTGACAAAAGAGCTAGGGGAGCGAGACGCGAGAGCAGAAGAATTTGCTTAATCCCGAAAGCTAGCCCAGTGTGGCGAATGGGGGGGTTTTCGCCGGTTACGCACGGAACGCAAATCTTTTGCTCACTTCGCGGAGCTCATCTTTTAATCCCGGTCAGTTGTGCGGCTCGCTCATAAGCGCGAGTCTCGTAGCTCTTGCCGCGACGATGTGTAAGCTAGCACGGAACTGCTGATCTGCCCCATTCTGCCGCACGAAGCAACAAGTAACTTCTTCATTCGAAAGTCAATGCGTGCATTCTGACCCACACCACACCACATCTCATAAACATAACAAATCTTCTTCCAGTCCACACCTCACAAACCTACATTACCATTTCCTTCACGGTTTCAGTCTTCCTTATGCTTACAAGAACTGAAGATCCATCTGCAGACCCTGCACCTCCCTCGAACTCGCTCCAGCCTTCCTGGCCTCTCTGATCCTCTTCTCCAACTCCTTCTTCTCCTTCTCAACATCAAGCTTCTTGACCTCCTTGTCGGTATCATGGAGTTTGGTGAAGTGTCGCCAGAGGAAGAAGATTATCGTGGCTGAGCGAGCGTTAGCGACCGTCAGTAAAAGAATGTAGAGGTTTTGAATATGCGAGAAAAGAACAAAAGAAATGGTGTGAGCAGGTAGGTAAGATGGGTGAATATCGACCTGTGACTTATCCCACCGAGGTCTCGACCAATCCTCTGGATGAAGAGGAAGCGACTCGAGAAGGCATCGAGAGATAGGGAGATGGTCTTAGCGAGAGAGAGACACTTACCAACACCAAGCCGCATATCCACCGCACAGAGCAACAATCCCAAAACACTTTGCATAATCGATCCAACCTTCTCATACCGCCTATCGGAAGAAGTCAGCTTTACCTCCCTCGAATGACTCCGTCCCGAAAGCAGTGAAGATAGAGGTGATGAGGAAGAGGACTAAGCTTGACTCACTCTTCCTCCTCTTTCTTATGCTTTTCCAGCTTTAAAAGCTCGATATCCTTCTCGATGATCTTTGATGCCCAGGGGTTCTTCATTAGCGCTCTCGCTTTGTCGGGTCCCACAGGTGGAGCCATCAGGCTGGAAGTGTCTGTCATGCGCGCAGCGAGCGGTCACGTAGAGCGAGTGCGACCGATCACGTAGAGCGAGTAGGTGCATAGCCGAACAGTCGATAACAGGCGCAAAATGGCAAAGCACGTGAAACAGGCGCGATGTCGTTGAGATTGGTAGTGCAGAGGAAGTAAGAATAGCAGGAGGGGTACTCCATGGGATAAGTATGCCAAAGCGAAACATCATGACAGGGCCGAAGAGAATGGATAGGCAAGTTTAAGGAAAAGACGCAATGAAGATCGCGCATAATGGTAATGGCCGGGATTGAACACATAAGTCCAAATCGCAATGGAGCATTTGCAAGGGTGAGTGTACGAAGGGCAGAAGTAGAAGCAGCAAGTCGAGGAGGGCAAAAGAATAGCAAGATTATCAGCACTCCCCACCTTCCGCCCAAAGCCAAACAACTTACCCTCCGGAACATTCCCCCACCACATCCCACCTTCCCCATCCTCCTCTCTGGGTCTCAAACCATCTTGGAAAGGTACGAGAGCAGGCCTACCTGGGCCTTGCATCGTCAGAAAGAAATTCTTTTTGAAAGAGTTTGACGATGGTCCCGAGATTTGTTTGGGTGAGGGGTCACCTGCTTTTGGGGAGCTTGAGGAGGAGGATGATGATGAGGAGCTGGGGAGGCCTTTGGATTTGATATCGCTTGATGACATTGCTTTTGATGAGGGAGAGGAAGAAGGTTTTGATGAGGATGAGGACGAAGAGGGTCCCGAAGAGGAGGAGGAGGAACCGGAGGGTCTAGAGGATGAGGAAGAGGAAGAGGGTTTGGAAGAAGACGAGGAAGATGAAGATCCTCGCGATGAGGAGGATGAAGAAGAAGAGGATGAAGATTTCTGGAGCGCTTTGAGACGGTCGCGCTGAGATTCTTGGCGGGTGAGGATATGGTAACCGACATAGGCTATCAGGATGAGCATGATGAATGGCGGGCTTAGGAGCGGAAGATTCGTCAGGCTCCCCCTGGTGAAGCCGGAGGGAGTGATGCCGTATGCATCAGAGGTTTGGCCGAACAGAGCATACGGAATCGATGGGTTGGCAGCTGATCGGCATCAGTATGAGTCTACAGGCTTAGTGGAGGGATTTTATAGGTCAAAGCCGCATCGATACACCTTTCGAGCCCGGGAAAAGAAAATCCGCCCTACTCACCAAACCCCATGACCACCAATACCGCTAGCGCCTGCTCAAAGGGTCCAAACTTGATTTTCTTCTTGTCGTCTTTCTTGTCCGGCATGGTGTAGGTGCTCTTCGTGAGTGAACCGGAAGGACCAGCTGATGCATGCAATACGTGTCAGTACAGGCATACGCCGAACGGCGACCATCTGGCTCAGAACATACCTAGAGTAGCCCTGAGACGCGTCGCAGCACAATCAGCGAGAAAGGAAGACATTATCAGTACCTCTGACAGTTGGGTGCCAAAGGGGGCGGTGTTTCACAGTAACTGGCCGCGATGGGCCATACGAGCCGAGACGAGAAACAAGCTTGAGGGAATATGGCTGTAGCATCTCAGTAAGAGGGCGCAGTATGTCTTCATAATGATGCATGTCCAATGGAGTCTACTCAGCAGCAGTCACCGGGAACCTGAGGTCATCAGCGAACGTCTCGTGTATTGCCCATATACACTCACTCAAAATGGACATCCTTCCCCGCAAGAGTCCTGTATACCGACGAGAACGTGTCGAGCTTGTACTCGAGCAGATTCGCGTCCTTCGAGTCGAGGAACCTGTCTCTCAATCAGCTTGTTCCCTTTGCCGCAAGGATCCGACCTACACCCGGATCAATTTCCCTCCATCAGACGCAACCCTCGTCCTCTTCCCGACAATCTCGCTAGGCCACACCAAATCCTCCAGCATCTTCTCGTGAACGGCGGTGAGGGTACGGGATCTGGGACGCTTCTGCTTTGTCGAGATGGAGGCGTTTCGCTTGGGTTTGGGCAGGACTCGACGCTGGGAGAGGAAGACGATGTATTTGTCGGAAAGCTTCTTCTCGAGCTCTCGGGTGAGCCTAATAATGGGAGGAGCGAGGTCAGGTAGCGACGTGTGCAGTGGTTGAAGGCGCCATTCGAAGTGGGGGGGAAGCGGTATGGCGGGGACGGGAGGAGGATCGTCGAGGAGGGAGGATCGATCGTCGAGGAGGGATGATGGACGATATGAACCGCAGTAAGGAGTCGAGATGTGGTTATCGAGAAGGGAAGATAAATGAAGGAGCAATGGGACGAGAATGTTTGTAAGCGCATGTCCGAGCGCCATTATCCCCTCTATCCCCTTCGCGGGTATCAGAGGAAGGAAAGCCTGAAATCCCTCCGTCGACCTCTGATACCCGCTCCCTCTTCCTCCGCCCAACGTCCATCCATAAGTCCATCCCGGTGTGTCCAGAGATATACAAATCCTTCGCTGCGCTCAGACTCGAACTCACCTCTGCTGAACCTTGTGGAACGCCTTGACCATCGGCACCGGAACAAACACCACCACCGCCTTCTTCCCACCTTTCACATCAACCTCCCTCGCAGCCGAGATCTGCAACTGACGTAACTCGCTCTTCAAATCCGGGACATTCTGCTCGAGGTCGACGAGAGCTTGAGCGATCTGTTGTTCGATATCGGATGGGGGTGTTTGGGGAGCGTTGGCAGTTCGAAGGATTTTGGATTGATATGACATGGTGGACTGAGAAGGCTTAGCGGGTTAGTGATAAGTGAGGTGAGAAGAGAGCTTACGAGCTAGATTGGGAGGATCCAGCATGAATCGCCGGAGTCTTCCGGAGATATTCTGGCTCGCAGACCTCGCCGGCCAAGAGTGGCTCCTGTCGGCGATTAGGTGATCCGATGTAGCCGGTCTTTCAGCTTAAATGGTTCTAGGTGCGAGCGGTTTTCTACAACACTTCAGTCTCATGCATTAGTACAAGAGTAAAGCGGACTATTGCCGTTGTTCTGTAAGATACTCGTCCATCGGCCGCTACAATTCGCGGGGTACACCCAACCTATAGGTCATATGATTCGGCACGCGCTTCAAGGGTCAGGTACCTTCATCTCCCCATCCAGCAACTCCCCTTCGCCTACTAAAATCGTATTGAGGCCAGTGGAGGAGTAAGGAGAGTACATGAGATCGACTCATGCTCTCAGCCGGATATCGAGAAACGCATCCACAGCTTTGCGACCGACACAAACCATTTACTCCGATTCTGGCTCCGGAACGGAATGGGGATCAGAACCGATAGACTTCAAAGACAAGCCTCCAAACCCTGTCGTCACCTACCTTTCGCGTGCGCTCACTACCACTGATCCTCGTGTATCACTGAGCCAGATTTCAACCGACGACCCAATCGCGGTCCCTTGAAAAGCCTGTCAACATTATTAGCGAAGGCAGGAGGCGGTCGATACTCGATGCGGAAGAGGAAGTAGACGGTATGACCTGGCCATCTGATGTCATAGGTCAGGAGAAGATACTAGCAAAGGGGTTTTTCTTCTCGCACGGATCATTCCACGTTCGATCGTAAGACACCATCTTCCTCGAACTCCGCGCTACGTTCGGCTGCACATGATGGCTTACCACTACCCACCAGAGAGTTATCATCGGCCGTTGAGACTAGCATGCCACCTGAGGAGCGATGCGTCGCCAGAAGAGGTACCCGTGGATCCCGCTTCTAGTACCTCAAGATCAGTGAAGTGTCCGAATCCCCGGATGAGCTAAAGACACCGCAGCACGGGAGCTAGCTCATCGTCATCGTTCTCATCCTTTTCAAGCCGATCTTCTGTGTCATGCCGCGACTTCTCAAGGGTGTGCAGCATCGAAGGCAGATATCCCACTTGCGTCCGAAAGGAAGCTTTGAAATGCTTACAGCGCATATCATGTCGGTCGTCAAGCCAAATGCGAATGGCGAATCTGTATAGACCAATAACAGAGTAGCGTCAGGGCGTAACAAGAAATATTGAAGATTACCATGAAATCATTAGCCTTGTCGCTTGATCTGATTTCTGCTAGGCGCGCTTCGGTGGAAGTAAGAAAGGTAAGCTGATCGAATTGTATGAGGAAGTATCATACTGGCGGAGGTCGACCCTACAGGGTGACGCGGAGATCCGTCCCATGAAGCTGATCTTGGTCTAATATGACTGAGAAGCCTGTCAACCAGCAGGAAGGTTAGGTCGGGCTAAAAGCTGATGAGGACATAGGACTCTCTTGATCTCGTACGTCAGCTTTCTCACTTCTCACGAATAGCGAGCGCGAGTCGATGTAATCCGGCAGATTGTGACTCGAATAGGACTTTGAATTCAGCGAAAACAGTTACTGGCTCCTGTTGTCCTTGTCAGCAAATGGTATGCTAGTCATAAATACGTCCAGCGATTTCCTGGAAGTTTGCGCATGAAGTTCGTTCAGTCGTAGTGGCCAACAGCGTGAGGATTAAGAAACTTCAGTCTGTTACAAAGAAAGGAGAGAAGTGACGGTCTACGCTCATCGTCTCCCGTCAGGAGCGAATAAGGGGCAGGGAGATTGGCTGCTTTTGCATGAGCAATATCACGGCTTCTCGCTCAGAAGGTCGAGGCATCTGCGGAATTGGGCCCGGTTTCGGGCACGGAGTTCCGAGGTCATCAGGGACAGCTGACAGGATGTCAGCTCGAGCGAGCTCGCTAAGGCAGGGCGGGTGGGACCCACCGCCAAAGTGATGGTTGGATGCGCTGGCGTTCGGTAATGGACGGATCCATCCGTCACTCTGATGATAGCACGTTAAGACCTTGAACGTGTCCTGGTTTACCAGGGCTGATATTCCTCTAAGTGGGGGATATAGGATAGCGTTATAGAATATTACATGCGGTAGCTGCGGTGGACAGTGAGAATAAGATGTTAAGTGCTGCATGTCTATGTACTTCTGCGGTGTAATAAGCGAGTGCCTAGCGCTTATCTGGATGAACGACTTGCCTATCCACCCACACTCCCCATCGACTCCACCCTTCCCTTTCCTTTCGTCTCCTCGTTCACCATATCTGTCAATATCCGGAACGAACCAGGGTTGATATGCACGATCTGCCAGCACCGGTCTCAGCTTTATCTCCGGCATTGGAGGGACACTTGCTCACAGCTTCCCACTCCACACCCATCTCCTCCTCCTCAACCTCCTCGACCTCGGTCATAACCTTCTCCTTCACCCTCTTCGCATCCTTCCCTGGCATCGTTATCCGCACTCTCATCCTCACTCGTCTGACAGGTAATGGACTCCCTTCTTCACTCAGCTTCTTAATCAGTTCAAGAGCTTGAGCCTTCGCAAGTCTATCGGATTTCACGTTAAAGCCTATCTCGGACAAGGACTTTTCGATGATGGTGACTGTGTGTTTCCGGGATGTAGTAGGGTCGACGGTCATTTCGGATATCAGGGTAGCAATCTCGCGACTCAGGGATGAGAGGTGTTGTGCACGCTCCGGAGCATTGATCTGGAGGTCTCCCTTACGCAGGATCTGCCGGAGAGAGATATCGGCGAAGGCAGGAAGCAGGAAGGATGAACGTCAGGGGGGATGACGAGAAGTATCGGTTTGGATCATTGGGGACGGCAACCGAGGGGAGGGTAAGGATGGAAAGAAAGAAGAGGGGAGACGGGGATGTCTGTCAGCCTTCAGCCGTACATCGACTGCCAAGGTCCGAAATACGTACCTCCTCTACGGCCTTCCCCATATCCTCAGTCCCAAACGCCTTCTCCCAGTCCTCCTTCTTCGCCACGAGACCTTTTGGTACATTCGTAAAGACCTGCTCTATTTGCAGAACTTCGGAGAGATCGGTTTCGCTTGAGATGGAAACCAGTATTTGCAGATAGGACAAGGGATAAATTGGTTGGAACAACGGGGTGTATAGGGGCGGTACATTATGGTAAGGTAATGAGTGTAAGGTAACGAGAATCAACGATTGATTAGCTCGGGAACGAGGGAAGCAGATGTATGACCTACACACCTGACCGGAACTCGGACACTTTGTTCTTGTAGCATGCTATCTGTGGACTGTTAATGGCGGCATCGAGCGCATGAAAACGAGCCCACCTCGAACCGCTTGCCGCCTTTCTTCATCCGGACAATACACACATTGGTCAGTCTGGTCTCGGAGAAACCAGATCAGCGAGACTGAGACAATGCAAGAGACGATGCTGACTTGATCTGCGTCCCTGGCTGCTGGACGAGAGGCATATCATATGAAACGCAAGCGTTGCAAAAAAGGTTTCAAGAGCAGAGCTGGATCACCCAATGACAAACATCCTTCGCCACGTGTCTTAGCGGAAAGATTCGGGTTCGGTCAACAAATTTCCTCAGCTTTTTGTTTCATACCATCCAAATCGATTCTTGGAGCGATAGGTAGAGGTAGTTTGGTTGAGGGGCTTCTCGGTTTCATGTCGGACGATGCCTAGGGTATTCGAAAATGAGATCGATTTTGAGTGAGTATCCCGACATAAGCCATGCTACACACTCATGAACTTTCGTAGACACCCGCCGACTCACGTCCTCGTCAACTTCCATCACAAATACCCGAACCCTCATGCGACACATGTCCATACGGTCGACACCGTATCTCGGACTTTTGATCATGCGACGGGGGTCATACGGAGTGAGAGGGTTATAGGGGTCATGCAAGGGGCGCCGAGGTGGATTGCGAAGGTGAGTATGAGTCCCTTGTTAATCGAAAGATAGGTGAAAAGGATGAACTCTGGTTAATATGCTTATCCACAGCTCTTTCAACTACCCCCTACCGCCTTCGTCCGCGAGATCGTCTTCATCGACCCAGCAATACCCAACGCGACATGCATGTCCGTTAATCTCAGCTTGGCCCAGTACATGTGAGTAGCTGCACTTTCATTTGCAAAGCTTTGCTCTGGACCAGTATCTGACTGGAGTTTATTAGCTCTTGCCTTGAACTTATCACTTACAATCCCGGTCCACTACCAACCTCCATACCTCCCGCACCCCCTCCAGCTCCAGGTTACCCAGGTCCAGGAGTCGCTGCTCCAACCACGATATTCCGACAACGAGCGCTCATAACCTGCGGTTTCCCGGGGAAGATCATCGCGAGAAGGGTGGAGCAGGCGAGTGTCGATCGGTTTGGGTTGAATGCATTGTTGGGGAAGAAGGGATTTGAGTGGGTCTTGGCGGGTGGGCAGGAACGGGATGTAGGATCTAGTGAGTCTGGGGATGCGATAGTTACGTGGACTGAGCTGATGTACTCCAGGAGATACAACCGGAACGAAATGATGCATTCCGGTTTTTTGGGAAATGGTCTTGGTTGCTGACTATTGAAGTGCTATGAACCACGACAAGATTCGTTTCTGAGCCACCATTCTGTTGGCGAGAAGGGAGCTTCAATTCCGTAGTGTGAAGGATGCATCGAAATCCGAGGTCCTTTGTGGGAGAGCCTAACCATCCGTTGTCAGCGAGTACGCCCTCATTCCTAATACTGCAATGCTCCTGCAAGTTCCAGCTCTCGGAATAGGAGCATGAATTTTACGACTTGAAGACTGATAGAGTGAATAGGAGGCGCAAGATAGAGTGAAAAGGAGGCGCAAGTATGAGGCGCACGTAACAGATCGGGGAATCTAGCGAAGCAAGATTCTGAATTCGGTCTCATCCAGAGGGATATAAACACCGGTACAAATCACACCGACGACATTTCATCAAACCAAAACCGATAGCAATAGCACTCAACCAAGATATCATTCAACTTCCCTTCATTGCGCACCCTTCAATCTCGATAACGATAGTGATGCGATCGATGATTCGAACCACCACGACCACGATTAGTCGGCCTGCTCCATGAAGCGGAATGTCCAATAGCGAGCCACCCTACACTGCCGCTGCTGGACGGTCCATCGCTTATATAGTCGCGCGGCTTGGTTCTAGGATGTGACCTGATGGCGAATGAGCGCGATCTGACAGCAAGCCTTACCCTTCTGGTCTGCCTCGAGCTGTATTGGAGGAGATGCCACCGATTGTGCGGCCGGGAGCGGGAGCAGATTCGAATAACATACTCTTTCTCAGCACTACAAACTGGACATGACTTAGGGTATCATCGTCGTAGCCGGTCGTTTGAAAGTCTTGCTTGATCGGTGATCCTTGCTTCCGGCCCTAACGAAAGTCAGTCGAGCTGATTTGAACAGGATGGCTCACAATGTCTTCCTTTGGGTTCCGCCACGACACGTTTCCACCCCCGCTTGTCGCCTGTTGTGAGATAGTCCGCGAAGGAGTCGCTTGAAAGTGATCTTGGTCGCCTTCTGTCATTCTTCAAGGTCGTTTCGCCTGGTGGTGCTTCTCTTCTTCCCCTGGGATGGCGGGTGTCATCCTCGCTGTCGGAGCTGGTGAGATCATGCGAATGTCCGTTTGACTTCCCTTTCTTCTTGACCGAGATGGATGCATTCCAGGCTGTGTCGTTTTCATTTTCGACTGCGAACACGAACTCCGTAACACCGCTCGGAGACGGAGGAGGCGACTCTTGTCTTCTTCTAGTCTTACGAACATTGAGGTGAGCGAAGTCATACCGCCGTTCACCGCCGACTGTTAAAAGAGACACTCACCTGTGCTCACGCAACGGTTCCTTCGAGGTGCCAGTTCAGCGATCAGACTCTCTTGTGCTTTCGGTCCAGGTTAGAACGGTTAGATGTGAGCGAAAAGAAGTTGAGGCGATGCTTGACGTACCTGTGATGAGATTTGTCGTGTGTTCTTTCGGGAGTTTTGCTACGACGACCGATTAAAGATCGCTCAAAGGAGCTCGAAGACCGCTCCAAACTCTTGCCGCCATGTCCGACTGGAGATTGATAAATGTTGCTCCGAGATCGCTCACGACTTCTGCCACATGTAGTGTCTCGAAGAGAGCATCCACGTCGTCCGCCAGCTCGGTCGGTGCTCGGCGACGACCTCCTTTCCTTTGGTTAGAAGAAATCTTCTTTGTCACCAGGCCAGCCGTATCCCGAGAATTGTTCGTCCGGATTCACGAAGATATCATTGAGCTCCGCAATCTTGTTGCGCTGAGCGGTTGTCAATGGCGTGTTACCTTCAGTTAATCTGTAGGTAGAGAGCGAATTGGCGTATTCTCGCGCATACTTAGGTGGATCGCTCGTCTTCGATTCGCTAACCGTCAGAGGATGGTCGTAAATTGTTGAGCCAATTTTTGGCATCGTCGTGAGTCAACGAGTTTGACGCCCTCATTGCATTCTCCTCATGAGTAATTGCGGCACCCGATCCATTCAAAATGTGGATGAAGTTACCCCAGAAAGGGTACTGCGAACCCCACTTCCTCAGAAGTGGGTGGGCAATCTTTGCAGGTCGTATCGTAACTGTCAGCATCACGTATAGGTGGGAGGGTCTCAACGAAAGATGGAAGGGGCGGAGGGCGCTGAAGGGGCGGAGGGGGCTGAGGCATCTAAGATTGTTGAGCTCTCGCATCTGGCGGACCCGAGACATCTCCCGGTGGGTCCATGAGACATTCGGAAGACCGATCTGAAACGGCTGATCATTCTTCGTCTGCGTGTGATATACCCACCTCCTCTGGCCTTTCTTGTTTGTTTCGACTTCAATACGACTACCCCTGGAGCTTGCTTTTATCAAACCTTTGCCCAAACATGTCAATAAAGAGGCATAACCACGCAAAACAACAGGGTTATTGGAAGGAGCTACGTTTGTTGCAATCAGAGGACAAATCAGATGGAAAAGACGAATGTTTGCAACAGAAAGCGAGGGGCGAGGAAGCCGCACGTATACACATGAGCGGATTGCCCACTTTGGTCGTAAAAGCAGTTTATCATCGTTGAAGATCCTTTCTCAGGAGCTCTACTGGGACGTTCGGCGGGGATCATGGTTGACAAAGGTGAGACTCAAGGTGAACAGGGATAGCTTCCGTCGGGAAGCGTCTTCGACCCAGCTTGTTCATGATAGGCCCAGTTCTGCCTCTCTTTGGAAAAACTGATCAAGGACGGATCATCTCATTTGGTCCTGAGGCTTCGCCTCCACTCTTTGGCGTCTGCTTTATGTCTTGGCTGCGAAATCGATTCACCGGTTCAAGGCTCTTTTGTCCAGACGGCAGGCTTAGCTTGCGCCACACTGCCACTGGAGGTGCCACGTGTTACTCATCAACAATTAGCCGTATCATCAAAGAACACGTCACGCTAGCATATGCCAGACGAGAATCGCGACCACCCTCATCTTCAGCTTTCCCGTTCCGTACCCATCTCACCAAGATCATATCTCTCATCATGGCTTACAACTACACAAATCCATTCGTTTCTAGTCCGGTACCTTCTCGGTCCACGTTCACCGCTACAGCTGGCTCAAGTGTAGGATATCAGGTTTTATTTAGCGGATTGCCAACCGATGTGACCGAGAAGGATCTACGGGTGAGTGACTCAGTCGGATAGCCAGGTCTTCAATCCTGATGATGGGTCTCAGGAACTACTTCTCGCCCAACCCATGGGTCTTCCAGCCACTTCAACATCGGTAAAATCTTTTCACAGTCCTACAGGTTCCTTCCTCGGCCTCGCACTCGTTACGGTCGCGAACGAGACGGATGCTGAGAGACTACGGCGGGAATATTCGGGCCAAACCATCGATGCTAGTTCGTGCATTCCTCCTTCATTTGACTCGGCCCTGATGGTGTTGCTCTCCTAGCATATCGCTTGACCGTTCAACACCTTCTTGCGCCGACTCAACCACTACCTACCGCTTCCGTTGTACCCTTCTCCATACCCGCCGTTACACAAGCAGCACCCGCACAGCCTCAGCCAAAGACTCAACCGAAGCCTAAGTCACCCATCGCAGGCGCAAACGGAGGGAGGAATGATGCGGCGCCTGGGTTGAAACTGCTGTCTAGGTTGAGTAAACCGGGACAAGCGAAGGCGGTCGGTCTAAGGGATAAGCAGATGGCGTGAGTGATCGTCGTTTTGATCGTTCCCTTCCGCCGAACGAGCGCTTCGCCCTATCCCTCCACACTTCATGACCAAATTTCCACTTGGACAAAGCGCTGAACCGCGCAGACTCCTCGCTCAACAAAAAGCCAACCTGAAACGTCAACCTGGCCAAGCCCTCCTGTCTCGTCTCGCTACTCCCGCTCATTCCGCAGCAAAAACTCGACCAAAGCAACCTCGCCTATCGTCAGGAACCGACAAGGTCGGCCGAGCAAAGACGAAGGCTGGGAAAGATGCCATGGATGTGGATCAGCCGGTGAAGGTAGGCGGGAAGAAGGAGAGATCTCAACCGAAGACGCAGGCGGAACTGGATGAGGAGATGAGGTTATGGGAGAGGGCGAGGAAGTTTTCGGCCCCATGAAGAGGAGGTTGAAACCTTTTCGAGATTTTATTGTTGTGTGTCCCGTCATCCCTTATGTTGCCCGGGTTATTGCCTGCGATAGCGTCTCCGTCTCGCTTTGTCACAGAGCTTTCGATCGAGAAATGACAAGCTGACAAGCGACTAATCCGATCAAGCAGAACAAGTCTCTCCCGCTGATTCCGAGCTGATGCAGCGGAAAATACTTTGTTAAGCGGGTTTCCTCATCTTAAGATCATGGTGAAAGGGCCTCCTAACCTGCTTACATGCTATGCCGCTCGAGACCGCCGTGACACTCTGCGATTACTCTGCTGCAATTCATACCGATCGCAACATGCGTCAACTCCACGCTACTAACTGCGGTCTACATCCCTGAGACATTCGCAGTATCGGAACTGAATCTGCGGCCTGGAAAATCGCACTGATAATCTCTCTCGGGGTGAAACGACCTCGATAAACTGGATAGAGCGTCCAGAGGACCGAGACAGTTCAGGTCAGCAGTGTTTACGACCCTAAAGGATCGCAGGATGTATCAACGTTCATCCCGCTGGACTAGCGGCGACCGGGGAGGGGAGTTGAAGGGTTTCGTCGTATCGCGCTCATGATCATATCATAACCAAGCCGTGATGACCGCGAGAGGGGTGCTATTCTATTTGAATGACAGCAGTGCTCGTCAGAGACTTGGGGACTGCCTTACGGAAGAGGCAGTCTCAGCTTAAGTATATTCGCACGGACTGCTGCCGGCTGACTTTGGGTGGATTACACCACAACAATGCTCGTTTTCATCACATGGACCGATACTTACCAGTCTGATCTCGGATCGTCCGCCCAATACGGCCAACTGAGACACCCATGTCAAGGGATGGAGTAGTGACTAGTGGTAGAACACCCGATGCCACGGGTATAAGAGGACAAAGGTCATCAAGCTCATCCCATTGCTTACTGATAGTACAGTCCGGGGTCTTCATCCTGTCTTGACGGCATGCCATACATGGCACTGAACGAATAGATGACGACCGCCCGAGGAATCAAAAGTTTCATCTTCCTGAGATGTAGTGACGGGCTACCTATTCTCGCCCAAAAGTGACGAGTACCATATTATCTACCTACCCGAAAAACCCTAAGCTCCCTCATATCTCAGTCATGCAGTAGCAACGTCTTTAGCTCATCGTTATGAGGGAATAGTCCCAATCACATCCTTGATGCCTGCGATATCTTCCAACAAAGCGTCCGAAATCTATCCGCTACAACATACATGTAAGCGAGTACCGGAATGACCGAAGCAAGAAGCGGACTGAGTCGAATAACGATGCGATACATGCAGTTTTGTACTCGCCGGAATCTATACAGATGGTGACTCATCATTCGCGAATGAGCCAGACAATGACCCCGGCTCCGATTCAACCGCCAATTTATTCTGCTTCGCAAGCCCAGCAAGCTGCGCAGCGTATACCGCCTGATCCTGTGAGTCAACAAGGGTAGATGATGTGCTCGGTCCACCGGGAGAAGCGTTCTCTAGTGCGTGTTCCGTCTGAATGTCAGTGGAAATCTAAGGGCGATCACATACCATCTGCTGGAACATCGGAACAAGCCAAGGATGGTAGATGAGCTCTGACGCAGTTGGCCGTTCCGATGGATCGAGAGTCAAGCATAGCTCGATAAACTCGATACCGGTTTCAGATAGCTGGCCTGGCTCGGGAAGAGGGGGATGTTGAGTCGCGATACCGATATGGAACATGATGGCCCATTCGTTGTCGAGATTGCTCCATGGTTTCCGTCTGATCGATGCATCAGTATCAAGCAAATCATGTAAAAGTTTGCGTACCCAGTTGAGATCTCAAGCAGGACGCATCCCATACTCCAAATGTCGGCAGAACCTAGATGTCCAGCCTTCTCAGAAGCGCGGATGACCTCGGGGGCCATATACCTGAATCGTGTTAGCAGCGAATATTCCCTCCGCAGGAAACGACCTACATCGGTGTACCCGCCAAGGAGTTCATCACGGCCGGTCCATCCCCTCCAGGCGCTTTTGTCCTGATCGCTCGAGTCTTCGCCATCGTTTTGTTCCCCTTGGCGATGACCTTCGCCGCTCCAAAGTCCACGTATTTGATCGTTGAGTTCGCTCCGAGCAGGATGTCTGATGTAAGCTTGGGTAGATTTCATTCCACTCACTTTCTGGCTTGACATCTCGGTGCTCGATCCCCTTGGAATGAAGATATACCAGACCCTGTAACATCTGTAAGGCGTACAGGATGACCACGTCCTCATCCTCGATCCGACCGTGCTCAAGGAGATTTGCGAGACTTCCGCCTTCGCAGTACTCTTGGAAGATGAATACGCGATCGCGGTGCACCTGATAGGGGATCAGCGGCGACGTCTCTCAGAATCCGAGGCGCACCTCAATTCCAAAATATTCCACGATGTTTGGATGACTAAGCATACTCATGACATCGCTCTCATCCTTGATCTGCTTGTACAGAGTTGGACTGTTGCTGAGATCCTGTACTCTGATCTCCTTGACCGCCATGATACCCCCAGAATCGAGATTGAAGCCGATATACACATTGCCATTCGCTCCACCGCCGATGAAAGCGCCTTGCTGCCAGCGTAAAGCGATATTCGATGATGATGCAGCGAGGAACACCAGTGCCCGGTCTTCGGAAACCTGCTCATCGAGGACTTGACCAATGAGATGTTGATCATTGGAGAACCCGACACGAGTTTGTTCGAGCTCATTAATGAGGAGAAGTCTCTCTTCTCGGATGAGTCGAATACTGCGATCGATGGGAAATTTGCTTCGGCCGGATGGAGATGGGGTTCGCGGTACGAAGTCGTCATCGAAGTTCTCTTGGAGGCGTTGTAATCGTCTCATTGCTTGCAGACGTTCCGCTTCTTTCTTCGCTTCCATGCTGGACCGCGCACCTAGAACATCGAAGTGCGAGATGAGAAGCGATACCAAGGAGGCAACGCTTTTCCGAAGCAAGGAGAACTCCTCGGACTCGAGATGAAGGATGTTACGACCGCCAGTAACGTCGAGGGCATTGACCAGAGCCGCCACCGTCCACCTGAATGTCTTGCGGTCGGTGGGGTCGCAGCTGTCACAAATGAATGAAACCCGACTGATGCCAAGTCGCATCAGTAAGCGGCTGAAACGAGCATGCAGTGTCGATTCGATGTGCAGCCTCGCTCGTTTTCCGTGCTCTGAAGCGAAATTGTACCAATTCTCGACCATATCCTGGCTGCCGGGTGAACCTTGAAGGGCATTGCGTACATGTGCTGCGGACTCAATGAAGGATTCGCTTAGGCGGTAATTGGAGCGCTCGATTTTGCGAAGCTCTCGCTGAACTCTAGGTAGATGCGCTTGTTGCTCGATCAGACAATCGAGGGAAAGTACTGGCTGATCTGAGTCTGGGTCGACGAGCGCGTCGATGAAAAGCCGCTTGCACAGCCCCAACCGAGAAGTCGGACCGTCCGCTACCAGCCGGACTCGATTGTCCTCCAAGGCCAAGTCGATGTAGGTCAGATCGAGTGTCATGACAGCGCCGGTCCATGCGAAGTTTTGCCGTGGCGAAAGGAGCAGAAGATACGCCGCTGAATCCTCTTCACCTTCTGAAGCCTCGTCACCATTTTGACGGGCCGCAGTGTCCGGGAGACCATCATCGAGGGCGGCATCTGCACTGATAGGAGGTGCTTGGGAGTGAGCCTGTAAATTCGGAACCGAAAAGGAGAATGCGCGTGAGAGGAGCTGTTTGACAGACTGCGGATTGTTCCACAAGGACCCGTCTGCTATGATGTAAGTCCCTCGGTCTTCGAAGACCTGGGTGTAAACAAGGAAGTGTCCCGAGTCCTGCAATTGATGCATGAAGAGGTCGAGATCCTCGTCTTCAAGGGCGTACTCCGAGGAATTATCGAAGCGTTGGGTGAGACGTCTGTTGAGTGAGCGGACATTTATTTATTCAATCACTCACCTGGCGAATCGTTGCAACTTCCGATATCTCATACGAACTGCATCCAGAATCTTCCCGTACCAGACCAGCATCTCCTCGGACGACATCCGTCTCTTCTCCTTTCCAGTTGCGTCTGGGTCCGCCTGAACTTTTCGAAGCAAAGCGACGGCTCTGTTGACTGCAGTAGGACTGGCATCGGTAGGGATCGGGACATGAAGCTGCGAGTCAAAATAGTTGCACACCCGAACCATGAGCTTGTTGGTCAGCGAGCTGTAATGGTTAGCCAAATAGCATTGAGAAGATCTGGTGTGCACTCACCAGAAATGTTCCGCAACGACAAGATCCCCGCCCGGAACCGCCTCTGCAGTCTCGTAGAGGAATTCCCACTCCGCTTCGAGCACCTCAGTCTCTCGGAAGTAAATGGTCCGACTCCCGCTCTTCAGCTTCCAATGAAGCAACTTGAAGAATGTTCGCAACCCGTCAAGCATGACGGAATCGTATTCTGGCGGTAGACAGGGCGGTATCACCCAGTGTTTTGCCGGATCAGGTTCTACCATCTCTTCGTATTGCTTTTTAATGAGCACGGCGAGACTGATACTCAGTCGAAAGCTGTCCACCATATCGTTGATGACCATCGGATTGGGATCAAGGAGTTTCGCAGCCGCATCAAGACGAACTTTGAGCGCCTCGATTATAAGTCGACCAGGGAAGCCGATTAGGCGTACAAGCTCGTACTGAAAGTCCGGTAGTTGAAGCTCCTTGAACAGTGGCAAATGAGACATGACCGTCTCCCTCGCATTCCAGACCAAGGCCACGACGTCGACAAAAGCTCGTTTCTCGAACGTTCGTTGCAGGTTATCCTCCTTCATGATACGCTCCAAGAAGGTGGAATCGTCCGCGGTCTGATCGTTCGATGCTTGCGCCTGGGCTTTCGCTTTGTTGTCGAGAGGATGATAACGGTTCTTCCCCACCAGTGCCTTCTCCCTTGTCGTGTTGGGGCGAGTTATATCGAGGTCATCTGAACCTGTCCATTTTTGCAGTATTTGCAGCTGACCCTGCAGAGCGGTGACGACGGTTGACCATGCGGTGAGAGCATCCACTCGGGCTCGGAATGCCTCAGAGTTATATAGGGACTTGGAATTCCGGAAGGCGGCGTAGTGAGGATAGAGCGCTTCGACCAGACTTACGCGCTGAAGGATGTAAAGGACCTGATCGAGCGCCGCGACCTCGCGGAATCTCTCCTCTACCCCCTCCAGCGCAGTCTCGAGCTGCACTCCTCCCTGGATTTCGGTTCCGTCTTCCGATGATAATCTCCGACCGACTCCTACTGGTCCCGGACTCTTCTTTACGGCGAAACTCTCCACTTCCTCCAATACTGCATCGACAATCCTGCCTCGCCTTTCTTCGACCCGTCTCTTCTCCTCCTCCTCGGACCGCCCCCTCATCTTCGCTCTGATCTGCCACCATAGACTCTGCCCCAACTCCCTTCGGAACCGCTCCTCGCCCCTATCCTCGCCGATCCTCGAGCTTTCTGTCTGTAAGATATCACCAGCAAGCACTGATTTCAGCATGCTTTGCCATTCGAGCCGTTCCTTTCCTTCTGCTGTATCAGGCCCAGCAAGTTTCGACGAGCCGTTTTGCTTGGTACCGTTGAGAATGGGTAGAGTAGCGGAACCATCCTGTTGAGCCAGGCCATGCCGACTGCCATCTAGACTGCCGCTCGTTTTCGGTAGCGGAAGGTCCGCACTTCTCGGTGGACTGCGGATATGATCCTCCTCTTCGTCGGAGCCAAGGTCGTCGAGATGATGTAATCGCTTGGTGCTATTGAAGTAGTTTATGTCTGGATCATTCATGTCCACCGCGTACCGGCCACGGAAGTTGCCCAGAGATCCTCCATCATCCCGTATCTCCTTGCTCTTCCCAACCGACGTGTAAGAGGCAGCTGAGCGGGCGCTTGTCGCATGTTTTGGTCCATACTTTGTCCGCCATTCTTGATAGCTGTTGTCGAGTGCCGGAGGAGGAGCTTGAGCTGATGCAGGTGGAACAGCTGGACCGCCGATTTGGGCGATGGAGCAGGAACTGGAAGAACCGGATGCAAAAGTCGTTACACGGGAGAATATTGGAGCAGATGAGAGAGATGAGAGTGATGAGACTATGCCTGTGCGGGATGTGTGAGATGTTGTGGTTTGAGAGGCGCCCGGGTAGGAAAATTGGCGAGGTTGAGCTGGGGGAAGAGCTGTTCGAAGTCAGCATAGGAGCACAGGAGGTAAGGTTCCAGCTTCACAGGAACCTTCATTCGCCACGACAATCTCGGTGGATGTCCCAGCTCCAGCACCATCACCATCCGAGCTCAAGCTGTCATCACCAGCGCGTTGAGCGAAAAGTCGGACGGTCCGACGCGGCTTGGAGGAAGAAGCGGGTGGAAGGGAAGAAGGGGGAGGAGCTGAGTCAGGTTTCAAGCTATGAGGCGAAGAATGAGGCGTCACGGAAGCTGACATGATGGGGAATACTAAGCAAGAGGAAGATCACCAGAACCCGGCATGGGTCAGCAGCAATCTGCCACGAGGAAAGAGGTCACCAACAAGATAGAATGTTGGATACCGGAGATAGGCACGTGACATTACTGCTCCATTGATTCACACGTTAGGACCGACGATCCTTCTTGCGTTCAGCATTCCCATTGTCGCATACTTCGATTGTGATCTGACCCGCGTCGTCTATATCTGACGTCTTCATCTTCACCAGGATGCTGCGAAGTCTCGATCCCGTGTCTCTACCTCTTTCAGGTCTATCCCATGCAGCCTTTCCTTTGACCTCGATGTGTTGTCGCGTGTTTCACGTCAAGCGAATGTCTGTTTCACAGCGAATGTTAGAATACTGATCACTCACCCGATCTACTGAATCCTCAAGTGTTCTCCAAATATGAGCGAGATCAACGATGCGCTTGCAGGACCGAATGGGCTGTGAGTCACGTTCTTGAACCGTATTTCCGCGATGATGAGACATGTCAATGCTTACATTGGCGATCATGCAGTACATTCACCCCCTTCCATCTGCTGGTCCTGCTTTTCGCATCCGCAGCCCTCGTTGTTTCTCAGCTTGATCTCCCATCCGAAATGCAAGTAATAGTGGGCATGTGGAGACGCGCAATGGTCCTACTCGTCATGTAAGTTTTTTCGAGCAGGTAGAGGTGAAGGCTGAATCATTCTCAGCGGACTTGTCCTTCATGGTATCGTCTCTATACGGATTCACGCGTATCGGGCCAGGACGAAATACCTGACCGAGGAGTACAAGTTCCAAGAGAGCCTCAGGCAGAAGAGCAGGATGGCAAAGGTCCCAAACGCTTGGGTCAGTACCGCTATCCCTTATTGAGCTCGCTGAGTAGAGCTGATACCTTCCTCAGGAGAACGAATCTTCACATCCCTCTCAGTTCTTGACCACCCGCGATGGTAGACCGCGACTCTTCCCTTTCCCATTGGGCAAGGCTGGCGGTAAGAGCCTCAAAGGGGAACTGTGGTGGGAGGCAGGAAACAGCGCTCATGTGTACGTCAGAATAGTATATTTGTATTGCTGTCTCCGCTGACCATGTACTCCAGCGGCCACTTCAATCAGAAAGAAACGCCTGAAGCGAGGGAGGAGCTGCGCTTGGAGATGGAAGACAAGGAGGAGGAACGGCAGAAGAAGGCGAAGAAGGCGATGGAGGAATACGAGGATTCGCGGAAGAAGTTGGTCTCTGGCTACCTTCATTGTGAAACATGCTGATACTGGCCAGGTGGAACAAGCGTCTCGGACACATCAAAATCCTTAGTGGGATAATCGTCCTTGGTCTTGGTTCGTCTTATCTTCGCGAGCCAGGAAGTATCGCTGATCCATACATCGCAGTCCATCGAAAAGCAGCAGTGGTCTGTTTGGCAGTTCTGCTCTACTACGTTTTTGCGACCGAGCTCATCGCTATGCTCAAACCGAAGGAAGACGATGAGGATGAGATATCAGGTCTGAAGCGAAAGAAGAAGCCTCAGGTGAGCAGAACCTCTCTATCGTTCGGTCTACTCCGAGCTTTGCATGACCGAAGCAGCCTGAATACAGCTGATCAGCGCTCTTCAGGGCCCTGGAACGGCGATGACATACATCTACGAGCCAACCAAGAAGGGAGGTATGAAGGAAGCTGGGGCGATCCCGGTCAAAGCACCCAGCAACCGCTTGTTGACCTCTACCGATAATCGTTATGCATCATGACAGCAGCACAGTATGCATCTTCATCTCTTTCGAGCCGGACTGAGGAGCCGACCTGTCAAGCGAGACATCAAGCGGCATGATACTTAATTACATCCATCGTCCAGGTTATGAGATGCAGGATTGCAAGAGGGCGATGTTTTTGGACATGATGTCTATGCTGATCAAGCTGGAAACCCCCGAACCCACTGGGTCTGCCAGGAGAAGCTCATGCCAAGCTCATCCGATTGAAAAATTGCAATATTTCATGCGTGCCACCATTGGGCGGCAGGTCGCCGGAATGCAAGACCACATAACGGGCACGTTTCTTCCTTCTCTCAGGCTAAATCTCGATTGATGTTGTATTTTTCTGTGGCTTGCTCCTCTGATACTGTGTTTGGACAAGACCGAATACGAGTGACAATGGAGCCCGGAATTCTGAGCTACTGAAAGATTGATTATGCTCGTCAGCGTCATGAGGCATGGGGAACCAAGTGCTCAGCTGGTGGCTTTGCACACCGAAGTGCACCCACTCATGGCATTGCATCGCAGGGTCGCCGGTTCAGCCCGTTGTGTAGCTTTGCTCGATGCGAATGAGATACGCACATCGGTACCACATTGTCAAGAATATTACATAACCACTGGTAATATCGTAAAACAAGATCACTTCCTTCTACCGCTAAGCAAAAGGCTTCATTGACCAGAGCTATCTGGCTCCCGGCTATGTGGTTATATAGGAGTCAAGTCTCCGACATGACACACATGCAAACAGTGAATACCGCATTGATTGAGGTGTCATATGCCGTACAACCTACCGAACAGATTGTGGAAATATTAGCTCCCCTCAACGATGGCTTTGTACATCACAGCAAGAGTGCGTGTTGTCGCAATCTGGCGATAAGTAGTGTGACCCGATCCTGTGCCACCCGGCGTTAATTTACTTAACGCCGCTTTTCGGTCGCGTCGCGTCTCAGTTAGCTAGTGCACTCGTCTACTCATAAGATCACTCATATACCTTTATGATCATATCGATACCTCGATTTAACACGTGTCACGGTGCTACGTCGACCAGCAGTATGGCCCGACGCTCAGCTCCTCGAATCGGCGACGGTCGACTTGGCTTCTGCGAAGTTAGGCTACCGTTGTCGAACTTAGCTTGA